>ERZ773277.1680-NODE-1680-length-16955-cov-5.315562_pt1 | contig 16955 bp, 15 predicted proteins | sample MGYA00511957_ERZ773277 | MGnify/ENA primary metagenome ERZ773277 (study PRJEB29015, sample SAMEA2737800) | human gut metagenome | biome: human gut; feature: human-associated habitat; material: faeces | place: China | collected 2012 ... | reverse complement strand
GGTGGTGTGATGGTGATGATGAGACCACGGACCGGGACTGGCAGCGGAATTTGGAGGCAGCGGAGCGATTGAGGTCCTGCGGCTCTAGGGACGCCGTCCGTATTTGGGTGGACCATACGCCATACGGCGCCTGCGGTCTGCTCCACGCTGCCAGCCTGCTGAAAGACACAAAGGCCGACGTCCGCGTGGTGTTCCTGCCGCCCTGGCGGGAGCGGCCGGACGGCGTCGTGGAGACCTACCTGGGTTGGGGCGAGGTGGAGCCGGAGCTGTTCGGACGCTTCCTGTCCCGGGAGGAGCCGCTGCCGCCGGTGATGCTGGGCGCTATGGCCCATCGGTGGGAGGTGCTCCGGCAGGAGAACGCCCCGCTCCGGGCGGTGGTGAACGGCCGGGTCCGCAGCGTGGGGGAGGACTTCTACGACGAAATGATCCGACGCCATCTGCCCGAGGGCCAGACGAAGATCGCCAACATCATTGGAGAGGTTCTGGGCCGGGAGAAGCCGGGCATCGGCGACGTCTGGCTGGCGGAGCGCATCCGGCAGATGCTCTCCACCGGGGAGCTGCGGATGCTCCGGGAGGACCGGGAGCGGTTTTACCGCTCTGTGGTAGAAAGGACTTGACATTTCCCGGGAAATCTGTAAAATAAAACATCAATATAGGTCCGCCGCCGGGCGGACAAAGGCGTTTGCCCCTGCATCCGTAGGCCATTGGAGATGCGGGGCGCGGGCGCCTTTTATTTTTTGCTGTCAGAGGAGGAGTGATTTGCATGGCATGGGTATTTCTGGCATGCGCGGGACTTCTGGAGGTGTTCTGGTCCTCGTTCCTGAAACTGTCCGATGGCTTCACGAAGCTGGGCTGGTCCGTGATGACCATTGCGGGGATGCTGGCCAGCTTCTATTTGCTGAGCCAGGCCATGAAGACGCTTCCCCTGGGCACTGCCTACGCCGTCTGGACCGGCATCGGGGCCGTAGGCTCCGTGGCGGTGGGCATCCTGATCTTCAAGGAGCCGGTGACCGCCGCCCGGATGTTTTTCACCGTGTTGCTGCTGACGGGCATTGTCGGCATCAAGCTGACCTCTTCCCACTGAGGGAAAACAGAAAACGAGGACCGGTCCGGTCCTCGTTTTTCCATAGATGCCGTTACAGGTCCACCACCGTCACATCGTGGCCCGTGTGGGGGAGAAAGACATGCAGCAGGTCCTCCGTCCGCAGGCGGAGGCTGGCGTCGTTCTTGCAGGGGTGGCAGCCGAACCAGGCCGCGTCATGGACTGCCCGGTCCATCACCAGCCGGACCCGGCGCTCCGTGTCATAGGCCAGGCCCAGCACGCTGGCAGAGCCGGGGGTGCAGCGGAGCATGGACTCCATCAGCTCCGGCGGGGCGAATGAGAGACGGGAGGAGCCGATCTGGGCGCTGAGGTCCTTGGTGTGAAAGGGCTTGTCCTCCGGCATGGTCAGCAGGTAGAAATCGGTCTTTTGGCGGTTGCAGAGGAAAAGGTTTTTGCAGATGCGGATGCCCAGCGCGTCAGAAATGGCGGCGCAGGCCTCCATGGCAGGCTCGTGCTCTACCCGGCTGTACGGGATGTGGAGATGGTCCAGAAGGGCGAAGCTCTCCAGAACTTTTTCGGGGCCTTGGGTGGGGGCGGTGGTGTAAATCTCAGAAACGGTCACGGTCAATCCTCCGTTTCGCTCAGCAGCTTTTCGCCGGCCCGGTAGATGTCTCCCGCGCCTACGGTAAGGATCAGGTCGCCGGGGCGGGCCAGCTCCCGCAGCTGGGCAGTTACCTTATCTAAAGTAGAGCAGTAGACACTGCCGGGAAAGTTCCGGGCCAGATCAGCGGAGGAAATGCCCATGGTGTTCTGCTCGCGGGCGGCGTAGATCTCCGCCAGAACTGCCACATCTGCCAACTTCAATTCCTCCACGAACCGGTCAAACAGCTTGGCCGTGCGGGAATAGGTGTGGGGCTGGAAGGCCACCACCAGCCGCTGATAGCCAAGCTGGCGGGCCATGGTCAAAAGGGCATGAAGTTCGTCAGGGTGGTGGGCGTAGTCATCGATGACCAGCGCACCGTTGCACTCGCCGTACACCTCAAAGCGGCGGCCTGCGCCCTTGAAGTTCAGGGCAGCCTCGGCGCACTGCTCTGCGCTCAGGCCCACAAAGCGGCACACGGCGCACATGGCCAGTGCATTATAAATATTGTGGCGGCCGGGCACGGACAGACGGATGCGGGTGGTGTCGGTCGTATTCCACTCCTTCAGGTCGAACTCGAAGAAGCCGGGCTTATACTCGTTGACGTTGACAGCGCGGTAGTCGCCGTGGTTGTCGATGGCAAAGGTGCGCACCCGGCGGTCCAACGTGTACATCACGTCCATGGTGTTCTTATCGTCAGCGTTGGCAAAGATCATGAACTGAGTCATCAGGGCAAAGCGCTTGAAGGCGAACTTCAGCTCGCCCATGCTGCCGTAGTAATCCAGATGGTCGTTGTCGATGTTCAGCACCACGGACAGGTAGGGGGTCAGCTTCAGGAAGGTCTCGGCGAACTCGCAGGCCTCGATAACGATATCATCGCCCTTGCCGGCCTTGCCGTAGCCGTTGATGAGGGGCAGCTTGCCGCCGATGACGGCAGAGGGGTCGCGGCCGGCCAGTTCCAGCGCAGTGGTGATCATGGAGGTGGTGGTGGTCTTGCCGTGGGTGCCGGACACGCAGATGCTCTGCTTATACAGGCGGCTCACATAGCCCAGCAGCACGCTGCGCTCCACGGTGGGAATGCCGTAGGAGGCGGCTGCGTTCAGTTCCACGTTATCCTTGGAGATGGCGGCAGAGTACACCACCATGTCCGCACCGACAACGTTATCCGCATTGTGGCCAAGGCTGACCTTCACGCCCATCTCCCGCTCGTAGCGGATGATGCTGCCGTCCAGCACATCGCTGCCGGACAGCTCGTAGCCCTTGGCGGCAAGGATCTGGATCAGCGGGTACATTCCGCTGCCGCCGCAGCCGATAAAATGGATTTTCTTTACATGGTCCAGCAGATGCTGGCTATAATCCGAGTACATGAACATAGTAAGGCTCTCCTCCAAATATTAACGGCTGCAGCGCAGACCGATTCCTTCCAAACATAGGGACACACTCTTATTATATAATTTTTGCAGCATAAAATAAACAGGTAAGGCCGAATTTTCGGAAAGAACCATAATTTTTTTGTGAATTTTGTGATATGTGTACAACAAAATCCCGGCAGTATTACTTTGCCCGCCGCCGCAGGATCTCGTCCAGAATGGCATCGGCTACGTCGGCCTTGCTCATCAAAGGCAGCTCCCGGGTGCCGTCCGGGGTAATGAAGGTGACCACGTTGGTGTCCACCCCAAAGCCTGCACCGGCCACCTTGAGGTTGTTTGCCACCACCATGTCCAGATTCTTCTTGGCAAGCTTCGCGGAAGAGTTTTCCACAAGATCCCGGGTCTCCATGGAAAAACCGCACAGGAACTGGTGGGTCTTGCGGGGGCCGATGGTGCCAAGGATGTCCTCGGTGCGCTCCACCGGGATGGAGAGGTCGCCTTCCTTCTTTTTGATTTTGTCGTCGGCCACGGTGGCAGGGCGGTAGTCTGCCACGGCAGCGGCCATGATGAGCACATCGGTGGTGTCAAAGCGGTCAGTCACCGCCTCGTACATCTGCCGGGCGGTGGTCACCGGCACATCGGTGGTGAACTTGACCGGCGGCAGCGCGGTCTGCCCGTGGATCAGGGTCACTTCGGCGCCCCGCATGGCGGCGGCGCGGGCAAGGGCGTAGCCCATCTTGCCGGTGGAGTGGTTGGTCAGGTAGCGCACCGGGTCCAGCGCCTCCTGCGTAGGGCCGGCGGTCACCGCGACGCGCACCCCGGCCAGATCCTTCGGGCGGGCGATGGTGTGCAGGATGTGCTCCAGCAGTACCTCCTCCTTGGGCAGGCGTCCGCTGCCCACATCCTTGCAGGCCAGCACGCCGCTTTCGGAGGGGATGACGGTAAAGCCGTACCGCTCCAGCGTGGCAAGGTTATCCTGCGTGATGGGGTTTTCCAGCATGCCGGTGTTCATGGCGGGAGCCACCAGCTTCGGGCACTTGGCAGCCAGCACCACGGTGGTAAGCATATCGTCCGCAATGCCGTGCGCCATTTTGGCAATCACGTTGGCGGTGGCGGGGGCGACTAAAATCACATCCGCTTTTTTTGCCAGCGAGATGTGGGTGACCTCAAACTTGAAATCCCGGTCAAAGGTGTCCACCATGCACTTGTGGCCGGTCAGGGTCTCAAAGGTGAGAGGGGTAATGAACTGGGTGGCGTTTTTGGTCATGATGACCTCCACATCCGCACCCAGCTTGCGCAGTGCACTGGCCACGTTGGCCATCTTATAGGCGGCAATGCCGCCGCTCACGCCCAGCAGGACGCACTTGCCGTTCAGATCCATGGTTCGTTTACCTCCCGGAAAAACAGTTCTTTTCCACATATCTTACCTTAGTATAATGCAAAACTTCCACCAGCACAACAAAATCTTTGCCGGGAACTTGTATCCGGCGCAAAAATGCGGTAAAATACGCTTGACAAAGAGCAAACCGGTTCTTTTCTTTTATTTTGAAAAGGAAAACAGAATTATGATCTTAGCCATTGATATAGGCAACACCACCGTCGCCCTTGGGGGCATTCGGGACGGACGTGTATGCTTTGTGGCGCGCATGGACACGGTGCGCACCCGCACGGCTGCGGAATATCGTGCCGAAATGGATAAAATTTTTGCGCACCGCCGCCACCCGGAGCGCCCCATGCGCTTTGAAGGGGCGGTGCTTACCAGCGTAGTGCCCCAGATCACCGGGGCACTGGCCGAGTGCGCCCGCCACTACACCGGCAAAAAGCCGGTCATCGTTTCGCCGGACATCCGCACCGGGCTGACCATGGGGGTGGACGAGCCCCGCGCCGTGGGCAAGGACCGGCTGGTGGATGCCGCCTATGCGGCGGCAAACTTTCCGCTGCCGGTCATCACAGTAGACCTTGGCACCGCCACCACCTTTAATGTGGTGGACAAGGATCGGGTGTTCCGGGGCGGCGTGATCTGCCCCGGCCTTTCCACCGGGCTGCGCGCACTGGGTGAGCGCTGTGCCCAGCTGCCGCAGGTGCATCTGGGCTCCCCGAAAAAAGCCATCGGCACCAATACCGAAAGCTGTATGCTGTCCGGCTCGGTGCTGGGCACCGCCGTGCTCATTGACGGCATGGTGCAGCGCATTGAAGAGGAATTGGGCAGCCCGGCTACGCTGGTGGTCACCGGCGGTCTGGCAAAGTACGTCACCCCGCTGTGCCGCCACCCCCTGACCTATGACCCGGAGTTGCTGATGAAGGGGCTGGCACTGCTGTACCAGCTGAACGCCCCGCAGGAGCACGGCCGCAGCCATGGCGGCGGCAGACACTACGGTCAACAGGGACGCCCCCGGGCAAAGCACCCGCACCCCAACCGCCGCACCCGCCGCGAGCCGGAGGCGCTGGTAGGCTGAGGGAACAAGAGGATAAGGGAGAGCATTATGAAACTGGGCATTCTTGGCACGGGTAAGATCGTGCAGGAATTTTTGCCATGGCTTGTGGAGCACACGCCGTTTACTGTGCAGGCGGTGTGCAGCACCCCGCGCTCGGCGGCAAAGGCCGCAGAGCTGTGTGCACAATATCAGATCCCGCAGCACACCACCAATTACTTTGAACTGCTGCAATGGGTGGACGCGGTCTACATCGCCGTGCCCAACTTACAGCATGCCCGCTACGCCCGGGTGGCGCTGGAGGCGGGCAAGCAGGTCATTGTGGAAAAGCCCATGGCGGTGACCGCCGCCGAGACCGAGGAACTGGCTGCGCTGGCACAGCGCAAGCGGCTGTTCCTCTTTGAGGCGATGACCACCCAGTACCAGCCCAACTACGCCAAACTCCGGGAGCTGCTGCCCCGGGTGGGCACGGTACGCATGGTACAGTGCAGCTTCAGCCAGTATTCCAGCCGGTATGACGCCTTTTGCGCCGGGCAGACCCCGCCGGTGTTCGACCCGCTGTGCGCGGGCGGCGCACTGATGGATTTGGGCGTGTACAACGTCAGCTACATCGTGGGTCTGTTCGGTGAGCCCAACAAGGCGGTGTATGCCGCCAACATGGAGCGCAATATCGACACCAGCGGTGTGCTGATGATGGATTACAGCGGCTTCAAGGCGGTAAGCCTTGCCGCCAAGGACTGCGCAGCCCCTGCCCGCTGCATCATTCAGGGCACGAAGGGCTACATCCTGCAAAAATCCACCCCGAACTACTGCGGCGGTGTGACCTTCCATCCCAACGAGGGCAAGGAGGAGCACTACAACCTGAACGGAGATCGTCCCCGGCAGGCGGCAGAGTTCGAGGCCTTTTACCGCGCCATGACCGCCGGAGACCAGGAGCTGTGCGCCCGCATGCTGGATACCAGCATCGCGGTGAGCCGGGTGCTCACGGTGGCGCGCCGCAGCGCTGGGGTACGCTTCCCCGGCGACAGATTTTAACGCATTTTTCTCTGGAACACGCCCTGACACAATAACGCGCTTCCAAGAGATTTGAATATTCACCTAAAACCCGCACAGAGCGGGCAGGTTTGCGCCGTATCCGACAAAAAGGGCGGAACGGCAGCAGGAGGAAAACTGAATTATGAAGAATACCAATACCAAGACTCTGACTCGTGTGGCCCTGCTGGTGGCCATTGAACTGGTGATGAAGCTTGTCGGTCTGGGCAGTGTGCCCGTGGGCCCGCTGTACATGAGCTTCCTCACCCTGCCCATCGCTGTGGGCGCCATCACCATGGGCCCCGCCGTGGGTGCCCTGCTGGGCGGCGTGTTCGGCGCTGTGAGCTTCTACGATGCCATCACCGGCGCCTCTGCCATGACCGGTGCACTGTTTCAAGTCAGCCCGCTGAACACCTTTATCCTGTGCGTGGGTATGCGTGTGCTCATGGGTCTGTGCTGCGGCCTGATCTTCAAGGGCCTGCAAAAGCTGGATAAGTCCCGCACCTGGAGCTACATCCTCAGCGCCATGACCGCACCCGCCCTGAACACCCTGTTCTTCATGGGCTACATCGTGCTGGCTTTCTACGGCTGCGACTATGTGCAGAATCTGGTGTCCGTCAAGGGCGCTGCCAACCCCTTCATGTTCGTAGTGCTGCTGGTTGGCGTGCAGGGCGTAGCCGAATTTCTGGTGTCCGGCATTCTGGGCGGCATCGTCGCCCGCGCCGTGGCAAAGTTCCTGAAGTAAGCCCGGCTGCGCACCATGTCAGGGCGGCGCATCCGTGTTTAGAATAGAAAAATGAATGCTCCTCCGGCAACTGCCGGAGGAGTTTTTTGTTGGGAACGGCTCCAATATCCTTCCTGTGAAAATGCAATGCCGGAGCGTCTGAGGACGCTCCGGCATTGCTCTATTCACAAAAATATCGTCCCGCCTACTCTGTGGCCTTTACTTCTTCTCCCGCAGCTGTTCCAGATAGCCGTCGGCCTTGATGGCCTCCGGGGTGAAGGAGTTATTCTTCCACCAGTTCACAAGGGCGGCGGTCACGGTCAGGCCGGTGGTCACCAGCTGCTCCACGGTGGCGCTCTCGATGGGCAGCATGGGCTTGCCGCAGGCGCTCAGCACCTGATTGGTCAGTGCCAGCGCCAGCGCAGCCGTGCGTGCCAGGGTGGCGGCAGAAATTTTGCAATGGGTATCGTTCATAGGTTCAGTTCCTCTCTTTCTCCAAATCTGCGATGCGGTGGTTGGCCACCTTCATCTGTTCTTCTAAAATGGGTACGCGGCGGGCAAAGTTGTTATGCTCCCGCACCTCCCGGGTCAGCTCTTCCAGCTTGGTGTCGGTCACCGCCTGGCTTTTTCCGTTGGCGATCAGCACGCCGATCAGGGTCACCGCGCCTGCAATGATGGCTGAGATGATGCCTGTCATCGCGCTCACCCCCTCCACCGGGCTTTGTCTGCCCGGGTATCCACGTGCACCCAGCCGGCGACGCGGCCCGCCTTGACGGGGTAGCGTCCCACGCCGCCCCGGTCCGGCATCAGGCTTTCGGCGTAGGCGGCCACGTCCTCCACGCTCACGTCCTGCACCCGGATATCCGCTGCCCGGCCATACAGGTGCTGGCTGAACTTTGCCCCGCCTGCCTTGGCGTTGTGTGCCGGGGTGCGGTAGGCGCTGGTGATCGTCACCGGTTTTCCGAAGTGCTCCCGGATACGCTCCAGCAGTTCTGCCAACGCCGTGTCGATGAAGACAGGGTCGCTGCCGTCCTTGCAGCGGAACTCCCGCACACAGAAGTGCGGCGAGAGGGCGGTGCTGCCGTCCCGGGCAAGAGAATACGCTTGCAATGCCATCGTGCGCCCCCTTACAGCCGTTTCAGCAGCGCTGCGATGGGCTCTGCATAAAACCGCTCGTAGCCCGCTGCGTTGGGGTGGGTGCCGTCGCTGGTGTACTTATCGCCCAGTTCGCTGACGCCGTGTTTTCCCATAGGCGGGGTGGTCTCCGCAATGTCAACGTAGGGCACGCCCCATTTTTTCAGCGCCGCAAGGATGGCAGGCTTATAGGTCTTGTACCAGTTTTCGCTGCCTGCAAACATCCCGCCGTGCGGGAATACATAGGCCACGCGCTTGTCGCTGTGATTCGTTGCCAGATCGTCCAGCATCTTCTCCAGTGCGCCGGTCATGGTCGTTTCATCGTAGGCAGCGGCAAAGCCATCGGTCAGGGTACCCACAGGGGCGTTGTTCCAGGCATCATTCACGCCGCCCTCCAACAGGATGTAGTCTGCCTTTGCAAGCGCTGTGGAGTTTGTCACCACCGTGCTGATGCAACCACGGGTGCCGCCGTATACCTTATCGGTAATATTCGGGGTCAGCGTTGCGCCGTCCACCGCTTCATTGGTCAGGGTCATGCCGTACTTGTCTGCAATACATTTGCCGTAGCCGCCTGCGCTGCTCTTGCCGTAAGCGATGCTGTCGCCTGCAACGTACAGCGTTTTTCCCGCCAGCGGGCTGATGATCTGACCATTGATGTCAAACACTTCCATTTTACCACCCCTTCTCGATGTAATCGTTCACCTTGTCGTCACTCAGCAGGCCTTTATACACCCTGCACTGATACAACGTACCAGACCAGAACTGCTGCTTTTTGCTGCCGTCCGCGCTCTGCGCCGCACCGATCAGGAAGGTCTGGGGCACATCTATGATTGTGCCGTTTGTGGTTTTCCACTCGGTCAGCGGGCAGTAGGTACTGCCGCCGCGATATTTTCTGCCGTCGATCTGCACTGCATACCGCGTACGGGTCTTGAAGTGTTCGATGCTGTCTGACAGGGTCACGCCGCCGTAGTTGTAGTAGGCAAACTCGGTCTTTTTGTTCAGCGGGCTGCTGGTGGAGTTGAAGCCGGGCAGATTGCCGGTATCACCGGTCTCGGTCAGGCAGTGCAGGAAGGCAGGCCAGGTGTTGGCATTAAAGTCGTCCCCCGCTTTCGCATCCACTAGGATCGTGTATTGCGGCGTCTCGGTGGAGGCGTGCTCCAGCAGCTTCAGGCCGGTGTCCAGTCCCTGGGTCAGCACGGTCTCGCCGGGCAGACTGTAGATCAGCTGTGCTGTCTCCACTACTTCCACCGTTACCGCGCAGCTTGCACTCTTACCGCCTGCTGTGGCAGTCACGGTGCAGTTACCTGCTTTGATGCCTGTCACCACGCCGTTTGCCACAGTGGCAAAGCCGGCAGGCAGAACGCTCCACACCACCGCCCTGTCGGTTGCGTTCGCGGGCAGCACGGTAGCCGTCAGGGTCTTGCTCTCGCTCTCGTTCAGGGTCATGGTCACGGCGCTCAGGCTCACGCTCTGCACCGGAACTTCCTGTGCACTGCCGCCCCACTCTGCACGCAGAGCATTCAGGGTGGGCTGCATCGTGTTGGTCTTATAGGCTGCATTTTCAAACAGGTTCAGCAGCAGCGCCTTTGCGTTGGCGGTAAAGCCCTCGCCCGGGTCACCTTTTGCACCCGCCGGGCCGGGGTCGCCCTTTTCTCCCTTGTCGCCTTTTTCGCCCTGCGTTCCGGCAGCATTGGCAATGCCTGCTTCCATGTGGTTCAGCTGGGCAGCCGTCAGGGTCTGGCCGTCCACAAAATTCTGTTTTACGTAGCTCATTTGTTCCTCCCTAAGATCATTTTTCCAAGGATCGCCTGCCCCAGCACTGCAAAAACGTTCTCCTTCGGCGGCTGCGGGTTGCCCCACAGCGTCGCCAGACGGTCGCAGGCTGCCATGGCTGCGTCATTGCCCGCCGCCAGAAGCCGCAGCACTGCCAGCAGCGCCTGTTTTTCCGCAGTGGTAATGCCGCCGCCTGTGCCCAGCAGCCCCACCAGCGCCTCCCACGCAGGCGTAGCCGGGGCAGGCATCGCGCCCTCTGCCGTGCCGCTGTTGGCGCATACTTTGCACCGCACATCAGCGCTGGTCACGGTGCGGCTGCCGTCCGTGCCCTCAAAGGTGAGGCAGCCCGCGCCGGGCACTGCCGTCACCGCCGCCGGTACGGTCAGGATTCCGTTTTCCACCAGCGTAGCCGCGCTTGCGCCGGGGGTGTGCCAGTGGGCGCACACGGTCAGCCCCTTCCACTCGCCCCGCTGCTCGATGCGCAGCCGGTAGTTGCCCCGGTTGCCCGCATACCCCAGCAGCAGCTGTCCGCCGGGCACCGCTGCCGCGCCGTTTCTGTCCAGCCGGATGGTCATCTCATTCATGCTGCACCGCCCTTACACATACTGGTAGCCCTCCACGTTGAAGGGATAAGCGTTGTCATTGCTCGCCAGGTTTACATCGACCACGCCGATGTTCACCGTGCCGTTCGCAGCAAAACTCACCTTCACCAGTGCTTCGCCCTTGCAGTAAACGCCGTCCCGCAGATTGTAGGTGTTGCCGCCGCCCACTATGGCCACCGCCGTACCGCCCCGCACGATGCGGGTGCAGCCGTAGTCCGCAGCCGCCGCTGCGGCTACTCCGCCGGTGGTAGCGATCGTGGTACATTCCAGAGGGACCGCCATCCTTACCACAATATAATCCACCTCGTCCGGCACAGTCATCGTCTTGTTGCTTTTGCCCGCTGCACCGTCGCTTGTGTAGACAAGCTTTCCGTTCATGTCCGTCACTCCTCTCAGTTGATTCAGTTTTTCTGCCAGGCTAAAGCCCAGCACCGTGTCAAGGTTTTCCGCCGTCATTTCCAGTGTGCCGTCTGCGCTCACGGTCAGGCCCCGCCCCACCTTCACGCCGCCCAGCACGGCTGCAGTGGCGGGTGGCATGGTGCAGCCCATGCCGAATTTCCGGTCTGCCTCAGCCTTGGAGTAGAACCGGTCGTCCGCGCCCAGCTGCAATAGTGCGGCGGCCTTTTCCTGCGCCGACCAGCCTGCTGCCCCGGCGGCACTGGTCAGCGCCTTTTTTACGCCGTAGGGCAGCAGCGCCGGGGTCAGGGGCGCATAGGCCTCGGTCATACGGTCCAGCTGCGCCGCCGTGGCGGGCACGGTGGTCAGGGTGGCATCTGCCCGCACCGCAACGCCGTACTGCCCGTCTGCCCGCACCGCGCCGGGCGTTGCCGCCGTAGGCACGGTCTCGCTGCGCACATAGGGGCGCATGTCCGGCAGCGGGGTGGTATCGGTCTGCACCGCGCCGGTGGCGGCATCCACGCTGAGAATGCGCACCATCTCGCCAGGCAAAGGCTGCACCGGGAGCGGCACCGCCCCCACATCTTGTGCGTTCAGCTGCACCGCGCCGCCCTTGCTGTTCACGCTCAGCACCTGCCCACCGGTGGGTGCATAGCTTTCTGCCCGCAGTGCGGCAGCCTCCGCCCGCTTTGCGCTGGCCTCGGCATCGGTACGGTCGGCCAGAATTTTGTCCGCAGTCTTTTGCGCCAGTGCCGCCTGCATGGCGGTATCTGCCGCACCGTTCTCGGCACGGCGGGCGCTTTCCGCTGCGGCGTGTGCGCTTTCCAGCACGCGCGCCACAAACTGCTCGTACACCGAGGGCGGCAGCTCCTCACTGCCGCCGTCCGTAGGCAGGGTGGCGTACACATCGTAGCTGCCGGGGCGGGTATAGGCGGTGTAGCCGCCGCTGCCTATGGCGGCCAGCATCCACTGTCCCCGCACGCTGCCGGTCAGGCGGCGGTCAACCGTCACACTGTCGTCGGCGTCCAGCGGAATGGCGGCCAGCTGCACCCCATCGCTGCGGCGCAGATACAGCGCCAGGGTGCACCCCGCCCACGCTGCGGGCAGGATGAACTGCAGCCGGTCCACCCCCTCGGCGTTCTGTGCGCCAAGGTGCAGCCGGTGCGGCCGGGGCACAAATTCGGTGCCGCCGCACTGCTGCTCAAGGATTTCGATCTCCATGCAAAACCTCCTTTTCTGTTTGCTGTCCCGATTGTACCGCCGGGGGCGCAAAACTATCCAGTGTGTACTAAAAATGTGAAATTTTCTGTTCTTCGGCATTTTGCTAAACGGGGTTTTGGCACCGGAAATGCGAGCTTTTCTCCCCTGCCGGGACCGGGTAATTCCCCTGCAGGTTTTCCATGCAGAACCCGCGATGTGGGGCAGCTTGTTTTGGGCGCAGCGGCCGCTGCTGCGGCCTTATTCGCAGAGAAAAGAGCCGGTGCAAATGTTAAAAATTCATGAACGAATTGCCCCCAGAAAAAAGGAAAAAATCAGAAGGAAACCACCTAAAAACCAAAATATCAAAAGAAACACTGTGAAAATTGCACAAAAAATAATGTTACAAATCTAACAAAGCGCAAGACACAAATTTGACAGATGCTTTACGGTCTGGTAAAATAGCGTTTGTGCAACGAACGTTGCAGCGTTTAAATTCTATCTGGATGAAGTAAAAAGCCGTCCTGCGTACGGCACGGCATGGGCAGATGCGGCCTGTGCCGGGGCAGTTTTGTGGTCTGCCCGAAGCGGATTCCAACCTGTAATACGGTGCTCATTCTTTTTACCCGAAGAGAGCATCGTATTTGACTGTGAGACGCTTATACTCAGAGCAGCCACAGTCCGGGCGGCCGGGGTGCTGATGCAATACAGACCCGCGGCCGCGCCAAATACGACAAAGAGAGGAGTTGTCTCGTATCGCTTCCGTTAAATTGAAGAAAGCAGTTACTGCCGCAAAGCAGGCAGTATCTCCCCGTGTGCTGGCATTTTGTGTCATGGTGGTATGCCTTGTGGCTACCCTTGGCGTCACCGCTGCAAATCTGCGGCTGACCTACGTCACCGACTCCAATGGTGCACGGCAGGTCCTTCTGACCGATGCCGATGCTTCCCCCGCACAGGTCATGCACCTTTCCGGCATCCGCTCTGAGGAGGGCGATGAAGTCTACTACACCGCGTTCAGCGGCAATCTTGCCTCCCTGAACATCGAGCGCGCATTCTCCGTCAGCATCACCGCCGACGGGCAGGAGTACCCTGTAAAGCTGGTGTTCGGCACCGTAGCCGATGCACTGGAGCGCGCCGGTATCACCCTTGAAGGGGACGACTACACCGAGCCGGCGCTGGATCACGTTGTGACCGCCGGCAGCAAGATCGTGGTCCACCGCGTAGACTACGCAGAGCGGGTGGAAACTCAGGCCATCCCCTACGACACCCAGTATGTCTACACCAGCCTGTACTTCCGCAACACCGGCCGCACCACCACGGTGCAGCACGGCGCAGCCGGTCAGCAGACCGTGACCACCCGTGACCGCTATGTGGACGGCGAGCTGGAAAACAGCACCGTTGTGGATACCACCACCACGGTGGAGCCCACCGACCACGTCATCAAGACCTACGGCGCAGGCGCGCCGGTGTCCCCCCTGACCGGCGCGGACGGCACCACCAACGCCCCCACCTCTTATAGCAAGGTGCTCACCGGCAAGGCCACCGGCTACTATTCCCGTACCGGCAAGGGCTCTTCCGGTTTGGGTCTGGGCTATGGCACCGTGGCTGTGGACCCGGACGTGATCCCCTACGGCACCAAGCTCTACATCACCTCCACCGATGGCAAGTTCGTCTACGGCTACGCCGTAGCCACCGACACCGGCATCGCCGTCCAGAAGGGGCAGATCCTTGTAGACCTGTTTTACGAGACCTACGCCGAAAGCGTTATCAACGGCGCCATTCAGGTCAATGTCTACGTTGTAGGCTGAGCTGTAAACAAAACACAATAACCACGCAAAGAGACCGCTGTACAAACTGTGCAGCGGTCTCTTTTGATGTTAATCAGAATACTATTTTTATTTCGGGGTCGGGGAAAGTCTGTGGGCTTTCCCCGACCCCTTTTCTGTTTTCGCAACGCTTTCGCCGGAACCGTTTGTCAAATGAGCAGTTTACACGATGTCGAGCTGCAAATTTTGGATGGTATGCCCACAACATACAGAGAAGTCAAGAAAATTTGTGGTAATTGTATTTGAATTTTGGACAAAAAGTCTTGCAAAAATGGCAAAAACCTTTTAATATAAAAGAGTACAAAGCTGCGGATACCGCTTTCGGCTTCCGCACGGGGAGGAGCAGTTTATGAAACCGACCGAAGAAAAGATTCAGAGCAACACATCGGACCTGCCGGTGTACCTGTTCAAGCAGGGCAACAACTGCGAGGCTTACCGCTACTTCGGCGCACATCTGGAAACACGGGTCGGGGAGTCCGGCGTTGTGTTCCGCGTATGGGCACCGCACGCCGTAGCCATCAGTGTTGTGGGCGACTTCAACAGCTGGAAGCCCGGCAGCCATCCCATGCACAAGGTGGATGGCGATTCCGTGTGGGAATTGTTCATTCCCGGCATGAAGGAATACGATGTTTATAAATATTGCGTAACCACCCGTGCAGGCGACCTTGTTTACAAGGCCGATCCCTACGCCTTCCACGCCGAGACCCGGCCGTCCAACGGCAGCAAGGTCTACGATCTGTCCGGCTTTGCATGGCACGATGCCGCATGGCAGACCGCGCAGAAAAAGGCGGACGTGATCAACGGCCCGATGAATATCTACGAGATGCACGCCGGCAGCTGGAAGATGAAGGAGGGCGGCAAGCCCTACAACTACTCCGAGCTGGCGGACGAGCTGATCCCGTACATCAAGGATATGGGTTACACCCATGTAGAGCTGCTGCCGGTGATGGAATATCCGTTTGACGGCAGCTGGGGCTATCAGGTCACCGGCTATTTTGCACCCACCAGCCGCTACGGCACCCCCAAAGATTTTATGGCCTTTGTGGATAAGATGCACGCCGCAGGCATTGGCGTCATCATGGACTGGGTGCCCGCCCACTTCCCCAAGGATCAGTTCGGCCTGTACAATTTTGACGGCGAGGCCTGCTACGAGGACCCCAACCCCAAACGCGGCGAGCACAAGGAGTGGGGCACCATGGTGTTCGATTTTGGCCGCAACGAGGTGCAGAGCTTCCTCATTTCCAGCGCACTGTACTGGCTGGAGCAGTACCACATCGATGGTCTGCGCGTGGATGCCGTGGCCTCCATGCTGTATCTGGACTACAACCGCAAGCAGGGCGAATGGGAGCCCAATAAGGACGGCGGCAAGGAGAACCTTGAAGCCATCGCCTTCCTGCGCAAGCTGAACAACACCGTGCTGGGTCGTCACCCCCACAAGTACATGATCGCCGAAGAGTCCACCGCGTGGCCCATGGTCACAAAGCCCGCTTCGGACGGCGGTTTAGGCTTCAACTTCAAGTGGAACATGGGCTGGATGAACGATATGCTCAGCTACATGAAGACCGACCCGCTGTTCCGCTCCGGCAACCACAACAAGGTGACCTTCAGCTTCTTCTACGCTTTCAGTGAGAACTTTGTGCTGCCCATCAGCCACGATGAAGTGGTGCACGGCAAGGGCAGCCTGCTGAATAAGATGCCCGGCGAGTATGACGACAAGTTTGCCAATCTGCGCACCTTCTTCGGCTACATGATGGCCCACCCGGGCAAGAAGCTGCTGTTCATGGGACAGGAGTTCGGTCAGTTTGCCGAGTGGAACGAGGCAAAGCAGCTGGACTGGATGCTGCTGGATTACGACAAGCACGCCGAGCTGCAGAACTACGTCCGCACCCTGAACGCCTTCTATAAAGAGCACCCCGCCCTCTGGCAGATCGATTACAGCTGGGAGGGCTTCCAGTGGATCGTACCGGACGACTCGCAGCAGAGCGTCATCGCTTTCCTGCGCAAGGATGCCGCCGGTAAGCAGATCCTTGTCATCTGCAACTTCAACCCCGTCCTGCGCGAGGGCTACACCCTCGGTGCACCGGTGTCCGGCACCTATAAAGAGATCCTGAACAGTGACGATGCCGCTTTCGGCGGCTCCGGCACCGTGCACAATAAGCCGGTGCGTACCCACAAAAAGCCGCAGCACGGCTTTGAGCAGAGCATTACCGTCACCCTGCCGCCCATGAGCACTTTGTACTTTGAGGTGCCCACAAAGCGCACCCGCAAGGCAGCAGAGGACAGCGCGGACAAGCCGGCAAAAAAGACCGCCAAAAAGGCCACCGTCAAGGACGCCGACAAGCCGGTAAAAAAGACCCGCACCACCAAGGCCAAGGCCGCCAAAACGGCGGATGAAAAACCGGAAAAAGCAAAAAAGACCGCTGCCAAGTCCAAAGCAAAACCCGAGGCCGCAGCGGACAAGCCGGTAAAGAAAACCGCCGCCAAGGCAAAGACCGCGGCAAAAGCAAAAACTGAGACCGAAGCAGAAACCAAACCCGCAAAGCGCACCCGCAAAGCAAAAGCACCCAAGGAATAAGGATGCCCACACGGATGCACGCACGAACATTCTGATCTGTTGACTATCATTTCCAAAAAGGAAATGCTAAAGGGGAGAATAAAGCTATGGCAAAAGAAATCGTGGCAATGATCCTTGCCGGTGGACGTGGCTCGCGCTTATACGCGCTGACACAAAAGACGGCAAAACCTGCGGTGTCCTTCGGCGGTAAGTACCGCATCGTGGACTTCCCG
>ERZ773277.1654-NODE-1654-length-17158-cov-3.397708_pt1 | contig 17158 bp, 16 predicted proteins | sample MGYA00511957_ERZ773277 | MGnify/ENA primary metagenome ERZ773277 (study PRJEB29015, sample SAMEA2737800) | human gut metagenome | biome: human gut; feature: human-associated habitat; material: faeces | place: China | collected 2012 ... | reverse complement strand
GGATGGTCGAAGCAGATATGCATGATGAGGCGATTGAAATGCTGACACATCTGTCTGTTTTTTTCCGGACCGTGCTGTCAAAGGGAGAAGACGTTATTTCTCTGCGGGATGAGGTGTTACATACCAGGAGCTACCTGGAGATCCAGCAGATCCGTTACAGTGATATTCTGGATTACAGCATTGACCTTCCGGAAGGGTTCTCAGATATCCGTCTGCCGAAAATGACGCTGCAGCCGATCGTAGAAAATGCATTGTATCACGGTGTTAAGGAAAAGCGCGGAAAGAGCAGCATCCGGATTTTCTTTGAGGATAACGGAGAAGATATTGTAATGCAGGTGAAAGATGATGGCATCGGTATGACACAGGAACGGCTGGCAGAGGTTCAGGAGGGGCTTCGCAAAAAGGAGGGTGTAGGCTTTGGTATGTCCGCCGTGGAGGAACGCCTGAAGCTCTATTATGGGGAAAAGTACGGTATTGACATAAGTTCAAAATATAATGAGGGGACAGTTGTGTGTATGCGTATTCCGAAAAATTTCAACTTTTCCAATAAAAAAATAAACTAAATGAAAAAGCAGATAAAATAGTAAACTTTTTGCATAAGTATCTTCATGGTAAATGAGCAAAAAATATCTATAATAATAATTGTAGATGACATACAAACTCAATAAAAACAGAGGAGGAAAATGATATGAGAATAAAGAAAATATTATGTTCTGCATTATTAGTATCCTGTATGGTATTTGCAATGACAGCATGTGGCTCCAAGAAAGCCGCCCAGACAGGGTCAGATGCCAAGAGTGGCAATATCACAGTTGGATTTTCGCAGGTAGGAGCTGAGTCGGATTGGCGTACCGCAAACTCAACATCCATGAAGGAAACCTTCAGTGAGAAAAACGGTTACACACTGATTTTTGACGATGCACAGCAGAAACAGGAAAATCAGATCAAAGCGATCCGAAATTTCATTCAGCAGGAAGTTGATTACATCGTATTGGCACCGGTAACAGAAACCGGATGGGACACCGTATTAAAAGAAGCAAAGGACGCCGGAATCCCTGTGATCATCGTTGATCGTATGGTTAAGGTTTCTGACGAAAGTCTCTACACAGCGTGGGTTGGTTCAAACTTCGAACTGGAAGGTAAGAAAGCAGCCGCATGGCTGAAAGCTTATCTGGACAAGACAGGACGCGGAGACGAACAGATCAACATTGTCGATATTCAGGGAACCATCGGAGCTTCTGCCCAGATCGGACGTACGAAGGGGCTTGAGGATGCCTGCAAGGAGAACAAAAACTGGAATCTTCTGGCAGAGGAAACCGGAGAGTTTACACAGTCCAAAGGACAGGAGGTTATGGAATCCCTGTTAAAGAAGCATAAGGACGATATTGACGTAGTATACTGCGAGAATGATAATGAAGCATTTGGAGCAATTGATGCGATCACTGCAGCCGGAAAGACAGTTGGAACAGGAAAGGACGATATCCTTGTAATGTCCTTCGATTCAACAAAGACCGGTCTGACGGATGTAAAGGATGGCAAGATCATTCTTGATACAGAGTGTAACCCACTTCACGGTCCTCGCGTAGAGGAGATCATCAAGGCTCTGGAAGCCGGAGAGACACCGGAAAAGCAGCAGTATGTTGATGAGGAAATCTTCGCAGCAGTCGAAGATGTAGACAGTGTTAAGGTTGAGGATCAGGACTATAGTGTTACAGTAGTGACAGACGATGTGATTAAAGGACGCGCTTATTAAAATCTTCATAATAATCTCATAAAAAGCAACGCTAAAAGTGTTTCAGAAATAGCGCAATATAGAAGCCGCCAAAACTGTATTGCGCTATTTTTGTACCCTTTTCCGCAGAAAGCAGGTGGAATGAAATGGCTCAGAACGAAATATTAACAATGAAAGGCATTACAAAAACTTTCCCTGGGGTTAAAGCTTTATCGAATGTGGATTTCAAATTGTGCAAAGGGGACATTCATGCTCTGATGGGAGAGAATGGAGCCGGGAAATCAACACTGATCAAAGTGCTGACAGGAATTTATCCCTTTGATGCCGGGGAAATCACAATGGATGGCAGACCGATGGTGAATCGATCGCCGCAGGACGCACAGAACAACGGGATCAGTACTGTATATCAGGAAGTCAATCTTTGTCCGAATCTTACCGTGGCAGAGAACCTGTTTATCGGAAGAGAACCAAGAAAGCTTGGTATGATCAACTGGAGCGAAATGAATGCAAGATCCAGAAAACTGCTGCAGTCGTTAGACATTGAGGTCACACCGACAACGCTCCTGGATGAGTGTTCTATCGCAATTCAACAGATGATCGCCATTGCAAGGGCAGTTGATATGGAATGTAAGGTTTTGATTCTGGATGAACCGACCTCTTCCCTGGATGAGGATGAGGTTGAGAAACTGTTTGTCCTGATGAAAAAGCTTAAGGCAAAAGGTGTTGGAATCATATTTGTAACACATTTCCTGGAACAGGTATATGAGGTCTGCGATAAGATCACGGTTCTTCGAAACGGAGAGCTTGTCGGTGAGTATGACGTGGAAAATCTTCCGAGAGTCCAGCTGGTTGCCAAAATGATGGGCAAGGATTTTGATGACCTGGCAGATATTAAGAGTGAGAGGATCGGCTCGGTCAAAGAAGGAGAATCCGTTATCGAAGCAAAGGGAATTTCTCATCATGGAACGATCAAACCGTTTGACATGATCTTTAACAAAGGAGAAGTGGTTGGTCTTACCGGTCTGCTTGGCTCCGGACGTTCCGAGATGGTACGTTCCATTTATGGAGCAGACAAGGCGGACTCCGGTGAAATCCGTGTATTTGGCAAAAAGGTAAAGATCAATACACCGTTAGATGCCATGAAAGCAGGAATGGCATATCTTCCGGAGGATCGCAAAAAGGATGGAATCCTGGCAGATCTTTCCGTAAGGGAGAATATTATTATTGCGCTTCAGGCAAAACGCGGCATGTTCCATCCGATGAAACGAAAGGAAATGGAGGATGCGGCAACAAACTTTATCAATTTACTGCAGATTAAAACGGCAAGTATGGAAACACCGATCAAGAGTCTGTCAGGAGGAAACCAGCAGAAGGTTATTCTGGGTAGATGGCTTTTGACCAATCCGAGATTCCTGATCCTGGATGAGCCGACCCGTGGTATTGATATTGGAACGAAGACGGAGATACAGAAGCTGGTGCTTCGGCTGGCTGACGAGGGTAAGTCAATAGCATTTATTTCTTCCGAGGTGGAAGAGATGCTTCGTACCTGCAGCAGAATGGCAGTTCTTCGTGACGGCAAAAAGGTTGGCGAGATAGAGGGCGATGATCTGACACAGGAGAAGATCATGGAGACCATAGCAGGAGGTGAAAAGTCCAATGAGTAACGAAAAGAAAAAATTTAATTGGAAAGCGGTTACACAGCATCATTTGTTTTTACCAATTGTCTGTCTGCTTGTTGTACTTTTAGTAAATGTGATCAAGACACCGGATTTCTTTGTAATATCCATGAAGGGCGGTGTCCTGTACGGGTATCTGGTCGATGTTGTCAATCGTGCCTCAGAGCTTGTGATCGTAGCGATCGGAATGACTCTGGTTACGGCGGCATCAGGAGGTCAGGATATCAGTGTTGGAGCAGTCATGGCGGTGGCGGCTTCGGTATGCTGCCAGATATTATCCGGAGGACAGGTGTCGACAGATACGCTGATGAACTCCATGGCATTAGCCATTATTGCAGCAATCATTGTTGCAGGTCTCTGCGGCGCATTTAATGGATTTCTTGTGGCGAATCTGGGAATCCAGCCAATGGTTGCAACGTTAATTCTGTATACGGCAGGAAGAGGAATCGCGCAGCTTGTTACAAAGGGACAGATCACATATGTCCGTGTCGATTCCTTTAAGGTAATGGGCGGTTACATTGGAAAATGTCCGATACCGACACCGATCTTTTTCGCCATTGCTGCAATCATACTGATCAATATTATATTGAAAAAGACAGCGCTTGGTCTTTACATTGAGAGTGTTGGAATCAACGGTTCCGCATCACGGCTGGTTGGTCTGAACTCCACGATGATCAAATTCCTGACTTATGTCATCTGTGGTGTACTTGCAGGTGTGGCAGGAATTGTTGCTTCCAGCCGGATCTATTCCGCTGACGCCAATAATATCGGATTGAATCTGGAGATGGACGCGATCCTTGCAGTTGCACTTGGAGGCAATGTTTTAAGTGGTGGTAAATTCAGCATCATGGGATCTGTCATCGGAGCTTATACGATCCAGGCGCTGACAACCACGCTTTACGCAATGGCAGTTTCTGCGGATCAGCTTCCGGTTTACAAGGCAATCGTTGTCATCATCATTGTTGTGATCCAGAGCCCGGTATTTCGCAGAAACATGGAAGCATGGAAGCAAAAAAGAGCTTTAAGGAATAAAGCGATGGAAGGTGGTCATTGATATGGAAAAGAAAAAATCAAAAAAGAAAATTAATAGCAGCACATTCCTGTTGATGATTACAATCGCATTATTTGCAGTAATGTATATTGCGGGAATGATAATATTCAACGACAAAGGCTTTGCAAAACCGCAGATGTTCATGAATCTCTTTATTTCCAATGCCGGTCTGATCGTGATCGGATGTGGTATGACACTTGTAATGATCACAGGCGGAATTGATATTTCTGTCGGCTCGGTCACTGCACTGGTGTGCATGTCTGCGGCTTATGCCATGGAAAATAAAGGAATGAGCGCCGTGGCAGCAGTTGTGATCTCTCTTCTGATCGGTACACTTTTCGGAATCGTTCAGGGTTATCTGGTAACATATCTGGAGATCCAGCCGTTTATCGTAACACTTGCCGGAATGTTCTTCGGGCGCGGGCTAACGGCAGTGATCAGTACAGACATGATCGCTATCCAGAATAAAACATTTTTGAAATGGGCAAACTACCGGATCAACCTTCCGTTTGGAACATATAACCGACGGGGAATCTTTATTCCGGCGTACATATATCCAACGGTGATCATAGCGCTGGCGGTAGTGATCCTGATCACGATCATGCTGAAGTTCACAAAGTTTGGCAGAAGTCTTTATGCCATCGGCGGCAATCAGCAAAGTGCTGTTATGATGGGCTTAAATGTAAAACGAACCAAGATGAAAGCATATGTGCTGGACGGCTTCTTAGCCGGTCTGGGCGGCTTCCTGTTTTGCTTAAACAGTTGTGCAGGCTTTGTAGAGCAGGCAAAGGGACTTGAGATGGATGCGATCGCTTCTGCTGTCATCGGTGGTACACTGTTAAGCGGTGGTGTTGGAACGGTAATCGGAACCCTGTTTGGTGTACTGATCAACGGTACTATTTCCAGTCTGATCACGACACAGGGAACACTGTCTAGCTGGTGGGTAAGAATTACATTATCTGCTCTGCTTTGCTTCTTCATTGTATTGCAGGCTGTGATCGCCGCAGTAAAAAGAAAGAAAAAGAAGAAATAAAACAAGAAACAACTAGAATGATAATATGCCAGAGAAACTGTCCTGCAAGCGGTGGATTGCTTGTGGGGCAGTTTTTACTCGTTTTAATTCGATCTAACTCGATTTCAACTCGTTTTTAACTCGATTTAATTCATTCTAATTCGATTTTAACTCGTTTTAACTCGATAAGTTGAATTAAATTAAAATTTTAACTCGACAAATCGAGTTAAAATGAGTTAAAATGAATTAAAATAAAAAATGAGGAGGAGTTACAATGCGGACAGTTCCTACAAGGGAAATGTTGGATGTGGAATTTAAAAGTGATGTGAAATGTTATTCGGATCATGATTTAATAGAAGAGATTGTTGGTATGGCGAATACCGTTGGAGGGATTTTGTATCTCGGTGTAGAGGATGATGGTACGATTACCGGCGTTCACAAAAAGCACAAGGATGCAATTGGAGTTACCGCTTTGATTGCTAACAGCACGGTTCCGCCAATTTCGGTCAGAGCGGAAATTATCACGGAGGAGGATCGGGACATTCTTAAGATCGAGATACCAAGAAGCCGTGGTGTGGTGTCCACGACTTCAGGCAAGATTTTGAGAAGAAGATTAAAGCTTGACGGAAGTCCGGAAGTAATTCCGATGTACCCGTATGAGATTCCGTTGAGATTGTCGGAATTGGGGATGCTTGATTATTCAGCCCAGCCTCTGCCGGGTGCAACACTAGAAGATTTTGATCCAAATCAGCGGGTCAGACTGAGGAAGATCATTCAGAGCAGACAGGGAGGAGAGAAAACGCTCCTCGCACTTCCTGACGATGAGCTGGATATTGCATTGCACTTTGTGACAGATGTTGCAGGGAAGTATGTTCCGACGGTCACGGGAATGCTTCTGATCGGTAAGGAAGATCGAATTGCAGAATTAATACCGACAGCGCGGGCTTGCTTTCAGGTGCTGGAAGGGACAGCCATCCGAATTAATGAGGATAGTACAAAATGTCTGCTGGAGCTCTTTGAAACATATGAAACGTATATAAAAGCATGGAATCCGGAAAGAGAAACGGAATATGGATTGTTTCGAATACCTATTCCTGAATTTGACTGGGCTGCGTTTCGTGAAGGATTAGTCAATGCATTTTGTCATAGGGACTATACGATGCTGGGGGCGGTAAGGGTTCTGATCGATGATGAAGGAATGACCATCAGCAACCCGGGCGGATTTATTGATGGTGTAAATCTGAAAAATCTTCTTACTGTCGAGCCGCATGGGCGTAATCCGGCACTTGCCGATGCGATGAAGAGGATCGGACTGGCAGAGAAAACAGGAAGAGGAATTGACAGAATTTTTGAGGGCTCTATTGTATATGGCAGACCATGGCCGGATTATTCAGAGTCTACAAGCCGGAATATCAAGTTATTTATTCAGAGAGCAAAAGCGGATCTGCCTTTTGCAAAATTCGTTGCGGATGAGCAAAACAGACAGGGAAGATCGTTGTCGATTTACACATTGATGATTCTTTCTGTTCTTTATAATGAAAAACGAAGCACGATAGACCGGATTGTTGAAATGACAAATTTAAGTGAGAATAAAGTCCGATCAGCGATGGAGATTATGGTGGAATACGGGCTTGTAGAGGCATCCGGCAGAGGAAAGAACCGCTCATATATTTTGGGAAAAAAGATTTATCGGGAAAACGATGAAGCGATTCAGTATGTGCGCCAGACGGATATTGACAGCATACGATATCCTGAGCTTGTGATGAAGCTTGCCCATACACAAAACGGAATTATATCAAAGCAGGATGTAACGGAACTGTTAAACGTAACACCAACGCAGGCATATACGATTATCAAAAAGCTGCAGAATGAGGGTAAGCTGGAGAGAATATGCAGCGGAAAGTATGCGAAATACCGAGTGGTATGAGGAAAAAGGAATAATCTTATTACCGCACATTTAAACAAGGGCAACGGATTTTGTTGCCCTTTGTTTGATTTTTAAGAAATATTAAAAATATTCCATTTAATTGAGACAAATTTTAAAAATCCTGAAGACTTTCTCTCCCGCCACTCGTTATATATAATGAGAGGGGGACAAAGGAGGTGATGAGACTTGACGGACAATTCCATACAGACAAAGCGGCTGGAAATCGCGCTGGAGCAATATGAGCGGCTGATCTTTTCAATCTGCTATCGTATGGTAGGTGATTATTTTGACGCACAGGATGTGACGCAGGAAACATTTCTTACATATTACAAAGTGCTGGAACGCTTCAATGGACAGAACGAGAAAGCATTTTTAACAAAGATCGCTACCAACAAATGTCTGGATTTCCTGAAGCAGAAGCGGCGAAAGGAAATGCCTTCCGAGGATGAGGTGCTGGAAAGCCGGGCCGGGACAGTTTCATCGCCGGAGGAACGATTTCTGGATGAAGAGATCAAAGGGGAACTACAACAGGCGTGCCGCGATCTGAAGCCGCCGTATGGACAGGTAGCGTATGAATTTTACTGCTGTGACCATACAGCGAGGGAGATTGCAGACATGCGGGGCGTGAAGCTGAAAACCGTGCAGACGCAGATCGGCAGGGCGAAGAAAATGCTTCAGAAGAAATTGAAACACCGGATAGCAGAACCATGAAAGGAGGCGCATTATGGCACATATTACGGAAGAACAGATCCGAAAATATTATCGGCATGAATTAGAGCAGGCGGATGAAATTGCATTGTTACATCATGTGGCACAGTGCGAATACTGTGCAGGAAAGCTGGCAGCAGGACTCCCGGAAAGTCAGGTGTTATCCGTGCCGCGGGGGCTTCGGACAGAGATTCTGGAACAGGCAGACAGGATTCCCGGAAGGCGTCAGAGGCAGCGGGAATATTACCGTTATTGCACCAGAGTGGCACTTGGCATGTGCATGGCACTGGGACTTATGGTGTCTGTGAATTTCATGGACAACAGTGCATGGCAGCGGGTGGCATCCTGGAAAAATGCTGTGACAGAGCTTTCGACACAACGAGAGCGGACGGCTTCCTCGGATGAGGCGGCAAGAAAGCAGCAATATGAAAAGGAGCAGTCCAAGAGGCTGCAGGAACAGAAGGAGAAGCAGCGAAAATATTTAGAGCAGCGAAAACAGGAAAGAACCGAACCGGACAGCCGCCGGGGTGCGGAAAAATGGTTTGATCAATTTAAATAAGGAGGCTTATTGTAATGAGAAAGAAAAAAAATCCGTTTTTAACGTTTTGTTTTGCATGTATCCCCGGAGCCGGACAGATGTTTCTGGGATTCTTTAAGCAGGGTGTCAGCCTGATGTCAACATTTATTGTTGTGGCGCTGCTGTCCAGCATGTTCTATGATATCCCAATCTATCTGTTTGATTTTGTGATCTGGTTTTACGCATTTTTTGATGCGATCAACAAAAATGCGATGACGGAAGAGGAATTTGCGGCACAGGAAGATAAGTTCATGTTTGTGGATGGTCTGGATGCTTTGCCGAAGCTGAATGCCGGCAAGAGAAGAAAAGGTCTTGCGGCAGTGCTGATCTGCCTTGGTGCATATCTTCTGTGCAACGATGCACTTTCCATCCTGACGCGGTTTGATATCTGGATTCCGTACGCGGTCAATGAAATGATCCGCAGAGATCTTCCGCAGCTTATCGCGGCATGTCTTGTGATCTGGTTCGGAATCCGTCTGATCCGCGGCAAAAAGGAAGATCTAACAGAGGATGAGAGGAAATATCTGGAAGGGAGAGATGAGAAATGAGACAGCGAAGGATAGGAACGGTAACACTGGGACTTACGCTTGTGGCATTTGGTGTCCTGTTTTTGGTACACATCTTTGGCGGTGTATTGGATTATATACTAATATTCCATTTTTGGCCGGCGATTCTGGTTGTGCTGGGCGTTGAAATATTATTTTACACACTCATATCTCCGACCGGAAATGAAAAATATGATTTTGGCGCATTTGTGATCCTGTTTCTGCTGACGGGCTTTACGATGTGCATGGCGGGAGCGGACTGGCTTCTGACTAACGTACCGGAGAACGTCTGGATTCACTGGTGAAATAAAACTTCCTGTAAAAGAATATTTTGCAGGAAGTTTTGCTTTTTTTGCAACCTTTTCGAAAAAAGCGTGTCTATATAAGTAGATGATGCAAGCGAGCAATCCGTAGCATCAGTTGATGCAAAAGACATCTTGTCCCGACATCAAACAGATTAATCAGAAAGGAATGATTATTATGCGGAAAAGACACGTTTTAGGAAAGACGGTGGCACTCGGAATGGTGCTTGCGGTGACAATGACGGGCTGTGGTGCGGCTTCGGATGTCGCAAGTGGGTGGTACAAGGAGGGCTGTTTCAAGGCGGAAAGGACAGCGGAGCCGACGGCGGGGAACGCTTCGACACAGCAGGGCGGCGTATCGGGGGAAGCGGCGTTACTGAGTGATGCGGAGGCGCAGGAATTGTATGTGGAGTATTGCCGGAAATCTCTGCGGCAGTTTCTGAAGCAGAGCTGGGGCGATAACCCGCGGCGGTGTTGTATTCACCGGCAAATCTGTATCTTGTGCTTGGGATGCTGACGGAGATGAGCGACGGGCAGACAAGGAAGCAGATCCGTGATGCGATAGGCGGGATCTCGGTGAATGGAGATTTCCCGTCAGACATGAGCAAGGAGGAGGTGGACGCCGCACTTCGCAAGCAGGAGCAGGTGGTGATCCAGAAAGCTGCGCAGGTGCTGTATGCATCGGTCTCTTCTAAGAAATGCCGGCTGGCGGATTCGGTCTGGCTGAGCGACCGGTACGACTTCCGGACTCCGGTTTTAAAGGCACTGGAGAAGAACTACCGGGCATCATGTAATATCGGCACGATGGGCGAGTCTTCGTTTGACCGGCAGATCAAGGGCTGGGTTGACGAGCAGACCGGAGGAAAATTAAACGAACAGACCGCAAAGAGTATTCAGACAGACCAGAATATGGTGCTGATGCTTCTTTCGACGCTGAATTTTAAGGATCAGTGGGATGAGCCGATTTTTGATGAGAAGTATACGCACACGGGGACATTTTATGGACAGGGCACTTATACCTGCGGCAATACGACGGAGGAAGAAAAGATTGATCCGGAGAAATGTGAATTTATGAGCACAAATTTCACCGGAATGTTTATGGAGACGGAGAAATTCCGGGCGGTTTCACTGCCGCTGCGCAGTGCGAGGATGAATGTGATCCTTCCCAAGAAGGGGATTTCTGCAGAGGAGTTTTATAAGGAAGGAACGATCCGCAGGATAATCTCGCTGTGTGATCCGCAGTCTTCTGCCTGGAAGCAGGCGATGGTTGATCTGACAATGCCGAAGCTTAATTTTAAGTCCGAACTGAATCTGATCCCGATGCTTGAGGAGATGGGTGTTCATAATGTATTTTCGGAGGAAAAGGCAGACTTTTCTCCGCTGTTTCAGGATGGAGGGAAGAAGGATGTTTTTGTCTCGGATGCACAGCAGTTTGGTGCAATGCGGGTTGACGAGAAAGGATGTAGTGTGGCATCCTATACGCAGGTGGCGATGACCAAGTCGATGGCGTTGGCGGATATGAAAAAGGAGATGAAATGCAATCGTCCATTTCTGGTCGTAGTCAGCAATGAAAAGGGACTGCCGCTTTTTGTGGGGGCGGTCAACCGGATAGAATAAGCAGGGACAGGAGAAGTGTATGGAGGATCAGGAGATCGTACAATTGATCTGGGACAGACAGGAGCATGGTCTCAGAGAACTTTCAACTAAATATAACGGTTATTGTTACAGCGTATCGTACCGGATTGTTCACGATGCGGAGGATGCCAGAGAGTGCGTCAATGATACCTGGTTAAAGACATGGAATGCGATTCCGCCGGAGCGGCCGAGGGCATTGCGGGGCTTTCTGGCGAAGATCGTCCGTAATCTTTCTCTGAACAGATACCGTAACATGCACGCAGACCGAAGAGGAGGGGGCATTGTGAATCTGGCACTGGAGGAGCTGCAGGAATGTGTTTCTGACGGCAGAAGAGTCGAGGAGCGTATCGAGCTTCAGGAACTGACCGGGGCGATTGAAGCATTTCTGCGGCAGCAGACACAGAGAAACCGGTCAATCTTTCTGCAGAGATATTTCTATTTGATGCAGATACGGGAAATTGCGGAGAGGCACGACATGCGGGAGGGAACTGTGAAGTCGGTGCTTAGCCGTATGCGCAAAGAGCTTCGGACATGGCTTAGAAAGGAGGCGGTGTATCTGTGAGCAAACGGGGGACAACGGAGGCAGAAAAGCTGCTGGATGCGATCGGACAGCTTCCGGAGGATATGCTTGAGCAGGCACTTGAGAAAACGAGACGGAGACAAGGGCTTACCGCAGACAGAGAAGGCACAGACGGGAGATTATCGGCGGGCTTGCCGCTGCGGCAGTATTATGTGTGGTCGTTTTGGGGAAACACGACCGGGATTTTGTGCGGCAGCAGCAAAGTCTTGAAAAATCAGGTATATTACAGAGCGATTCCGGGAGTGCAGCGGATCAGCCGAAGAATACGAAGGACGCGGCAATCGAGGTATGGGCTTTGAATGAATATGCCGGTGTGAAAAGCAGTGAAAGCGGTAAAAGCAAGAGCAGTGCCGGAGAAACGCAGAAGCAGCTGTTCAGTGATAGTGCAGACATGCTTTTGGAAAACGGAGAGGACAAAGACGGCGATGCTGCCGGGGATACAGATACTGCTTTAAAGGGGGATAAAATAGAAGCAAAGAAAAGAACCGGACTTTGTGTGACCGGAACCGGATCCGGCAAGAAAAAGAAAGTACAATTTGCGCTGCAGTTTGGCGGACAGGATACGCAGGGGGAATACAGGCTGACTGCATCCGGAGCGACGTTACACATGGTGGAGGAAGGACAGACGAAAGTGAAAGCTGCGAAGTTTGTCCGGAAAGAAAACAAAATAACGGTCGTAATCTGTCCGTCCGGAACACAGCTTCGTTGTGTGATGAAAGCATCAGCAAAGGCGGAGATCAAGATTCTGTGTACGGACGCCGAAGGGAATAAGGTTTCTGATGGAAGACTGATGATCAGACGTACCGGTGGAAAATATGAGGCAGTGTTACAATAAAAAGGGGCAAAAGCAGATAGCAATTTGTATGTAAACATACAATTGCTATCTGCTTTTGTCCTTTCGCATCAGATGATATAGAACCACGTCTCCTCCGGGTCGACCGGTTCATTGACAGTCTTGTGTCCCTGATGATACTTTAATTCCTGATTCTTGATATTGACCTTGGTTCCAGCCGGGATCGATGTCGTAATGAAAACGTTACTGCCGATCACGCAGTTCTCACCGATAATACTGTCGCCGCCCAGAATAGATGCACCGGCGTAGATCGTTACATTGTCGCCGATCGTAGGGTGACGCTTCTTACCCTGCAGCTTCTGACCGCCGCGGGTGGAAAGAGCACCGAGGGTAACACCCTGATAAATCTTGACATTCTTGCCGATGGTGGTCGTCTCGCCGATAACGATGCCGGTTCCGTGATCAATGAAGAAATATTCGCCGATGGTTGCGCCCGGGTGGATATCAATACCGGTCGTGCTGTGAGCATACTCTGTCATGATACGCGGGATCAGAGGCACCTTAAGCTGGAACAGCTCGTGTGCGAGACGATTGATCGTGATCGCCTGCAGACCCGGATAAGAAAGAATAACCTCCTCCTTGGAGTAAGCAGCAGGATCGCCGTCAAAGGCTGCCTGCAGATCGGTTTCCAGAAGAGCGCGGATCTTTGGAAGTGTGTGGAAGAAAGCAACCGTCAGACGCTGTGCCTCCACATGGAGTTCGCAGTCGTCGGCGTTTTCGTAATCCGGAGAATATTTGAGCGCCAGCTCGATCTGCTTATTCAGACGAAACAGCGTATCCTCGATCAGTACACGGGTACTGTTCTCCATAATGTAGATCTTGTGGGAGGTGTCCCGGAAATAGCCCGGATACATGATCTTCATCAGATTGTCGATGATCTTGATGATCACAAAGCGGTCCGGCTGGGTGAACAGTTTCATTTTGTCGATGGAACGGTCATGCGTGTAATCGTTCAGAATGGTGTCGACAATATCATTTACATTATGTTCTATAATTTTATCCATGTTATTCAATCCTCGTTTCTGATTTATTATGATGTTGGGGGTAGAAGGGATTTTGACCCTTGCATCATACTTATATATGTTTATGCACTATGGTGTGATCGTATCCAGATCCTTCATCCACATTGCCACAGAAGCATCACTTGGCATGCGCCAGTCACCGCGTGGGGAGAGGGCAACACTTCCGACCTTCGGGCCATCCGGCAGACAGGAACGCTTAAACTGCTGGGAGAAGAATCTCCGGTAAAAGGTGCGCAGCCATTTGTAGATCGTGGCTCTGTCGTAGGCATCCCGGAAGGTGTAGCAGGCGAGACGGTAGATCTTCGAAGGTGTGTAGCCGAATCGCATCATATAGTACAGATAAAAGTCGTGCAGCTCGTAAGGTCCGACCAGATCTTCGGTCTTCTGGGAAATCTTGCCATCCTTCGGTGGCAGCAGCTCCGGGCTGACCGGTGTATCCAGAATATCCAACAGAACATCGCGAAGCTTGGAATCCTCGGTGGTCTCTGCATAATAAAGCACAAGATAACGCACTAACATTTTAGGTATTGAACAATTGACACCGTACATCGACATGTGGTCACCGTTGTAGGTTGCCCAGCCGAGTGCCAGCTCAGACATATCGCCGGTGCCGATCACCATGCCGCCGGACTGGTTGGCAACATTCATCAGGATCAGCGTGCGCTGGCGTGCCTGTGAGTTCTCGTAGGTAACATCGTGAACCTCCGGATCGTGTCCGATATCACGGAAATGAAGATTGACCGCTTCGTGGATCGGGATCTCCGTCAGGGTTGCGCCAAGCTTTCGGGTCAGCGTACAGGCATTGTTCATTGTGCGGTCGGTTGTGCCGAAGCAAGGCATTGTGATCGCCCGGATGCCGGAGCGGTCCAGACCGAGCAGATCAAATGCACGCACTGTGACAAGGAGTGCCAGTGTCGAGTCGAGTCCGCCGGAAATGCCGATCACAGCACTCTTACAATGTGTATGGGCGAGACGCTTTTTCAGTCCCATTGCCTGAATATTGAAGATCTCGTTGCAGCGGCGGTCGCGGTCTTCCTTGACACTTGGCACGAACGGTGTCCGCGAATAGAAGCGGGTCAGCGTTGTCTCCTCCGGCTGTCCGAACGAGAAGCTGCAAACCTCATAGCCTGCCTGTGCCGGCGGGGTGATCGTAAAGGTTCCCATGCGGCGTCGTTCACTTACCAGACGTCCAAGATCCAGTTCGGAGATGGTCATTTCATTATGGAAACGCTCCGACTGTGCGAGAATGCTGCCGTTCTCGGCGATCAGGTTGTGACCGGCGAAGACGAGATCCGTGGAGGATTCGCCCTCTCCGGCATCCGCGTAAATATATCCGCAGATAAGCCGCGCGGACTGATTGCTGACAAGCTGCCGGCGGTAGGCTTCCTTGCCTGTCGTCTCATCGCTGGCGGAAAGATTGGCGATCACGGTTGCCGATGCCATGGCATGATAGCAGGACGGCGGAATCGGCATCCAGAGATCTTCGCAGATATCAATGCCGAGAACAAAATCCGGAAGATCCTCTGCCGCAAATAACAGCTTTGCGCCGAATGGGATCTGATGACCGTGTGCGCCGAGTACCGGGATGTTGATGTGCTCGTTGTCCGCCGGTGCCGGTGCAAAGTGGCGTGCCTCGTAAAATTCCGAATAATTTGGGATGTGCTGCTTTGGCACGAGTCCGAGCAGTCTGCCGCGGAAAAGCACAGCGGCAACATTGTAGAGACGTGCGTGCAGGAGAAACGGAAGTCCGGCCACGATGACCATATCCATTGCTGCGGAGGCACTGCGGATCTGCTCCAGCCCTGCAAGACAACCGTCAAGAAGGATGTCTTGCAGGAACAGATCATTACAGGTATAGCCCGAGATACAAAGCTCCGGGAATACCAGAAGTTTCACATGTTCCTTTTGCGCCTGCTGCATACACGACAGGATATGCTCCGTATTGAAGGCGGTATTGCCTGCTTCGATATCCGGGGTGGCTGCGGCGACCTTGATAAATCCATCTTTCATGACGATGTCATCCTTTCTGATTTGTTTTATTCTTTCATTATACCCGAAAGCGGGGAAAAAGCAACATAACCAGCTCTTTGAGAGTGGTGGGATTTGTGTTACAATAATGGATGGAAATTATATGATGCAAGGGACAAAGGACGGTGCGATCCCAACATTATGATATATTTTATAAATATCGGCGAGTGGAGAGACTTTGTTTTATGAATAATATAGATATGCTGTATCGTATTTTCTATACGGTATTTTCGATGAGCTGCATGGCACTTGTGCTTCTGCCGGCGGTGCTTGTACTGCGGTTCCTGTTTCGCGGACTGTCAAAGAAGTTCCGGCTTGCGTTGTGGGCGATTCTGTTTTTCCGGGCGTTATGTCCGGTGGGAATGAGTAGCCCGGTATGTATTTACGGGGCGTGGAACAGACAGTTTCATACGCTTCTTCGTTCCCTTGGACTGACGATCACTCCGGACCGGGGACTTTTGACCGGATGGCGGTATGTATTTGAGGGCGAGGTGACGGCTTCGGTGGCGTACCGGGCATGCACGCTGATCTGGCTCGCGGGAGCAGTGCTGTTGCTGCTTGTGACAGCCGTAAAGCAGCTTGCGCTGGCCCGGAAGCTGCAACGCTCCTCCGAGCTTTTGTTTGACAACATATATCAGTCCGGGCAGATCGCATATCCGGTGCGTACCGGATTGTTTCACGGCAGAATTTATCTTCCGGAGGGACTGCTGGCAAAAGAAATGAAAGAGATCATTGCTTATCAGATGCTTCGTCAGAAACGGGGCGATGATCTGTGGCGCAGACTTGCATTTCTGGTCTGTTGTATCCATTGGTGGAATCCGGGAATCTGGTATGCGTATTATCTGTTGTGGAGGGATCAGAACCTCGCGTGCGATCAGGCATTTGCACGGCATTCGGGATCAGGGCAGCAGTTCCATTGCGCACAGGTTCTTGTGAATATGAAGCAGGAGAAACAGCAGAAGCTGTCATTATCCCTTGTGACAGGCTATGAGTCGGATCTGTTCCGACGGTCCGAGGGGCTTTTGTATGCACGGCGTAAACCGTTATGGCAGTCCGGTATCGCAGCGTTTATCCTGACGGTGCTGTTTTTTGCGGCATTTGGGCTGTCGGCATTTCGGGGGGGACAGACGGCGGGAGAGTCTGCGGAGGCATTGTTTGACAGCAATGCGGTCAAGCAGGTCAACAACCGTGTCATTGCGCGATGTGAAACGAAAACGGCGAGTGGCAGTGCGGTGACTCTTGAGCTTGTGGTCGAGAAGGGAACGCACAGGGCGAGCAGCGGATATCACGGAAGATGCCGGCTTCGTCTGCGGAACAGTCAGAAGGAAACACTTGCTGCACTAGAGCTTTCTGAGGTGTTTGCGGGCAGTGCCACACAGGATTTCAGAGATGATATTTCGCTGGAGACCGTCGATTATAATGAAGATGGACGCATGGAGGTTGCCGTTGGACAATGTTCTGCGAGAAAGGCGTCCGATGAGGCGGTAAGTGTGACGAACTCCGCTGTGGC
>ERZ773277.1649-NODE-1649-length-17184-cov-8.360850_pt1 | contig 17184 bp, 14 predicted proteins | sample MGYA00511957_ERZ773277 | MGnify/ENA primary metagenome ERZ773277 (study PRJEB29015, sample SAMEA2737800) | human gut metagenome | biome: human gut; feature: human-associated habitat; material: faeces | place: China | collected 2012 ... | reverse complement strand
GGATTTGCCGAAAGGAGCAAGTATCTTTTATGAACCGCCAAAATCATTCTGAGCCGGAGAACAGGCTTACTTTGGAGGAACAGCAGGAGTTTTTAGAACTTCTTGCCCGACTTTCCCCGGAGCAGCGTGAAGCACTGAAAGAAGTGCTCAAGTCCTTTACCTAAGCAAAACAGTGCGGAGTGGCATCATGTCACCCCGCACTGTTTATTTTTTATGTATTATGCCGCGGTTTAATAGCAGTTACCTTGATAATAGAAGTCATACGCCGTCTGCAAAAACTCGTCCACCGTGTCAAATTCATCACCGCTATAATCCAAAACGATCCAGTCTCCGGCCGTGATTTGTGTAAAGGACAGTTTTACATCACAAGCAGTCGGTTCATCTGCCATGCCCATTGTGTAATCGAATGTAGTGTAAGTTCCCTCCAATATCACAGTGTTCGTTGCTGCATCATAACTCCACTGATAATATGTGGAATCCTCAAACAGATAATCCATGACCATGCCATAGGTGATCTCATCCCATTCAGGATGATCCGGATCATAGTTTTCCCAGCCATCCCAGACCGTACCATAGACCTCATTGATGACTTTATCCTCATAGCTGATTGGATTCAGTTCGTCATCCGAACTGTTGCTGTCATCCACAGGTTCCCATGTATCATCTGGCAAAAGCGCTCCGCTGTTCACTGCATCCTCTGCGCTCTGCATATACGCGCAAGCAACGTAAACGCATCGCTGTTTTGTATTATTGGTAAGATCAACATTACCGACGCCAAGCGGAAGCCCTACAAACACGGCGTTATCGCCTGCATAAAGAGGGACCGAACCGCTGCATATAAAATAGCAATACTCCTCTGAACTGATTCCATTGCAAAGAATCAGTCCTTCTGTTACATATGTACCATCATCCAGCGTTTCTTCCCGGATATCCGCAATGATTCCGCCACCGTAGAAGAGCTGCGAAGTATAACGGTCTGGATTTTTCAGAACATCCCGAAGATCAAATTCCGCATCGATCTTATTTACTTCTTCATCGGGAAGCCATTCGTTCTTTTCAAAAAGTGCATCATTTTCCGCAAGGAAGGTCATTGCAGAATCGGTGAAATATCCGTCATAACCGTCCACTTCACCGTTTTTCAGGTTTTCTCCAACGTTGCGGTAGAAATCATACATAACACCGGTATCCTCTGCCGCTGTGCTTTCCACAACGGCACTTGCACTTTCAGAAGAAACCGCACTGTTTGCGTTGCCTCCGCAGGCTGTCATGGAAAGCAGCATTGCCGCCGCAAGAAAAATCGAAAATCCTCTTTTCATAAAGCCTCCGTTCTTTTTGCGAGATACTTCCACGAAAGTTACGCTTTGTCTGCCACCTCCTGCATCTTCTGAACCTCTGCTCTCATCTCCTGCACCAGTGTTTCCGGCGCAGTCACTTTGACTTTGCTGCCCTGACTGAGCAGCCACATTTTCACGCCTGTTCCAAAGACTTCTGCTTCAATGGAGCAAACACCCTCTTTTTCATCTACGACTTTTGCCATCGGGAACTTGTCCAGCACAGCTTCCACCGATGGGCCATAGTAGTTGAAAATGATCTTCTGCGGCTCACCGCCGAACATGAACTGAGTGCGGTTCTTATACTCGCCCTCTTTGAAGCGATCTTTATAGGGTACAGAGAACTTTTCTCCTGTTTCCTTGATGGAATGTATCCTATCAAGCCGGTAAATGGTGGGATAAGGATCGTTCTTTTTGTGAAAAGCCTCTCTGGTGGAGTGATCTGTGATAACAGCCATGAGATAGAAATAATACTCCGAGAACATCAATCCCACCGGCTCAACCGTCCGTTTTACGATCTGGTGGTCTTTCAGCTTCTGATACTCGATTTCCAGCACCGACTGATTGCGGATGGCCTGCGCCGCCATCCACAGGTTATCCGGGTCAATGGCTGCATGGGCTGGGTCGTGGTAATGGAACAGCTCATTGCTGATAAACCATTCGACCTCTGCCTTTTCCTTCTGGGACACACAAAGGTTCAGAATGATCTGCAACTGCTTCTCGACCTGCTCTTTGGTGAAGGCACGGCTTTCCAGCAGAATCTTGCACAAGGCCAGCACTTCACCTTTGGAAAGCTGCTCGATCTCCTGCGTGACCAGACGATAGCCATTTTCTTTTTTGTCGTACTCGATTCTGCGGACGATGCCTTCTTTGGCGCACTGTTCCGAAAGAAAATCCCGGATGCTGTCAATGTCGCGCTGGATGGAGCGGGCATTTACATGGTACTGATCTGCGGCTTCCTGTTTGTTGATGAGCTTACCGGAAAGAAAAGCTTGATAAAGCTCCAGCACGCGGGTCGTTTTTAAGGTATCTGCTGTCATTGGCTTGTCCTCCTCTTTGTTTGCCCCCATTATAGCAACGAAGATGGACAATGATGGACTATCTTCTATTATTTAATGATTAAATTCTTCAATATCGCTCGTCCACGACTTCATATCCTTTTTGTAACCCTGTTTTTCTGCCAATGCAAACCAATAATCACGCTTTTCCTGACAAGTTCGTGAAATAGTCTCTGCCAGTTTATATGCAGCTTCGCCCTGATTATGCTCGGTCGCTTTTTTGTAGCACTCACGCGCTCTATTGTCGCAGTCACAACTGACAGTTCCCAGCCGTCTCCCAATCACAATATATTGGCTTCCCTTCCAATACAAATCTCCCATCAGAATATACGCATGATAAATTTTATTTTTTACCGCTTTCTTATAATATATCAGAGCTGTTTTCTCTTGCTTTTTCACATATTGCTTCATCAGTCCGAGCATTTCATAGGCCAGTACACCGCCAGCTTTTTCATACGAACTGAGTGCTTTTTGCGCCTCGTCATACTGCCGGGCCTGGAAGTAGCACGCCCCCAGTGCAAGTGTTGCAAAACTATCATTTGCATCTGCCATTTTGCTAACTTGTGTCCGAACCTTGCGGAGAAGTTCAAGTTTTTCATCCTGTGAAATATCCGAATAAGCCGCATACAGCAGACCACAGATTGGGTCTGCTGCATCAGAACCTTTTTTCGCATATTTCAACGCCTTTTGCGGGTCGCCGGGGTAATCCTCGTACCCAAAATAATACGCCCAGAAAAGCATCCCATTGGCACGGGCATAGCCTTTTTCGGACAGGCCTTCCAGCTGCGGAACACTATCTTCAAAGTTTGCTTTCAGGAACTCTTCTTCTGCGGCCTTGCCTTCTTCTGCCAGTTTTTCCGCCGCTTCCTGTTCCGCTTCTGTGTTTTCCTCTACTTGCTCTGCAGGTTCCACTTCCTGCACTTCGGGCACAACCTCTTCTTGGAACAAACCGGTATCCTCCGCAGAGCGGAGGTTGAACAGCATTTCCGTTGTCAGGTCGTAGTTGTTGACCTCAGCATTCAGATTCACCTGTGCTTCCTGCGCCACATAGTTCTGCACCAGATTGTTTTCCAGCTTATGACGGTCTGCGGCAACGCCTGCACTTTGGAGCGAATTTTCCACAGTGTCCACAATGTAGGCTTCATCGGTGTCCAGCAGTTCCAGCTTCTTGATGCCCAGCAGCGGCACCAGATAAGTTTCCGGCAGGCGCTGGATGTGTTTGCCGCCCAACAGTTTGGTCAGCAGCTTTCCATCCCCGGCTACACGGTCGATGAAGTCATAGTAGCGGATGTTTCCACGCGGAGAAATGTCAATGGTGCTCATAGCCGTTTTCAGCAAAAGCAGGTCAGAGGTGCGCCATTCACCGCCGGTGATATCGTAGAAATCACGCACCATGCAGACGATTTTGGAAGCATCGTCCAGATCAACATACTCCACACCATCCAGCATCTGGTACTCAATGGAATTCTGCCAGTTGAGCAGATTGACGTTCTGTTCCAGCCGCGCCACACGGTTTTCCAGCTGGATCATATCACTGCGGCTCTGTTTAAAGAACTGGATCAGCGCCGCATAGATCTGGTTGATCTCTCCCTCCACAGCAGTCATGGAGGCGTTCAGCTTATTATTGACAGCAGTAATCAGGTCAAAGGTCAGCAAATTCTGCTCGGAAAGCCGCTGCAGGGTAGTCTGGGCAGCAAACTGTGCTGCCGCGCGGCTGCTGTTGATCTTATCCTGCAAACGCTTGTTGCTGCCGGTAATTGCACCCCAAAGGCGGCGCAGGCCCTTCCGGCTGGAAAGCTGCTGCTCATAGCCTTCGCTGTCCGTCATAGCAGAAACGCTCTCAAAAACAAGGCGGTTGATCTCCTGCCGGTTGTTCTTGTGCGCCGCAATGATAGAATCAATGCTGGCGTTCAAATCTGCCTGCTCCTGCTCTGTCAATGCGGAAGAAGGAATCACGGTCAATTCAGTGCTCATTGTTCAAAAATCTCCTATCAAACCTGCAAATTTATAAGATTCCAATATACGATTCATTTTTAGGTGCCTGCCGCCATAAATCATCATTCCAACACAGCATTCAGGTTTTCATACAGAATATTAATATCGCCTGATTTCGATGCTTTAAACATCTGACGAACTTTCTCAGGCACGTCGCTCTGCATATCAACTGCTTGATTCCAATTTCGGATTTTGTCTTGCTCCTTTGCCGATGTACCAAATCCAAAATCCGGGATCATGCTGAGCCACCGTTCCGACTGGAGCAATCCACCTGTCAAGAAACTGTGTATAGCACACCATGAAATGCACTTATACATATTCAAATTGCCAGAATCGTAAAGCTCTTTTGCATCAAATACAGTTTCCTCTTCATCCTCTCTCGAGCCACCACCCTGAATCACACGATTCAGCACATTAAAAAATCTGCAAATGTGCAAAATCGACATTTCCGGCATCTCGTAGGTTGGCATATCGTAGAACAACTGTGCAATACGATATACCGGCCCATCTGCACGAGTAAACGGATTTCTAAGTTCCCCCTCATCAAATTGTCTGATATACTCCTCTGAATACGGTCTAGCCACTTTGGAGATTACCGGTTTCATTTCATTTTCTGCCAAAATGTCATTAAAATGATGAAGCGAATTATTTCTATATCCCATATTGTATTCTCCTTTTTTATTTGTATCTCTGTAATTTTTACAGTATATTCAGACGATTTAAGAAGTATCGTTATTTATAGTCATTAACGATATCCTGCAAGCGCTTGTTGCTGCCTGTGATTGCACCCCAAAAGCGGCGCAGGCCCTTCCGGCTGGAAAGCTCCTGCTCTGTCAATACGGAAGAAGGAATTACAGTCAATTCAGTGCTCATGATTCAATACCTCCCATAAGTTCTGCAAGTTCGTTTTTCATCCCGGCACGTTCCTGCCGGATGGATGTTATCTTCTGCTGATACTGGCGTTCATCGTCAGCCATTTTACGGAGCCGATTCTCCGCCTGCGTCTGGGCCGTGTTCATCTGCCGGGCAGCATAAAAGCCTTTCCGGGCAGAACGCTGGGCATATTCCTTGCCGGTCAGCGCGCGTCCAACAGCAACCGGGTCGGGACGCTGCCCGGACTTTTCCTGAAAAATGCCGGTTCCATGTTCAGCATCTTCCACCACGCGGCCAATGCCCTGAATCATCTGCGCATCGGTGGGCATGTAGATGCGGCATCTGCCCTGCACGGTGCGCTCAACGATCTCCTTTACAAACTGCTCTGCATAGGCTTTATGGTTCGGGCTGGCGTACATGTCCAGCAGCTTTTCGCCGGTCAGCTTCAGGTTCAGTTCATCCAGCGCAATTTCCAGCTCGTCCTGATTCAGCAGATAATCCTGCGCCTGCCGGCAAAATGCGTCTTCAATCAGCCGGGTCATTTCCACGGCATCATCTTCAACGAACTGCCCGACCAATGCATGAGCACCACTGCTTCCGGCCATGCCGCCCGCCATACCGCCGACTGCGGCAACCAAAGTGCTTGCACCACCGGTAGCAAGCCCCAGAATGGCCTGTCCTGCCATAACGGCAACTGTGCCACCTACAAAACCTCCTGCAATACCTCCTCCAACGGTTGCGATGTTTTTGATCAGCTGCTTAACGGAGATCCGTCCGCGAAAGGCATTGCGGATGTCTGACGCAGAGAGCACAAAAGTCATAACGGTGGAAGTGACAAAATTGCACCGCAGCAGTTTGGAAAGACTTTTCATCGCTGCGGCACCGTAGATATTTGCACCATCCCGCAGTGCATTTGCAAGCACAGCAGAAACCTTCGGCCCCAGCAGATCCACAATCACATCCGTTGGCCCCTGCAAAAGCTTCGGTAAATCGGTGCGCATAAGCTGCGCTGTAATGACCGAGTTTGCAAATGCAGCACCGCCCACCTGCAAACCGGAGTAAGCAGCTTCTTCCACCGCAACGTCCATCGGGTCGCCCTGCCAGCAATGCTGTGCAAAGGTCAATGCCGCCGTTATGCCAAATGCGCTGGTACAGATGATCGCACCATTCACTGCATCAAAGGCGATGGATTCGATCGTGCCGAATTTTGTGATGTTGACTGCCTGCTGATATGTAAACTTGCCTTTGCGGACGATCTCCTTTGCCTGCTCCGGGTCTGTGACGCCGGGAACTTCGCCGCGCTCAATGCGCTTTGCCATCAATTCCACGGCTTTTTCGTACTGGTCAGCGGGCACTTCCAACTGCATCGGGGAACCATCTGCATTGACATAGCGATACTGGCCGTTCTCAAATGCCGCCTGTACAGAAGAAGCTGCATCGTGGCAATACTTGGTCTGGATGTTGACACCGTTTACCATGCGGTCGGGGCCATCCTTGGCGTTATCGCCGCCCACGATCTTTGCATCCTTACCGGTCAGGATATCATAGAGGTTGTTCGCCTGCTCTGCAGCATATCCATGTCCCTGTGCTGCCTGAAACTTGTCCATCTGGGTCTGCTGCGCCGCCGCATTCATATCTGCGTTAACTGCGCCGCTCTGGACAGGTGCCGTGTTTTCTTTTTTCTCTTCGGTCTGAACATTCGGAAGGAACTCTGTTTTCTCCATTGCAAAATTCTCCCTTTCCACTTTGTCGAAATGCTTTATATTATTTGCGTGGAAATTCTTTTTTCTTTTTCTTTATTATAGCAAATATGATAGACAAAAACAGTCCATCTTCGTTTTTATTGGAAAAAATCCCAAAAATTCTGTATCGATTTTCCAAAATGCTCGCCTTTGTTTCGATATATGTTGTCAAAAGTATACGATTTATATAATTATCGGTCAAGTCTCATCACAATAAAATCGTAAGTACACACTACGATTTATCCAAGGAGGCCGAACCATGGAACGAGAGAAGCCCACATTTGATATTCTGGGCCGTATTGAGCGGGAACGCCTTTCCCGTGGCTGGTCTGAGTATGCCCTCGCAGAAAATTCTGGCTTGACACAATCTACCATTTCTACATGGCGCAGACGGAATCTTCAACCCAATGTAGCTTCTCTTGAGAAAATCTGCTCCGGCCTTGGTATCTCGCTTTCTCAGTTCTTTCAGGAGGAAGACTCTGTTTACTTAACCCCCGATCAAAAGGAAATTCTTGATCTATGGGCTAAACTCTCTCCTGCTCAAAGAACAGCGGTCTCTCAAATGCTGCGTTCCTTCCTATATATAAAGGAAGAGGAATAAATTTTTTCCGCTCGTGAGCCGCTTGTGTCAAAAGCGAATTTCCGCGAGCACCCTCTCACGGCACACCCATTTTCAGAATGGGTGTGCTACAGGGGCGCTTGCAAAAATTCACTTTCGACACGCGCGTCTCACTCACGGACTATGTTTTTGTAGTTTCTTATATAAGATAAAATTCAACTATTCCGCAGCAAAATACGGTCAAGCCCATGAAGGACTTGACCGTTTTATCATTTTGAATAATAGGTTTTAGATACAAGATTCCCGAATTTTTGCAAGGTCACTGTTCAAAAGCGTTTCATGTTCCAGAAGACCATGCTGCACAGCAAGCAGAAAATACTTATTATTATGAAGAATCTTATATGCTCTTCGGTAAAGTTCTTCCAGTTTTGCTGATTTGATGGCTTCATTATAAGAAAGTCTCTGCTCAGACATTCTGTTGTCCCCTGATTCAATTCCTACGAAGCCACCACCTGCAAAGTGACACTGCCAAATATCCATGAGCTTATCTGCTTGCTCTATATCGGCCGATGCCTGAATATCCATAACACCATAGATCAGAGACACACCCGCTCTGCCTGCCAATGTTTTGGTTACTTCATCCAGAAATTCCTCCTCATTTTGTGCATAAGTAGCACAGCCATTTACCATACCACCGATCACACCTTGGCTTCCGCGAACCGTGACAATTCCAATGCTTCCGGGGTGAAGAACTTCTCCGACCACTGCATGGGCAGCTTCATGTACTGCAATCTTCTGCAATTCTGTGGAGTCGGTTTCCTTATCCGTTTTTTGGAGTTTATATACTACCTGAAGAAGAGCTTCTGTGATATCTTCCTTCTGGATGTGCTCATGACCTTGATAGACACTGTTCAGCGCAGCAAGGTTCATTACCGTTTCCAGTGTAGCACAGCTTACTTTGGGCATAGCCTTGACGATATCTGAAATCAGTACATCCTCTGCCAAATCTTTATCCCTGAGATAGTAGCTGACAATGTTCTCTGCATTCTCTCCAATCGGAGGTTGCAGATAGATTACATAATCAAATCTACCCGGTCTCAACAGGGATGGTGGCATATACCTTGTATCGTTAGTAGTAGCAATCACAAAAAGATCTGTGTCCTTTGCATCATCAATACAGGCTTGCAGACAAGCCCATTCCGGCGCATAGGGAGAATTCGATTCCACATAGAGGTTCAAATCTTCTAGGAGCAGTATACTAGGTGCTTCCTCCTTTGCCATAGCAAATACAGCCCTTAATTCATCCAGAAAACTGTTTTCCTGACTGGTTTTACGAAAAACAAAGGGCTTTCGTTCAGATTCCTCCATCAGGATAGATGCCAGCAGACTTTTTCCAAGACCAGGATCAGATTCCATCAGTAGCCCTCTTGGAATAGAAATGCCCTTTCTTTTATAAACCTCCGGTCTTTTTAGAATATCCAGAATCTGACGCAGAATGTCTTTCGTAGATTCGTAACCGATAACTTTTTCATCAAACTTATCCATTGTATTCTCCCTTCTTATTTGCGTTTTGATTTTCTGTTCTGAATCATTTGACCTTTTGCTGTCCGAGGAATGCTTCCGTATCGAACGATATCATCGCCATACAATGCAGCTTCTCTTGACTGCCTCATTTGGATATTATTTTGAAGCAGTTCGTCAAACTCAGATTTCCATTGATTTGTTACCATCTCAAGCATTTTCCATTCAGTTTTCCATTGAATATGGAACATATTTTGCGTTTGAAACGATACTGCACAAACTGCAAAATGAATATGTACATTAAATCTATCCGCATGAATTCCATAGGCTGTAATATAACCGTTCTTCGCATAGATACTTGCTATTCTTTCTGCTAGAGATACTACATCCTGTGGCAAAATACAATCTGTTGCTGCGAAGGAAACAATGCGGTGTTTTGCAAACTGCGGAATACCTTTATGTCTTCTCCTGACTTCAAAAAGCATCAGATGATAAACTGAACTCGGATCACACAAATATTCATTGGGAATCATCGCTGGCTGACAACCTGCCAAGGTATTTGTTATAGTATTCGCTCTTTGACTATCTTCTGCTGTTTTATCTAATCTAAGAATATATTGTAGTAACCGTTTTAAATCTTCCAAAGTTTCATACTTATCATTTTTGAGTTCTATATAAGACATATCTATGAACCTCCTCTTTTATCCCTTCCAGATCTTTTTCACTCGCATAATATCCAATATTAGATATAATTTCATCAACAAGATCTGCATCTATTTCAGTAAAATAAATTGCACTCTTAAATACTTCTGTAGCATTTTTACCAGTTTCATTCATTCTCTGTTGTAAATGAACTTTATCTTCATCTGTCAATCGTATACTAAAGATATTTCCCATTATAATCGCCTTCTTTCTATTCATATATTTCATAAAGATAAATTAATATCATTGAAAATATAGATGAGAATTTATAGAATAAAATATTATTTATGACGGCATCCGCCTCCCCCTCCTAGCAAGAATAGCCAAATGTATATACACTACACATTCGGCTGCTCTTGTGCGACTGTTTGTACTACAACTATTCCATTCAGCCGCTTTATCCTAATGTTAGTGTCATTAATAAAGATTAACTTCCACCTTCCTTTTGCTCCTTACATTATTTAGCATTAACATTGGATTACCCGTATGTACATCACTCCATCAAGCACTACTTTCAGGCAATAGAAAACCCACATGGAACATCGTCCATGTGGGCTTTTTCATATTACCACCCAACTGATTTCAGGTGGGATTCTTGTATAATATATTCCTGTACCGCTCTCTTAGGAATCCTCCAAGATCGGCCGATCCTCATGGCCTTTATCTTTCCAGACTTCAAAAGCTTATAGGTAGTGTTCATACCGCATCCCAGCATATCAGCGACTTCTTCTGGAGTGATCAGAGTGTCATAGCAATCAAACATAACGGCAAATCCTCCTTTGGTGGGTTACTATAATGTTGCCGAAGGTCAAATCACGCCAGATACAGAGAAGGGGCGACCACTTGCGTGATTGCCCCTTTCGTTATCTCCTATTTACTTTCAACAGAAGCATTTTCGACAATTAGAAAAATTTTGCTCTGAAATTTTGCCTCTGCCCGGAATTTTAGAGCACTTTGAATTAATTTTTTTCTGAATATGTCGAAAATCCCCTTTGATTACATGCTCTTAATCGCACTATATCAATTGAGTCAAAATCAACTTTCCTCCTTCAGTGAATCTTCATCCGAAGACACTATAAAAGACACCGCCCTCATCAATTTGCTTTTGTGCCCACAGTACACCTTCAATATATCCTTCTGGATAATCGCTCTCATCATTTAATTTTTCTAGTTCTTCCGGTGCGAGGTCAATCCCAAGGAACTTTAAGTCCCCACATATATTGTTCTTCACGTTTTTTCGCCATATTTTACGACACATGAATTCCTTGTCATTATCTGATCCATACATGCCATAATAACACTCTTTATATATTTCGGTTGCAAGTTGATTTATCACCTCTGCCGAGATATCTTGCCATTCTCCCTCTTCACTTTTCGGATTCCATCTTTTTATTTTTCTTTTCTCTGGATCATATCTCATCCCATACATTCTTTCCGAAAACATCATCGACTCATCCTCAATCTCCAACTCTGAATTTTTATACCCAAGATCCAATCCAATTTGCTTGATAAACCACCCGTAACTGTTCGCCCAGCCATTCTTGTAGTATCGATTATTCACTGAATACAATTCAATTATAAAATTCAATATGTACACCCGATTCGGTGGGCATTTTTTTATTTTATGAGCCTTATTGTCTTGTGCGCCTTTCCCTTCCAAACTATCATATGCTTTTCCAAAAAGTCTTTCAAAATTTCTATCAATATAATCACAAATCAACTTAGCAGCACACTCTATTCTGGAATCATATGTCTCCAACCAGCTTATTCCCTCAATAATCAAGAACATCACAGTCCGCATATAATCACAAAACTGCAATACTGTATCTTCTGAATCGAGTAACTCCGCCCGGTCGAATTCTCGGATATAAAATGCTATCGGTCTCTGAATCGTCTTTTTAACTGGTTTTTCCAGCATTTGATAACTAAAGTCTTTATTCAAAAGAGCGTTATTTAGATTTTCTGCAACATTCAAAATTGTATCATAGCGAAATATAGACTCTTCCGCATAGTAAGCTACGACCTTCTCACTTACAGAACTTCCTTCAACTCTTTGTTTCTTAGCATTATAAGCATTCTCAATAATTTTTCTGTAAAGTTCATTCAACCGTGTACTTAGTTTGCTTTTATATGATTCCCCTGTCGATCTCCATCTTTCCATTTTTGCCGCAAACTCAACAAAACCACTTTTATCTTTTGTTCTTTCTGTTTTTTTGCTTTTTTGTTTTTCAACTTTTTCTGGAAAATATATTCCTATTCTTTCAACTAGCTTTTTTGTAGTTGATAATGCAAAACCATTGATTTCATCTGTGCTTGGCGCATATAAAATCGGCGGACAGAACGAAGCATCTTTATCCATAGACCCTATAAGCTGCTCTCTATTCTCGTTATAATTTTTTATGTATTCTTCTACAGATTCATTTTTTGATACTCCACCGAAATCTTTTTTTAGTATTTCCTGGATAACTTGAGCAAACTCAATTTGGGGAGCGCACAAATATTTTATTGACAATGCAACACACGCCAATGTGTTGCTCATAATCATTCTTTCCGCATCACACTGACTTAAGTTTTTTTGATCAATTGTCCGCTGCATACCTGTAACAAGCCATGCTGTTGTCAATGCTTTTATCACAATGACTCTTGATCGGCTTTCAATGCTACATTCTTCCAGTTTTGGAAATTTTTCTTGAAGGCACCTTACATAGACTTCCACATTCATTCCATAGCACTTTTCAAGTACTGATTTATACGCCTTTACTTCTTCTTCCGTTTCAAACAAAACAATATTGCTCATCCGGTCAGGCATCTTGCATTTCCTCCCTTGCACAATGTTCATCCGTTTTCAAGTAAAACTATATCCAAAAAATTTTTATTTTTTTCGATAGTTCTCCTAGTGATTTCAAGGCACAGTTTCGATATGCTTATGTCATCAAAATGAAAGGGGCTCAGAATCATGAGCATGTCGAATTATCGCGTATTTTCTGAAAATCCTTATCCTCTGGTTCAAGAGGAATCGATTCCCGCCATCAGCTTTCTTGATGACTGCGGCAACCAGTTTTTTGACAAAGAAACCGTTCAATCTCTTTTGAAGGCAAAGGACAAACAGTTCCAGCAGAAAGATAAGCTACTCTTGCAAAGGGTAAATTCTTCTGAAAAAGAGGAACTAAAGGCGTACAAAAAAGCCTTTAACCGCTTTGACACAGTTTCATACTTTGTTGACCAGTGTGGTTGTCCGGCAATCTGTAAAACTCGGTATCCCGGCGATAAATATAGTGTCCAAAAACGCCTCACCACCTGTTACGACTTTCACGCTATCTTAATCAAGGAGTATGCCGTTGATGGCAAAATAGTACATCTCATCGGGATATCTTTCAAAAGATCTCGCGGTATTGTAATCCGGCTGTTATTTGAAAAAGACAAATTCACCGCTAAAGCATTCTATAAAGCGTTTATCGCCGCTGGCGGAAGCTGTTGTTATAGTGAGAACAGTAAGATGCAGTTAGATTTACTTTTTGGTTTTTTAGGCTTCATCTTGGATACTGAACAAACCGCCTTGATACCGCCTATTGGTTGGTTTCATCTGGACGACCGCTGGATTTATACTTCTTATAAAGAGGATTGTTGCTCTGACCCGTTGCTAAGCACCTCCATCCCCTTAGTCCTAATAAAGATTTTGGCGGTTCTCAAGACACGAATGTCGGACAAGTTCAATGGTGGTAAATACCTTTTTGCAATATCTGGCAACGATTTCCCTCTTCATATAAGGTTAACGGTTGACAACAAGCCGAAGCAATTTGATCAGATGCTTGGTCAGTACAGTATCGCAGCTTTGTTACCAGTCTACGGTGACGATCCGATGCTCACAGCTACCGTTGGCGACTATCGTTCAAAAACGAATTTTGCAACGCTGATTACGCGGACTAAAACAGAGCCTCGTTTTCCGCTATGCCTTATCGTATCTACGAACGGCATTACTGAGTTGCAGCAGAAGCACTGTCTGTTCTTGCCTCACGAGGAAAGCCATACAGCCGCGCTGCCTCTGGCAGAAATTGTTAGCAAGCTGTGTACCCTTGTTGAGCACAACCCAGATGCCTTTGAGCGCATCGTTGAGCGATCCTACACAACTGCTTTAGGTTCCTTGGATGAAGAATGCGCCTTTCGGAATGAAATCGCGCTTCTAAGCGTTTCATCCGCTGTTCTTTGCTGGGCATTAAAACTCCTTAAGCAGCCGGATTCAGCGCAAACAACACACGAGGTCTGTCAGGCATACATCAATAATTGCTTATCCGAGTGGGACAGCTCGCTGGATTGCAACGCAAAGGAAATTTTACACAAGGCACTCTTTTCGGCAAGCGAAGCCGGTGATATTCGTTTTATACGCTATGAAGAGGTCGATTCCAGCTATGACCCTGACCGGGACATCGTCCAAAAAAAGGATGCTTTCCTTTTGAAAGGGTCTTTGCTGAAGTCTCTGCTCCATGAGTATGCACCGGGATATAGTGCACCCGATGTTATTTCGCGTTTGCAAAGTGAGCATCTGCTCTCTGAGTTCAGCTCTGCCAAAAAGATTCGCATTAACAGCGGAACCTATGTAGATGCTCGACTCTTGACTTTGAAGTGCAGTTGCTTAACCGAATATGAAGATTCTGATTAAAGCAGGAGGAATGGAACCATGAAGTTGAAAATAGGCTCTACCTATCAAAAAGCCGTTACAATCATCGAAAAACTCAAGGAGGGGAACGCTTCCATTTTTATCTGTGGAAAAAGTGGAACAGGCAAGACCACCCTTTCCTCCAATATCACAAGGAAACTGCTAGAGGCAGGTGTTCGGATCGTAGCCATAGATCATCGGCACGCTGTGTCTTTTTCAGTAGAACTAGAACCGTATGTACATCGTCAGGACGTATCTCAAAAGCCACTCAAGCTGCATTTGTTCGGGACATCAGATAATCCAGCGGATGCGGCTGCATCTTTCGCTGATACTATCACATCCGTTATCGCTCTGTCGAATACACAAGAACAGCTATTGCGGTCTCTTTTAAAAGAGGGTCTTCGCGCTTCACCGGCTCCGAATGAAGTGCTGGAATACCTGCATCAGGAGATCAAGAGTTCTCATTCACGCTCTGCGCCCGGTTTGGAAAACGCCTTGGCACCCCTATTTGCACAAAAGCTTTTTGAGGATGGTGACATAGAGTTTTCTCCCGGCATCACCTTGCTGGATTTGAGCTCGTTTTCGTTATCTACGCAACACATCGTTGAAGAGGTGCTTTTTGCAGCACTGTTACGAGAAGCCACCTGCGAGGATTTTCCGCCTACCTTTTTGTATCTGGACGAGTTAAGCAACTATACGCTACGCTCTTCCAACGCATTGGGGCGAATCCTCTGTGAGGGCCGCAAACAAGGTCTGTACGCACTGCTGGTTGCCCAGAGCATTCGTGTGTTCAAGCCTGAACAACGGACTTTGCTTCAGCAATGCAAGTATATGATGTGTTTCCAGCCAGCGGATGAAGAGGTTCGTATGTGTGCCAGCTTGCTCAGCACGAAAGATAAAGCCAAGTTAGTTTCCACGCTTAAAGGGCTTCAAGTCGGTGAGTTTATGGTCTCCGGCCCAGTTTATGTAGGTGATTCTGATACGCCAACTACCAAGCCACTGGTCGTCCATAGTAAGTCACCAGAGGATGTCGTTCCTGCCAATGGCCCGCTGGCGATTCCGGTACCTTCCGATACAGAACCGATCCTGCCCCCAGCGCAGATTGACCTTCTTCTGCCGTTGGACGCTCTTGATGACTGTGACGATGAAGAAGCCGCTCCCAGCAAACCGGAAACCGTAACGGAGAACGCCTGTCCTCTGCTGCCGGATTCGCCTTCGGAGCCTTCCATTGAACCGCTGCATCTTCGTGATGAATCTTCTGCTCCACAAGAACAAAGTCAGTCACCGCAAATGCAGCTACTTCGATCTGCCGTTTTTACATCCGTTCCTATGAACTCATATTATGGTAATTATAACTGTTCTTGGCCACCAGCACAAGTGCACCCGGCAACCTTTTCTTACCCGAACATGGATTTCAGTTCACTGATTCAACAGGATGATGCGCAGATTTCCTTTCAAGCGCTTATCACACCATAAAGCAAAATGTACGCTAATTCAAGCAGATATGCTTATCATGAAGCAATCCGCTTCGCATTCAATTTTAATTTCAGGAGGAAAACACTATGAGCACTCATACCAACATCAACATGTCCACCGCTGTTTCCAATTTTGCAGCCGATCTCAACTCGGAACCGTTCCCCTTTCCGAACACCGATACATCCATCAAAAAGTCCGTCCTGTTCGTTCCGCTCTGTGAAAAGTGGTTGCTTTCTATTGAAGAGGCCGCTGCCTATTTTGGTGTGGGGCAGAACCGTCTTGCTAAACTCGCCTCGCAGGATGGCTGCAAGTTCGTTGTGTTCGTAGGGAACACGAAGCGAATCAAGCGGAAAAAGTTTGAGGAGTTTCTGGACGAGCAGTACGCCATCTGATACCCTATAACGCCCGCTGAAGGGCTTGCATAAACCACGCCCACATGATACAATAAAGTGTGTTATGTGGGCTCTTTTTATCTCGAAAGGAGCCACAAACATGGGCAAAAATCTTAAAGGAAAACAACTCGGAAAAGGGCTTGGTCAGCGAAAAGACGGTCTGTACTATGCCCGTTGCCGAAATTATCGCGGTGAGCGCGAGGAACGCTGCTTCAAGACCCTGCCAGAAGCCAAAAATTGGCGGCAAGAACAGCTCTATCTACGCTTACACCCCGAAAGCCGAGCTGTAGTATCACCCGACATGACTGTGAACGCATGGTTTAACCGCTGGCTCAAAGATGTCGTTTGCAACCGTGCCCCGAATACGCTTCGGAATTACCGTGAACGCTACGAACATAATGTTCAGCCGTTTATCGGTTCTATGCTGTTGCGAGATGTCAAACCTATGGACTGCCAGATGATCCTGAATGCCATGGAGAGCGACTACGCTGGTTCTACCATCCGCCAGACTTATATGACCATGGGCACATTTTTCAAGAGTGCCAAAGATAATGGCTTCATCGACCGTCATCCTATGGATGGTGTTCGCTATACGAAACCTGTCCGGGCGGTTGATGACATCCACTTTCTGACTGTGGATGAGCAGAAACGGTTTCTGGAAGCTGCCAAAGGCTCCCACAACTATGCTCAGTACGCACTGATTCTGGAAACTGGCTTGCGTACTGGTGAAATGATCGGTCTGACATGGGATGCTATTGACTGGGAGAAACGCACCCTGACGGTCAACAAGACCTTGGAGTTCCGCTACAAGCAAGACGAATGGCGAGCTGGCCCTCCGAAAACGGAATCCAGCTACCGCACCATTCCTCTGACCGACACCG
>ERZ773277.1644-NODE-1644-length-17249-cov-3.348145_pt1 | contig 17249 bp, 16 predicted proteins | sample MGYA00511957_ERZ773277 | MGnify/ENA primary metagenome ERZ773277 (study PRJEB29015, sample SAMEA2737800) | human gut metagenome | biome: human gut; feature: human-associated habitat; material: faeces | place: China | collected 2012 ... | reverse complement strand
TTTACTAAGCGTCATATCGTATCCGCCCGGGAGTGTTTTGATGAAACTGTGGGCGCATGCCGATTTCGCGGCTTCTACTATTTTCTCTTTCTTCATATTATCCTCGGCATATCCGATATTCTCTCCGATCGTTCCTTCAAACAGCCATGTATCCTGAAGAACCATACCGAATCTGTCGCGCAGTTCTTCCCTTGGCATATCCGTGATCTTAGTTCCGTCCACTTTGATCGATCCGTTATTTACCTCATAAAAGCGCATCAAAAGATTGATCAGCGTTGTTTTTCCCGCTCCGGTAGGTCCTACTACCGCAACTTTCTGCCCCGGTTCTACCGTCAAATCGATCCCGTTCATCAAAAGATGATCCGGCGTATATCCGAACGTCACATTTTCAAATGTAACGCGACCGCTGCGGTCATCAGGTACGATGCACTGGTCTGAATCCGGAATTTCCTCTTCTGCGTCAAGCAGTCCGAAAATACGGTTTCCTGCTGCCGCTGCCGCTCCGAAACTTCCTACCATTCCGGCGATTGCGGAAAACGGCTCTGCAAAACGCCATGTATACTCCAACATAGCCTGTACGTTTCCGACTGCGATCTTTCCGGCGATCGCCCAGAGACATCCTAAAGCGGCGCAAAGAACATACCCAAGATCATTCACAAGAGTTGTAATCGGACTGATCGCCCCTGCTGTTGTCTCCGCTTTTCTTGAACTGTTTTTAAGCGCGTCATTCAACTGAGAAAATTTCTTTTTCGCACGTTCCTGATAATTAAACGTCTGCACAACGGACTGTCCGTTATACATCTCTTCTACATATCCGTTCAGCTTACCGAGAAGCTCCTGCTGTTCTCCATAATACTTTTCGCTCGCTTTCATCACTCCTGCGGCGCTCAATAGAGAAAGAGGCACCATAACAATCGGGATCAAAGACAGCTTCGGGCTGATCATCAGCATCATAATAAGTACGCCGATGGCAGTCGTAACCTGTGTTACGATCGAAGTTAAGTTCTGACTGATCGTATTGTTGATCGTATCTACATCGTTTGTAATTACACTGAGAATATCTCCGTGTGTATGAACGTCATAATAATTCAGTTTCAGCCGATGCATTTTCTCATCGATTTCCCTGCGGATCGTCTGCATCACATTTGCAGTGATCTTTGCCATACCGAATCCCTGCAAAAAGGAAAACAACTGTGATACAAAATATAACGCTACCAACGCCGCCAAAAGCCAGATGATCGTTTCCCAGTAAAAAACTTTATCGGCAATACTTGCAAACAACGTCGTCGTCACCTTTCCTACAAGAAACGGAGCAAGAACCATAAAGGCAGTGCTGATAACTGCTGAAAGCAGTACAAAAAATAACCGAAGTCTGTACGCTTTTAAATAGCCCAGCAGCCTCTTAAATATTGTCGTATTTTTCATATCAAAGTGCCTCCTTTCCTAACTGAATCTCTGCAATTTCCCGATAAAGCGGACAAGTATCCAACAATTCCCTGTGCGTTCCGTTTCCTACGATCTGCCCGTCGTCAACTACTAATATCCGGTCTGCGTCAAGAACTGTGCTGATCCTTTGCGCTACCATGATGACCGTTGCATCTTCGATGCTTTCCTTCAGATTCTGACGGAGCTGACGGTCAGTCTTCATATCTAAAGCAGAAAAACTATCGTCAAACACATAAATTTCCGGTTTTTTCATCATCGCTCTCGCTATCGCCATACGCTGACGCTGCCCGCCGGATAAGTTCGTGCCGCCCTGGGCGACCGAATCGTGATATCCTTCTTTCTTCTTACAGATAAACTCATCCGCACAGGCAGTCTTTGCCGCCTGTTTCCAGTCTTCTTCCGTTCCGTTTTCATTTCCGAAATTAAGATTATCTGCAATATCTCCCGAGAAAAGAACGTTTTTCTGCGGTACGTATCCGATCAAAGAACGAAGATCTTCCGTGCGGTATTCTTTCGCGTTCACTCCGTCGATCAGCACTTCTCCGAACATCGGATCATAAAGTCTGGGGATCAGTTTTAATATACTTGATTTTCCCCGTCCCGTTCCTCCGATGATCGCCGTAACTTCTCCCGAACGGGATTCAAAACTAATATCTTTCAGGATCGGCTCATCCGCTCCCGGATAAGCGAATGTCACATGACGAAACTCAACCGTTCCGCGCACCGGACGATTTTCCATCTGAAACTTTCCACCCCGTATCGAGCTGTCTGTCTGCAAAACTTCCGCGATTCGTTTCGCACATGCATAACTTGTAGGAAACATCATAATGACAAGAGACAGCATCATCACAGATGTAAGTACCATACTGATATACTGGCTGTTTGCCACTAAAGAACCTACTTCCATAGCGCCTGTACTTACATAATATGCGCCCATGCCCAATACAGCCGCCGTCGTCACTCCGAAGATCACACTGATAGCGGGCATCAGAAGGCTTGTGATCCGCCCTGCTGCCATTGCCGTCATCGCATAATCTTCATTTGCCTCTTCAAAACGTGCATTTTCTGTCTTCTGCTTATTAAACGCGCGGATCACGCGTACTCCTTCCAACGATTCCAAAAACAATCTGTTAATCTGATCGAGCTTTTTTCTCAGACGGATCGAATACTTCGATGCCAGTACCATGATGATCGTCAATACAGTCAGAAGAACCGGTATCGCGACAAGAAGAACCGAACTGACTTCTCCTCCCGTAGCTGCGGAAAACACTAGTCCTGCCGCAGCCATCATAGGCGCAAGCAATCCGACTCTAAGCAGCAATGTCAAAAAGTTCTGTACATTCGTAATATCCGAAGTGCTTCTTGTGACAAGACTCGCTGTTCCGAACCGGTCCATCTCTGCCGCCGAGAACTCCTGCACTTTAGAAAAGACCTGAGTTCTAAGCTGTGCCGCAAAATCTGTAGAAATATAAGATGCAATCTTAACAGAGAGAAAACTGATCACGCAGGAAAACAATGTTACTCCCGCCATGATCACGGCATACATCCAGACAATACGGTTTTCTCCTTCCGCCACGCCATGGCTGATCATCTGTGCCAAAAACGACGGTAAAAGCATCTGCCCTACTGCCGACAGCAATACAAGCAAAAACAACTGAACGATCTGACCCGGCCTTAACTTTACTTTTGAAAATATTGTTTTCATCCCTGGTCAGCCTCCTCTCTTTTCTTATGCGGCGTTTTCTCTGCCACTTTGATCTTGGACAATCTGAACATCACCGTTCCAAGCGCATATTTCTGCAGATCTATATACGCTTCTTCCGAAACCTTTTCTCCGAAATTCATAATCTCCATTTCCCCGCTTGCTCCCGTTATAAAAATATCAGACGACGTAAATCCGTTTTTCAAATAAAATTTTCTGCGGGCAATCCTCTGTTCTTTGTTCTCTGCCTTATCATCAAGGCGCTCGATCAGAAGAACAATTTTTTTATCTTTGTACTGCCTGCACACATTCTGCATAATATAACTTCCGGTTCCTCTGCTGCGAACTTTAGATGACACTGCCAGATAATCTGCCATTACCATATCTTTATATGGAATAAGGACGATAAATCCCAACACCTGTTCACCTTCGGTTGCTGCCATAACAACCGCTTTTTTCGTTTTTACGGAATGCCGCAGTGCAAAATATGGTTTTCTCTCCCGCTTCGGAAATGCTTCCATATAAATTGTTTTTATCTCTTTCCACTGTTTCTCCTCGGCACATATAAACTCCATCCCGATCTCCTTTCTGCGCTTTATCATTGATTTTCTTCTTTTCATCATGTATCATATAATGTACAGTAACTGTACAGTCAAGGAGTTTTTTATGAATCGAAAAAATTATTTATATTCTTCCGGGGAATTTGCAAAACTGACCGGAGTCAACAAACGCACGCTGCACTATTACAATGAAATCGGGCTGTTCCGCCCCGAAATTATCGGAGAGAACGGATACCACTACTATACATGCTTTCAATTTACAGAGTTAGAACTGATCCTTACATTGCGCAAGATCGGTCTGTCCATAGACGAGATCAAAGATTACTCATCCCGCCCTTCCGACGAATCTTTTACAGAGATGATGACAAAAAAGAAAAAGCTGATCGACGAGTCCATCGAACAGCTTTTATCTGCACAGGCTTTTTTAGAACAAAAAGCAGAGAGATTAAAAATAGGAATGTATTCGCAGCACGGAACGATCGAACGCTGTACGCTGCCCGAGAGAAAGATCATCTTCTCATCCCCTATTTCGGGAGAATACGACGAAGACGATTTTTCCATCGCCGCGGAGTTCTCTCTCCGCCTGAAAAAATTATTTCATCTTTATGACAATTTCGGAAGCTGTATTTCCATAGAAGATATCCAAAAAAACAGTTTTAACAGCTATCACTCCTTCTTTGCATACTGCCCGCAAACTTCTGACGTATATGATGAAATCCTGCCTGCCGGAACATATCTGCGCGCTTTTTGCATCGGTGACTGGGGAAAACTTCCCGAAATCTACCGCTCGATCCTTTATTATGCCCGCAAACACAATCTGACGCTTACAGGGTATGCATACGAAGAAGGACTAAATGAAATGTCTATCAAAGACCGAAGTGATTACATTACGATGATCACAATTAAATGTGACTGACTGCGATCTTGATCACATTATCTTTTCTATTTTCAAAAATATCATATGCCTGTTCTATTTCTTCCAGCGGAAATGTATGTGTGATAAGCGGCGTTGTGTCGATACATCCCTGCTCGATCAGTTTCAATATCTCATCACAGTCACATCCGTCTACGCCTCCTGTTTTGAAAATAAGATTTTTCCCGTACATTTGCGGAAGCGGAAGCGTCTGGTTTTCTTCATAGAGCGCCACGACTGTGACAATCGCATTCGGGCGCGCGACCTTCCATGCAAGTTCAAATGTATCCGAGCTTCCCGCCACTTCCAAAACTCGATCCGCCCCGTTATGCCTGCTGTTTTCTTTCACGAATCGTTCTGCATCCGTCTCTTTCGGATTCACGACAAGTACGTCCGGATAATGTTCCTTTACAAATGCGATCCTCTCCGGATCTACTTCACATAAAATAATCTTTGCGGGATTCTTAAGCATCACGCACAAAAGCGTACAAATTCCCGTAGGTCCTCCTCCGATAATGACGACCGTATCCTCTTCTCCGATCTCTGAAATCCGCGCCGCCCAAAACCCGGTTGCGAGGACGTCTCCTACAAAAAGAGCGGCTTCATCCGTCACCGAATCCGGAATCTTATTTAACCCCTGCTCGGCATAAGGAACACGGACATATTCCGCCTGCCCGCCGTCGATCCGGCATCCGAGCGCCCAGCCGCCGTTTTGATCCGTACAATTATTCACAAACCCATTTTTACAGAAAAAACATTCCCCGCAAAATGTTTCGACGTTTACAGTGACACGATCTTCGGGTTTTACCTTTGTCACACGCCTTCCTGTCTCTTCCACGATCCCGACCATCTCATGACCGACCGTTATCCCCGGAACTGCTCTCGGAACGGCGCCGTGTTTGATATGGAGATCGCTGGAACAAATACTTGCCAAAGTCACACGTACGATCGCGTCGTCCTCACTTTGCAGCGTTGGTTTTTCTTTCTCTTTCAAAACAAACTTTCCGTTTTCTTCATATGTGTATGCTAACATTTCTCCTGTCTGCTCCTCTTTCCTATGCTATTCTTATCATGCTTATGCTAACGTCATAAATGTAAGGACGATTGCCAGAATCCAGTTTACAACGGCTATACATATTCCCGCGATGCTTAAGACTTTTCCTGCCTTTGCCATGGCTGTTCCTGACAGATCATTTCTTTTCCGCACTCTTACAAGCGATACAGTCCCCAGAACGATCCCGACGATCGGAATCCAAAGTGCGAAAATAACGCTCACAATACCGAGCACAAGCAACGAGATGCCTGTGTCGTTTCCCGTTTTATCCGATGCCGATTTTTCTCACGTTTCGCCATTGCTTTCCTCCAATATCATATTACGGCTCATATATACATATGAACCGTAATATTTTTTCATTCATTCTATTTTCTTTTTCACAAACTTTTCTGCCGTCGTCTGTTCCCCAACAAAACGACCGCAAATGAATCGGCAGAACACTGCCTGCACGATACGATCCAGACATTACGCGATCTCATACCAGATGATCTGGTTCGGCTCAAGAGCAAGCTCAAAGCTGCTTCCGTCTCCGCGGTAGATCGTTGTCTGCTGCGGCTCATCCGTATTATTTACAACACAGTATTTGTTGTTCTTCGGATAAGCATGTACATCTACATTATAATTTGTACTGAACCATCTGTTCAGCTCATCTTCGCTGTGTGTGCTCCAAAGCACTGCACGGTAAAGTACACGGCTGTTCTCGAAGCTGTACGGAAGTCCGCTGATATAAACAGCGCGTCCTTTTCCGAATTCGTTTACTGCCATCTGTACTTCTTTTTCTTTCTGCACAAGGATCGTTGCACTCGGAAGAGCATAAATATTCTTCTTGCCTTCTCCGAAATCTACTTCTTCAGAATCTTCCAAAATGAAGTGTTCATGCTCATCCCAGTTGTATTTGTCGTATCCGAGTGTGAAGCCCGTTTCTTCCTCTACACCGAATACGTTAGCAAGCTGGAAGAAATGTCCCTGATACTGATGACCGGAAGGTTCGCCGACACCGATAATTCCTCCGCCGTTGTAAACGAATCCGCGGATCGCTTCGATGATCTTCGGGTTTTCCCACCATTCTCCTCCTGTATGCGCCGTATCTGCATCCCCGACATTGATGATCACATCGATATCGTCAAGGATCGCCGGATTATCCAGAATATCCTGGAAGTTGATAAATACAACGTCAAACGGCGCTCCTGACAGCGACTCGATGATTCCTGCATATGAATAGTTCTGTTTCTGATACAGTGCATGATGTACCATATGGCATCCCCATGCTCTCATCTTGCCCCAGCAGTTAAGCACTGCGACTTTCTTCACGCAGTACGGTGTCGTTCCTTTTACATTTGCATAAAGCGTACGGAACTCGTTGCATACCTGCTCTACATAATCAAGGAATTCCGGGAACTGAAGCGCAAGTTTAAGATAACCGCCGTATCCGATACGATCGATCGGTTTTCTAAGGATTGCTCTTCTTGCTGTCACCCAGTTATATTTTGCTTCTTTGACCGGATCTCCGTTCTCGTTGAACACATCCGGGAAGAAGTACGGCAACAGACGTCCTTCTGTATATTTCACTCCTTCGATATCACTGATCAGACGAAGCGTCGAACCGTTTCCTACGCTTCCTACAACAGCGTCAATACCAAGTGTTTTAAACTCTTCCATAAACGGCTCTGTTCCGATCCAGTGATCTCCGAGGAACATCATTGCTTTTTTACCACATTCGTGCGTGATCTCTGTCATCTCTTTTACGATCTTGGCAACTTCTCTTCTCTGGAACGCCTGAAAATCCTGAAATTCTTTGCTCGGAACACGATACTGATTATTGTAATATCCCTGATCGATAATATATTCCGCGCGGAACGGATATCCCACTTCTTCTTCAAACTGTTTTAAGATATACGGACTTACCGACGCCGAATATCCGTACCAGTCTACATATTTCTCACGGGCAAGCTCGTCAAATACAAGTGTAAACTGATGGAAAAATGTTGTAAAACGAAGTACGTTTACATACGGATGATCCTCAATAAATTTTCTCAGACGTTTCAATGTATACTCATGTGTCTTCGGCTGACGGACATCAAAGGTGATCTGATGCTCTACATCTTTCCAGTCATTTGTTACGGCATTGTACATATGCACCGGATCCCACATGATATAGGCGAGGAAGCTCACAGTATACTCATGGAACGGAACTGCCTTGATCGTAACCTTTCCTTCCTCTTCATTATAATCCCACTCGTCTGTCGGAACGACTTTTCCTGTCGTGCGGTCTACAACCTCCCACCAACGCTTAATGTCATCCCGTGTATTCGGACTGAGCATGTCAGGATAAAGACCTTTCATGATCTCAATCGACAGACTCTCGGAATCAGCCGTATAAAACGGCGTCATAAGATACATCTGCTGTATCTCTTCCGGATTTGCCTTCGCCCACTCATTGTCTTTTCTTGTCGTATAATAAGTTGCATATATTTTTGCGCCGGTTTTGGTCAGTTCCTCAGGGAACTCTGTACCGTCGCAGTCGCGGATCGCATCTGCTCCCCAGCGCTTCATCAGTTCCAAAGTCTCGGGAACAACGTCGAGATCTGTAGGGATGGTCACAAGTCCTTTTGAATTTTCCATGAATTATACCCTCTTTGTTCTTTCCTGTTTTCTTTTTCTGCTTTTCTTTTTCTATTTTCTGTTATATTTTGCTATTTATATTTATGATTATAAAAAGCAAGAAGTCCGATCAGACCCGCAAGTCCTGCAAGCATTGTCAGAAGCCCCTGCGGTCCGATATTTTTCTGACCGATAATGATAAGGGCTACAGACGCGATAAAAATAACAGCAACAATGATTCCTACTAAAACCTGTTTTGTTCTTTCATCCATGATATCAACCTCCTAACCCTTCAATCCGCCGAGTGTCATACCCTGTGTCAGTTTCTTCTGTACACAGATATACAAAATCAACGTCGGCAGCATAACAATAACAAGACCTGCATACATCTGACCGTATTGAACTGCAGATTTCTGCGCCGCCATCAAGTTCATAAGTCCTACCGGCAGAGTTTTCAGTTCCGGTTTTGTCAGAAGTGTCATTGAAATAATGTATTCATTCCAGAATGACAGGAAACTGAACAAGATTACCGTAACAATACTCGGTTTTGCCATCGGGAAAATAATCTTTACCATCGTTGTAAAGTAACTTGCTCCGTCTACATAAGCGGCTTCTTCAAAATCTTTTGCCAAAGATCTGAAATATCCGGACAAAAGATAGATCGTAAACGGAAGCGCCGTAGACGCATACACAAGAGCCAGCACAAACAGGTTGTTCAAAAAGAACGTACCTCCTGTGAGCTGACGAAGCGTTTTATCCCAGTTATTGAGCATAAGGAAGATCGGTACAACAATGTAACTTACGTTAATGAACAGGCCTGCCATAAAAAGTACGTTCCAGAATTTTGACGTTTTAAACTTGAATCTGGACAATACATATGCCGCCGGAAGAGAGATCACGATCAGCAAAAGCAATGCAAGCGCTGTTACGATCACTGAGTTGAGCATGTAAGTTCCCATGCTCGCCTTCTCCCACGCATCGATAAAGTTCTGGAAATAAATCTTCTCCGGAAGTACCCACGGACTTCCGTAAAACTCTGAATTCTGCTTAACAGATGCAACAAATACCCAGCCGACCGGAATGATAATTGTGATCGCAAGGAGAATTAATAAGATATATACTACCACTTTTGAAAGTGTCAATGGTTTTTTTGACTCTTTTACTTTTGTTTTTCCCATCTTGATCTCCTTCCCTTAAAATTCGATTTCCTGACGTTTTGTTGCCACATTCAGAATTCCCGCAAGTGCAAACGAGAAGAGGAATACCATAACACCGATCGCCATACCATATCCATAGGAAGAGTTCGTGTACGCTTCCTGATACATATAACTTAAGAATACATTTGACGCTCCGTCCGGTCCGCCGTTTGTCATTGCTTTTACAAGCAGGAAACTCATATTGATCGTACTGATAACGAAGAATGTAAGTGTTGTTCTGATGTTTGTCCAGATCAGCGGAATTGTGATCGTAAAGAACTGTCTGATCTTTCCCGCGCCTTCCAAAGCCGCCGACTCATAAAGGCTTTCCGGCACGTTTGCCATACTTGCCATATACATAACCATATAGTAACCGATTGCCTGCCATACAAGTGCAATCACAATACTGTAAATAACTATCTTCTGATCTCCAAGCCAAAGCGTCGGGTTTTCCGCTCCTTTGAACAGATTCAAAAAAGAGTTCAAAAGTCCGAGGTTCGGATCATAGATTGCCGAGAAAATAGCACTGATAACTACTACCGACAAAATGTTCGGAATGTAAAAAATAACACTGAAAAATGTTTTTCCTTTAATTTTTTCCCGTGACAAAATATAAGCAAATACAAGCGCAAATGTAAATGTTACAAGTGTAACAAGAACGATCAGCAAAATCGAGTTCTGGAACGCCTGATAAAATTTGTCACTCTTGAAAAGTATTTTAAAGTTGTCCAATCCTACAAATGTCTTATTATCTGTATATCCACCCCATTTAAACATAGACATACGGAAAATATCGATCGTAGGCAGGATCATAAATACGATAAACAATATCGCTGCCGGGGCAAGACAGCAAAATACAAACAGCCCTTTTCCTTTTCTTGCTTTCATTAATTCATCTCCTGTCAGGATAAAACGGGCGGTGAAAACAGATTCACCGCCCGCCTACACCTGTGATATTCTTCCGGTCATCAGAACCGGTAAATTTCCGGTGATTTATTTTTTATTTATTTCAGCGCTTCATGGAATTTAGCACTGTCAGCTTTGATCTGATCGATCCAATCCTGCTCTGTCTTGTCTCCAGTTACAAGAGAGTTAACCGGATCAAAGAATGTAGAACGTGTTGTAAGACCTTCGATCGGCTCTGTTGCTGCGAATGCATCCATAACTGCAACTGCGCCTGTGTCGTAGATTGAGTAATACAGTTTTGTATTATCATCTGTGATCATATCAGACATTCCTTCGATCGGCTGAACTGCTCCGCCTTTATCGAAGAAGATCTTAGCTGCTTCATCAGAGTACAGGTAAGCGATAAATTCTTTTCCGAGATCCTGCTCTTTTGCTTCTGCCGGCATCCAGATCTGCTCGAAGAATGTGTAAGAAGCTCTCTCTCCGCCTTCTTTAACAGCCGGAAGAGCTGTGAATCCCCACTCGAATCCGTCTGCTCTCGGAGCATCTTCCATCTCGCCGATTACCCAGTTTCCGTTCGGCATGAACAGCGCTTTGTTGTCAAGTACAAGCTGTTGGTTCTTACGGAAATCGTTGTCGTTTGCATTAGCCGGTGTTGTTTTTTCTGTATATGTAGCAAGTTTTGCAACAATGTCAAATGCCTGTTTAGCGCCTTCTGTATCCCAGATACCATCTTCATATGTCAGCGCTTTAGAGAAATCGTCTCCCATTGTCTCATGCATCAAAGCATAGAAGAATGCGTCAAAGTAACCTGTTGTCGGATATGTAAACAATGCGATTCCTTCTTCTTTCGCTTTGTCGCCAAGTGCCCACATCTCATCCCATGTAGTCGGAACATCCCAGCCTTTTTCCTCAAACAGTCCTGCATTGTAGAACAGTCCGCATGGGCCGTAGAACATCGGCATCAGATATGTTTTTCCGTCTCCGTACGGATTTGTAATTGTATTCTCAACGAATCCCGGAAGGATCTTGTCTCCTACAGTTACTTCTTCGCCCGGTACTGTCATATCAAGAACATCTGTCAGATCAACAAGGTTGTTGTCTTTTACGAATGTCTCTGTGATTCCCGATTCAGCTCCTACAGCTCTTAAGATCACGTCCGGATACTCGCCGGATTTCATCTGCGGGTTGATTACATCTTCGAGCTTTTTGTCGATTGTAAGTTCAACCTTAACGCCTTCGTGAGATTTCTCGAATGCTGAGCAAACTTCTTTCCACATGTCTGCGCCGTAAGCTGTTTCTACCGCTGCAACCTTCAGTGTTTTTTCGTCTCCACCTTTGTCAGCGTCTTTGTCGTCTCCGCCTGATGAACCACAAGCTGCAAGGCTGAATGCCATAGAAGCAACAAGTAACAGACTGATCAGTTTTTTCTTTTTCATAATCGTTGGTCCTCCTTTATTTAACGATTTGTTTCTCTTGGTCTTAGAATAAACGAAATCCGATAATTTTTCAATACCCATTCTTGTCCTTTTTTTTATAAATATTGCTTTTTTTGTATTTCCCCCGACTTTTTTTGCGTTTTTCCGACAAAAACTTTTTTATATTTATTTTTTTGTGCATTATATATAATTTCTTTTTTCGCCGCTTCTACAATACATCCATTTTCCCTTGATTTTTTTTAAAGAATTCACTATAATAAACACATTAATTTTTTTACTTTTTTAGTTAAAAACAAAATTTCTAAACTATTCCAGATAAACAACGGAGGCTGTATTTATGGGAAATATACGACATTCATTCAACACTTCTAATCAGGAAACAACATTTTCGCAAATGCCGTACCGCCTGCTCTACTCCAGTTATTCAAAGTACGAACAAGACTGGGAAAGCTACCCGCACACCCATTATTTTTCCGAGCTTTTTTACGTACTGAACGGATGCGGAAGCTTCATTGTAGAAGAAGAATCATTTCCGATCCGAAAACAGAATCTGATCATCATCAACCCGAGCATCCGCCACACGGAAGTTTCAGACAAAAATTCTCCCTTGGAATACATTGTCCTCGGCGTGGAGGGACTAAACTTTCTTATTTATAACGACAAAGAATATTTAAATATACAGTGCGAAGATTTCTCCGAAAATCTCGACTTCTACTTTCATACGATCCTCCGGGAGATGGACGAACAAAAAGAAAGCTACGAGACGATCTGTCAAAATCTTCTCGAAGCTCTCATCATTCAACTTTCACGACATACCGGATCGCCCGTAGAAATGCTTCCTTCCTCAAAAAAGATTACCCGCGAATGCAGTTACGCAAAGCGCTTCATCGATTCTAACTTCAGAGAAAACATCACTCTTGACACACTTGCGGAGCTGACCCATCTGAATAAATATTATTTTGCCCATACATTTACCGAAATTTACGGGATCGCGCCTATGAACTATCTTGCTCAGAAACGGATCTTCACAAGTCAGGAACTTCTTACTTCAACGGATCTGAACCAGGCAGCGATTGCAAAACAGTGCGGCTTCTCTTCTTCAAGCTATTTTTCCCAATGTTTCCGAAAAATATGCGGCATGACTCCTACCGCTTACAGAAAACAGTTTATACGTTGACAGACGACAATTACATAATTTCATTCATCCTGTTAGTACGCTCGCCGCGTCTTAACAGGATGATTCCTGCCGCATCCGCCATCGCCCAGCCGATCGGTATCGCCGTCCAGATCGCTCCAACGCCGAACAACGGCGCACATGCATAGGCAAGGACAACCCGTGTTCCAAGTGAGAGGATCGTAAGAAGAAGAGAAACTTTCGGTCTTTCCACTGCCCGGAAATATCCGTAGAGCAAAAACAGGATTCCGATCCCGCAATAACACGCTCCCTCTGTTTTCAAATACCCTGTTCCGATCTGAATGATCTGTGTTTTCTGCGGATCAATAAAAATCCCCATCAAAAACTCTGCTCCGAAAAAGACTGCCGCAGATGCCGCCGCGCAAAACATTATGACAGTCACGGCAGCGCTTTTTGTTCCTTTTCTGATCCGTTCTTTTTTATCCGCCCCATAATTCTGCGAGATAAATATCGAATATGCATTCCCGAATTCCTGTGCCGGCATATATGCCAATGTATCAATCTTTACCCCTGCAGCGAACGCCGCCATAACCGATGTTCCGAAACTGTTCACAAGTCCCTGAACCATAAGTATCCCGAAATTCATCACAGACTGCTGGATTCCCGTCGATGCAGAATAAGAAAAGATCTCTTTCAAAAGATCTGCCCTTATACCGATCCCCTCTTCTTTCATTTTCTTCATGTTAAGTTCCGGTTCTTTCACAAGAGCGTATAATGCGATTCCAAGTCCTGCCGCTGCCTGAGCAAGAACCGTTGCCTCAGCCGCCCCTTTCACTCCGCGCCCGAGTTTTGCGACAAAGAAAAAATCCAGTCCGATATTAAGCGCAGTTCCGACGCCGAGAAAAATCAGAGGAATCACCGAATTTCCCGATGAACGGAGCAGAAACGCAAAATAATTATAGAGAAAAACAAAGATCAATCCGGCGAGGATCAGCCCCATATAAGAGCGCATCAATCCGTAAATATCCGCCGGAATCTGCATCAGCGTGAGAATCGGATCAAGGCACACATATGAAACAATCGTCAAAATCACTGTCACTGAAAAAATAAGCACAAACGATGAAACAATATATTCTTTTAGTTTTCTTAACGCTCTTCGGCCATAACAGATTGAAAAAAGCGCTCCGCTCCCCATACACATGCCGATCAGGATCGAATTTAAAAACGTCATAAGCGTATATGCGCTTCCGACAGCCGCCAGCGCTTCCGCGCCGACAAACCTCCCGACAATCCATGTATCTGCCAGATTGTAACATTGCTGCATGATGTTTCCAAGGATCATCGGCACGGCAAACAGCAGCATTACAGCCGTCACATTTCCTTTTGTCAGATCACGTTTTTTCATAGTTTTTTCATCCGATCAGTTCTTTCACAAATTCATCCGCCGGATTTTTCTTTACATTTTCCGGCGTATCGCACTGCGCGATCTTTCCCTGCTCCATCACAAGAACCCGGTCTCCCAATTTCATCGCTTCCCTGATATCATGCGTAATAAACACGACTGTCATTCCTAATTTTTTCTGTAATGCCAGAAGTTCATTTTGCATAGCCCGCTTTGTAATTTCATCCAGCGCCCCGAATGGCTCGTCCATCAGAAGAAGTTTCGGGCGGGACGCAAGCGCCCTTGCGATCCCGACTCTTTGCTGCTGACCTCCGGAGAGTTCTTCGGGATAACGGTCAAGCATCTCACGCTCCAGACCGACCAGACCGATCAATTCTTCCGCCAGTTTCCGGTTTTGCCGTTTATCCTTCTGTCCGCTTATAACAGGAACGTAAATAATGTTTTTTTCAACAGTCATATGAGGAAAAAGCCCTTTATTTTGTATCACGTAGCCGATCTTTCTTCGAAGCCGGATCAAATCTGCCTCTCCTACGTCTTCCCCTGCCGCATATACTTTTCCCGAATCCGGCTTTTGCAATCCGTTTATCACCCGAAGCATCGTCGTCTTTCCACATCCCGATCTGCCGATCACCGTCAAAAATTCGCCTTCTTCCACAACAATGCTCACATCATCCAATGCTTTATATCTGCCAAAGCTTTTCGTCACATGTTCCAGACGTATCATTTCCATACGCATTCATTCCCCTGTACTTTTTTGTTTCTTCTCGAAAGTTTCTTCAAACGGTTCTGTTCTCACGGTTTTCGGAAAATATTTTACAGTAACCCGGACGTTTTTAAAAATTCTTCCGCCACTTCCGCTTCGTCACGTCCTTCTTCCTCAACCTGATAATTCAGTTCCGCCATTTTTTGATCTGTAAGAATTCCGTCCATCAGCTCTAACGTCTCTTTGAGCTTCGGATATTTTTCAAGCGCATCTTTGCGGACAACCGTTGAACAAAAATAATTTACCTGATAAGACTTATCGTCTTTTAACGCTCTCACATCACCCTGACTGATCTGAGCGTCTGTCGTATACCCGTTCGTCACATCAATATCACCGTTTCTAAGCGCCTGATATTTCAAACCGATATCAATATCTTTGATCTCTTTAAACTGAAATCCATACGCCGCAGACATCCCCGGAAGACCGTCCGCTCTCTCGATATAATCCGGGTTTCCTCCGAAAACAAGCTGATCCGAAACCGCCGCCAGATCCGAGCATGTCTCAAGATTGTATTTCTTTGCCGTATCTTCTCTTACGACAACGGCATACGTATTGTTCTGACCATACAGCCCTACCCACGTCATATCGAATTTTTCTTCGTATTCTTCCTGAAGTTTTGCAAGCATCTTATCATCGCTTACTTCACCTGCCTTATGTCCGAGCACAAGAATCCATCCGCTGGATGTATATTCCGGATAGAGATCAAACTCTCCCTTTTCCATTGCCGGCTGGATATTGCTCGTTCCTCCGCCGATACCTTTTGTAAGTTCTACTTCATAACCTGCCTTCTCCTCGATAAGCTTTTTCAACATTTCTCCGAGGATAAACTGCTCTGTCATCGGCTTTGTGGCGATCTTAACCGGTTCTTGAGCTTCGTTTCCCGCACTTCCTTCTTTCTTATCTTTGCTTCCGTTTCCCGCGCATCCGGCCATCGAAAGTATAAGCGCGCCGGTCAGAAAAAGCGCCGTGATCTTCTTTAATCTCATCTTTTGCCTCCTTATTCATAGTGTCCTTTTATGATTTTCTGTTTATATTTTTCTATTTATATTTTTCTATTTATGTTTTTTTATTTATGTTTTCCTGTTTTATCTGTTTTTTATGCCTGTTTTCTTTTTCACTTTCCGTTCCAGCAATCCGAGCAAAAGATCGCTTACGATCGCCAGAAGCGCGATCAGAAAACTACCGCAAAACGTCATTGCCGAATCATAGATCGTAATACCTCTGTAAATCGCTACTCCAAGACCTCCCGCTCCTATAAACGACGCGATCGCCGACACAGAGATTGTCATAACGACCATATTTCTTACGCCTGCTATGATGACTCCCGCTGCCAGTGGAAGTTTGATTTTTGTCATGATCTGGAAGCGCGTGCTCCCCATTCCTTCCGCCGCCGCGACTACTTCTTCCCCGACGCCGGTAATTCCCGCATACGTATTTCGCACCATCGGCATGATGCCGTAAATCGTAAGAGCGGTTATCGCCGTCTTATCTCCGATCCCCAAAACCGGGATCAGCATTCCCAGAAGTGAGATCGCCGGAATCGTATAACCGATATTTGCGATCGTCAGAACAGGACCTGCCGCTTTTTTATGTTCCGAAATAAAAATCCCTAAAAGAAGTCCTATGATCCCCGCGCTCACAGCCGCCGTTAAAGCCAGCCCCACATGTGCCGCAAACAAATCCAGAAACCATTCTTTTCTCTCAGCATACAGTTGGATGACCTTTTGTAAAAATTCCACACCCTACTCCTCTCCGAGATAAAACACCCTGTAAAATGTTTCAAGCGATTCAAACAATTCTCTTTTCGTCTGCTGAAGCTGTTTGATCTTCAGCACACTTCCTATCTCATCAAAAGCAAAATCATTTTCTTCGTGCTCTACTTTTAACTCGAGATTTCCTTCTTCATCATATACGACAAGGAGAATGCCTCCCACATCTTCCGTATACAATACGCACATGATCTGCAGTTCCTGACGCACTGCTTCCGGCAGCGACTCAAACTGAGGATTCAAATAAAATTTCTGTTCATATGCGCTTGCCGCACAAAGCACAACCTCTTCTTCCATACATTACCTCTCTCGTATTATAAAGTAGTAGTATTTATAGACCCTCTCCAAGGTCTGTATGCTATT
>ERZ773277.1596-NODE-1596-length-17628-cov-3.756445_pt1 | contig 17628 bp, 18 predicted proteins | sample MGYA00511957_ERZ773277 | MGnify/ENA primary metagenome ERZ773277 (study PRJEB29015, sample SAMEA2737800) | human gut metagenome | biome: human gut; feature: human-associated habitat; material: faeces | place: China | collected 2012 ... | reverse complement strand
ATATTTCCTACCAGGGCTCTTTTTTGTACTGTCTGCATAATCTGGGGCAGTTCAGGACGAGCGGGCCTCTCCTTTTTTCTCTTTATGCTGGACAAATGCCTCAGCTTGTGTTAGGATAGCCGCTGACGAGTCTCCACACCTCGTCCAAGCGGGAGCGGCCCTCCGGTCTTTCTCCCGTTCGTTCGGCGGAGCATCTGCTCCGGCGTTCTCTAAACAAGAAAATGGAGGTTTTTTTATGCGCAAATTCTCTGTCCAAGACCTGACCCTGGCAGCCCTCCTGGCGGCGGTGTACGCCACCCTGACCCTGGTCCTGCCCATTCCCGCCTTCACCGGCATCCAGATCCGCATGTCCGAGGCCCTCACCGTTCTGCCCTTTCTCTTCCCGGCAGCTACCCCGGGCCTGTTCGTGGGGTGCATCGTGGCCAACCTGTTTTCCCCCTATCCGCTGGACATCGTGTGCGGCTCCGCCGCCACCCTTCTGGCCTGCCTGTTGACCCAGCGGATGCCCAGCCGCTGGCTGGCTCCCCTGCCCCCTGTGCTGTGCAACGCCGCCATCGTGGGGGCGGAGATCGCCTGGTTTGAGACGGGCTTCGGCCCTGGTTTCTGGGCCGCCTATGCCTTCAATGCCTTTACAGTGGGCTTGGGCGAGCTGCTGGCCTGCTATCTTCTGGGCAGCCTGCTGCTCAGCGCCCTGCCCCGCATCTCTTTCTTCCGCACCCTCATCCCGGCGGACCGGCTGGACCGGCTGGCCGCCCACGCCTGAATCAGCTTCAGCCCTTACCGCGCCGGACGGGTGGACGTCCGGCGCTTCGGGACCCGGACTCTCCGGGTCCTTTTTTCGTTTCTGAAACAGTGACCCTTCATTCAAATCCACTTATCATTATGGTATTGAATGGACTTTTCTTTCATATCCGAAACGTACAGTTTACAAGGACCTGCACAGGGTAGGCATCTGATGGGAGGTATGCCACCTGTCAGATTTTCCATGTGATGTTCAAGCTGTCGCTTGTAGCGGCTATGGTGGTAACCATCAAGGCCACTACACGCCGCTTGTTATGAATGGATGCATTCTGTGCCGTATGTCCATAAGGCGGGAAATCAGCCCGAGAAACTCTCTATTTTCACATCCTCGGATCTGTGGTAAAATCAAAAACAGCAAGTCTAGGACGATGGCGGTAATATAGTATGACTGAAAATGAATTTCTTCAATTAAAAATAGGTACAGTCGTATCTAATAAATGGAAGAAAAATACACATTTTATGATTTATGATACGGACCAAATGGGCACAGCTTATAGAGGGAAAAAATATATAGTATATGGCGCCAGACAAATGGATCACGACAAAAATCTTGCAAGAATAGATATTGGAAATTGTCAATTTTGGAGAGTAGAAGGGATCACCACTGTGATAGATGGTGTTTGAAAGCAAGTATTGGATAAAAAAAGAAGTAAAGTCTCATCAAAACAGAATGTTGAACCAAAATAAATCCCAGATTGCAGAACTGGAAAATTAGAATTTTTAGAGGATAATATTGTCAGAAAGAGTGGATAAATTAATGAATAGATTGTCAGATTGGTTTTGTCAAGAAATATCTGGCAATGTAAGTAAGGCTGCAGCCGATATTGTTAGAGCACAAAAAGACGGAGTTGGTGCATATAGTATTGGTGGAATTATTTTGTCAGGATGTGGTATAGGATGGATATTACTTTCGTTCATTCCAATCATCTGTAAAAATCCGTTAAGTAATTGGGGGGTGGGTGCCAATTTTGGCTGCCATCCATATTGTTTTAGGGATAGTTCTTGTTTTTTTACGCTAAAAGTCTAAAGGATTTTAAGAATGGGCTAATAAAAACTTTCGCAAAAGCTTAAAGGAGCAAGAAAAATTAAGAAAGAAAGTTCAAATTGGAAAAGTCACTTTACCAATTACATACGGAGATACTTTAGCACTTAAAGTGCTTGGAGTTATTGCTATTATTTTCATCGTTATATTGGGAATTGGATGTTTGCAGGGATGGTTGGAATGGCAATCTTAAAAGAAATGAAACGAATTATTACTTTTGTTTATAAATAATACAGAAAACAGAGACCAATATGCAGATTATATCACTCTTTTGCAAGATGTACTCATGGACGGTATCAATGATATGAGAAAGAGATAAATCTCTGTGCGGCGAGGAGAAAAAGTCGATCCAAGAATGATTTTTTATCATGAAAGAAGGCACCGTTTCCTTCCCGCCCAACGCCCTGTATAATTAGAATACACAGCGGCGGCCTCTGCGCCGTCCATTTTTGAGATTGGAGGTCTGTTTCCCATGAAGCTGCACCTTGTCACCGGAGACATCACCGCGTTGGAGGTTGACGCCATCGTCAACGCCGCCAACACATCCCTGCTGGGGGGCGGCGGGGTGGACGGGGCCATCCACCGGGCGGCCGGCCCGGAACTGCTGGCCGAGTGCCGCACCCTCCACGGCTGTCCCACCGGCCAGGCCAAGGCGACGAAGGGCTACCGCCTTCCAGCCAAATACGTCATCCATACGGTGGGCCCCGTGTGGCACGGGGGTGGAAGGGGGGAGCCGGACCTGCTTGCCTCCTGCTACCGCACCTCCCTGACCCGGGCCCTGGAACTGAACTGCCGCACGGTTGCCTTCCCTGCCATCAGCACAGGGGTCTACCACTATCCGCCCCAGGAGGCCGCCGCCATCGCTGTGGCCGAGTGCCGCCGCTTTCTCATGGAACACCCAGATGGACCGGAGATCACCTTCGTCTGCTTCAGCGGCCACATGGCCGCCATCTACCGGCAGCTGCTGGGTCAGGAGACTGAACAGGCGTGACCCATTCCTGCGGGAACCTATATGTTCGTCCCATCCACGGCATGGCTCCCGAAAACATCAGGCCAGCGGCTTCCACAGCATAGCCTGGATCTTTGAACGATCTCTCAAGGCGCGCCGTTCCGCAACTCCCGCTTGCCCCCGGGTCCGGTTTATGATACACTGAACAAAAACGTCCCGGGAGGACTGCGCCCAGTGCCAGGCCCGCCCAGGGGCAAGGAGGGATCACCTATGGACGCTGCCGCACGCCGCGCCGCAATCTTATCTGTCCTGGAGCGGACCGACCACCCGGTGAGCGCCGCCGCCCTGGCCCGGGAGTTCTCTGTCAGCCGTCAGATCATTGTGGGAGACGTAGCCTTGCTGCGGGCGGGAGGTCTGTCCATCGCCGCCACTCCACGGGGCTATATGCTCCCAGAGGAGCACAGCGGACTGGTCCGCACCCTCGCCTGCCGTCACCGGGCGGACCAGATGGAGGACGAGCTCAACGCCATCGTGGACCAGGGCTGTACGGTGATCGACGTCATTGTAGAACACCCGATCTACGGCCAGCTCACCGGACCACTCCAGCTGTCCAGCCGGTATGACGTGATCCAGTTTGTGGACCGCTGCCGCCAGTCCGACGCCCTCCCCCTGTCCAACCTCACAGAGGGCATCCACCTGCACACCATCTCCTGCCCAGACGAGACCGCCTTCCAGCGGGTCCAGACCGCCCTGGAACAGTTAGGTGTTCTGCTGGAGGCATGATCCATACGAACTCGCATCTTGCTCTATACCAGAAGCGCTCCCCTCTGCCTGACCGGCGGAGGGGAGCTTTTTCAAAGAGGTGAGAGATTCGGAAAAAGCGGGTTGACAATCAGGCCCGATTCGTGTATGATGCGGTATACAGGTGTCTTGACACCTGTATACCATTTTTACGAAGCAGGTGTATCCAATGGAAGGATTCAAGGCATTCCTGAAACGGAAAAATATTGAGATCTCAGCCAAGCGCTATGGGATTGACGCCCTTGGTGCTATGGCCCAGGGCCTGTTCTGCTCTCTGCTCATCGGCACCATCATCAAGACTCTGGGGCAGCAGCTGTCCATCCAGTATCTCATCGACATCGGCGCCTATGCCATGTCTGTCTCCGGTCCGGCCATGTCAGTGGCCATCGGCTATGCACTAAAGGCTGATCCCATGGTCCTCTTCTCTCTCGCCGCCGTGGGCTGGGCAGCCAACGCTGAGGGCGGAGCGGGCGGCCCGCTGGCCGTTCTGATCATCGCCATCATCGCCGCGGAGTGCGGCAAAATGGTGAGCAAGGAGACCAAGGTGGATATTCTGGTCACCCCTGGCGTCACCATTTTGATCGGTGTGGCCCTGGCCAAGCTCATCGCTCCCCCCATCGGCACCGTCGCCAGCGCCTTTGGCCTGGTCATTGACAACGCCACCAAGCTCCAGCCCTTCTGGATGGGGATCGCCGTATCCGTCCTGGTGGGCATCGCCCTTACCCTCCCCATCTCCTCTGCCGCCATCTGTTCTGTGCTGGGCCTGACCGGACTGGCGGGCGGCGCTGCTGTGGCCGGCTGCTGTGCCCAGATGGTGGGCTTCGCCGTCATGTCCTTCAAGGAGAACCGCTGGGGCGGTCTGGTCTCCCAGGGCCTGGGCACCTCCATGCTTCAGATGCCCAACATTGTGAAAAATCCCCGGATCTGGATCCCTCCCACGCTGGCCTCCGCCATCACCGGCCCCATCGCCACCTGCGTGTTCGGACTGGAGATGAACGGCGCCCCCATCAACTCCGGTATGGGCACCTGCGGCCTGTGCGGACAAATCGGCGTGTGGACCGGATGGCTCGCCCCCAGTGAGGAGGCCCTTGCCAGAGGGGCGGCCGCCATCGTCCCCACCAGTTTCGACTGGCTGGGCATGATCCTGATCTGCTTTGTTCTGCCCGCCGTCCTGTCCTGGGCATTCTGCCAGATCCTGCGGAAGATCGTCTGGGTGATCTGACCCTCCCCCAGTGATTCGGTAAAGTACACAATTTTCCCGCTCCTGTATTGCTTTTTTCAGAAAAATAAGGTACGCTCTCCAGTATAAGACAGAGCCGTCAAAAGCGCTGGGCTGGATCGGAGGGCAGGCTGCCCCCGCCGCCCGTGAGGTGTACGTATGAGAAAGCATCCGGGCAAGGCGTTGACCAATATGGTCCTCAGCTGTGTATTGTGCAGCATCGCAGTCAACTGGGTGGCCCTTCCCAATGGTTTTGTGGTCACCGGGATCACCGGACTGTCCATGGCCGCCGCCCAATTCACCGGCGTCAACTATGCGCTGATCTACTATGGTCTGGCCCTGGCGATCCTGCTGTGTACCGCCCTGGCCCTGGGCTGGCGGGAGGTCTCCAACATTCTGGTACTCTCCCTGCTCTACCCGGTGGTGCTCTGGGGGCTGAATCACATCCAGGTGGAGATCATCCTGCAGGAAAAGCTCATCGCGGTCATGCTCTTCGGTGCGATCTATGGTCTGGGCTCCGGCCTCACCTACCGTCTGGGCTATTCCTATGGCGGGACAGACACCCTGGCCAAGCTGCTGAAACAGCGCCTGTTTCGGACCGTGCCGCTGAAATACCTCCTGCTGGCTCTGGACGGGGGCATCATGCTCCTCATGCTGTCGGCTTTCTCCTTGGATGCGGTGGCCTACGCCTTTGTGGGGCAGCTGCTCTATGTCAGCTGCATGAACCATGTGATCTTTAACCTGGGGCCCAAGCTCTATGAGGTGGAGATCATCTGCGACCAGCCCCAGAAGATCGAGCGCTTCATCATTCAGGATATCCACAAGAGCGCCACCATCGATCAGGTGACAGGTAGCTACTCCGGACAGCCCAAGACCCAGTTGGACTGCGTCTGCACCTCCCGGGAGTACGTCCGTCTCCGGGAGTTCATCCGGGACGGAGGCTATGACTGCTTCATCAAGGTCTATCCCCTCACCCATGTGTTCGGCCATAACAAGGACTTCCACCATCTGGACGACGACAATCTGGAATAAGACGGAAAACGGACCTCTCTGCGCCGCAGAGAGGTCCGTTCCTTTTTCATTCCCGGCAGGTCAGACTGGTGTGCTACCTGCGGCCCAGCCCCTTCAGCCGCCCCGCCAGCAGCTGGGCACACAGGCCGGTGAACAGGCCGCTGGCCGCTCCGGCCACCACCAGATAGGGCAGATAGGCCAGCACCGTCCAGCTGCCCAGCAGGGCGGCGGCCACCAGCAGCTGCCCCAGGTTGTGGAATACCGCAGAGATGGGGCTGCACAGCCAGATCTGCTTCCAGGTCAGCAGCCGGGACAGCAGCAGGAGGACCAGCCAGCACAGCAGCCCGCCCCCCAGGCTGTAAAACAGAGTCATCATCTGTCCGGAGAACACCGCCCCCAGAAACACACGGGCCACCAGGATCAGCAGGGCGTCCCCCGGCCCCAGGGCAAAAACGGCGTACACCGTGACGATGTTGGCCAGCCCCAGCTTGATCCCCGGGATGGGGATGGGGACCGGGATCTGCGCCTCCGCCATGAAAATGGTCAGGGCGATGGCGGTGAGCAGGGCCATCTGGGTGATCCGGCGGGCGCCGTCAGCCGGCCGCTGTGTCCGCAAAGCCCTCACCTCCCACGATCTCCACGATCACCTGGTTGGGCAGGCAGACCACCGGGACGGTGGAGTCTGAGATCCACCCCTGGCGGACGCACACCTGATCGGGGCAGGTGGCGGAGACGATCCGGATCCGGCCCGGCTCCACCTCCACCACGTTTTCCGCCCCCCCCTCCCCGGTCAGTGGGAAGGAGTATGGCTCCTGCACCCGGTCCAGGCGGATCTCTTCCATCAGCTCGCCCCGCTGATAGACCCGGGCCAGCACGCCCCCGCCGGGGCCGCTGTGCTGCCGCCAGATCACGCCGGCACACAGCAGGACCGCACCCGCCAGCAGGGCGGCCAACAGCGCTGTTCGTTTGTTCATGCCTCCACCACCGTCATATCCAGGCCCCGGTGCTGTGGGTTGACCTGGTAATTCTCTTCCAGTCCCTCCGTCAGGGCCACGGAGCCGTCCTCCCGGACCCAGATCACCTGGACGCCCAGCTCCGGATGGGCGCGCCAGAGTTCGATCCCGGCCTCCTCGCCCAGCACGAACAGGGCGGTAGCCAAGCCGTCGCACACCGTACCGTCCGGCCCCACCACTGTGACCGACGCCAGACCGGTGCGGGCCGGAGCGGCGGTCTCCGGATCCAGGATGTGCCAGTAGGTCTGTCCGTCCTGCTGAAAATACCGCTGATAGCTGCCGGAGGTGACCACAGCCTGATCCACTACCTGGATGGCCAGCAGGTTATCCACCTGCTCCGAGGCCGGGTCCTGGACCCCCACCGACCAGGGGGAGCCGTCCGGCTTTCCGCCCACGGTCTGGACATTGCCCCCCAGGTTCAGCAGAGCGGAGGTCACCCCCTGCTCCCGCAGCTGCTCCGCCAGACGCGCCCCGGCATAGCCCTTGGCCACCGCCCCCAGGTCCAGCTCCATCCCGGCGGGCAGGCGAACCCGGCAGGCATCCCGATCCAGCTCCACCTGGGTATGGTCGATCCCATCCGCCAGGGCAGCCAGTTCCTCCTCTCCGGGCACCCGGTATTCCCCCGTGGTAAAGCCCCATGCCTTGACGGCGGAGTAGGCGGTGAGGTCCAGCGCCCCGCCGGTCAGGCGGCACAGGTCCAGCGCCTGGGAGAGAAGATCCACCGTATCCCCGGAGAGGGTGACCCACTCCCCGCCGCTGTGGTCTGCCGCCCAGATCTCGCTGTCCTCATCGGTGGCCGACCACAGGTCCTCCCATTGGTACAGCTGCTCCACCGCCTGATTCAGCTGCTCCTGACTGCCCCCCTCCCACAGCTCCAGGGACATGATGGTGTCCATCACAAAGATCTGTGTGGACACAGAGGGTTCTGTCCGGGTCACACAGCCGGAAAGCAGTACTGCGCCGCCCAGGGCCAGGGCGGCCAGGCGGAGGCCCTTCGCTCTCTTCATGGCCCGCCCCGCCTTACAGCAGCTCCCGGTACAGGGCGGAGGCGTCCGCCTTGCCCACGCTGTCCGCCACCGCCAGCACCTCTACCTTTACGGTACGCTCGCCGAACTTCAGCTCCAGCACGTCCCCGGGCTTCACCTCATAGCTGGCCTTCACGCTGCGGCCATTGGCCGTCACCCGGCCGTTGTCACAGGCCTCGTTGGCCACGGTGCGCCGCTTGATCAGGCGGGAGACCTTTAACCACTTATCCAATCGCATGACTTCTGTTCCTCTCTGTTGCTGATAAAAATAGGGGCGCCGCCCTTCGGTGTGGCGGCGCCCCGGGATCATTCTTCGGACCGGTCCTTACTTCGCCACCGCGTCCTTCAGGGCCTTACCGGCCTTGAATACGGGCAGACGGGCCTCGGAAATGGGGATCTCCTCCCCAGTCTTGGGGTTGCGGCCCACACGGGCGGCGCGGGTCTTGACCTCAAAGGAGCCAAAGCCCACCAGCTGGACCTTCTCCCCCTCGATCAGCGCACCGGTAATGGCCTCCACGGCGGCGGTGATGGCGGCCTCGGCGTCCTTCTTGGACAGATCGGCCTTTTCCGCCACAGCGGCAATCAGTTCAGTTTTATTCATGTCGTCTTCCTCCTAAGAACATCGACGGCCGCACACACGCAGCCTGTCTTTTGAAATATCACTTAAAGCCGGGACGAACACCAGCTTTTAAGCCTGAGCCTCCGGATGTGACTTAGCCTGGGCCCAAAGGGCCTCCAGCTCCTCCAGGGAGCACTCCTTCAGAGCGCAGGGGGCCAGCTCCTCCACCGTCCGGAACCGGCGGATGAATTTGTCACAGGCCCGGGTGAGGGCCTGCTCGCTGTCCAGTCCCAGGAACCGCCCCGCCTTCACCGCGGCAAAGAGCAGGTCGCCCAGTTCCTCCTCCGGGTCTCCGTCCCCGCAGGCGGCGCGGCGAAACTCGTCCACCTCCTCCGCCAGCTTGTCCAGGGCGGGCTCCCGGTCCGGCCAGTCAAAGCCGGCCTTGGCGGCCTTGATCTGGACCTTCTCCGCCCGGATCAGGGCGGGCAGGGAGCGGGCCACCGCCTCCAGGGTGTCCGTGGCGGTACGCTGGGCCTTCTCCTCCCGCTTCTGAGCGTCCCAGGTGTCCAGAGCCTGGACTGAGTCCTCCGCCCGGACCGTACCAAAGACATGGGGGTGGCGGAACACCATTTTCTTTGCCACGCCGTCCACCACGTCATCAAAGGTGAACAGCCCCTCCTCCGCCGCCATGCAGGCGTGGAACACCACCTGGAGCAGGACGTCGCCCAGTTCCTCCTTCAGGTGCTCCGGATCTTCCTCATCGATGGCCTCCACCGCCTCATAGGCCTCCTCCAGCATATTCCGGCGGATGCTCTGGTGGGTCTGCTCCTGGTCCCAGGGGCACCCTTCTGGCGCACGGAGCAGTTCCATGATATGCAGCAGGTCCTCCACTCCATAGGAGTCCATATACTGAAAATTTACCACAATCTCGCTTCCTTCGCAAGGTATTTTTTACGTCTTTTCTAGGAAAGATGCAGAATCCGGGCTATTTTTTCCCCTTTGGGCATGAGAGAGAGGTCCTCCCGGGTGATGGCCCGCAGGGCAATGACCAAAATTCCGTACACCGCCACCGCCACCAGGATCGCGCAGATCACCGCCAGACCGTTGCCCGTTCGGCTCAGGCCCACGATCTCCTGGGTAGCCCGATCCACCTCACACAGCTTCCCGACGGCTATCAGCCCCTTGGCCATCAGGCCGTACACCGCCCAGGCGCCCAGCCCCATCAGGGCGGAGGCTGCCGCCGGCTTGGCGAACACCTGGAAATAGGAGGGCCGCCGGGGGATCACCCGGGCGATGACCACAAGGTCCAGCACCATACACAGGGCAAAACACAGGATATTGCCCATGGGGGCCCCATAGATCCCCATGCTGGGCACGACCACCACATGATAGTTGGTAAAGATCTTCACCACCCCGCCCATCAGCATGATGGCCACCGGGAGGTTGACAAAGCCGTGGGCCTGAAGGATGGAGTTGCACACCAGCATCATGCACACGAACAGGGTGGCCAGACCCAGGGTGGACAGAAGGGGGCCGGCCAGATCTGCATTCAGGCTGGGGAAGATCAGGGCCATGATGGGTTTCCCCAGCACATACAGGCCCACCGCCATGGGACAGGCCACCAGGGCCGTGATCCGCAGGGCGGAGCCGGTGATCCGTCCCGCACCCCGGCGGTCCCGGCGGGCCAGCGCGCCCGATACGGCGGGGATCACCGCCGCAGTTACGGCCGCCATCAGGGAAGTAGGCAGGTTATAGATGTTCAGCGCGCCGTTGTAGTTGCCATAGAGGGTGCGGCTGATGCCCTCCAGGGTGGTGTGCAGGGCCAGAGCGGCCTCCGCCTGCCCTCCCTGTCCGGCCATGCTCTGCTCCAGCAGTGCCATGGTGACTTCCCCACCCTGGGGAAGGGCGGCTTTCCACGCCTTCAGGGCCTGCTCCAGATCGGTGAAGTCTACGATCCCCTGGTACAGGGCCCAGGTGTCCGGATTTTCCAATAAGGCCCGCTGGAGCTGTCCCTGGACCAGGGAGCTGTCAATCACGGTCACGATGCCCACCATAGAGGAGCTGATGGTGATGGGCACGGCGATCATCAGCAGGTTCTTCAGGATGGCGGAGGCGTCGTCCGGCTGGTCGTCGGACAGGTTCCCCTCCCGCCCCCGGGTGATGAGGAAGTTCATCAGCATATAGGCCAGGGCCACGATGGTGCCCACCGTCACGCCGGTGATGGCGCCGGCGGCGGCGTGGCTGGCGTCCGCGCCGTGCTTCACCAGCCAGTAGGCCAGACCCAGGCCCACCGTCAGCTTGCACAGGGCCTCGATGATCTGGGAGACTGCGGTGGGAGTCATGCGGCCGTGTCCCTGGGCATAACCCCGGAAGGCGGACAGGCAGCCCACACAGATCACCGCCGGCGCCAGAGCCTTGATGCCAGGAGCCGCCATGCTGTCGTGCATCAGTCCGGCCAGCTGGTCGGCGCAGAAGAACATCACCAGGAAGGACAGCACGCCCAGGGTCAAAAACAGGGCCATCGCCAGCCGGAAGGTCCGCCGGACCTGATTCTGACGGCCCAGGGCGTTGGCTTCGCTCACCAGCTTGGATACCGCCACCGGCAGGCCGGCGGTGGAGATGGTGAGCAGCACGGCGTAGATGTTATAGGCGTTGCCGAAGTCTGCGGTCCCCTGCTCGCCGATGATGTTGAGCAGCGGGATCTTGTAGAACAGACCGATCAGCTTGACCACCAGGATCCCGGCCGCCAGCACGGCGGCGCCGCCGAAGAAGGGGTTCTGCTTCGGGCTCTGCGCCACGCGGCGCGGGGGATGGCTGTGTTGGGCCATGGGAAACCTCCTTTTTGTTCGGGGCGGGCCCGTCAGGCTCCGCCGCCCCTCACACTACCAAAAATCCGGGGCAGGGCATAGCCCTCCACCTCCGCGCGGATCTTCTCCAGATCCAGGGTGAAGAACTCTCCCTTCTCATATATGACCCGTCCCCGGGCCATATTCATCACCACGTTGGAGCCCCGGGCCGAGTAGACCAAATCCTCCTCCACATCGTGGCAGGGGAACAGGTTGGGGGCGGCCAGGTCCACCAGGATCAGGTCCGCCGTTTTGCCCGGGGCGATGACCCCGGTGTTTCGTCTCAGGGCCCGCGCCCCATTGATAGTTGCCATTTCCAGGGCCTGCCGGGCGGTCACCGCGGCGGGGTCCAGGCCGATCCCCTTGTGGAGGAGGGCGGCCAGCTTGATCTCCTCAAACAGGTCGTGGCTGTTGTTGGAGGCCACTCCGTCGGTGCCCAGGGCCACATTGACCCCGCGCTCCAGCAGCCGGGGCACCCGGGCCGCGCCGGAGGCCAGCTTCAGGTTGGACACCGGGTTGTGGACGGCGGTAATATTCCGCTGGACCATCAGCTCCATATCTGCGTCGCTCACCCAGACACAGTGGGCGGCTGTGCCGCCGTTGACCCACACGCCGTACTGGTCCAACATGGCCACCGGAGTCTTGCCATATTTTTGGAGGCAGGACTCGTGCTCGGACCGGGTCTCAGACACATGGACGTGCATCCCCAGTCCGTGCTCCGCGGCATAGCCGGCCATCCACTGCCACAGGGACGGGTTGGAGGTATACTCCGCGTGGATGGAGGCGTCCACCTTGATCTGGCCGTCCCCCACGCCGTTCCACTCCTCCGTCAGGGCGATCTGGTTCCGGCAGTCCCCGCAGGCGTCCGGAGAAAAATCCTCCGGCGCGCCGAAATATACCCCGCCGCAGGACAGGTTGGCGCTGACGCCGGACTCCAGCACCATCCGGGCCACCGCGCCGGTGTGCATATACATATCCGCGATGCAGGTGGTGCCCGAGGCGATCATCTCCGCCAGGCCCAGGGCGGTCCCGGCAGCCACGCACCGGTCGTCCAGCCTGGCCTCGGCGGGGAAGATATAGTCGTTCAGCCAGTGCTGAAGGTCGTGACCCCCGCCATAGCCCCGGAGCAGGGCCATGGGTACATGGGTGTGGCAGTTGACCAGGCCGGGCAGCAGAGCCTTGCCCTGTCCGTCGATCACCCGGTCGAACTCCCCACGGGGATGCTCCTGGCCCACAGAGGCGATCCGGGTCCCCTCCACCGCCACGCAGGCGTTTTGAAGCACAGGCCGGGCCGGGTCCATGGTCACAGCGGTGACATTTCGGAACAAAATTTTCATAGAGACCTCACATTTTCTTCAGGCAGGCCCGGATCAGGCCGGAGAATTTCTCCCGGGCTGCCGCCGCGGCGTCCAGCACCTCCTGCTCGCTGAGGGGCTGGTCCAGGATGCCCGCCGCCATATTGGACAGCAGGGTCAGGCCCAGCACCTCCATCCCGCAGTGTCCGGCCACGATGACCTCCGGCGCGGTGGACATCCCCACCGCGTCGCCCCCCAGGATCCGGGCGGCCCGGATCTCCGCCGGGGTCTCATACTGGGGACCGTAGCAATAGAAATACACGCCCTCCCGCAGAGGGATATCCAGCTCCGCCGCCGTCTCCCTCGCCAGCTCCCGCAGGCGCGGGGTGTACAGGTGGGAGGCGTCGGGGAAGCGGACGCCGAACTCCGGCAGGTTCTCCCCCCGGAGGGGGGACTCGGAGAACATCTTGATCTGGTCGGTGATGAGCATCAGGTCGCCGGCCTTCCACTCCAGATTCACACAGCCGGCGGCGTTGGTGACCACCAGGGTATCACAGCCCAGCAGGCGCAGCACCCGAACGGCGTAGGAGACCTCCTCATAGGAGTAGCCCTCATAGTGGTGCATCCGGCCCTGCATCACAGCCACCCGCTGGCCCTCCAGCAGGCCGAACACCAGGCGTCCCTTGTGGCCCGGGGCGGTGGACGCCTTGAAATGGGGGATGTCCCGGTAATCCACCGCGATGGGGTCCTCCACCTCATCCCCCAGATAGCCCAGGCCGGAGCCCAGCACCATAGCGACCTTGGGGACAAAGCCCCCCAGCCGCGCCCGGAGCGCCTGGGCGCTCTCCTGATATTGCTCCATAGTAAAGTTCATCGTCCGCTCCCTCTCACAGTCCGGCGCCGCAGCGGCGGCAGAATTGATCCTCTTTCCCGCATACCGCGCCGCAGGCGGGGCAGGCCCGGGACTGGCGCAGGGCGGAGATCCGCTCCTTCAGATCAGAGATCCTGGCGCTGAGGCCGTCGGCCCGCTCCAGCAGCTCCGATACCTTGTCCCCTTCCTCCCGCTGGCCCCGGTGGGCGTCGTACATGACCTGCCCCATCTGGCGCAGGATGTCGTTGAACTCCCCGTTCAGGTCAAACAGCTGCACATTCAGCTTGGCCACATCCACCATCTGGCCCGCCCTTTTCCCGGCTGCCCGGGCGGTCTGATTGGCGGCGTCCGCGGCCCCCGCCGCAGTGTCCCGGATCCGATCCAGCAGTTCCTTCACCTTGTCGTCCATCGTGCGCGCTCCTTTCTGATCTGTCCATACAGCCTCCGTGTGGACGGCCGTTCTGCTCCGTATCCCGTTCCCTCCGGCGGCCCTGTTTTCCCCGTGGGGCGGCGCACCGGGCAAGGAATGCAAATTTTGGTTTCTATAGTTTACACCAATTCAGGTTAAAAAGCAACGGATACCATAGGAAACGCCGAAACTCTACGGAGCGTTTCTTGTATTCCGGCATTTCTTCTGATATGCTGGTATTCGGAGGTGAGGGAAGATGGACAATATACGAACCGGCGCGCTGATCCGCAGGCTCCGCCGTGAGCTGGGTCTGACCCAGCTCCAGCTGGCCGGCCGGCTGGGCGTGAGCGACAAAGCGGTCAGCAAATGGGAGCGCGGTTTGGGAAGCCCGGAGGTCTCCACATTGCCCCGGCTGTCCCAGGTGCTCGGGGTCGATCTGGCCCGGATGCTCCAGGGGGATCTGACCCCCAATGATCTGGTAGGAGGAAACATGAAAAAGCTGAATTATTATGCCTGCCCCGCATGCGGCGGGCTGACCTTCTGCACTGGCGCGGCAGAGGTGTCCTGCTGCGGCCGGAAGCTGTCCCCGCTGACGCCCCGCAAGGCAGGCGCGGAGGAGAGGCTCCGGGTGGAGGAGGTGGAAACCGACTGGTTCATCACCAGCAGCCATCCCATGCGGAAAGAGAACTATATCTCCTTTGTGGCCTTTGCCACCGGGGACCGCCTCCAGGTGGTCAAGCAGTACCCCGAGTGGGACCTTCAGCTGCGCATCCCACGCCGGGGGCACGGGATGCTACTGTGGTACGCCCAGGCGGACGGCCTGCTGTATCAACTGCTGTAAAAGGGCCCGGGACCGTGCGCTGTGTCCGCCCGCTCAGATGCGCTACCGTCCCGCCACAGGTTGGACACCCTGCCCCTCTTTATGATATAGTAAAGGCAGACAGCTGGCGCCGGACGACCGGCGCCAGCTCTCCCGGACTGGGCGGCCGCCCAGTCCGGATCATGACCATGATTGAGAGGTATTGCGTATGAGCCAGAATCCCATTCCCCAGGGCAAGTACAAGCCCGCTGTCCGTCACGGCGGCCTGATTTTTACCGCCGGCATGACCCCCCGCAAAAACGGCGTACTGCTGATGTCTGGCAAGATCACCCCGGACCGCCCCCTGGAAGACTACCGGGAAGCGGTCATCCAGGCGGCCTCCAACGCCCTTACCGCGGCCCGGAATACTCTAAAGGAGGGGGAGCGGATCGTGCAGATCCTGTCCCTCACTGTCTATCTCAACGCCTCTCCCGACTACACCACCCACGCCAAGGTGGGGGACATCGCCTCCAACTGGCTGTATGAGCAGCTGGGCGAGGCGGGTGTCGGCCCCCGGGCCGCCATCGGGGTGGCCACCCTCCCCGGGAACGCCCCGGTGGAGATCCAGCTGGTGGCCGCCGCCGGATGACCGCTTCGGTCCCTGTTGGAAGGTGAAAGGGGGTGCTTCCCATGAAAATGTCCCAGCTTCCCGGATGGGCAGGCCGGGCGGGGACCTGGCTTCTGGACCTGCTGTTCCCCATGAAATGTCCCTTCTGTCAGCATATTCTGGAGGATTCCCGCGCCCCGGCGTGTCCCGGCTGCCAGAAAATGCTCCCCTGGCTGTCCGGTCGCGAGGCGGAGCGCCCGGTGGAGTTCACCTCGGGCTGCCTCTCTCCTTTGGCCTACCGAGACAGGGTGCCCGACTCCATCCACCGCTATAAATTCCCCGGCACCCCCAGCTATGCCGGGGCCTATGGCCTGCTCACCGCCCAGTGTGTCCGGGACAACCGCGCCGCCCCTCTGGATCTGGTGACCTGGATCCCCCTCAGCCCCAAACGGAGGCGGAAGCGGGGCTTCGACCAGGCGGAGGCCCTGGCGCGGGCTGTCGCCCGGGAGCTGGACCTCCCCGTCCGTGGGACCTTGGAAAAGTTCCGGAACAACGATCCCCAGTCCCACCTCCACGAGGCATCGGAACGCCGGGCCAACGTACTCGGGGTATACCGCCTGAAAGAGAGCGTGGACCTCGCCGGGCTGCGTGTCCTTCTGGTGGACGATGTGGTCACCTCCGGTGCCACCCTCAGCGAGTGCGCCCGGCTCCTGCGCTCTGCCGGGGCCGCGGAGGTGCTCTGCGCCACTCTGGCCCAGGCCCGCAGGAGTTGATTTTGAAGTTCCTGTTTTTTCCTTAAAACTCTCACTTTTCCCCTCTGAATTGCAAACTGCCGTATTCTCTGCTATGATGTCCACCATCGAAGCCTGACAACTTCCGCCCCAGCCCCCATTCCGCTGCCGGCGGTCCGCCGGGATCTTCCACAGATCCCGGCCGCAGTATGCACCTGGCCGGGCCGGACATCTTCGGGCCGCTCCGCCGGTCCGGTGGGAAAGTGAGTCAAAAAATGAAACGAATCGCGCGGTATCTCCTGCTGGCAGTTCTTCTGTGGCTTCTGTTCCTGGTTCTGTCCATGGTCATTCCTCCCCTGGTCCACAAGACCGCCGGTCCCGGAGACTGGGAGGCGGAGCCCGAGATGACGGACGCCGCCCCGGAGCGGGTCCGGAGCATCGACGACAACCAGGACGCTCTGCTGTGGCGGCTCCGGCTCATTGAGGCCGCCCAGGAACAAATCATTCTGGCTACCTTCGACTTTTGGGACGAGGAGGGCGGCCGGGACGTGATGGGCGCCCTCTGGAACGCAGCGGAGCGGGGCGTGGAGGTACAGGTCCTGGTGGACGGCCTCAATGGAGGGGGCAGGCCGCTCTCCAGCAGCGACCTCTTCTGCCAGCTGGCCGCCCATGAGAATGTGGAGGTCCGGCTGTATAACCCCCTCAACCTGCTGGCCCCCTGGAAAACCAATTACCGGATGCACGACAAATACCTGATCGCCGATGACCTGGCCTATCTCCTGGGCGGCCGGAACACGGATAACCGTTTTTTGGGCCGCTACACTGACCACTACAACGTGGACCGCGACATTCTGGTCTATGAGACAGAGCCCGGACAGGGGCAGTCCTACCGCCAGCTCCGGGACTATTTCCACCGGATCTGGTCTCTCCCCTGCTGCAAGGTCCTGGACCAGCCCGGAGAGGGCGAAGACCTGTCCCGCTGCTATGAGGAGACAAGGGCCAGGTATCCCCAGGCGTTCGCCGATCCCCTCACCCGGCCCGAGTGGGAGGCCGCTACCCTGGAGACTCAGGGGGTAGAGCTCTGGACCAACCCCATCGAGCCGGAGAACAAAAAGCCCATCCTCTGGGCCCGGATGATGGACGCCATGGCGAAGGCGGAGGAGGTCCTGGTCCAGACCCCCTATATCATTTGCAGCCGGGATATGTACGGGGATCTCCGGTCCGTCTGTGACAGCGGCACCCGAACAGACATCCTCATCAACGCGGTGGAGATCGGGAGCAATCCCTTCGGCTGCACCGACTACTTAAACCAGAAGAAGCCCCTGAGGGACACCGGAGTGTCCATGTACGAGTATTTGGGAGACCAGGCTCTGCACACCAAATCCCTGGTGGTGGGGGACGATCTGACCATCGCCGGCTCCTGCAACTTTGACATGAGAAGCGTGTATCTGGACACTGAGCTGATGCTTGCCATCCGCAGCCCTCAGCTCAACGCCCAGATCCGCGGACAGATCCAGGAGCTTCAGGAGCATAGCCGGCGGATGGCCCCGGACGGCACTATCACCGACGGCCCTGCCTACCAGCCCCGGGAGCAGAGTCTGGGCAAACAGATCTCCTACGGCCTTCTGCGGGCGGTCATCCTGCCTTTCC
>ERZ773277.1585-NODE-1585-length-17740-cov-6.435623_pt1 | contig 17740 bp, 10 predicted proteins | sample MGYA00511957_ERZ773277 | MGnify/ENA primary metagenome ERZ773277 (study PRJEB29015, sample SAMEA2737800) | human gut metagenome | biome: human gut; feature: human-associated habitat; material: faeces | place: China | collected 2012 ... | reverse complement strand
TAAAAACGGCGGATAGGAAACGCGCAGTTTCATTCCATTTTCCGCTAACAGCCACGCCGGCAGTCCGCCAAATTCCCACTCCGCACAAATGTACGGCGACGGTCTTAAAATCACATATAACCCAAGTTCCTGCGCCGTTTTTACAAATCGTTCTATGTCAAGCATCCCCTCAAAGTGGAATTCACCTTTTTTCGGTTCATGCATGTTCCACGGGATATATGTCTCCACTGTATTGCATCCCATTGCCTTTAATTTTTCAAGTCTGTCCTGCCAGTATTCCGGAACGATTCTGAAATAATGAATTGCACCCGATATGATCTGAAACGGTTTTCCATCCAGATAAAAATTGTCTGTGATCTCAAAATTGCCCATGCCATCTCTCCTCTTTTTCACAAAATGTTCCTTTTGTATCAGTTCTTTCCTATAACAAAAGGTGTTGATCCCCTATTTCTTAGAATCAACACCTTCTGTTCAATAGCGGCACATCATGCCTTTATTGTATACCTATTTGTATAATGCATCAAACTGTTCCTGCAGTGCTGCGGTTACTTCTTCAATACCAGCCTGTTTTAATGCTGACTGCATCTCTGCAACGATCTCCTCCGCAGTTCCCTGATATTTACCATAAGAGATCTGTTTTGTATAGTTGGTATATACTTCGTTGATGTTATCGATCTTAGACTGGATATCATCAACTTCCGGTACAAACTGTCCATACGGATAATCGATCTTTAAGGAATCATACTCACTGTAAAGTTTGTCAATTGCATCCCAGTTTCTTGTAGCATCTCTGATCTCAAGATCGTCGTTACGTCCCCACCACCAGTTGGTCATACCGTTGATGTTGTCTGTATCTGAGTTGTATCCCTCCGGAGTTGTGCGGAGTCCCTCATCGTTGATTTCGTAAGATACGCCTTCAATACCATAGCAGAGTAATCTATAGCATTCTTCGTCATTTCTTAATAAATCATATACCATCAGTGCTCTTTCCGGGTTCTTGCTTGCTGCGGAAACTGCCATTGCACCGTGTGTGATGGAAAGTGCTACCACGTTTCCGGTCTCTTCTCCGAAGTAGAAGAAACCTGACTCTGCATCCGGATCATCCTGATAAATCGTATTTGACGGAGTTGCACTGCAAAGATCTGTCCAGGTCTGTGTGTGGTGCTGCTCTGCTGCAACACGACCGATACGGTAATCATCACGGTTTGAGGAAGCAGTATTGTTTAATACATCTGTCTTCCATACGCCGATGTTATCCCATTCTTTCATTAATTTTGCATACTCAACCATCATATCTGTGTCTGTGTATGCAGGTGTTGTGATCGTGTAAAGGTCATCTTTTGTACCGCCCCATAATGCGCCGGAACAGACACCGTCGATTGCAACAAAATTGCTGTGGGAGGTGATCCAGCCGTTTGCCATCTGTGCATACTGTGTACCGTCAGAATCCCATGGAATCACATCCGGATATGCTTCTTTTACATATTTAAAGTAAGTTGTAAGGTCTTCCCAGCTCTTGACACCATCTGTCAGTCCTGCTTCTTTTGCCCAGTCAAGACGATAGATGAATCCATGGTTGGTCCACTGTGCGTAATTATCCTCCGGGATCAGATAGATTGAGCCGTTATATTTACACAGATCCCAGTGATCCTGGCTTACGCTCTCCCATGTTTTTGGTGCGTAGGTCTTTAACATATCCTCGGAAAGCTCTAAGAATGCTCCGTTCTTTGCGTTTGGCCAGGCATCGAGCCAGTCAGAAGCAGTTCCGACAAGGTCGACAGAACCATCCATCTGTGCCAGTGTCAGATTGTAGTTGGAGAGATAATCTGTCCATCCGATGTAATAAATCTCAAGTTCTGCATTTACTTTTTCGGTCAGGATCGCATTCAGTTTTTCCATCATCTCATCGAGACGCTCTGCGCTCTTACCATCCGGTTTATCACCGGTCACCATATAAGTGATCACTACATGTTCGGATGTGTCAATGTCACCACTACTTGTCGTTCCCCCTGTTTCCGTAGTGGATGCACTGTCTTCCGATTTTGCTGCATTTCCTGTTGTGGAAGAATTGCTTCCTCCGCCACAGGCTGTGGCGCCAAGTAACATTGTACCTGCGAGTAACATTGCCCCAAGTCTCTTAAATCTTTTCTTCATACCATACCCTCCATATGATTTATTTTTGCAGCAGATCTGTCTTTTTCTAAGACAAAACTGCTTTTATTATGACTCTGCCCCATGCAGAGCGATAATCGTATCGATCAGCCTTTTACGGCTCCAACGGTAATACCGCTGATAAAATATTTCTGAACGAATGGATACAGGAAAATGATCGGTCCGGTTGCAAGAATCGCATTTGCCATCTTGATTCCCTCTGTCGGAATATCTGCCAATGATATATACTGTCCTGCAATGGAGTTTTTAAGCTGATCCATTTTATTTACAACTTCATATAATGTATACTGTAACGGTTTTACATCCACTTTCGAGCTTAAGAAGAGAGAGGACTGATACCATTCATTCCAGTATCCCAGTGCAAGGAATAATCCGATCGTCGCAAGTGCCGGTTTTAACATTGGCAGGATCAGGGAAACAAAGATCTTCATATCCCCGGCGCCGTCGATCTTGCCGGACTCTGTAATCTCATGCGGGATCGCCTTCACAAAGTTTTTCATCATGATGATCAGCCACGGCGACATCATAAGCGGTAATAAAACTGCAAAATAGCTGTCCTTTAAGTGGTAAGTCTGTGTCATCAGAAGATAGTACGGTGCAAGTCCTGCGGAAAACAGGCTTGTAAAATATATGTAGAAGGAAATTCTGTTGCGGAACGGGAAATCTTTTCTCTGCAGTGCATAACCTGTCATTGCTATGATTGTCAGTCCGACCGCCGTACCGACCACCGTCAGGATGATCGTGAGCAGATAGGATTTCCAGATACCACCGCCCTTGCAGACCATCTCATAAGCTGCCAGTGTAAACTGTTTCGGAATCAACTGTACACCTTCCGTACGGATCACTTCTTCTGCCGTAAATGAACTTCCAAGAATCAACAGGAATGGAAATATACATGCCAGTGCATAGATTGTAATCACTACATATCCAAATCCCCGCACAATCTTATCAGAAGCTCCAAGTTTTACTTTATTGCTGTTATTTTTCTTCATAGTCGACCTCCATAGATATTAAAACAGGGAATAATCCGGTTCAATTTTCTTAACCACATAGTTTACGATCATAACGATCACAAAACCAACGACTGACTGATACAGACCGACTGCCGACGCTGTCGAGAAGTTAAAATCTGTCATCGTAGCCCTGTAAACAAACGTCTCAATAATATCTGTCGTGTCATATAATAAGGAGTTCGTACCAATGATATTGTAGAACAATCCGAAATTACCTTTTACGATGCCGCCCAATGCAAACAGTAACAGGATGATCACGGTAGGTTTTAAACTCGGGAGCAATATGTAACGAATCCTCTGAAATGCATTTGCTCCATCGACCTTGGATGCCTCTATCATCTCTGCGTCAATTCCGCAGATAGATGCAAAATATACAACGGAGTTGTAACCTGTCTGCTGCCACAGATAAATGATAACCAAAAGTACCGGCCATACATGTGGATCACTGTAAGGTCCCCATTTTTCCATTCCAAGTCTAGTAAGGATCTCATTTACAAATCCGGTATCATAATTTAATAAGTTAAATACCAGAAATCCGACTAAAACCTGTGAAATGAAATATGGAAGAAACATCATCGTCTGTGATACTTTCTTGAACCATTTACATCTCATTTCATTTAAAAGGATCGCTACCACGACCGCAAGTAAATTTCCAAGAAGGATAAATGCCAGATTATATAAAATTGTATTTTTCGTCAGTGATAAAAGTTTTCCTGATTCCCAGAGGAACTCAAAATTCTGTAACCCTACAAATTTGCTACCAAAAATACCATCGCGGTAATTGTATTTAACAAACGCAACATAGATTCCTGGCAATGGCATATAGTTAAATGCAAAGAAAAAAATCATTGCCGGGACACACATCAGTGTCAGTACACGGTACTTCCAGAGTTTCTGCCAGAAGTTTAGTTTTTTGCCAACCTGTTTTGTAACACCGTTCTCCTTTTTCATATATTTTCCCCTCTCCAACGTTTTCTTGAAACCGATTTCAAAACCTTGTAAAAACAAAGCACTTATATTTTTCACAAAACTGTCTGCCATCTTCCATAAGGTGTAATATTTTTTGATCTTAAGTGTCAGAAACGCCTTTATATCTTCTTTTTTGCATGTTTCCCGCACTTATCTTACACCTTCGCTGCGTAAACACCATCCATGCAGCCGGCTTTTACACCAGTTGTGTATTTTATAGTGCTTTTTAATTTGAAACCCTTTTCATATTGTTATATTACAATACATATTATGAGTTGTCAACAGGTTATTTTACTTTTTGTACATATTTATTTCACATTTATTTTATTTTTCCGTCATTCTAACGGATTTTACCGTTTTAACTCCGCTACGGATTCTCTGATGATCAGAGTCGGTGTTACTTTCTGTACCTCCGGTACTTCTTTTCCGCCAATCTTATCTAATGCGGTGTCAACCAAAAGCTTTCCAAATGCTTCATAATCATAGGAAATACTGCTCAGCCTTGGTATGACGGTATCTACAATAAACGTATTATCAAAACTGATGAGAGAAATATCCTCCGGGATCCTAAATCCATGCTCTTTGATGGAGCGCATCACACCCACTGCACTGTAGTCGTTGATCGCGATCACCGCCGTGGGAAGTGTCTTATTTCCCTGAAAGAGTGCCTCAAATCCCTGATAACCGCCCTCGATCGAATAATCAGAATTGATCACATAGCGCTCACGGTAGGTCAGACCGTTCTTTCGCAGCAGACTGCGGTAGCGGATGCGTTTATCATAGGTGGATTTCATCTCCTCGACTCCGCCGATCAGTGCGATCCTTCTATGTCCTAAACCGATCAGACACTCCATGCTCTGGTTCATACCCTCTGCCTCGTCGATTGTGACCTGGCAGCACTCACCGCCCTCCACTTTTCCTGTTGTGATGACCGGGATGGATTCAGCGACACGGTTGATCAGATCTGCGTATTCCGGCTCCGTGACAAGGCTGTCTGATTTTCCCCCGATAATGATGATCGCATCCATACGCATGTCAAACATTTTCTGAATATATTCCACCTCAAGATCCGGATTGCTTAATGTTCCGCAGATCATTGGCACATACCCGCGCGCAATGATCTCCTTCTCACAGTTTTCCACCATGGATGAATAATAAGGATTGACCAGATCTGCAGCAAGCACACCGATGACGTTCGTTTTCGTCTTGATCAGTCCCTGCGCAAGCGCGTTTGGCCTGTAATCATATTTGCGGATCACTGCTTCCACACGCGCTCTCTTTTCCTCGCTCACCCTCGCATTTTTTGTCATGACTCTCGACACTGTTGCCGGTGAAACTCCCGCTTCCTGTGCAATTTTATAAATATTTAACTCACTGCCCATCGGCCATCCCCCTTAAAAGTCATATTTGAAAACGTTTTCAAGTTAATTTTATCGGGATTTTGCAGGTTTGTCAATATAGGGTCAGATTCTTTTTTTCGTCCATTTTCGTGAGCGGAAACGGATAAAAAAGATACTTCCGCGGAACATCTCATCGAGCATGAACGCGATCCAGCATCCTGCCAGTCCCATCCCAAGGCGTATCCCAAGCAGATATGCAAACAAAATGCTGACGCCCCAGCAGGAGATCACGGCGATGACCATCGGGAAGAACACATCCCCCGCTCCCCGGAGTGAATTGTCCTCAACATGGTTAAATGCGCGCCCGATCTCCACAAAAATATCGATAAAAAAGATCACTCCCGTCATCCCGATGATCTCCTCACTCTGCGTAAATAAATGCATCAACGGTCTATGGCAGAGAAAGATCAGAACCGAAAGCACGATATTTAAGCTGACCGCGATTTTTAACACCTGCTGGTTCAGCCGGTATGCCTTTTCATACTCCTTTGCACCCGTCATCCATCCCATCAGGATCGCGGTGGAAAGCCCGAGTGACATTCCGGTCACATAGACATAAAACACGATGGATGAAACATAGATCTTTGCGGTGAGCGCCGCTGTTCCAAGCACTGCTAAGATCGATGTTGACACGATCTGTGAAAAGGAATACGACAGGGAACTGATCCCTCCCGGCAGTCCGATCTTTAAGATTCCACCCACGCAGGATAATGTCTTTAAATTTTTCGATGCAAAATCAAGATGCAGTCCGCAATGGAACAGAAACCAGACGCCAAGTAAAAGCGCCGTCCCATGGCTTGCCACGTTTGCCATTGCGATACCTTCCACGCCCTCCGGCACAATTTTCACCGGCTGGAAAATCACAACGTAATTTAACACTGCATTCACGATATTCATAAACAAAGATACCGTCACTGCAAGTTTCGGTTTTCCATAACTGCGCAGTACCGCGGAGATAGCAGAAATAATGCCCTGCAGTACGGAAAAGCCGATACAGATGCGAAAATATACCACCGCCATCTCATACACCGATGTTTCTAACTGCATCGGACGCATGACTGCACCTGCAAAAAATGCCAGTATCGTTCCTAAGATCAGGCTGATTGCACCTCCGCACACGATGGAGGTAAACGCTGCATCCGACGCCCTTTTTTCATCTCCCGCCCCTAGTCTGTGGCTGATGACGACCGATGCGCCGCCGCTGAATACCGCATAAAACGTGTACAAAAATCCGATCACCTGGTTTGCCGCACCGACTGCCGCGACCGCATCATCCGCATAGTGCCCAAGCATCAGCGTATTGACCGTACCGGTCATATTCATCAAAAGCTGTTCAATAAACAACGGGATAAACAGTCCCTTCAGCGTCAGCGTTCCCTCTGCCGTGGTAACGCTGGTGCAGTCTGCATCAATCCATTTCCACTTCAAGATGCATTCCTCCTTTTTCTTCTGTGCTGTCTTTTTCTGCTATGCCGGTCTTTCCTGTGATTCTGTTTTTTTCTGTGATAGTACTTATTTCCGCTATGCTGTCTGTCTCTGAAATTTCTACACGGATTTTTCCCTTTTTTATTCTTCTCACATAAATCATGAGCCTTCCATCCTTTGTCTTTCTCATGTTTTCCGCATATGGAGTCACATCCGACAGATCCCCGTTCTCAATTCCTGCTAACATGCCTGCCCCGCTCACTGCCACACGCAGTTTTCTGTCATCCCAGACAACCTTCTGCCCATTTTGATCCACAAGTGTGAGCGCGACCTGATAGAGATATCCATTTTCCTGTGTCTCTGAAAAATGAATCTTCTCCGGCTGATAGACCTCAGCTTTGATACCAGCGGCGTTCTGCGTTGTAAGCAGTCTCTCCTGTTCTATGATATTTCCGTTTTCATCATAACCGCTTGCCTCAAGGATCCCTGCCTCCCAGAGTACCTCAAAACGATATGCACCGTCGTCGTTGTAGCCGATCTGTCTGCCAGCCTCTTTTCCATTGATAAAAACAGCTGTCTCCGGCAGATTTGAGTAACACATTACGATGACTTTTTCTCCGGCTTTATAATTCCAGTTTTCCTGGCACGGAATCCACTCGGCAGACTCCTCACTCCACAGTCTTGTGGCAAGATAAAGCTGCGGTTCTTCACACCACAACGATTTCCTGCGGAAATATCTTGCTTTTTCAAATCCGGCGCAGTCCAAAATCCCGGCTCCCGATCCATGAATTGGCCAGCCATGTGCCTCCCCTAAATAATCGATCCCCGTCCACAAAAACTGTCCGCTGATATAATCGTTTGATTTTACCGCATCCCACGCCTCATAGCTGTGTCCGTTTTCACTCCCTAAAAACGGGATCTGTGGGAAATCTCTGTGGTCGGCTTCGTAATACTGCTCCTTATAGTTGTAGCCTGCCACATCCAGATGCTCTAATATACCAAGTTTTGCAGACAGCTCCGGGTAGGCAAGTGCCATGGTGACCGGACGGCTCTCATCTTCACTCTTTACAATACTGGAAAGTTCTTCGGCGATCGGAAGCAGTCTTCGCATGTCCGGTTTTGCCGGATCATACTGCCGTTCTGCCGCCGGTTTGTTCGCGTCGTTATTTCCGGTCATCTCCAGAAAACTCGGATGACAATACGGATCGTTTGGATAGTCAATCTCATTTCCGATGCTCCACAAAATGATGGACGGATGATTGCGGTCACGCCTTACCATGGCGCGCAGATCCTTTTCGTGCCATTCTGGAAAATCTTCAAAATAACCCTGATGTTTTGGCGGATAAACATTGTGTCCCGTGGACCATTTGTTTTTTGCATTTTCCCACTCATCAAACGCCTCATCCATCACAAGAAATCCCATCGTGTCGCACAGCTCATACAGTTCCGGCATATGCGGGTTGTGGCTGCACCGGATCGCATTACAGCCACATTCCTTTAGTTTTGCAAACCGTCTGTGCCATACTTCCTTTGTCACCGCAGCGCCGAGACAGCCGGCGTCATGATGCACACAGACACCTTTGATTTTCATCGGCACACCGTTTAAGAAAAATCCCCGGTCCGCGTCAAATTCTGCCACACGGATCCCTACCTTCTGTTTATCTGCAAGATAAGATATTTTCTTTCCATCCTCGTCCGTTGTCTCATACCAGGTTTCCATCCCATAGAGATCCGGGTGCTCCGGCGACCAGCACTTCGGATCACGGATGGTGCCATGCATGCTGCAGGATACCGTATTTCCTGCCGGGATCTGTACCTGTTCTTTCCACTCTGCCACAGGTGTTCCCTGCGGATCAGACAGTTTTGTGCAGACCACACATGTTTTCTGCTCCTTCGTCTGGTTGCATATCTCATGATGGATACTGACTGCCGCCTGCACTTCCGGAAACTCTTTCCCATCAGCCACAAGTTTCTCTGTCACAAACGTCACGCCATATTCTGCCGGATGCACCTGTTCTTCCACCACAAGAGTGACTTTCCGCGTGATCCCGCTTCCCGTGTACCATCTCGAATCCGCAATGTCCGTGTGCGTCACTTTCACACTGACCACATTTTCCTGCTCCCCAAAATGTGCGATCCCAGAGATATCATAGGAAAATCCGGTGTAACCATACGGGTGTTTTCCCTGATAATAACTGTTGACCCACACCTGGCTGTTTTTATACACACCGTCGAATACCAGACGGATCGCTTTCCCCTGATATTCCTCTGGCAGATAAAAATGCAGCCGGTACCAGCCGATCCCGCCTGTGAGATATCCGGTGCCGCTGGAATATTGTTTTGAAAACGGATAAGCCACTGCCCAGTCATGCGGCAGCATGACACGCTCAAATGCACGATCGTCATATCCCTGATACCATGCCTCCTCACATTCTCCAAAATGAAACTTCCATCCCTCATTTAATAACAGTTCTGTTTTATTCATAATCATAAAAAATACCTCCATTTTTTACTACGGTCTATGTTTTCTTTTAAACACATCATAGTAAAAAACAGAGGTATGATACAATGGAGAATAGTGACGTTTTTTGTCTTTTAGCGACTTTTCATGATTTATTTTTTGACAGAGAATCTGCGTAGGCGCGCGGTGACATCCCGACATTGCGCTTAAACACTTTGCTGAAATAATATTCATCCGGGTAGCCGACCTCCTGGCCGATCACCCCGGTATGCATCGTCGTCTGCGCGATCAGACGCTTGGCATGTTCCATGCGGACTGCCGTCAGATACTGGAAAATGGTCTGTCCTGTCACGCGCTTAAAGATGCGGTTCATGTAATCAAAATTGCCGTCAAACTCCTCCTCTAACCGCTCCCCCGAAATGTCTGCCGCATAAGACGCATTCAGCCATTCCTGTATTTTCTGGACTTTATAATAGCTTTCCGGGAACCCGCCTGCAGTCCTTTCGCGTTCCGCTGTCGCAAAACAGCGCGCGATCTCGATCAACGCCTCCTGTATCCGGCAGGCACAGAGAATCTTGTGATTCTCAAACGTGCTGTAATCCTCCGCGATCGCCTGCTTGATCAGCTCATCAATGTGGATCTGGTCGGTGACTTTTTTGATATGCCAGTATTTCGGCAGCCAGATCTCACTCTCATCATAACTTCCATAAGGCTCACACGGCTCCTTTGCCATCGCCTTTCTCCGGCGTTCAAACTGCTGCCTGGCGACTTCCTCTTCTTTTGCATCGACCAGTTCCATCTCCCCATGCATGAAATGTACATAATAATAATTGCAGGTCGTCGCCTTTGTTCCCTCATGCGTGCGATCCTTATCCAGCAGACAGACATCCCCCGGCTTTAAGATCAGAGGCTTTCCGTCCTCAAGCAGATGCATCTCCCCGTGCCGGATAAAATATAAGATCTGTTCTCCCGCCCTGCGTTTCCTGTGGACATAAGGCGGTCTTATCTCTGTCTCATCCACAAAATTTACCTTCGGGAGCATCTGCGCATTTATCCTGTAAAATTCCATCTCTTCCCCTTTACCAGTAGATCTGCCAGTCTTTCTGCAGCCTCGTCAGCGCCTCCATGTAAAAATAATCGCCCCAGCTATTGCACTCATCCACACCGCACGGATTGCAGGTATTATACGGCGAACGGTTCGAATATGTGCTGTGCAGTACGATCCCGTTGGATTTTTCAAAATCTTTTACCGCATAGTTCCGGTATACAGAACCAATAAATTTTTCCGCAAGATCCCGGTAAAATGCCGCCTCCTCATCATATAAGTATTTTGCCATCTCAAGCATTCCGCACGCTGCAATGGAGGCGGAGGAAGAATCCCTCGGCTGTGCATCACCATCCGAAAACTCCAGATCCCAGTACGGTACGAGATCTTTCGGCAGATGCTCTATATAATATTTACTGACACCACGGAAAATATATTTGTATTCCTCTCTTTTTGTATAGCGGTATGCGAGTGCCGTTCCGTAAATTCCCCACGCCTGGCCTCTCGCCCAGGCAGAACCGTCCCGGTAGCCCTGACAGGTTGCCCCGTGATCCGGATTTCCAGTTACCGGATCAAAGAAAAATGTATGCCAGGTCGAAAAGTCCGGGCGGATCACATTTTCAAGTGTGGTATGTACATGCCGGTCAGCGATCTGACGGTAACTCTCATCTCCCGTTTCCTGTGACGCCCAGTAAAGCAGCGGTACGTTGAGCAGACAGTCTATGATCAGCCTGTAATTTTCCGGCTCTCCCATAGTGCCCCACGCCTGGATAAATTCTCCCTTTTCCTGAAAACGGCTCTTTAACTGGTCTGCCGCAAGGAGCGCCGCTCTTTTTCCCGTCCCGGAACCGGTCAGCTTATAACCTGCGACACAGGATGGTGTATACAAAAATCCCATATCATGATGATCCACACAGATCTTCTGCTCGATCCGGTGCAAAAAATCCTGCATCTGGATCTCTGCCGCCTTTAACAGAACGTCCTCCCCGCCATATTCATAGGCAAGCCAGATCTCCCCCGTCCAGAATCCCGTCGTCCACTCCACGTTGTCGATTGGACGGTAAAATCCATTTTCACTGTATGCATTCTGAAATTTTGTCGTAAATTCCGGCAGAACACGCTTTACCTGCATGCATGCAGATGCCAGAGCATCCTCGCGCTCCTCTTTTGTGACTGGCATGACGCCTTTTAACTTATTCTTTGTCTTCTCTGATAACTGCATATGCTTCCCCCATTTTCTTTTCGACAATGATTTTTTTCCCTTTCACCGGCACACAGAGGCGGAACTCTCTGATTTCCTTTGGGATGTGCGGTGTCCAGTAATATCCACCCTTCTCTGCCGCGTCTATATGTACACCCGCGATCTCTTCAATCAAAATCGGGATTGGTGCAGATGCCCAGGGGTGACACAGGCTGGTATTCCATTTCTGGTCTTTCCCCCAGGCCTCAAAACAGGTCGTTGCGCCCTCGCGCAGCATATTGACCCATCCGTGTTCGCCCTCATTGACCAGCAGCTCATACACCATATCGTACTGTCCGCGTTCTGCGAACACACGCAGCACAAAATAGCTCAGCATCACGCCGCAGGAAAATCCCTTCTGTTTCATAAACGTCAGTATTTTCTCTTCGTCCGCTTCTGGCAGTAAATGAAAGTACATCGCATAAACATTCGAATGCAGTGCCGCGTGGCTGCTCGTCTCGCTGTCCGCTAAAAGTCCTGTCTTTTCCCGGTAAAAAGCGTTCCGGTATGCTTTTTTAATTTCTTTCGTCTGATACGGCATTTCCCTGCCACAGATCTCTGCCAGCGTATTCTGTGTCTCCATCGCCCCGATGTAGAGTGCATTGATCACATTATGGCAGCCCAGCGCCACCACAGGTCTCGTCAGTGGAAAATCATATCCATCCCGCAGATTTTCCGGCCAGTCCACAAGATTCCATTTGTCAGCGACCTGCTCTAACAGACCGTCCTCCCTCGCATACTGCGAAAAATGTTTTAAAATCCCATCTGCGATTCCATAATAACGGTCCACCGTCTCTTTCTCCCCGGTAAAACGATAATACAGCAAAAGGAGCTGCGAATACAACAGTGAAAAATCTGCAATCTCCTGCATCAGGCCGCCCGGCGCAACCGCAAGCAGTCCCGGACAGACCCTCGCTGTCTGTGCAAACTGATCGATGCATTTTAACAGCATATCCGTCTTTCCGGTCAAAAGTACCTGCGCGTGCGCCGTCACGACCGCATCCCCTAAGTACTGACCTTTTTCCCTCGTCGGGCAGTCCACATAATTCTCCTGTGTTCCAAGACGCACTGCATTTTTGCAGATTTGAAAAATATTTTCTAATGTTTTCTCCTCTGTCTTTAACTCACAAAGTGATTCATCCATCGGATAATGCCTTACCAGAAAACGGATATCCGACAGTTTAACGCCCCCGTCCGGCACGATCTTAACATACCGGAATCCCTTGTAATCATACGGATCAAACTCACATCTGCCATCCGCCAGCGTCCAGATTTCTCTGTAACAGCAGTTGCACCGCATGTCATAGCGCACACTGCCCTTCCCGTCCAGTTCCTCCCCGTAAAACAACTTCACCCGATCGCCGTCTTTCCCATCCGCGGTGAGCAGGATCATGCCTGTGATCTCCTCGCCCGCATCCAGAAGCATCGAACCATCGGGATCTTGTCTTATCACGGACGGTGTGATCTGATGTATGTGACCGTTATGATCTGCACACTTGTGCTCTAGCTTTGCCGGTTCCAATGGCTGTACGGCATCAGAGTGCAGCTTTGTCGGTTCTAGTGGATGCTCATTACCAGCGTGCAGCTTTATAGTCCCCAACTGATATTCCATGTAAGAGAGCATCTCCGTTGGCTGCTTCGTTAGCGTGTAATCTGCCCACACCGCCGGAACGGGTTTCTCCCAGCCGTCCGCATCAAACCCGGTATTTTTCCACCCATACGGGTATTTCCGGCTGTCAAAATTTTCCAAAAACTGTGTCTCGTATCCGACTGTCTCTCCCTCATAACAATCCGTTTTCAAAAAGCAAAAAGAAACCGGTATCTCCTTTCCCTTTTCATCCCACAGCTCCGCCGCAAAGGCAAAACGCAAATCCCCGCTATTCCACACACGGTTCACAAGTCCCTGATAATACAGATGGAGTGCCAGCACATGCTCCCCGGCAGCAAATGTCCCCAGTTCCAAAACATTGTAATAATACTTCGTATGATATGCCGCGGCAGGTCCTTCCCCCATAAACGCTCCATCCAGATATGCCTTATAATGGTCATCGGCTGTGACCTTACAGAAAATCTTCTGTGCACGCTCTAAAGTAAAATGCCCGCGCACAAACACATGGACATTCTGAAATTCTGCCGTTTTGATGTCTTCAACAGACGGCTGTACCTGTTCCTTATGAAACAGATTAAGGGGCACAGCATCAGCAAACTCCGGTATAGTGAGCCATCTGGCATCCCACGACTCGTTTTTCTTAACTTCCTCTCCCATATTTTCCCCCATAATATATTTTCCAATAAGTAAGCAAAAACAGGGCGCCATGCGACGCCCTGCCAGATTTTTGCTTATTCTTCTGACACTTCCTCAACTTCAAGTCCCAGTTCTTCCAACTGTTTTTTATCCACGATTCCAGGTGCCTGTGTCATCAGACAGGATGCATCTTTTACTTTCGGGAATGCAATGACATCACGGATGGAATCTGCGTGTACCATATGCATAACCAGACGGTCAAGTCCATAAGCCAATCCTGCGTGTGGCGGAACACCGTATTTGAATGCATCTAACAGGAATCCGAACTGCTCATGTGCGCGTTCTTTGGTAAATCCAAGCACCTCAAACATCTTCTCCTGAATGTCATCCTGATGGATACGGACGGAACCACCGCCAAGCTCTGTACCGTTTAATACGATGTCATATGCCTTTGCACGCACACTGCCCGGATCAGAATCGATCTTGTCCCAGTCCTCTTCCATCGGCATGGTAAACGGATGGTGCATTGCCATAAAACGGTTTTCCTCGTCAGACCACTCTAACAGCGGGAACTCTGTTACCCATAAAAAGTTGTACTGGTTTGGATCAAGCAGATCTAATTCTTTCGCAAGTTCAAGACGAAGCGCTCCAAGCACGTTCCATACAATCTTATTTTTGTCTGCTGCAAATAATAATAAGTCTCCCGGCTCTCCCTGCATTGCAGAAACAAGTGCCTTTAACTCATCCTCTGTCATGAATTTTGCAAAGGAGGATTTGTAAGTGCCATCTTCATTCACTGCAAGGTAAGCAAGTCCTTTTGCACCGTAGCCTTTTGCAAATTCCACCAGTTTGTCGATCTTTTTACGCGGCATGCCGGCCTGTCCTTTTGCGTTGATACCACGGACGGAACCACCATTTTCGAGTGCTCCTGTGAATACGGAGAATCCGCAGCCCTCTACAACTTTGGATACGTCACAGAGTTCCATGCCAAAACGTGTATCCGGCTTATCGGAACCGAAACGGTCCATTGCTTCCTGCCATGGCATTCTCGGCAGCGGCAGTGTCACATCCACACCGATTGCTTCCTTGAAAATATATTTAAGCAGTCTCTCGTTGACATCTAATACATCTTCCACATCCACAAATGCAAGTTCCATATCTGCCTGTGTAAATTCCGGCTGACGGTCTGCACGAAGATCTTCATCACGGAAACATCTTGCGATCTGGAAATAACGGTCGTAACCGGAACACATTAAAAGCTGTTTGTAAAGCTGCGGTGACTGCGGCAGTGCATAAAAATGTCCCGGATGGACACGGCTCGGTACCAGGTAATCCCTTGCACCTTCCGGTGTTGATTTACATAACATCGGAGTCTCAATCTCAAGGAATCCCTCTTTTGCCATAAAGTCACGCATCAGATATGCAACTTTGCTGCGGAGCATCAGGTTCTTCTGGATATCCGGTCTGCGCAGGTCTAAATAACGGTATTTTAAACGGACTTCGTCTTTCGTCTGGCTGTTCTCCTCGATCTGGAATGGAGGTGTCTCTGCCTCGGATAAGATGCGGATATCGGTTGCGATCACTTCGATATCACCAGTCTTTAAAGACTCATTCACTGCTGCGGAACGTTTTTCAACTTTTCCGGTTACCGCGATCACATACTCACTTCTTAAACGCTCTGCCTTCTCATATCCCTCTTTGCCGACGCTCTCTTCGTTAAATACGAGCTGTAAGATACCCGAACGGTCTCTTAAGTCGATAAAGATCAGACTTCCTAAATTTCTTCTCTTCTGTACCCATCCCATGACGGTTACGGTCTCACCGATATTCTGATTTGAAACCTCGGTACATCTATGGCTTCTGTGTAAGCCTTTCATTGATTCTGCCATTACTGCAAACCTCTTTCCTTTTACTTATTAAAAAATTCTACAATCTCGAAGAGATTATTCACTCTGTCATTAAACTTTATTTATTGAAAAACTCAATGATCTCTTTGTATCCCTCGGCGTCTAATTTTTCCTTCTGGAATTTTTTATTCTTGTTCATGCGGACAACCAGCACCTGTTTGCCTGCCGCACGTTCTTCCTGTGCCTTTCCGATGATCTCGCCGAGTTTTTCTGCAGGGCATCCCTTTTCAATCAGGTATGCAACTTTCGGACGCTGTGTCGGAACCGTAAATCCGCTCTCCATCAGAAGAAGGATGATACGCTCAAAACCGATGGAAAATCCACATGCCGGCACATCCTGTCCGGTAAATTTGCCAACCATCTTATCATAACGTCCACCGCCGCCACAGGCTGCGCCAAGCTCCGGCATGGAGATCTCAAAAATGGTTCCGGTATAGTAGCTCATACCACGAACCAAAGTCGGGTCAAATACCATTTTAAAGGAAGCCGCCTTTGCACCCTCCACGGTATCGATGATCTCTAAAAGATTACGCTCCACCTCAGGATCTAAATATCCCTCCAAAGTCTTTGCAAGGTATTTGATGCCGTTTTCTGCTTCCTCAACACCTTTAAAAAGTGCAAGATATTTCTCGATCGACTCTTTTGCATAGCCCTCTTTTTCAAGTTCCTCTGCCACACCGTCAAGTCCGATCTTGTCCATCTTATCTAAGATGATAAATACAGTATCGAAATCTTCCTCTGCAAATCCACTGTATGCTGCCATCGCCTTTAAGATCCGGCGCTCATTGATGCGGATCTCGAAATTCTTAAATCCGAGTTTTCCGATTGTTGTAGTTGTTGCTAAGATCAGCTCAATCTCTGCAAGGTTCGTCGGCTCTCCGATAATATCGATGTCACACTGCATAAACTGACGATAACGTCCACGCTGTGGGCGGTCAGCTCTCCAGACATTTCCCATCTGAATCGCCTTAAACGGAGATGGAAGATCATTTGCATTATTCGAATAAAAACGAACTAACGGAACAGTCAGATCATAACGCATACCAAAATCAACTAAATCCGCTTCTTCTTTTGCTTCAGCGACTTTCAGCTTTTCACCACGCTTCATTACCTTAAAAATCAGTTTTTCATTTTCTCCACCCTGTTTATTGCTCAGGTTTGCAATATTTTCCATACAAGGTGTCTCGATCGGCGTAAATCCGAAACTGCGGTAAGTCTCTTTGATGACTTGCTGCACATAATCCCGGATCTGCATCTCCTCCGGTAAAATATCTTTCATGCCGTTGACCGGCTTTTTACTTAATGCCATGAAATTTCCTCCATCTTCTGTCTGAATATCCTTTGCCTATTATACGTTTCACAGTTGTATACGTCAAGAACTGTCCTGTGTACAGTACAAAAAATCTTATTTTTATGTTACTTCAATGTCATTTCGTTAAGTTACAGGGTTAGCCCCTAACTGGTGGTCTAATCCAAATTTTTTCAAAAAAGTTACCAAAATTGAAGAGTTGTCAAAACAGTACCTGATGAACACCACTACTTTGAAATCCGTTTTCAAAGCAGTCTATGGAATGCCCATCGCTTCTTACATGAAAGAATACCGTATGAAGTTGGCATCGAATATGCTGTTGCAGGAAGATAAATCTATTTCGGAAATTGCCGCCGCTGTGGGATATAAAAGCCAAAGTAAATTTACATCGGCCTTCCGAGATATATTTCAGATATTACCTACTGCATATCAAGAACAAGTATCCTATACAAATGCACTTGCAAACGCTTGAAATTATAGGATTTAAGGAGTCTGTGAAGAAATCAAATACATAGCACTGTAAAATCAAAGTAAATATTTCGATCAACAGAACC
>ERZ773277.1580-NODE-1580-length-17756-cov-370.442574_pt1 | contig 17756 bp, 13 predicted proteins | sample MGYA00511957_ERZ773277 | MGnify/ENA primary metagenome ERZ773277 (study PRJEB29015, sample SAMEA2737800) | human gut metagenome | biome: human gut; feature: human-associated habitat; material: faeces | place: China | collected 2012 ... | reverse complement strand
ATGCCTCAAAAAGGCAAATACCAAGAAACCTTGAGTTTCAGCTTTATATATAAAGTCTTATATATAAGTTTCTGGGGTGCCTTGAAATATATAGATATATAATATACTACGTATATATATCTATATATTTATCTGCGTATATATAGCTATTCATATATCATATCGTAAGTAGTATATTTGGATATTATCTCACTTCGTTCGATAAAGGTAATCGCTAAGCGATTACCGAATAGATAGTATCATTAAAGCGTGCGAACTTCCTAAAATTTTTGAACATGAAGAATTTAAAGAAGGCCTTGTTTATTGTACTTCTAGGATTTACTATTTACCTTTGCTTCAGGAATTACAAACTTTCTCGAGAGGTTGATTCCTTAGAACTAGCGGTCAATGAAATCCCAGATACAGTATACACAGAGAAACCCTTCAAACCAGAGAAGAAGTACTCAGAAAAAATTGAACCAGGTAAAATCTTAGTTCATGATAATAAGCAGCCAACTCTCTCTCCTGATTCCATGCTAAGGCAGCCAGTTATCAGTAACCAAGATTCCCTGGTTCAAATTGTTTTGAAGAAAGATAAGTTGAACTTAAGTCTGTTCAATAAGGAGACTAACACTTATTCAACTAGACTATTCCCAATCGACTTAGATAAGTACAACTACAACTGGTATGAAGGTCAATTAACTCGAAAGAAAGTTGCAAGGTTATCACTTAGTCCATACGTCTATGGCAAATACAGACCCTTCAATAATCTCTTCGATATGGGAGCTGGTCTTTCAATCAAGACTAAGAGATTTAATTACAAATTCGGAGTCAATACCTTTTACTACCCAAAGATAAAATCTGGTATAGGTACTGACATCGAATTTGTAATAACGTATAACTTTTAAGTAATGGCAAAGACTATCTCAGAAACTAGAACTACATTAACTCGGGAGGAGCTATCAAACCTATCCCGAGTTTCTAGTGATGTTTTCTTTTTTAGCCTTTTTTGCTATGTGATACATCCAGTAAGAGGAAAGGTAAGATTTGATTTATACCCATTTCAGAAATCAGTTCTCTACAATTTCATTGCCCAACGATTCAATATCATTCTCAAGTTCCGTCAGGCAGGAATTACAGAACTTATTTCAATGTACTGTCTTTGGTTGGCGATGTACCATCCCAACAAAAAGATAAACATTATCTCTATCAAAGACACAACTGCTAAGAAGGTGCTTAAGAAGATTAAGTTCATGTACAAGAATCTTCCATGGTACCTTCAAACTCCCATAATCAATGGTAGAGCTGGAGAATACGGTTCTGCTTCCATGATAGAATTTGATAATGGGTCATTTATTGAATCAATTCCGACATCATCCGAAGCCGGTCGTTCGGAATCCCTTTCTCTTCTGGTAATTGACGAGGCAGCAGTAGTAAGATGGGCTGCTCAAATTTGGGCTGCTGCATTCCCTACTCTTTCCACTGGTGGAGCTGCCATCGTCAATTCCACTCCCTATGGAGTTGGTAATTTCTATCACTCAACTTGGGTAGATGCCATTGCAGGAGGTAATCCTTTTAACCCAATTCGATTATACTGGCAAATGCACCCAGAACGAGATATCAATTGGTATAACCAAATGTCTTCTGCTTTGGGAGCAAAACGAACTGCACAAGAAATTGATGGTGACTTCTTATCATCTGGTAATACAGTCTTCGACTTAGCCGATATTAAAGCTATCGAAGACTGCCTTAGTGATTACCCAGTTATTAAGAAGAGATTTAATGGTCAATACCGACAATTCTGTGAACCCGAATCAGATAAAGAATATTTCATTGGTGCAGACGTTTCAACTGGTAGAGCTTCTGACTACTCTTCATTTACTTGTATGGATAAGCTAGGAGAAGAACAAGTAGTATATAAGGGAAGAATGGCAGTGGGAGCTTATGCTAAGTTACTTGGTGATACTGGGAAGTTGTTTAACTGGGCAGTAATAGCTCCAGAATCCAATGACGTTGGTTTATCAGTAACTTCTAAGCTTCAAGACGAAGGCTACCCTAACCTTTACTACTACCAGAAGATGCTGAAGAAAAAAGGTAAAAGTAGACCTGAAATGGATAAATCCCCTGGTTGGTTAACCACCCAAAAGAATCGTTCAGTGATAATAGAAAACTTGGAAGAAGATATTCGATTAGATCACGTAATCATTAAGGACCCATTCTTTGTACAAGAAGCTTATACCTTCATTTATGATGGTTTAGGTAGACCTGTTGCAATGGGTAAACATAGGGCTAACAATTCAGCTGTAGATGTAGACCTTGAAGGAGACGTATATGCCGATGATGATATCTTTGGAAAAGCAATATGTAATCACATAAGGAAAGGAAAAACTAACGTAATCGTACAACCAAGATGAAAAAGTACTTCAATTTTAGTTGGGGTTGGGGACGTAAGAAGGACCCTCCCAAGAATGGTACATCCTCTAATAAAGAGGAGAAGCCTGCCACATCGATTTCGCCTGGTAGGGTTTCAGTTGACGATGATAGCGATAACTTAATTACATCATTACAAGGGTTGACTAAATTAGTTGAACCCTCTTTTCGTGTTGATGTGATACCTTTAATTCGGGATTTATATAAGGTAAATCCTGATATGGGCATTGCATTGCAAGATATGTTTAAGTTAGCTAACACCAGTCATACAGTAACTTTCCCTAATAATACCGATGAAGAGGCTTCAAAGATGAGAGAACATCTTAAGAAAGCCACCAAGGGATGGACCAGATATACTGCTGGTATAGATGGTTTAGTTAATAAAATGATTGTTCAACTTCTTGTAAGTGGGGCAATATCTGTAGAAGGCGTACCAAATGACAAGCTTGATGGTTTGGCTACTGTATTATTCCTTAAGCCAGAGCATATCAAGTTTAAACGTGAATTAAATGGGGTGTATGCTCCTTACCAAAAGAATATAAATTTCTTTGTTAAGCAACAAGATTACATTAAGCTTAACCCAGAAACCTATTTCTATGTTGGTATGTTCAATGATACCGATGAACCTTATGGAGTTCCTCCATTTATGCCTGCATTGGATTCTCTCAAAGGACAAAATGATATGAAGATTAACTTCAAACATATCATGGAGATTTGTGGTATGGTTGGTTTCTTAGAAGCTAAGATGCAGAAATCTCCACAAAGACCAAATGAGAGTATAAAAGCTTATGAATCCCGATTATACCATGAACTTAATATCCTTAAACGTAATGTTAAAGAGGGTATGAAGGATGGAGTAGTTGCTGGTTACATAGATGACCATGAATTCAAACTTAACTCTACTACTAAGGAACTCGGTAATATCGAGAAGCCTTGGAATATGAACCAACAATCTGTAGCAAATGGGTTGGGAGTTAATGGCTCTATCATTGGGGTATCATCTACTACTGGTGAAGGTGCAACTGGTATAATGCTGTCTAAGATGATTAGCCAGTTAAAAAATATCCAAATGCTTGTAGCTTATGTATTAGACCGACTTTATTCTCTAGAACTGCGTCTGGCAGGCTTTAATAATAAGGGGATGAAGATTGATTGGGGAACTTCTACAGTTTCTGATGAAGTTAAAATCCAACAAGGTCTTCAGTATAAGATACAGAACCTTGACTTATTGTATAAGGCTGGTATCATTAGTCAAGAGCAATATGCTTGGGCAATGGGTTATGATTCTCCTGATGAGAAAGAACCAAGAGTTTCACTTGAGGACCAATTTGCTAAGGGAGGTAATATAGACCCCCAAGAAGGAACTAAGAAGAAACAAAGGCAAGATGATAAAAACCAATCTGCTCGTAGGTCAAGAGATAAGAATAACCCGGCTCCTTCTCGAGGAGACCAAAATACTAAAGCAAGATGAGTAAATTTACAAAGAAAAACAAAGAGCATCTTGATTCTATGGTGATAGGTCAAGGCCATACCATTATGGCTGGGTATATCCCAGAAGCAGTGGGAGCCCAGACTTTCTCAGAGAATTATTACAAATGGAAAAATCCTACACCGGATTCCATTGCTCAATTTGGGTTTTGGGGAGGGGATATAGATTATAATACTTACTATCCCAACCTAGACAAATCGGAACTAACTCCTAAGGACGAAGAGTTTATCGAACCTATGTTCCGATTACTTTCAGAAACGATTGTATCTAAGAATTGGAACCCGACAGACTTTGGTCAGAATGGAGTACTAAAGGCTTCTATGAAGATGTTGCTTGGTCAAACAGTAAACTGTGACCATGAAACCAACATCGGTAATGCTATTGGTGCTGTATCACAAGTAATGTGGCAGGAATCCTATAAAGACGGTAGCTTTACTATACCCGCTGGTATCAACGGTATTCTGAAAATCGATGGTAAGGCAAACCCAAGAATTGCTAGAGGCATCCTTATGGAACCTCCTTCAATTCATAGTAATTCAGTTACTGTACAATTTAAGTGGGATAAATCCCATCCCCAAATGGAAGATAACGAATTTTATCAGAAACTGGGTACTTATGACTCTAAGGGAGTTATGGTACGTAGAATTGTTACTGAAATTGTTCGTTACCTTGAGACCTCACTAGTTTCACATGGTGCTGATTCATTTGCCCAGAAAATTGGTTCGGATGGTAAAATTATTAACCCAACCTTTGCCAAAAGAACTTGGGCATCTTATGAAGAATACAGAGATGATAAATCGAAGCAATACTTCTTTACTGATTATAAATCAGATTTAACATCATATCAAGAAAAGAACGATACTCAGGGTTCTTTTAATGATAATGATGCCAATGATAATCATTCAAATAAAGATAACATGAACGAATTACAAAAATTTCTTGAAAGCCTTTTTGGGGATAACATGCTTACCCTGGAAGAAGGTAAAGAGATGAATCAGGAAAATGTAATTGCCTGCATTCAGACTTTGGTATCATCCAGAAACGAATTGCAAACTTCGGTAGATAATCTTACTACAGAGAAAACTTCTCTTACGGAACAGATTACCAACTTGAATGCCGAAGTAGCTAACTTGAAGGAAATGGCAACCGTAGGAAAGAATCATATTGCTTCTCTACGTGAAAATGCCGTAGAAACTTACAAGAAGTTGATGGGTGATAAGGTAGATGAGACAATCGTTACGATGCTCAATGCCGAGACTACTGGTATTACTACTCTTGTTTCCTTGACAAAGGATTACCAAGCTCGCTTGGAAGAGAAGTTCCCTCTCACTTGCTCAAAATGTGGTTCTAAGGACGTCAACCGTGCTTCCTCAATTGCTGAGGATGATACCGAGGGTAAAACTGGAACCCAGGGTACTGATACCCAACGGAATTCAGAATCTCCGAGTACTAAGAATGTAATCGATAACTTGTATCGAAACAAAATCAAATAACTAATATAAATAATCCGCGTTATGGAAAAAACTAAAATCGTAAACGACCCTCAGCAACTTACTCTCTTTGGGGAAAGAACCCCGAGAGCGGTGATTTACAAAAGTGAGTCACACAAATTGCACCAGGCTTTCAATGTTAAAGCTGGAGAGAAAATCGTACAGGGTATGCCAGTAGCTTTGAATGAAGAAGGTTTGATTTACCCTTGCACTGATGTAGCTACTCAAGTTTATTTGGGTGTAGCAGTAACGGATAACGTTAACCCTGCTTATCAACCTCAAAGAAATTTCCCGGTAGAGGTAACAGTAGCTATGGAAGGTTACATGATTTGTAACTGGGTATCAAACGAAAATATCGAAGCTGGCTATGTAACTCCCGATGGAGAATTGCTTAACGATAGATTCGTAAAAGCTAACCAAGCAACTTCAACCCAGTTCATTGCCCTTAATCCAGCAGAAGAGGCAAATGAGGTAATTCAAGTACTCATCAAATAAGAGAAAAGAAGTTATGGAAAATAAAATAGATATTACAAAGTTGAAGGCTCAGGATTTTATGAATGAGCTGCCGGAAATGGTAAGAAGCTTGGAAGCTGTTCGTTCCGGTTCACAGGACAAGAAGCCTGTAGAGGTAACTTTTGGAGAATTGGTTACCGGTAAATGGGGTATTTCAGAAGATGAACTTTTTGAAAAGATGGGCATCAATCCAAAAGTGGACACGATGCAGAACATCTTTACAATGCCTCAACAGAATGTTCGTTGGATTGTTCCGGAAATCATCCGTGCTGCTATCACATTGGGTATGCGCCAGGCTCCGTTCTATCCGAACATCATTGCATCTGATCAACCCATCAATGGTTTGCAAGCAATCATGCCGATGGTTAACATGTCGGATGCTGCCCCTGCAAAGGTTAATGAGGCAGAAACTATCCCATTGGGTGATGTTAGCTTCGGACAGAAATCAGTTAGCCTCTTCAAAATCGGAAAAGGTTTCAAACTTACTGATGAAGTTCGTAACTATGTTTCACTCGATGTCTTGGGAATCTACCTTCGTGATTTTGGTGTTCAGTTGGGTTATGCTCTGGATACTTTGGCTATGGACGTTGCTATCAATGGTAACAACCCTGATGGCTCTGAGTCTGCCCCGGTAATCGGTGTATACGAAACAACTAACGGTATCACTTACAAAGACCTTCTGCATATTTGGGTACGTGCTGCTCGTATGGGACGTAACTTCCAAACTATGATTGGTGGTGAAGACCAGGCAATCGAAATGCTGAACTTGCCGGAATTCAAGGATCGTCACTCTGGTACTACAGAAGCTACTCTGAATGTTAAGTCTCCTGTTCCCAAGAATGCTGATTTCTACATTCACCCGGGTACACCAGACCAACAGTTGCTGTTGATTGATACATCTGCTGCCTTGATTAAGCTTACTGCTCGTCAGTTGATGCTTGAATCTGAAAGAATCGTTTCTAACCAGACTCAGGCCATCTATGCAAGCTTGACTACTGGCTTCTCTAAGATGTACCAGGATGCAACTCTGTTGCTGGCTGCTGACAAGAAGTTCTCAGAATTCGGCTTCCCAGAGTTCATGAACGTAGACCCATATTTGATGGTTAACCTCGAATAATAAGGACCGTCCGGTTTCATCTATATAAATTCCCTGAGAGGGTAGGTAACTAAAAAAAAAAAGACCTATCCTCTCTTTAATCATTTTTAAATCTTAGGAAATATGGCTAAAGATAAATATACAGTAACTGTGGGACCAAGAGCTTACAGTTTTCATGACCAATCAACTGGTATTACCGTTTGTAGAGGAGAAGACAAGGAACTCTCTCGTCGTCAATTCCGTGCACCAAAGATTCAGAAGGCAATTGCCTCTGGCCATCTGATTATCATTGCTGATAAATCAGAAATCGAAAAGTATTCAGAGGCCGACATAGAAAAGTTGGATAAGAGACTGAATGCTCAGTTCAAGAAAGGCATGACTCTTGAAAAACTTGCAAAGGGCTATTCCCTGGAAGAACTGAAACTGGTAGCAGGTCTTCATGAAATCGTTGCCGAGAAAGATGATACAGTAGAAACACTTATTCAGGCTTTGCTGGAAGAATTCGAATCCTCTTCTAAAGGGTAATATATGAAAATTACATAAGACAGACTAATATGAATAACAATCTGGACTTTTTGTACGTTACGTCAGGTCTGGAAGTTTCATTCAGAGTCATATCCAAAGTCCCGGCCAAATCCATTTTTGACTGGGACTTTGGCGATGATAAGGGAGAGGTTTTCAATGGTGGAAGACATGTTTCCTATTCTTATGAAACTCCCGGTTTCTATACAGTAACCCTACATGTAACCAACTCTAATGGTTTAGATATCACCGTAGATAAGACTCTGGTAGTTTGTGATTATGGTCATACGGCATTAGCCGATACAATATATAACTTAATCGACCACTATATTCCTTCAGAGATATCAGAGGGAATGACCAGGGAAGATAAATCTATATACATCACCAAATGGCAATATTATATTGGTCCTCTAGTAAATCACCAAATTCCTGCAGATAAGTATACTGATGAATTATGGTATGAAGCACTAGAAAACCAATTAATAATGGAATTGGCAGCATGGGACTTTCTCAATGTGAAGATACTTAATCTATTAACAAGTACTTCAGAATACCTAAGTCAATTAACTTCTACCAAAGAACAAACTGGTGATGGTACTTCTAAACCCGAACTTGCCCGAGGTGATAGGATAAAACAAATCACTACTGGGCCTACTGAAGTGCAATATTATGATACCTTGGCAGATGCTACAAGTTCCCTATGGAAAACACTTTCTCAAGCAATGCAACCAGGTGGATTAATAGATGAATTAAGGAAGAACCTTTGTATGTTAGCTTCACGATTGGAAATCTACTTACCGTTCTGTGATGAAGTATTTAGAACCGTAGTCCCAAAAGTAGTTAACAGAAGGCAACCTGGAGTATTAGATGGACCCAACCCAAGTGCTCCAGTAAAAGGTGGTAAGAAATCAATCTTAACTAAGTTATGACAAAAGAACCCTGGAGAATGGTAAAGAACCGCTCTTGGGATAGATACAAGAAAATTATCACTGATTTCTTAGATTGGGATGCTGGTAGACAAACCATAACTTGGGCCAAACATGTTAATCAGCTTCTCAGTCATGCCGAAGACAGTATACCTAAATATTATAACATCCAAATCGAAGCATTGTGTTACTACAATGCTTTCAGAAACTGGCCTATCAACAAGGCAACCGTCTCAGGAGAATTGGATGACGAAAACTTATCAATACTAATTTCTAAATCTTATATAGAACAAATCGGTTATCTTACACCGGAGGGTTATTGGGATTTTAATTGGGAACAAGATAGGTTTGTAATTAATGGTATAACGTATAAGCCTTCTGGAGATACTCAGACTGCTCAGGCAAAGGATGAGGCCCTAGTTTTCATGGTTATCCTAAAGAGAGACCGAGATACCAAAATTGAATTTGTAGAATAAAACATTAAGTGTATGGCAAAGATGTTAGTACTGAGGTGGACCCCAATTACTACTTCCAGTGGAATCTGGTTTGATAGTAATCTGGTTATCCTTAATGGTACATCTGGAGTTCATATTGAAATGAAAGGTAATGGCAATGATGTAACGGCATTTCAATCAATGACCGGAAACAAATTTGTCACCTGCTTTCAAGATTACTTCGGTGATATCTGGGATAAAATAATACCTCATCCTGGTATAGGCCAGGTAATGAAATTCCGTGTAAATAAGCTTCCTGATTATGCTTGTATTCGGGGGGATATAGAAGACGGTGGAGATGTAGATCCAGAAAATCCGAATATACCAATGAATGCCTTCTGTGGTTCAGAGGGAGAACCATTCAGGGATATAGATTCGGAATTCTTACTGGGTCGTCAACGTTCAGTAATTAATCCTTAAATTTTATAAATATGTATGTAAGTAAATATTACACCTGCGAAGAGATTGACCAGCGGTTGTTACAGGGTTACTATGATGACTTTGTTCGTGCTGGCTTTGGGGGAACTATAAATGAGTTCTGGGCCTTCGTACTTTCTATCAAGAATAAGGTAGATAAGAAAGAAGGATACGACTTATCGAAAAATGATTTTACCGATGAGTTGAAGGCTAAACTTGATGGCATCGAAGAACATGCAAATTATATCACTAAAGTTTCTCAGCTTGAGAATGATTTGAAATATCAAACTGAGGAAGAAGTTAAACAGATGATTAGTGATTTGGTTGATGGTGCTGATGATGCCCTTGATACTCTTAAAGAGTTGGCAGAAGCATTGGGCAATGACCCCAACTTTGCAACTACTATCACTAATAAATTAACCGACCTTCGTACTGCTTTAACCGAAGAGGTTAATCGTGCTAAGGAAGCCGAAGCTGCTCTGGGTGCTGCAGTAGCTGCAGTTCAGGGTAACCTAGAATATGGGTTAGACCAAATCAATAAGAAGATTGATACCGTTAAGGCAGACTTAAAAGCTGAAATCGACCGAGTTGAGAAGAAGGTAGATAAGAATGCTGAAGATATCAAAGACCTTGAAGATAAGGTAAATCAAGGTAATGGTGAACTTGAGAAGGAACTCAAGGATCTTATCCAAAAGGAAAAAGATGAACGTATTGCTGCCGATAATGAGATTAAGGAAAGTGTAAATGACCTTAAAACTCTCCATATCAATGATAAGGCATCCCTTGAGTCAAAGATTGCAGAAGAAACTGCAAATCGTACTAACGCAGATACTGTACTGGATTCTAAGATTAACGAAGAAATCACTAATCGCCAGGCAGATACTTTAGCTCTTCAAGGTAAAATTGACCAAGAGAAGGTAGACCGTCATTCTGAGGACCAAGTTCTTCACAATGAAATCTCTAAAGAGGTAACAGACCGTACCAATGCAGATAATGCTCTTCAAGGTAATATTGATAAAGAAGTTCAGGCCCGTACTGTTGCAGACCAAGTATTACAGAACAATATCGATTCAGAGGCTACTACTCGTGCTGCTCAGGATTTAGTTCTTGAACACAAAATCGAAGATGTAAAAGAGCAGGGTGTAGAAGACAAGGAGCAATTGCTTAATGCTATTGCTGCCGAGGCTGCTGCTAGAGAAAAAGGTGATAAAGATCTTGATACTAAGAAAGTAGATAAACGTGAAGGCTATTCTTTGACTAAGAATGACTTTACCGATATACTCAAAGCTAAACTTGATGGAATTGAGGAAAAGGCAAATTATATTACGCATCTTTCTCAGCTTATCAACGATTCTGGTTTCCAAACTGAGGAAGAGGTAAATGCAGCTATCCAAAAGATTATTGGTTCTGCTCCAGAAGTACTTGATACTCTTAAGGAAATTGCTGATGCCCTTGGAAATGACCCCAACTTTGCTGCTACCATTACCAAGAAATTGGCTGCAATCACAGAACAGGTTAACCAAGAAATCGAAGACCGAATTGCGGGTGATGAGGCAAACAGTGCTGAGGTAGCTGCTGAAGTTCAAGCTCGTAAGGATGCTGATACAGCTCTTGAAACTAAACTGAAAGAATATGTAGACAATAAGTCTGCTATTGGTGATGCTGCTCTTGGAGTTGTAAAAGACAATCTTAACAAGGAAATCCAAGACCGTAAAGATGCAGATGCCGCAATTCAATCTAGCTTGGATAAAGAGATTGCCGAAAGAAAGACTGCAGATGAAGCCTATACTCAAAGTCTGGCTAACGTTAACCAACGTATTTCAGACTTGGCATTGAGTATGCAAGAGTCTATCAATACATTGCGTAATGAGCTTACTGAGCAGGTAAATGCAAATACTACTGCTATTGCCACTAACCAACATAGTATTGAAAGAAATTCAGAGGCAATCACAAACTTAACTAAGACTGTAGGTGATAACTACAAGGAAGTTAAGGATATGATTAACGAAGAAATCATTGATCGTACTAATGCTGATAGTGCCTTGAGTTCTCGTATCGATACTCTCAATATCGACCTTAATACTGAGAGTGTAGAAAGAAAGGCTGCCGACCAAGTTCTCCAGGTTAACTTAGATAAAGAAGTAGCAGACCGTACTGCAGCTGATAAAGCTTTGAGTACTGAGTTTACTGCTAAGTTGGATAATACCAAACAAGCTTTGGAATCCGAAGTAGGTAATATTAACACTAAGCTTGAACAAGAAAAGGAAAATCGTATTGCTGGTGATAATGCTTTGGGAGTTCGTATTGATTCTCTAGAGGCAGGTAATACCGATGCTATGAATGAACTAAAAGCAAAGGTAAATGCCAACACTACTGCTATTAATGCAGAGAAAGACCGAGCAATTGCCAAAGAGACTTCTCTTGAGGCCAAGATTGATACCAACCTTCAGAATCACAAGGATGATATGGCTGGTATTAATAAGGATATCCTTACCGAAAAGAATGACCGCTTAGCTGGAGATACTTTACTTCAAACCAATATCGATAAAGAATCAACTGAAAGAGCTAATCAAGATACTCTTATCAGTAATGCTGTTGCTCAGGAGAAAGCAGATAGAATTGCTGCAGACCAGGCAATGGACGATAAGAAGGTAGATAAGGTAGATGGCAAGGTACTTTCTTCAAATGATTTCACTGACTTGCTGTATGCCAAGTTGGATGGCATCGAAGAACATGCAAACTATATCACTAAGGTTTCTCAGTTATTAAACGATTCTGACTTTCAGAATGCAGAACAAGTAGAGGCTGCAATCCAAAAGATTATTGGTTCAGCCCCTGAAGTATTGGACACTTTGGCAGAGATTGCTAAGGCTCTCGGTGATGACCCCAACTTTGCAGCAACTATGACTGCTAAGCTTACAGAGTTGGAGAATAAGCTTGAAGCCGAAAAGAACTTACGAGAACAGGGAGATAATACTTTACAACAATCATTCACTAACCTGAGTAATACTCTTACTACTACGGTAAATGAGCTGAGAACTTTTGTAAGTGAAACTCGTACAGAGTTGTTAACTTCCCTGAATGCTACTAATGCTCTGGTAACTCAGAATACTGCTAATATCCAACGTAACCTGGAATTAATCCAGGGTATTCAGGATAATATCAATGGTAATTATACGGCCATTACGGATCTGTTAAATAACGAAATTGCTGCTCGTAAAGCTGAAGATATTCGGTTGGAAGCAAAGATTGATCAGAATACTTCTGACCTTAATACAGAGAGAGAGGAAAGAAAGGCCGCAGATAAAGTTCTCCAGGATAACATCGATGCAGAAGAAGCTGCCCGTATTGCTGCCGATACAGCTTTGGGTAAACGTATCGATAAAGAAATTCAGGACAGAACCGAGGCTGATACTGCCTTAGATAATAAATTCACTAACATTACCGATGACCATGAAGAAAGATTGGAAGCTGAAGAAGGTACTTCCGATGCTTTGCCAGACACCATGGTTACCGATGTTAGTACTGTAACCCGAACAGATACTCAGCTTTCTTTCAAAGTAAAGACTTCAACCAAGGATAAGGCAAATAACCAATATGGTGAAGAAGTAGAAGCTACCAAGAATTTACTTCCGGTAACTCAAACTCTTGCTGGAGTTATGTCTGCAGCAGACAAGGTTAAGTTAGATGGGTTAGACCCAAATTCTTTAACTGATCTCTCTGCAGCTTCTGATGCTAATAAGGTAACAGTAACCGTAACTAAGGATAACGGTTTGAATGCTGATACTACCGAAACTTTCGATTTGCCTCAGGTATCGGCTACTAAGGCTGGTACGATGACTGCGAAAGATAAGGTAGAATTGGATAGAATCTCTACTGCTAACTTTGCCCTTGGTGCAGTAACTCCCAATGAAACTACTGTTGGCATAGCTGCTACTAAGACCGTAGTTGAAGATGGTACAGTAGAACAGAATCCTATTACATTGCCTGCCTCTACTACAGAGAAAGCTGGTGTACAAACTGCAGCAGATAAGAAGCTGTTTGATTCTATACCAGATAATATTATTATCTTATCTGGTGATAAACCAGTTGAGGTAGGTCAACAAAGCAGTCATGTTACTTTAACTCATAATTTCTCTTCTAAAAAAGAAGAGGGTATTTATACTCATGAGCCTGAAGATTATAAGACTACTTATATCCCAGCAGCTACTACAGAGAAAGCTGGTGTAATGACCGCCCAAGATAAAGTTAATCTGGATGAGACATTACCCAATGCTATTGCTCAAGAGGTTCAGGACCGTAAAGATGCTATCGAAGCTTTGGACGGTAAATCAGAAGCCGCTCTTGCTCAAGAAGTAGCTGATAGAAAAGCTGCAGATACTGCTTTAGATACCAAGTTTACTAAAGCTGTAAACGATGAAGCAACTGCTCGTACTTCTGCTGATACTGCATTGGGTGCAAGGATTGATAAGGAGATTGCCGATAGAACTGCGGCAGATACTACCCTTGAAACTAAGTTACAGAATAATATTAATACTCTAGAAGCTAAACATGATGCCTTTGTAGCAACTAAGGGTAAGGCTGATGGCTTTGCTCCATTGGATGGGAAGGGGTTAGTACCTGCTAACCATTTGCCTTCATATGTAGATGATGTACTTGAAGTATATGCTACCTATGATGTAAGCCCCACTGGAGGTCTTACTAATGTTCAATTGTATACGGATGCAGGTCACCAAACTCCCGTAGTTGGAGAATCTGGTAAGATTTATATAAATGTTGCCGATGGTGAACCTCCATACCAATTCCGTTGGTCAGGTACTAAATTCGTAGACAGTAATACTTCGTCTCTTATCATTGGGGAAATCGCAGGTACTGCTTTCGAAGGTAGTAGAGGTAAGCATCTTGAGGATGTGGTATCTAGCATGCCTAAAAATTTAATTAGTAAGGTTTCAATAGCTAACAAAAATAAGCGTAATGTTATTATCTTATGTAACTATTCTGCTACGGATGGTCAAGGGCATTACATTGATAAACCCGATGGGATGGTAATCCCTCTAACCCCAGCCACTACTCAAGAAGCTGGTCTGATGGATGCCGATAGTGTAATAAAGCTTAATCAAACCTTACCAGATGCTATTGAAGCTGAACAAGAGGCCCGTATTGCAAAAGATAATGCTCATGATACCTTTAATAGTTCTCTTCCAGGAATTATTCTTACTGGATTCACTCTTACCCATAATTCAACTAATGTAAGAGCTACTCTTAATAATAAAACTAAGAGTGCAGAGGGTAAGACTTATGAAGGTGCTACAGATTTAATTAGAGATATACTTGCAGCAACTAAGACTACTGCAGGTGTAATGACTGCAGCAGATAAGACTAACTTGGATAATACCGTACAGGGGTTGGCAAATGAGATTACCAATAGAACTAATGCCATCAATGCTCTTCGTACAGAATTGAAAACTTACGTTGACGATTTGATTGCCGATACTGGTTCAGATGTAACTGCCTTAGAAACTAAGGTAAATAATCACATTGCCAATAAATCTAATCCTCATGGAGTTACCAAATCCCAGGTTGGTTTGGGTAATGCTTCCAATACTTCGGATGCAAATAAGCCAGTATCTACTGCTCAGGCTGCTGCTATTGCCGATGCTAAGGCTGCAGGTACTGCTGCTCAAACTTCTATCAATAACCATGCAGGTAGAAAGGATAATCCTCATACAGTAACTAGAGCTCAATTGGGATTGGCAACTACTGACCAGGTAGTATTTGCTAAGACTACTGCTCCTTCCGGTTTCTGGAAAGAGTCTTCAGATATTCGACTCAAAGGTAACATTAAAGATTTGAATCATACTCTGGACCAAATTTGCCAGATACCTACTAAGTCCTTTACTATGCTTGGTAAGGAGGATGAGGGAACTATTGCTCAGAACCTCGAAGGCTTAGGATTTGGTAAATATGTGGAAGAAGTTCCAGTAGAGAAATCTACGGTACCTAATCCAGAGGAATTCGAAACCTTGGAAATCAACGGAGAAGAATACGTACTCGTAAAACAAGTTAAATATCACAAGATGTCAACCTTGGCAATCGAGGGTGTTAAACTTCTCTATGATGAAATCAAGGCTTTGAAGGCAGAGATTCAGGAACTTAAAAACAAATAAATCTTATGGGAGAGATAGCAACCTGGAGTGCTGTCAAAAGTAAAGTAGGCCTTGGTAAGGATGGCAATGACTGTCCTACCAAGGCTGAATTGTTAGCACTCTCCCCTACAGGAACAGGGGAAAATTATGTGGGGTTGGAACTATCCAATGCCGGTTCCTATGGAAATAACGAAACAGTAAAGTTAGAGGATATTCATAAGGTAACTTATAAGTATACTTTTACAGCTATAAATACTTCCTTTACTTTTCCTGCCATAGGTGGAGAATCAACCCCTGCTAGAATAGGTTTAACTTCAACTAAACAAAAGTATTGGGATGGGGTAGCTCAAGGCTCTTCGGTAACAGTGGGTCATACCGGAACAACTTTACCAGATTGGTTAAAGGGGTCTACTGATACTATGGGGTTTATTGCTACCGAAAATTTAGCTCTATCTTCAAGAGCTCATACTAGAACTTATACTCAAGATGAATCTGGTAAAACCGTTTCTGCTACCTTCACTCAGGCAGCAGCCTCTCAATCTTGGAGTTATGGTTGGAGTGTAACACCTACTTCTATGTCTTTTGGGGCTACTGGAGGTACCAAAACCTTTTCAGTTACTTCTTACAAGCAAGAATTAAGAAATGGGCATAATTATGGTAACCAAATAGCTTTAACTTATACTAGAGCCAACTCTGGTAGCGTATCCGGAAGTGGTACTTCTGTAACTATGGGTAATAATACTTCTACCAGTACACGAAGTGGTACGGTAACCTTAACCCAAGCTGAAACTAATAAGAAGGCAACTATTAGTTGTTCTCAATCTGCAGGTTATAGGACTTACAGTGAAATCACTGCCAGTGGAGGAAGTGTATCCGATATACCTGCAAGTGGAGGAAGTAGAAGTTCATTCTCAAGTATGCCATCATATTCTCAGACTTGGGGATGGAATGGTTCTACAACTGGAGGTGGCACAATTACAAGCGGTGCTAGCATTAGTTATGGTACTGCAGTTAGTGCAGGTTCTTTGGGTACTACCGTTAAATCTAGAACCAAGGTAGGAACCCTTACTGGTACCTTATCACTAAATGGTAAAACCAAATCTGTAAGTGTACCAGTATACCAGGCAGAGAATAAAATTACCAGTACTACTGATGGTACACCAGTAATAAGCTTATCTGCAAGTTCATACTCTATCTCTAATTCAGGAGGTAGTGTTAATATTTATGCCAGTGTAAGTATACCTACTACCAACCATTGGAGTTCAGGGTCAACAAGTGCAGGTTCTTCGAAGAGTGCTACACCTACGGTTAGTGCAAGTGGTACTGGTTTTAGTTTGAATGCTGCTAAGACGGTACTTACTGCTACGGAGAACTCGGGTACTTCAAGTAGAAGCTGTGTAGTAACTGCATCCTATAGTGGGGCAACTACTAAGACAATCACAGTTACACAGAGTGCTGCTTCAGTATCTTATAAGTATTACTTGGCATTCACTTCCCCTACTGGTTCAAGAACTACCACTAGAACCGGATTGTCAGCTTTGGGAGGTAATAACTTTACAGTTGATGTAGCTTATTCTTTTAAGACTAAGGTAATAAATGGTTCTGAGGTAAGTACAAGATATCCCTTGGCTTTAACCGTAACTTCAAAATCAAGTTGGGTTACAAATGTAGCCATTACAACACTATCCAGTGATAATGGAACCTATAGGTTAACCTTAACCTTAACGGAGAACACCGTAGAATCAACAAGGTCAGGTACCATTAAATTAAGGCAAGCAGAAAACGATGATGAGGGTTGGGAGCTTACAGTCAACATAACTCAGAATGCTGCAACAATTACTTATGAATACGTATTTAATTTGGGGTAATAAAAATACAACACCATTCTGTATTTAATGTATAATTAACCTAAGTATTAATCTTTAAAACCTTACAATTATGGGAGTAGAAGTAAAAGGTGCCGGCGATGACGTTGTAATCGCGGAAAGAGGTTGTAACGATGGTTGCGGATGTAGAGATCATTCAGGATGGGGCTCTGGTTGGGGAGCCGTGGGTGGTGCATTGGTAGGTGGTGGTTTTGGTGCTGCCGCAGTTTCTGTATGGGACAAAATCAATGACACCAAGGCTGACATCCAGAAAGTAGAATCTACTGTTCAGGAAGCAAAAGCAGGTATCTACAAGGATATCTCTGATGCTGCCCGTGGGGTAACCCAAGAAATCGGTGGAGTAGCAAAAGATGTTGCTGGTGTTGGTA
>ERZ773277.1544-NODE-1544-length-18033-cov-4.556180_pt1 | contig 18033 bp, 18 predicted proteins | sample MGYA00511957_ERZ773277 | MGnify/ENA primary metagenome ERZ773277 (study PRJEB29015, sample SAMEA2737800) | human gut metagenome | biome: human gut; feature: human-associated habitat; material: faeces | place: China | collected 2012 ... | reverse complement strand
AATCTGATACCACATAAAGTATTGAATATTAGAGGTTATATTTGCACTTGTTTAGCTCTTTTTTTCATTTTCGTTTTTACTCGACTTCTCGAATATCAGATATTGCAGTTCCACGCTTTCTTTGTTTAACCCTACTACATTTGGCGTTGAGTAGTAAATTATTCGACTGCGAAAATAACCGAATCTTGCGCCGTGAGTTGGCGGAAGCGGCGGATATTTTTGTGGAATTAGGAAGTTACTAACTCTAAAACTTGTACTATGAAAAAATTGGCTCTATTTCTTATCACCGTGCTTAACTCGATTGCGGGCTTTACGCAAAGTGCGTATTTTAATTCCGCTTTAAATTATGGAGAAAGTAATACTGATCTTATTATTAGTAAACTTAAATCGGATGGGTATCGTATAATATCTGATTTTAAAGCTGATACTGATAAAAATTGTTGTTGGTTAGTGAAAGAAAGTAAAAATGGGTTGCCTGAAACGATGTGTATGATCTTCTATAAAGGGTATGATACTAAAAAAGAAAAGCCTACTTATGTAGAATTTATCTTTGGGTACCCGAAATATAATTGGGATGATGAATCGAGAATCCGGGCTCGTTTCTCTGATTATAGAAATGACGACTGTACTGAAGTAAGTGTCTGGGCTTATGGCCAACAAACGTGGAATGCTAACGGACTTAAATTTTTATATGATTTTGCTATAAATACGGAAAGTATTGGTATAATGCGATATGAAGTATCCGTAGATAAAGATAAAATCATTCGACGAGAACGCTATTTTTATAAATCCGTAGATTTCCCGTCGGAGGAAGGATATGGTCGTCCTGCACCTTCTGCACCGCCTATAGACCTTTGGTCTTCAAAGAGAAGTGATTCTATAAATAACGTAAATCCGAGTTCTGATACACAGAGCTACTTTTCTGATAATCTAAAAAAATAGAAGTTTAATTAGCGATTCTCCGAAACCGTCTTATACGGGAAAAAGTCGGGGTAAAGTTGTTATGAATGTTACTATTGATTCTTCTGGTTCTGTTACGAGTGCTTCGTTTGAGCCGAAAAGATCCACAACCGATGCTGTTGAATTAGTTGAAGCTGCCCGTAATGCTGCTCTAAGAACTAGGTTCACTCCGAGTAATATTAGCGGAGAGAGAGGGACGATTACTTATATTTTCTCTTATTAAGAATTTACGAACCTTATAATTTTAGATACTATGAAAAAAGTATTACTCATTATTTCGTTAACGTTAAATTTGCTTTGCTTGATTGGTGTTATGTTATTTGCTACTAAGCGGCAGAATCTATCTGATGAAATAAATCTACCGGACGAAGTAATTTGGGAAGAATCTATTACCCTAACCGAAGGGAATCTGGACCAAACCTATATACAGTTAGCTGATAACTTATTAATGCTAAAAGAATGTTCTAAAACTGAACTGAGATCGAAAATTGAAGCTCGGTGTAATGCAAAAGGATTTACTTTAAAGGATATAGATTTTTCGTATGATAGATATCCTTCTAAAACCTACGAAGAAGAAATATTAAAAAATCCGCCTGCGAACCTAACCTCGAATGAATATAAAAATTATTTGGAAACTGTTATTCATCGTTATGGACTTCGATATATGAACGGAAATATTGAATTAAATATAGAAATATATGATGGATGGGAAAATAAAGATAAAGAACGTGTTTCGAAAATATCCTTAAGGAATATTAAAATTTCGTCATTTGATGAACTAAGAAAAGAGATAAAAACTGCAAAATATAGGATAGAAGATACTAATGAAGACTTTAAAACGGGATGTCCTATTGCTAAGGCTCGTAAAGATAAACCTATGATATTATGGGGAATCGAAGATGTATTAACGCATAATCTTGATATGTACTATTTTTATGAAAAAGATGGAAATATCCATTTAAATTACGACTTAGATATTGTTGGACGCGGTTGGGGCGGTATGTAAAAAAGATTAGCTATGAAAAATTTACTCTATATAATTCCGCTACTATTTTTTGTTGAATGTACGCTTGTTGATACTAATAGTAGTAATATTACGAACCAAACCGTAAGGGATACTGTATACAGGAACGTCTTAGAAAAATGTCATATTACCGAAATCCTCCAGTCTGAAAATGACGTAATAGATAAAACCGATATATCGGCGATAGTTAGCCGAGAATTAGATTTACGTTTGGAGTTCCTTGAAAAAACGTTTGCGGAACTTATAATAATTACTAAAAACGGAACCGAAGCCCCTGATGATAAAAAAGATGAGTTAAAAGAGACTCGGATAAAAATAGATAAATATATGTTTGAAATAGCTCAAATATATCTAAGTAACCTACTTCCTGCTAATATAAACGGCGAATATATTAGCACCCGAATTAATAAAATAATCGATGCTAAGGCGGATGCGGTCCATAAACTATTAGGGTCTTTATTTGTATAAAAGATGTTAAAATTAGATTTAAAATGGAAAATTATTATTCGCTTATTAAGTTTCTGGGAACTGGCTTTATTCTTTGGTTTGTCGCCGGAATTATTATTTGTTTAGGAATTGTTTTTATAATGGCCGAGAACTATGGTCGATCTACTGCGAGTTGGCTTATTATAGCCATTTTATACTCCCCTGTAATCGCGATTATTGGATTGGCCGCTTTGGGGAAGACCCCCGAAAAGAAATTTGAGGATTGGAAAGTATTCGAACGCCGAAAAAAATGGTTTCTAAAAGAATTAGAAGAAGAGGATGCGTAAAATCCGTTCTTTCTCTCGCTAAGACCGCCCCCAACCGGGGCGGTTTTTGTGTTTAGTTAAGTATTAAAAAATAATTATAAGAAAATATTATAAAAAATTTAGGCCTCGTAATGGCCCCAGAATTTATTGGGATTTCGCGGGATTCGGAGCGTCGTTTTTGGACCGTTTTAAGGGTTGTAGCGGCGTGAGAGTGAATATTAGGGATGTTATTTGCGTATCTTTGTAAAAATGAAAAACGTCCGCTTATGATAGATAACTTGACTATAATGTTGGAGAATTTTTCGGGGACCTTCGAGAACTGCGAGATCGTGAAGGTACTCGATAGCGTTGATATTTACCGATTGAAAGGCCCCTCGTGCGTTGCTCCGCATTCGCTCGGACTGGTCTACGTAAGGAGAACCGGAAGGCTCTTTATTATGAATAGCCTCCGTAAATGGTACTACGGAAGAATCTCGTTGCTCGATCTGACCTCCGAGGCACTTATCCGTGCCTTGAAACGGTTGGCGGCCGATCTGAATATCTCCTACGAGGAGTTGGGCCGGGGCCGTGTTACCCAGGTAGAGGTCGGGCTGAACCTGCGGACGCGAATCCCGTGCCGTCGGCTGATCCGCCTGCTATCCGGCTATAAGACTCGACCGAGAAACGCCTTTAACGACGAAACCGTCTATTTCGGCGACCGGAGCTATAAGAAAGTTATGATCTATGATAAAACGGCCGAGATCGTCGCTAAAACGCCGTTGCGGAACCGAACCCGGCAGGACGACGCCTTCGATATTCTCGCCCGTCATGGCTACTATTTCCCGCGTTACGAATTTAAGCTGGCCGACCGGCAGGCCCTCGCGTTGAATAGGCTCGATATTCACTCCGTGGCCGACCTTGTAGCCAGCTACGGCGATCTCTATTTGTTCCTCGCCCGGGAAGCCCGGAATTTTGTGCTGTTCGAACGGATCGAAATAACGGATGAAATGACCCCGAAAGAGCGTGAAATCGCCGAAGGGCTGAACGAATACGGGTATGCCGAATATCTTGCGAAGCGGCGGGCGGCTTGTAGCTCCGCCACGAGTAAAGGCTTGAAGTCGGCACGCTGTAAAGTACGGAGGGAATTAGTAAGCGTTATCGACCGATACGATGCCGGGAACTACGGAAGCCGTCAGTTTCGGGCAGACCTTGGGCGGAACCTCCTAAGAATAAGTAAGCGCGACCCGGCGCTGAACCTCCCCCAAACCCTCCGGGAACTATTTGGAGGGCGGTCGCGGCGGCCTCTCTGATAATAATAAGGGGAATAAGTAATCTATGTAATAGCTATAATGCTCTGAATAGGATAAGGGGAATATAATAACGCGAAACTGCGTGAACGCTGTATCTACGCCTTTTGATAATCTCGCTCTCGCCTAATAGGAGAACCTTCGGATATTATTTCGCGCCGCGCCCCGTCAGGCTCCTCGACGTTCCATAATACGCGCCCTCGGCCAGCGTTTCCGACGTTCTCCGCCGTGCTGTTGTAGATGCCGATTTCTACGCGCCTGCCGTTTCGAAGGAGTATTTACCCGTCCGAAGGAAACGCCTCTTAAAAATCGCTGTTTTCGGCCTTGTAGGCGAAGCTCCTAATTATTGGCGCTCGGAGTATCTTAGACGGGTCTTTGTATTGGCGAAATACCTAAATACGAAAGTATATTATTTCGAGCCGCGGCGCGTTGCGTTATTGAAGATTAACCGTTATCTGCCAGCCTGCCTATGCCTACGTTTGGTGCGACGTCGTGGTGTGAAAACGGGAAACTCTTGGAGAGGTCGATTTTAGGTCTTGGAAGCCTCCGGCGAACTACTTGCCCGGTAAGATATGGAAACGCTTGGAGATCGTCCCTTTTGTCGTTGTATGGGCGGGCTGTCGCTGACGTGGAGGAACCGACGGTACTATTGGAGCCTACCCAGCGATCCGGTCGAATAGCGGGTATAATAGTGCGCTATTGAAAGCGTGATTTATTATTTACTTATTATAAAGGTGGTATTATTTTGTTAAAAAAACCGGAGAGAAATTTAGTAAAGAATCTTGGCGGAATCTCTCTATTGGCGATGAAATTTTAGTAGTATTTTGATTCTTTGGAAGTTAATCGTTTGGAGAAGCTGCGCCCCTATTTGCGCCCCTGTGAATGAAAGAAGGCTTCTTAATCGCTGTAAATCAGCTAATTAGAAGCCCTCTTTGAGGTCTGAAGCGGATTCGAACCGCTGTACAAGGTTTTGCAGACCTTTGCCTAGCCACTCGGCCATCAGACCATCATCTTTCCCGCTGCGCCCTCTCTACACCAACCTAACCCTATCAGCCCTCTCCACTCCCTTTCACACAACCGGAACTCAAACCGAAAAACGGCCCCTCTCCGGCCCGGGGAGCGTTCGGAACTAATTTCCAAGCGCATCGGGAGTGCAAATATACGAACAATTCTGATTTTTGCAAAACTTCTGCCCAACTTTGCATTATTTCCCGAATAAATTCCCGTTATTTCCCAAAAACCGCTACCTTTATCATCTGCAAAAACGATTTTTCATTCGCGGCTATGACCATCGAAGATATTGCCCTTCAGATGACTCCGGGCATCGGTATAAAAGGAGCCGTGCATCTGCTGGAGCTGTTCGGCGATGCGCGGAGCATTTTCGCCGCCACCGCCGATGAACTCGTCGCCAAAACCGGCCTGCGTCCCGACACGGCGCAGCAGATCGTCCGCCGGAAGGGATTTCCGGCCGCCGAAAAGGAACTCGCCCACTGTCGCCGCAACGACATTGCGGCCGTCGCCTCCACCGACCCGGAATACCCGGCGCTGCTGCGCGAAATCCCCGATTATCCCCACGTAATATACATAAAGGGCTGCGTCGAAGCCCTCTCGGCACGTTGTATCTCCATCGTCGGGACACGCGAGGCGACCCCTTACGGACAGACGGCCTGCAACCGGCTGGTGGAAGGGCTTGCAGAGCGCATACCGGGGCTTTCGGTGGTCAGCGGGCTGGCGTTCGGCATCGACGTTGCGGCGCATCGCGCTGCGCTTGCAGCAGGCGTACCGACCGTCGCCGTGGTGGCCAACCCCCTGCCCGGGGTGACGCCCGCCCAGCATACGGACGTGGCGCGCGACATACTCGCCCGCGGGGGTGCGCTGGTCACGGAACTGCATTCGCAATCGAAACAGAACGGCAACTTCTACCTGGCGCGGAACCGCATCATCGCAGGATTGAGCGCGGGGTGTATCGTCGTCGAGTCGCCCGACAGCGGCGGTTCGCTTTTCACGGCCCACTGCGCCGACTCCTACGACCGCACGGTGATGGCCGTGCCGGGACGCATCACCGACCGGGCGTCGGCCGGGACGAACCACCTGATCCGCAACCGCAAAGCGCAATTGGTGCTGACAGCCGACGACGTGATCCGCGAACTGATGTGGGACCTCGGGGAGAATCCCGCAACGCTGCGCGCAAAACCCCCGACACCGGAACTGACACCCGACGAAGCGGGATTGCTGGGCTGTTTCCGCACGGACGACCCCCTTTCGGTCGAGGCGCTCGGCGAGCTGACGGGGTTGAATCCCGGCGAGCTGGCGACGCTGCTCGTGGGTCTGGAGCTGGCAGGAGCCGTGCGCCAGCTGCCCGGAAACCGATATATGAAGCTATGAAACTGACAGATACGCATTCACACCTTTACGACGAAGCGTTCGACCGCGACCGCGAAGAGGCTTTGGCGCGCGCCGCGGCCGAAGGGGTCGGGCAGCTGCTGCTCCCGGCCATCGACTCCGAAAGCCACGAACGGCTGTTCGGGCTTTGCCGCCGCCACCCGCAGCGGTGCATCCCGATGATGGGCCTGCACCCCACGGCGGTGAACGACAATCCCCGCTGGCGCGACGAACTCGCTCTGGTCGAAAGTTACCTCCGGACGCCGCCCGAGGGAATCGCGGGGTTCTGCGCCGTGGGCGAAATCGGGCTGGACCTCTACTGGAGCCGCGACTTCCGGGAAGAGCAGGCCGAAGCCTTCCGCCGCCAGATCGACCTTTCGCTGCAATACGGACTGCCGATCGCCGTGCATACGCGCGACGCCTGGCCCGAAACCGTCGCCATCATGCGCGAATACCGCGGCCGGGGCGTCCGGGGCGTTTTCCACGCCTATTCCGACGGAATCGAAACCTATCGCAAACTGAAGGAGTGCGGCGATTTCGTTTTCGGAATCGGCGGCGTAGTGACCTTTAAAAAGAGCAGGCTGGCCGAGGTCGCGGGCGAAATGGAGCTGCGGGACCTCGTGCTCGAAACCGACTGTCCCTATCTGACGCCCGCGCCTCACCGGGGCGAGCGCAACGAATCGGCCTGGGTGCGTTACGTCTGCGAAAAAGTCGCCCAAATCAAAGGACTGACCCCGGAAGAGGTCGCGGAAGCGACGACGGCCAATGCCGAAAGGATGTTCGGACGGCCGCAAAACCGGCCCGCCCCCAGTCATGGCCGGAAGATTTTCGATGCGCCCGAGGCGAATCGGCAGGCCGCAGCTCCGCCCTGCGGAGGCCTGCCCGCAACTGCGTTTCGAGCGGACCACCGCGAGCTGCCGCCTGAAAACGCGACCGAAGTTCCGGAGAACGAATCTTCCGACCACGCATCCCCCTCGTCAGACAACGGCCTTTCCCGGCCCGAAAGAGCATAACACGACACCGGACATGAAAAAAATAAAGATCACGGTCTTGCGCAAGACCTGCCACAGGGATCTGATGGAGCAGTACGAAAATCCCATCGAACATGCCTGCGACCTGTACGAAGGGCAGGTTTTCACGACCGACGGCTGGCGGAAACCCGACGGATTGTGCGACAGCGCCTGGCAGACGCTTTCGCCGTTCGTCATGACGCTGGCACACGGCGGCACGAACATCTACGACGGCTGGATGAAGAATCCCGCCTCGGCGATGATCTCCTGCAACGACGGGTTTCGCCCCGTGAGCTTTCTGATCGAAACATTAGAGAAATAAAAACGCTATGCGATCCTCCATTCTGATCATCTACACGGGCGGGACCATCGGCATGAAGACCGATGCCGCCACCGGGGCGCTGGTCCCCTTCGATTTCAGCGGCATCTACGACGAATTCCCCTCGCTGAAACGCCTCAACGTCGACATCGACGTACACACGGTGTCGCCCGTGATCGACTCGTCGAACGTCGAGCCGGCGAACTGGGTGGCCCTGGCCCGCCTGATCCGCGACAACTACGCCCGCTACGACGGATTCGTCGTGCTGCACGGAACCGACACCATGTCCTATACGGCATCGGCCTTGAGCTTCATGCTCGAAAATCTCGCCAAACCCGTGGTCTTCACCGGAAGCCAGATTCCGATCGGCGTGCTGCGCACCGACGGGCGCGAGAACCTCATCACGGCCATCGAAATCGCCGGAGCGCGCATCGGCGACCGGCCCGAGGTCCCCGAAGTGTCGCTCTATTTCCAGAACCGGCTTTTCCGCGCCAACCGCACCACCAAACGCAGCGCCGAAGCCCTGAGCGCCTTCCGTTCCTACAACTACCCGCCGCTGGCCGAAGTCGGCGTCAACATCGCCTACAACCTCCCGGCGATCCTGCAACCCGAAGAGTCGCCGGCGGAACTGCGCATCGCCACGAAGCTCTCCGGAGGCATCGAGCTGATCAAACTCTTCCCGGGAATGGGCGAGGAGATCCTGCGGGCCATGTTCTCGGCTCCGGGGCTGCGGGCCGTGGTGCTCGAAACCTTCGGCGCGGGCAACGCCCCCACCTCCGAATGGTTCATCCGCGTCATCGAAGAGGCCGTCGCACGCGGAATCATCCTCCTCAACATCACGCAGTGCGGCGGGGGCCGCGTCTCGATGGAGTTGTACGAAACAGGGCTTAAACTGCAAAAAACCGGCGTCCTGTGCGGCTACGACATGACCACCGAGGCAGCCGTGACCAAACTGATGTACGTACTCGGGCTGGGGCTTCCGGACGACGAGACACGCATGCTTCTGCGCAAGCCCCTGCGCGGAGAATTTACGGCATAAGCCATTGCACGTAACAAATTTTTTTTCTATATTTCGCACTGCTAACGTACCCTTTCCGCCGGGACCATTGGGCGGAGGCCGGCGTAGCGCACAGGCAAAAAGATTGATTTACAACTACTTGATCGGGTCCGGGGTGAATTATCCGGGATTCGGCTCTACGTGCAGGAATAACCTTTCGCAACTGCGCCGGAGCACAAAAGGACGCCGCAAAGGCTGCGAAAGACAAAAAAAATAATTATTTTTAGCGAAAAAATAACCCGGCGGAAACGCCCGAAAAGAAAAGAGGCCCCGACCGGCCGGAAAAACGAAGAAACCAAAACACAACAATAAAAAATCAACTAATCAAAATTTAATTTATCCAACACAACTATGAAAAAACTTTTTTTGATTCCGTCGGCTGCCCTGTCCGTATTGGGTACCGTTAGTGCGTTCGCACAGGATGCCGCTGCCGCAACCGAAACGGTTGTCGCTGAAACCCAGATCGCAGGCGACAGCATGCACCACGTTATGATGCAGAAGTTCCTCGAAGGCGGCTGGGAATGGATGCTTCCGGTGCTCCTCTGCCTGGTGATCGGTCTGGCCGTGGCCATCGAGCGTATTCTGTACCTGTCGCTTTCGACGATCAACTCGAAGAAACTCATCGCATCCGTCGAGGAGGCGCTCAAGAACGGCGGCATCGAGGCTGCCAAGGAAGTTTGCCGCAACACCCGCGGTCCGATCGCTTCGATCTACTATCAGGGTCTCGACCGTTACGACCAGGGTCTCGACGCCGTCGAGAAAGCCGTCGTTTCCTACGGTTCGGTTCAGACCGGCCAGATGGAGTCGGGTCTTTCGTGGATCGGCCTGTTCATCGCCCTTTCGCCCATGTTGGGATTTATGGGAACCGTCGTCGGTATGATCGCGGCGTTCGACGCCATCCAGGCTGCCGGTGACATCAGCCCGACGCTGGTTGCAGGCGGTATCAAGGTCGCCCTGCTGACGACCCTCATGGGTCTTATCGCGGCGGTTGTTCTTCAGCTGTTCTACAACTATATCGTTTCGAAGATCGACTCGCTCGTGAACGATATGGAGGATTCGTCCATCACGCTGATGGATATTCTGACGGCTTACAACAAGAAATAATCGAACGCTGAAATAGTCAAAAGCAATTATGAAAAAGATTTTAAACATATTGCTGGGTATTCTGATGGCTATCACCGTAGTCCTCATGGTCTACGCGATCGCTACCGGCGGCTCGGACGCATCGATCAGCGTGAACCTGATGTGGGGTTACTTCCTCTTCGTGTTCGCTGTCGCTGCGGCCATTTTCTGCGCCGTTTTCGGAATGATTCAGAACCCGGCAGGCATCAAGGGAACCATCCTGTCCCTGGCGTTGATCATCGTTATCGTGGGCGTGTCGTACTTCTACTCGGCAGGCCACACGGTGAACATTGTCGACCTCCAGAACAACGGGTTCTTCGGCCACGGTGAAACCGTAATTACCGAAACGAGCATCCTCGTAACCTATGTTGCATGCGTCGCCGCATTCGTGACGGCCGTAGCAACCGAGATCTGGGGCGCATTCAAATAACCGAGTAAGACACAATGGCAACAGATAAAAGAAAAATCCAGGAGATCAATGCCGGTTCTATGGCCGACATCGCCTTCCTGCTGCTGATTTTCTTCCTGGTGGCCACTACCATGAATACCGACACGGGTCTGGTGCGCATGCTTCCGCCGATGCCTCCTGAGGATCAACCCCAGGATGAAATCAAGGTCAAGGAGCGCAACCTCTTTCTGGTGTTCATCAACGGTAGGGGCGACATCATGGCAGGAGCCGCAGGAAAACAGGAGGCGATCGACCTGCGTCAACTCAAGGACAGGACCAAAGAGTTCATCCTCAACCCGCTGGATGACGAGAACCTGCCCGAGAAGGCGAACAAGGACATTGAACTTCCCGACGGCGGCAAGTGGGTATACCCCGTGAGCGAAGGCGTCGTCTCGTTGCAGACGACCCGAGATACGGGCTACCAGTCCTATATCATGGTGCAGAACGAACTCACGCGCGCATTCAACGAAGTGCGTGACGAAGTGGCACAGCGTAAATTCGGCGCAAAATTCGCGGATCTTCCCGAGGAGTTGCGCAATGCAGTATCGAAGGCCGTACCTCTGAAGATTTCGGAGGCTGAACCGCGTAACATTAAGAAGTAAGCCATGGCAGTAATGAAAAAGAAGGGCAGCAAAGGTCTGCCCCCTATCTCGACCGCTTCGCTTCCTGACGTGATCTTCATGATCCTCTTCTTCTTTATGGTCTCGACGACCATGCGCGATCAGGAACTGCTGGTGAGATACAAACTTCCGGAAGCTACCGAAGTGCAGAAACTCGAGAAGAAATCGCTCGTAAGTTTCATCCACATCGGTCCTCCGGCAATGACGATGCAGGCAAAGTTCGGAACCGCGCCGCGCATCCAGTTGAACGACTCTTACAAATCGACCCGGGACATCCTGGACTTCGTTGCCGCCGAGCGCGACAAACTCTCCGAAGCCGACCGCGCTTCGATGACGATCTGCCTCAAGGCCGACGAAGCTACGAAAATGGGTATCGTGACCGACGTCAAGCAGGAGCTGCGTCGCGCCAACGCCCTGAAACTCTCCTATGCGGCTTCCAAGTCGCTGGGTTACTGATCCGGAGATTTCTTTTTGAAAAAGAGCAGGCTTACAGCCTGCTCTTTTTGTTTGACCGGGAATGCCGGGAATGTGCGGCAAATACGCGACAAATACGCCGCAAGCACCGGAAACGTCAGAGAGAGGAGGGGAGGGGCGTCAGAAAGGGAGTTCCAACTGATCAATCTCGTGGTTGAACGTCAGCCGGTGGTGGGGCGTGAGGCCGTGCTCGCGGATCGCCAGCCGATGCTCGCGCGTCGGATAGCCCTTGTTCTTCGCCCAGCCGTATTGGGGAAACTCTTCGGCGATGCGGAGCATGTACTCGTCACGATGGGTTTTGGCAAGCACCGAAGCCGCGGCAATGTCGGCGTATTTGCCATCGCCCTTGACGATGCAGCGCCAGGGAATTTCGAGACGTGTGCGGAACCGGTTGCCGTCGATGGCCAGAAACGCCGGAGCGGGATCGAGGCGCGCCACAGCCAGCGACATGCCCTCGAACGAAGCGTTCAGGATGTTGATTTCGTCGATCCGCGCGGCGGAGACCGCCTCGACAGCCCATGCGACGGCCTCGCGCTCGATGACGGCCCGCAGCTTTTCGCGGTTGCGCTCGCTCATCTGCTTCGAGTCGTTGAGCAGCGGGTCGTGGAAATCGGGCGGCAGCATCACGGCCGCCGCAAACACCGGCCCGGCCAGACATCCCCGCCCGGCTTCGTCGCACCCGGCCTCCGGAAGGTCGTATTGATACTGGTTTTCTAACATCGCACCACAAAGTTACGGATTATTCCGGCTTTTTTCGCTAATTTTGTCCGGAGAAAAAGCCCCCGACATGAAATTCGACATCGCACGGCAGCCGCTCGTTCCGGCCTTCCTGACCCTCGCCGCACTCGCCGTCGTCGCGATGTGGAACGCAGGCGGCCCCGCCGTGTCCATGGCGGTGCAGGCCGGCCATGCCGCAGAAACCGTCGATATAGGCCGGAATGCCGCCGGCGCACTTGCGGTCTCTTCCCCCGGGGAACTGCTGGCGCAGTTCCAGGCCGCACATCCCGTCTGGGCGCGCTGGATCGCCGGACTGCTGATGCTCTTCACGGGCATGTCCGTCGGGCGCCTCACCGTACGCTACAACCTCTACTCCGTCGGAACCTGTCTCGCCATCCCGCTTTACGGAGCGATCGCCTGCGGCCTCGCCGTCGGCGGCGACTGCCTGACGACCTTCGCCGCATCGGCCCTGCTGGCCTTCGCCACGAAGAATTTCTGCCGTTCGTACTGCAACGGATTCGGCTTCGACGCCATCTTCCGCGCCTCGCTCTACATCGGACTGCTGCCGCTCGTCGCCACGGCCGCAGCGCCGCTCCTGATCCTGCTGCCGCTGGCCGTCATGCTTTTCCGGCGCACGCTGCGCGAAGTCGCCGTCGCGGTTGCGGGCCTGCTGCTGCCCGCTCTCACGCTCTGCTACGTCAACTGGGCCGCCGGAGGCGAGTTTCTCGCTCCGGTCGCGGAACCGGGAAGCGCATTCATCGCCGGAACGCCGCTGTCGCTGTTCCTCTCGACGCCCGTGCAGAACCTCGTCCTGCCGGGAGCCGTCTTCCTCCTCGACCTGACGGCCCTGCTGTTCTTTCTCTCGGACATCCATGCCCTCGGCACCAAACCGCGTCTCATATTCATATTCAATATAAGTGTGCTCCTGCTGACCGCCGCCGCACTGTGCGGTCCCGCCGCCACACCTGCAACCGTCGCCCTCGCGGCGGTGCCTTCGGCCGTCCTGCTGCCCTTCATGTTCGTGCGCATCCACCGGGCGATCGCCCTTCCCCTCTACCTGCTATTGCTCGCCTCTGCCGTCATTAGCGTAGTATTACAATAATCTATTTAGTTCGAAACATAGCACAAACGGTTCTATTTGCCACTTTGTGCCCAAATGTGCTATTGCTTATGGTAGATTGAAAAGTTTTAATTGTATATTTGAGAACGAACAACAGTGACGCAATGCTTTGTTCAGAAAAACTTAAATTACAATTACTATGAAGAATTCAATGAATTCGTCGGTTCAACAACCGATGATTGTGAAGTATGTCGAGTCGCTTCACAACGGTATCCAGTCGCAGGCCCTTTCGCGCTATGCAATCGGCTACATCCTCCGCGGAACGAAGTACATCTACGACGGCGATAAGCGTCAGACACTTTCGCGCGGCGACGTTTTCTATCTGGGCATCGGACACCACTACATTGAGAACTTCCCCGAAGGCGGCCAGCCGTTCGAGCAGGTGCTCTTTTATTACACGCCCGGCGACCTGCAACGCATCCTGATGCATCTGAACATCACCTACGGGCTGAACATTTCGAACGAACATTCGTGCGAAAACTGCCGCAACCGTTCGCACGTCACCATGCCCGCGTGGAACTCGCTGCGAAACTTTTTCATCAACACCAACAACTACCTGCGCGACGAGGATTTCCGCCACGACGAGACGGCCGAGAACATCAAGATGACCGAGTTGATCTACCTGATCGCCTCGCACGAGGATTGCTGCATCAAAAGCAAGCTGTTGAGCAACGTCGACGCCGCGAAGGAGAATTTCGAACAGACCGTCTACGACCACATCTTCAAGGACATTTCGATCGAGGAGCTTTCGAAACTCACCAACCGTTCGCTCACCTCGTTCAAAAAGGAGTTCCGCCGCCACTTCCAGATGCCGCCCCACAAGTGGTACATCCGCCAGCGGCTGATGCACTCGCGCCTGCTGCTGATCTCGACCTCGAAATCCATCTCCGAAATCGGCAACGAATGCACGTTCCCCAACACATCGCATTTCATCAAACTCTTCAAGAAGGAGTATCAGATGACGCCCGCCACCTACCGGCACAAGCACCTCACGTCGCTGGTCCCGGAACCCGCCCTCAACGAAACGGCGGAAGCTGCGGAAATGCGCGAGGCGCTTTAATCAAAAACTTATAAACACGCAGGTATTTTAAAAATTTTAATTATAATCTATAAACAAAATTACGTTAGGTTTTAGAAAAATGTTACAAAACATTTGGAGTTTCATAAATTTCAATTACCTTTGTGTAACAAACGTGGGATTCTCCCACTCTCATTAACCTAACTAACCTAACCAGAGAGGTCCGATACCGGCAGGTGTCCGACCTCTTTTCTTTTGCGTGTTTGCGGGCGGGCGCTCTTTTGCGGGCGGGCGCAGAGCCGGACCGTCAGCGGCAAGGCTCCGCACCCGACAACCCGCCTTTCAGGCGGGCGCACGCTAAACCCCGGCTTTCAGCAGGGGGTATCCTTCCCGGAACAGCGGATCATCCGCCAGCATGGCGCGCAGCCGTGCGTCGCCCGCGCAGCAGGCCGCCGCCGTTTCGGCCATCCGCAGAAAGCGAAGCCGCAGGAACCGGCAGGGAAGCATCTCGGTCCCGTGGTCGTAATAGTCGCCGTCGAGGCAGGCGAGCGCCGCGTCCCGGTAAGCCCGCACGGCCGACGGGCGCGACCCGACGCGGAGAAAGAAATCGCCGAGCCGCTCCCACTCCACGCTTTCGGCAAAGGCGCGCCGGTCAGCGCAGCATTTCAGCCCCTCCGCCCTGCGGACGGCCCGGAGGTGTTCCTCCTCCACGGCTTTGCGAAGATCCGCATCCAACAACAGTTCGTTTCCGCGCAGGCGGGCTGCAAGGCGGTAATTCGCCTTGCCGGTTTGCATTGTTTTCATAAAAGCACATTTTGAAATTAGACAAACGCCGGAGCCTGCCGAAGCGAATCAAAGAACGCAACAGGGCGTAATATCCCCGTCGATGCGGTCTTCGACAGACTGCCGATTTTCAAATGTGCGAATGATATGCAGGTAAAAGAATCACATAATTTCCGGACAAACGGCCCGGGTCATGCCGGAGATAACCGTTGCGGGGACAAATATAAGGCAAATTTCGGCTTCCTCCAAAAAAATCCGCATCCCCTCCGGTGCACCCAGACCCCGCATCGGAACAATAATTGGCTTTTTCACGGGGTTTTTCAATTATTTTTTCTTATTTTTGCATCAATTGGAAAATAATGAACTTAAATGCCGAAGTTTTATGACAAGGTAGATGTACTGAAAAAACCCGGATGGCTGAAAATCCGACTCCACCGCACTCCCGAATGGGGCGAAGTGCGGCAGATCGTCGAAAAGCACAATCTGCACACGATTTGCAGCAGCGGCAGGTGTCCCAACCAGGCCGAATGCTGGAGCCGGAGGACAGCGACATTTATGATTCTGGGAGACATCTGCACTCGGGGCTGCCGTTTCTGCGCAACCAAAACGGGCCGTCCCCTTGCTCCCGATGCCGAGGAGCCACGACAGGTGGCCGAAAGCGTCGCACTGATGAAACTGCGGTATGTCGTCGTAACTTCCGTGACGCGCGACGACCTCCCCGACGGCGGAGCAGCCCATTGGGCCGCAACCGTGGAGGCCATCCGCACACAGAACCCCGACGCCGTAATTGAGCTTCTTATTCCCGATTTGGACGCACGGCCCGACCTGCTGGAGGTGATCGTCGCGTCGAAGCCCGACATCATCGGGCACAACATCGAAACCGTCGAGCGACTGACCCCCGTGGTGCGCTCCAGAGCCAAGTACCGTACGAGCCTGGAGACCCTGCGCTGTCTGAACAGGCAGGGCGTCGTAACGAAAAGCGGACTGATGGTCGGACTTGGCGAGAGCGATGATGAAGTTTTGCAAACCTTGCACGACCTGCGCGACGCAGGCGTGCGGATTGTGACACTCGGTCAGTACCTTCGGCCCACTCTGGAGCACTACCCCGTTGCGGCGTACATCACTCCCGAAAAATTCGAATGGTACAGACTCCGGGCGCTGGAAATGGGTTTCAGCTACTGCGCGAGCGCGCCTCTGGTCCGCTCGTCGTACATGGCCGAAGAAGCCCTGCGAAGCGTAAAAAGTTTGTAGCGATGAAAGCCTACTGCCGGGACCTCGGACGCATGGACTACAAAACCTGCTGGGATTTGCAGCAGGAGCTGTTCGACGCCGGGGTAGCCCGAAAGCGCACCGGTCCCATTCCGGTCCCGGGCGCGGACGGCGCGGACGATGCGGGCACGGTCCTGCTAGTGGAGCATCCGCCGGTTTACACGCTGGGCAAGAGCGGGCATGCCGAAAACCTGCTCGTCAATCAGGAAGCGCTCGAAGCGATGGGCGCACAGTTCTTTCACATCGACCGCGGCGGCGACATCACCTTCCACGGCCCCGGGCAGCTGGTATGCTATCCGATCCTCGACCTGGAGCGTATCGGCATCGGCCTGCGGGAGTATATCGAAGCGCTGGAGGAGGCCGTGATCCGCACGGTCGCGGAATACGGCATCGCGGCGGGACGCATCGCCGGAGCCTCGGGGGTCTGGATCGACCCCGGAAAGGCGCGGCCGCGCAAGATCTGCGCAATAGGAGTCCGTTCGTCGCGTTATGTCACCATGCACGGGTTCGCACTGAACGTGACGACCGACCTTGAGTGGTTCTCGCGCATCAACCCCTGCGGATTCACCGACCGGGGCGTCACGTCGATCGCCGCCGAAACGGGGTCGCAGCCGTCGATGCAGGAGGTAAAACAGCTGGTCATCAGGGAATTGGCCACAGCCTTGCAGTGTGAAATAACGAGCGGTTCGTGAGAGACGGCCGGCAAAAGGGCCTGGCATCTCACTCATCTCCCACCCTGAAGGAGGGCCGGAGCGGAGATTTTTAAACGACGCCACAGGCGGCGGCGACAGCGGCGGACAGCGCCGAAACGATATAAAGACGCAATAACGATAATTGGAAATTAAATGTTAAAATATATAAATAACAATTCGTATGCCTATAGAAAAACGCTGGGTAGTGAAGCCACAGGGCGACCCCGCGACGGCAGCCATGCTGGCTGCCGCTCTGCGGATCTCGCCAGTACTGGCCAATCTGCTCGTACAGAGAGGCATAGACACCGTAGAAAAGGCGGAGAAATTCTTTAAACCGAGCCTCGCCGACCTGCACGATCCGTTCCTGATGAAGGACATGGAGAAGGCGGTCGAGCGGGTCGAACGGGCCGTTGCGAACCAGGAGAAGATCATGGTTTACGGCGACTACGACGTGGACGGCTGTACGGCCGTCGCGCTGGTTTACAAGTTCCTGCGCCAGATCGGGCACAAAAACCTGATGTTCTACATCCCCGACCGTTATACCGAAGGATACGGTATTTCGATCAAAGGTATCGACCTCGCCGCCCGCAAGGGCGTGGGGCTTATCATCGCCCTGGACTGCGGCATCAAAGCCACGGAAAAGGTTGTCTATGCGAAGACGAAAGGCGTGGATTTCATCATCTGCGACCACCACCTCCCGGCCGAGGAGATTCCCAAGGCCGTAGCCGTTCTGGACCCCAAGCGGGTCGACTGCTCCTACCCGTTCGACGAACTGTCGGGCTGCGGCGTGGGATTCAAACTCGTGCAGGCCTATGCGCAGAAAAACCGCATGCCTTTCGAGCAGATCCTGCCCCTGCTGGACCTGCTGGTCGTGTCGATCGCCTCGGACATCGTGCCGCTGGTCGGCGAGAACCGGATTCTGGCCTATTTCGGCCTGAAGAACCTCAACCGCGAGCCGTCGAAAGGTCTGCTGTCGATCA
>ERZ773277.1536-NODE-1536-length-18152-cov-5.313477_pt1 | contig 18152 bp, 17 predicted proteins | sample MGYA00511957_ERZ773277 | MGnify/ENA primary metagenome ERZ773277 (study PRJEB29015, sample SAMEA2737800) | human gut metagenome | biome: human gut; feature: human-associated habitat; material: faeces | place: China | collected 2012 ... | reverse complement strand
CCGGCCCTGGTTGACGATGGCACGGGAGAGATAGAAGATGGAGCGTTCTTTAAAATTGCTCTGCATGCGGTTTTGCATTTCGACAATTATCTTTTCGCCCGTGTCCGTGGTGCAGTAGACATCGTAGATGATGCCTCGTCCTTCCGGGTAGTCCGGCAGCTGTTCGTTGTTCAAAAACGTTAAGTCGGTTATCACTCGTTCACCTTCGAGAAGGTCGTTCAGAAATTCGATTAGTAAATTCTTGGAGACTTCTCTGCCGAATATTAGTTTGAATCCGTAGTCGGTGAACGGATTGATAAATTTGCTCATTGTTTTGGTTGTTTCTCTTTTATGTTGTAAAGAGATGTTTCTCTTCGCATGTATAGTGAAGAGGCTTTTCTTTATTCTACAAAGATAGGATAAATTATTGTTTTATGATGCGTTTGGCGGGAGAAATAAATGACGTGGGTGCTCAAAAATGTTCATCTCCCTCTTAAAAATGTTCATCTTCCTCTGACTCGCTTTTTGAGGATGCCGTTGTAGGTGTCTTCAAATTCTGCCGAGTGGTTGAGTGCCCAGAGGATGTAGTCGCCCGGCTCGTTCTTTTTGAGCAGGGTGGAGCGGTATTCGGAGCTGAGGACTTTCCATAAGGTGCCGCAGGGACCACCCAGCTTTCTGCGTCGGGCGAGGGCGAGGATGGCTTTCACGGTTGGTTCGTTCCGGATGCCGATGGCGTCCATGTTGAGGCGTAGCAGGGATTCGGAGAATCCTCCGGAAGCAGTGCTTTCGTTCGGGGCTTCTTCCTGCTGACTTCTTTCGTATTGAGTTCCGTTGTGCTTGGCTTCTTCCTGCTGGTTTCTTTCGTATTGGGTTCCGTTGTGCTTGGCTTCTTCCTGCTGGTTTCTTTCGTATTGAGTTCCGTTGTGCTTGGCTTCTTCCTGCTGACTTCTTTCGTATTGAGTTCCGTTGTGCTTGGCTTCTTCCTGCTGACTTCTTTCGTATTGGGTTCCGTTGTACTTGGCTTCTTCTAGCTGGTTTCTTTCGTATTGAATTCCGTTATATCTAGTTTCTCCCTTCTGATCTATTTCTTCATTTCTTCTTTCTTCCTTATTTTCCTCCCCTCTTTTTCCGGACGAGATTTCTAAAGACAAACCTTTGACAGCAACAGGCGCAGCCTGAAAAACGCCGTTTGACGGAACGGGCGGCTGCTCTCTATCCTTCTCCCATTCATTTTCGGTTTTGCTTTGTCTTTCCCTTTCTTTGTCTCTTTCTCTTTCTCTTTCCGGTTTGCTTTTAATCTCAGTATCTGTTTCCGATTTACTTTCGATTTCTGTATCCGTTTCCTGTTTTGTTTGTGGGATTGTTGCTGCAATTTCTCGGTTTTTTGCAGCATTAATTTTCATAGCTGCTTCGTCGGTCACTGTTTTTGTAGCATTGATTCCTGTGCCTGCTGCATGGATATTTGTGCCTGTCGTGTCGATTCCTGTCTTTGTTTTAGTAACTTCTGTAGCTGTGATATTGATTCCTGTTTTTATTGCGTTGACTTCTGCGCCTACTATATGGCTTTCCGCTTCATACACTTCTGTACCTTTTGAATTTATATTATTTCTTATTTCTGCGGAATTATTTTCCGTTCCATCCTCTCCTTCCTTGATGAGCCAAAACTGTTCCAGCGGAAGTTTGTATTTCCTTCGGCTGTCGGTAATGATTTTGTGGTATTGCTCTTGGATGGCTTGCGAAGTCAGAATCCCGTACTCCTTATATATATAGGTGTCGAATAGTCCGACGGACAGGCAGTCGTCGATGATGGCCTGCATCTCCTCCTCCTCGCAACATACTTCCTGCGAAATGTCGAACAAGGTATCTTGATTCCATGCGACATAAAATCCCTTTTCTTTGTAGATGAGGCAGAGCAGGGAAGTGAGTGCGGCAATTCCTGCTGCATGATGACGGTTGGAAATGCGGCGTACCTTCCTGTCTTGGAAGAAGTTGACATCGAGCGGGAAATAATCTAATCCGGGTTTGGAAATACGGGCCATCTTTTTGAATATTTAGAGTGATATTGAATGATAAATAATGAATAAGGCGAATCGGTAATTTTAATTTAGCTCATTTCAGTATGGTGATAAGCTACTTGATAGTCAGTTCTGTCTCTCAACTGAGGGTAACTAAAAAGTCGATTCTATCTCAATTGGGGGTGACTAGAAAGTCGATTCTATCTCTATTCTCCTCCTTCCCGAAGGAGGAGAATAGAGTTACTATTGCGTACAACTACTCCCTAGAACTCCTTTTTCACATCGAAGCAGGGACAGGCTTTCATGTATTCATTGGGTGAGATGATGCCGTCTCCGTTGAGGTCGGGGCTTGTGTCCCGGTGTCCGATGACCTGTTTCACGTTGGGGAAGGCCAGTTGCAGAGATTTCACCAGTCGGATGAGGGCAGTGCGTTGTGCATCTGTCCGTGTGTCGGCGGGGCGGCCTTCCTTGTCCAGTCCGCCGACGTAGCAGATGCCGATGGAACGCTGGTTCCAGCCCATACAATGCGCCCCGTCGAGGGTGACGTCTCGTCCCGGTTCGATGGTGCCGTCGAGGCGGATGACGTAATGATAGCCGATGGACCAGAAGCCACGGGCACGGTGCCAGCAGTCGATATCGGCAGCGGTGATGTTCTGTCCCGCACGGGTGGCGGAACAGTGGATGATGATGGTGTCTTTCATTGCAGAAACTCCTTTCTTTGTTCTCTTTCTCTGGGCAATATATAAGTGTTGAAACCAAAAATGGCGGATTCTTCGGGAGACAGGCGGCGGTAATAGTGTTGCGTCATTGAATGGTGTGCGGGAACAAAGAGAGAAATAAGAGGAAGAGGCGATGAAACAAGGGGAGAAGAAACTGACTGCACACATACATTGCCTGCTTCGGACTTCCCGATTGAATTACTCGATCTGCCTGTTCCGAGCAGATTGCCTGCTTCGAACTCCCCGATTGAATCAGCTTTGACAGTCAGCACAGGTATTTCGGGTGCTATCAGAAAGCATTCTTCCGAACCGCTTCTTTCGGCTCTTGGCTTTTTCTTCATGGCCGATTGCTTCAGCCTTTCGGGGTGTAATAAATGCAGCACCAGCCAATTACGTTGTTTAGGGTTCATTTGTTCCCCTTTTACCAGTGCGTTCATGGATGGATAGGCTTGCAGGATATTTCCTGCCTCGTCCGTTGTGGCACAGGGGACGGGGGAGAGGGCGGGTGACGACGGACGCAGACCGGTCCGGATGGCGTGCATGACATTGTCGTAGGCATCGCACCATTCGAGGTTGGCGACGTGGTTGTTGAGCTTGTTTCCGTCGAGGTGGTTCACTTGGGGGAGACGCTTCGGGTTGGGGATAAAAGCTGTTGCCACTAAGCGGTGTACAGAGTAGCCGACGTATATCCCCTTTTGGCGGATGGCCACGTACTCATAACCTTTTGCGGTAATGCTGCTGCTGATTATCAACTTCGATTTGCCTTTGAAACTCAATATCCGCCCGTGGTCTGAAACCATATAATCGGAATTTGCTTCGATAAATCTCCAATTTTCCATACTTTATTCTTTATATTGTTAATAAAATTATACTTCGTTAAAAAGAAATCCCTTTTCCGAAACCACCGGGGATAAACGGCGCAGCCTGCATGGTAGAAACGGCGTAGCCTGCAAGGTAAAAACGGCATAAACAAGGACTGTTAAACGGCGTAGCCTCCTCGCTGACATGAGGCGGTTCCGCCCGCTTACTCCGGTCTTTGACCTTTCTCATTCCTCCTCTGCACGGGGTTCGAGCCGTTCGGCACAGCGAACGAGAAACTCCAGTTCCTCCCGACACCCTTGAATGGCTTCGTACAAAGAGTCCACATGATACATTCTGCAAAGCGTTTCCCATTCTTTTCGTTCTTCTGAAGTCATTTGTTCTCCGAAATTCATTTGCTGTCCAAAACTTATCTGCTGTCCGAAACTCATTTCAAAATTTATCTGCTGCCCGAAACTCATTTGCTCTCCGAATCTCATCTGCTCTTCGAAACTCATTCGACGCAAAGGAAATTTTCGGCATGAAACGTGCGCCACCCTTTGGCTTCGAGGTCGTAGTAGACTACAAACGTATTTTCCGGTCGTGGCATATAGGGGCGGTGAAAACTGTGTTGATATCCGGTGAGCGTGCCGACAGCGTGGCGCACGGTTCCGTCCTGCTTGGTGTAGCAGAATTTCACGTTCTCCCTGTGCATCTTCCTTATCAGTCCACCGATTCGGTGGGCGATGATGAGCGCATCACGCCGGTTCATGTCATTGTTGCGACGGATGACGGCGGCCCGCCTCATGAGCCGTACCCGTGGGAGGGAATGTTGTTTTTTCATTTCAGTCATATGATTCAATTGTTTTTTATTGATTTCGGGGCAAAAGTAGACTGTGGGTAGAATAAAAACCGTTCACGCTTGACTAAAATGAAAAAATATGTAGAAAGAGTCACGCGTGACCCAAAATGTTAAAGGTAAATCCCGAATTTTGTCGGATTAATTTAAATATAATTAGTAATGAACAAAAAAGAAAACTGCCAGAACAGTAGTGAAAGAGAACAACACATTGAAGTAAAAAGGACTGTAAATCAGAAAAGTACAAGTCAGAAAAAAGTAAATCAGAAAAGCATGAGTCAGGAAAAAGCAAATCAGAAAGGCATGAGTCAGAAAAAAGCAAATCAGAGTGGCGAAAAGTCCGTGTATGACGAGAACAGGGATGCCCTTCAGGAAAGAGTCGAAGAGAAGCAATGGAAGAAAAAGCAATGTAATGGCTTGCAGCACAGTGATGACGAAGAAAAACAGAAAGTCATCGATTCGATTATGAAAGTCAGCCGGGATAACGGCTTTGACGACGCTTATCTTCAGCAGCATTCGGACTGTTCGGCATCGTCGATCAAGCGCTTCCACTCGGCCTGGATGGGAAAGAGAATGTCCAATTGGACGACGATTTTTAATTTAGCGCACTGCGTGTCCGTCAATTGTGTCTTTGCCGAAAATCTGGTCGGGATGCTGGTTGTCATTATTATGTTCTTGATTAGAGATGCCGGAATTGTGAGTTACCATATCGACTCGCCCAAGAAAGTGGTGATAGAAATAAATTTCGGTAAAGATAAATTATTGCGCATGAAAGACGAGGAAAAGAACGAAAAAGGAAAAGAAGGTAAAGACGACGAACACCTTTGAGCGACGACAATGATCGGGACAAAGGAAAGAACAACTGACGGAATGAGGTAAGTCCTGTAAGAACTTGGTAGTCTGTATTCGTAAAAAAACGATTCGATATCAGCGATGGATTTCCATTTTATTCCCTTGTTATAATGTCACCACAAATGTAATCATATTATTGAGAAAACCATGCAGAAACGCTTTTATTCTGAAAAATAAGTTTTATTGTTCACTCAGATTTCATATTCGATGTTGACATCCTACGTTTTCTCTTTTAGATATTTATTTGTTTTCCTTTGTCGGTTTCTACCGTATTGCACGTTCGTCATTATTTACAAATTCTAATTATTGCATTCTCAGTTCGGGTAAAACGAATCCGTTTTCCGAGCTGAGAATGCAGATGACGGCTTTTAATAAGTCTGTTTGTTTTTATTTCTTTAGTAATATATTATAAACTGGCAGATAAGTCGCTCTACCAAGTTCTTACAGAACTTACCTTTTTGTATAGTAATATTTAAAGATTTAATAGCAATATTTTAAGATATTCAGTGATCGGTTCCGCAAACAATCAAAACAATCACTATTTATGGAAGCGCGGATAACTCGAAAAACAGCGGCACTTGCAATCTTTCTGATCAGTGCATTTCAGACTTACATTTATGCCGGCCGCCCCTCTTCTTGTCAACTATTAATCATCAATTCCTATACCGAAAACTGTCTGTGGAGCGATGACTTTATGGCCCCTGTCTATAAAGAGTTTCGCGTCCAGAACAGCCCGGTTGACATATGTGCCGAGCACATGGAACTGATGGCGACCGTTGTCCCGGATATGCGCAAACAGGTCTTCATGTCCGACAGGCGCTGGATCAGCGCGCAATGCAGGAAAGAAGCGGAGGAAGTGATGCCTTTCCTGTTGATCGGCGGCTATTTCTGGACAGACAGTGAAATAAAGAAACATCTGCTCCCGGTGATCAAAAGCCGCCTGGACGGAGCGTCGCATCCGCACAGAGTGGAAACGACAGCGATGGGGACGCCCCCATCCGTCATCAATTATGCCGACTACGTAGAGAGCGGACTGTTGCTCGGCCTGTGTCCCGACGACACTGTTTTTGGTATGAAGCCCCCCACTTTTTTCGAGCGGAACAAATATTATCTGGCCCTGTTTTTCTCTTTGATGGCACTGGCCGTCATCTATGTGATATGGCTCCGGAGGGCGCTGCATGAGAGGAGCAGGCGGCTGGAGATCATGAGGAGCTATAGCAGTCTGGTCGAAAACATGCCCGTTCTCTATGCCCGTGTCGAGCTCATATTCGACCCCGGTGCCCGGATTATCGACTATGTCTACCGGGAAGTGAATCCCACTTTCGAGAAATACATCCTGCCCAAAGAAAAAATACTGGGAAAGAAATACAGCGAACTCAATCCGGATTATTCGCCGGAACTGCCCGACAGGTACAGCGAACTGAATGACAACAGGCAAATAACCTTTCAGTATTATCTGGAGAAGACGAAAACTCATCTGACCGTCATCTCCATACATTCCAAAACGAAAGGCTGCGTCGATGTCTTTGGTGTGGACAATACCGAACTGGTGCTGACGCAGCAAATGCTGAAATCCACCAACCATAAGTTGTCCGCCACCCTCGACGCTGCCGACATGACCCCTTGGAAATGGGATTTGCAGACCGGCCTCCTCTCGTGCAACGTCAGCCACGACTTGTACGTCACCGAAGAGGAGGTGACGCATGACGGCAACCTGATTATCGTGCCCACCTCCGCCTGTTTCGCGAAAATCTGCGATGAAGACCGCGAACGCGTGCGGGACGCCTTCGAGCGCCTCGCCAATGGCGAAACGCAGAAAATGCGCGAGGAATATCGGGTAGGCAGACAGTGGCTTCCTTCCCCGCAACAGAATGAATGGGTAGAAGTGCGCGCAGCCGTGGACGAGCGCGACGCTAACGGAAAACCGCTGAGCCTTATCGGCACTTCGATGACCGTCACCCAACGAAAGGAAATGGAGGAAGCGCTCGTACAGGCAAAGGTGAAAGCCGAGGAGGCGAACACGCTCAAATCTTCTTTCCTCGCCAACATCAGCCACGAAATACGCACTCCCCTCAACGCCATTGTCGGCTTTTCCTCGCTGCTGGTGTCGGCGGAAAGGGGGATTTCGGAAGAGAAACAGGAATATATCAACATCATTGAAAACAACAACACACTCCTGTTGCAGCTTATCAGCGATGTGCTCGACCTTTCGAAGATCGAAGCCGGAACGATGGAGTCCGACTACGCCCCGATAGATGTGCACGGCCTGTTTATCGAACTCGAAGATACGTTCCGGTTGAGGAATAAAAAGTCCGGCATCTGTATCTGCTATCACCGCCGGACGACCGAATGTGTCGTAAAGGCGGACCGTAACCGTCTGGTACAGGTGATGATGAATCTGATGAATAATGCTGTGAAGTTTACCGGGGAAGGCAGCATTGAGTTCGGGTTTGATGTGCGCGAAGACGGTTTCCTGCATTTCTATGTCACCGACACCGGTTGCGGGATACCGGAGGAACGGTTGGAAGAAATCTTCGGGAATTTTGTCAAACTCAACAGCTTTGTGCAGGGCACGGGACTCGGACTCACCATTTGCCGGGCAATCGTCGAAAGGATGGGAGGAAAGATCGGTGCTGTCTCACGGCTGGGTCAGGGGAGTACTTTTTGGTTCACGCTGCCTTATACGGCCAACGAAGAGAAGATTTGAAAAGGACGTGGCGTGACGGAAATATACTTGCTTCCCGAAGAATGGGGCTTGACTAAAAAGTCAGCCCCTTCCCGAAGGGAGGGGAAGCCATGCGGATAGTCAGCTCGAATCAAGGCTCCCCCAAGAAACGGAAGATGAGCCCTACTTGCGCCGGAGTGAGCAGGATGGCTTTCTCGGAATATCCCGTGCGGGCGAGTTCGTTTTGTAGTGCCGTGTTCTTGGCGATCCAGCTGCGGAGAGTGCGGCGTGCGGAGGCGGGCTGTATGTGGGGCAGGTAGAGAGTGGCCAGTTGGCTTTTGCTGTATGCCTGTATGCGGGGCAGGGTTGCATTTTCTTCGGAAGTTGGTTTCATGATTTTTGCTTTCATTGTCTTTTGATACTGCTTTTACTATCTTTTCTATATTTCTTTCTTTCATTTTCGTTGCCAATGTAAAGGTACGCCTTTTTTAGTCGTTTGGTGTTGCTTTGTACAGAAGTCCTTGGAGGCAGTATTTGTGCGAAGCCGTGCCGACTGGTGCTCTTCAGTTACAAGTCGTTACATCGTGTATCCGGACTTTTTTGCCATCGCCTACTTTTGTCACCGTAATCGATTGCACATAGAAAACTTACATCAACCATTAAAAAAAGAAAGGAAAACAACCTTATGCCATTAATTTACAAACCTTACCAGGCGAATATCGCCAACAAAGCGGGACAGAAACTGTATTACCCCCGCCTCGTGAAATTCTCGAAAATGGTCAACACGCAGAAGATGGCGGAGCTGATCGCCGAGAAGGCTTCTCTGACACCGGGTGATGTCCACAACGTGATTCGAAACTTGATGTCCGTGATGCGTGAACAGTTGCTCAACAGCCGCACAGTACGTCTCGAAGGCTTGGGCACATTTACGATGATCGCCAAAGCCGGAGGAAAGGGAGTCGTGTTGGAAAGTAAAGTCAGCAGTTCGCAGATCGTTTCGCTGCGCTGTCAGTTTACTCCCGAATATACCCGTTCTGCCGATGGCGTCACTACCCGTGCACTGACTTCCGGAGTAGAATTTGTCCACGTCAAGGACGTAGCGGGCGGCTTTGTGGACGACGATGATAAAAATCATTCGGGAGGCGGAGACAACCCCGGCGGAGGAAGCACTCCCGGAGGCGACGACGATGAGGCTCCGGACCCAACCGTTTAATGAGGCTGAATCGCTGACTCACTAATGCATGATCGGTTCCCTTATTAAATTGCTCCATTCACTCTGTTTTTTAACTCTAAAGAAGGAAGCTATGAAATTATTTTTAGAAAAGTTATTGGATATTTTGGAAGCACTCTTGCGCTTCCGTCGTCGGAAAGCTAAAAAGACGGGAGATTCATAAACCGACCTCCTCTCTTAAAAACTAGAGAATCCCCTTTTATTTAAAACCGTATCTGTCTATGATATGGGGTTGAATAAAGGGGATTTTTGTATGGGAAAGTAATAGGTAATTGTATAGTAATAGGTAGTGGAATTTAATTCATTTCATTTCTTGTGCGAAATGATTCATACCTGCTCTGAGATGTAGGATTTATGGAAAAGTGTATTATCAAAAAATGGGGTCACCTATACCCCTGTTTGCTACATTATGTTTTTTGAGCCCGATAATGCGGTAGTTGGAGAATTTTGACATCTATAAAAGAATATCCCGGCAGATTGGATAACAGTCAACCGTCCAATCATAAAAAGGGCTGCCCCAATTCTGCTTGGGAGCAGCCCTTCTTGCTTTTTCCGGTTTATCTCTAATGCATTTTATTTAATCAGATAGACTTTTTGAAGATAAACCCTTTTGTTGTGTGCTTTTGGGGGATGAGCCACCTTACGGCATTTCTGTTTCCATTTGGAATTTCCGGCTTACCTTCATCAGGTTAATGATGTAAGTCACTACATTTTGAGCTTCCTGCACCATGGTCAGATAAACCATACTTACCCGGATACTGCCCGACTGGCTTTGGATGCGCTGCAACTCTTTGCGTTTCAGTTGCGATAGCTGTCCGTTGAGGTCGTTGGCACGGCGGATTTCCTCTTCCATATTCTGATAATCGTTGTTTTCCAACTTCTTGCGGCATTGCTGAATCAGATAAGTGATGTCCTCGGCCACGTCGCTGAATTCACCTTTCTGAATGGCGTCGAGCGGGTTGAAGTTATTGTCGATGTGTTCAAGACACGGTTCGCAGAGGCGCGAGATGCTGTACACCAGTTCGCTGGCGAAGTCGTTGCCTTGATAGTAGTAGAGTCCTTTTTCGAGCACGGTGTTGTTGTCGAGGCGGCACATGGCAACGGTTCCGGTGCGTTTCATCTGCTTGATGAGCTGCTTTTCGAATTTCGTGGAACCCATGGCACGACGCAGTCCGCGCAGGTTTTCGTGTATAAAGGAGGTGACGGTCAGTTCGAAATTCGTTTCGGCGTACTCCAGCACTTTGGCGAGTTCTTCGCGGGTATGTTTACGCATCAGTTGCAGCGCTTCTTCGCTGTCGGCGGTCTGCATGAGTTGTTTCAGCGTTTCGTTGCCTTTCTCTTTTGCCTTGCGTTTCTTATACATCACCTGGCTGCGGATGAGGATGAAAATCGCTATTCCGATCAGTGCGATGATGGAGATGTTGCCGCCGTAGTGCAGCACGAGGGCTACGAAGAAGCAGATGGTGAAGGCGGCTCCGGCAGTGATGAACCAGCCACCGATGACGCTCAGAACGCCTGTGATGCGGTAGACGGCGGAGTCACGTCCCCATGCACGGTCGGCGAGCGACGTACCCATTGCTACCATGAAGGTGACGTAGGTGGTAGAGAGCGGCAGTTTCAGCGACGTTCCCAAGGCGATGAGCAGACCGGCGAGGACGAGGTTGACAGAGGCGCGGACGAGGTCGAAAGCGGCTCCGTCGGCTATGATGGCTTCGTTTTTGCGGAAACGGGAGTTGATCCACTGCTTCGTGCTTTCGGGCATGATGCGGGAGGTGCCGTTGGCAAGTGTCATGCTGAAACGTACCAGTGTGCGTGCCATCGGGGTACTTCCGAAGTTCTCTTCTCCTTCATCCTGACGGGAGAGGTCTACCGAGGTTTTGATGACGGCGTGCGCCTTTTTGGAGGTGCAGAGGGCGTAGACCATGATGGCGCCGGCACCGATAAGGAAGTACCACGGTGTCTTGGCGGGGCCTAGCAGCGAGGTCATCAGGAAGCTGTCCGGACTTGCTCCGGCTCCGTTGGTGGTGTAGTCTATGAAGGAGGAGTAGCCTGCGAGGGGGACTCCGATGAAGTTGACGAGGTCGTTGCCGGCGAAGGCGAGGGCGAGGGCAAAGGTGCCCATCAGTACCACTACTTTGAAAACATTGACTTTGAGCCAGTGAAGCACTTGCATCAGTGCCGTGAAGAAGACGAAGAAGCTGGCGATGAGCAGCAGCGTGTTGTCCTGTATCCACTGTTTGTTTTCGGGGGTCATGAAGGAGCTGTCTTTCAACCCTTTGATCAGCATGAAGTAGATGATGGAGGTGGCGGCGATCCCACCGAAAAGGCCGATGCTGTATTTGATGTTTTTCGTGTAATTGAACGTGAAAACGATGCGGGCGAGCCACTGTACTAACATACCGAAGAAGAAGGCGATGGCTACGGACACGAAAATGGCCATGATCACGGAAAGTGCTTTGTCGGTGTTGATCAGATCGCCCAACGCAAGGGTGGCGTCATTGTTTACTTTGATCAGGGAGAGGGCGAAAGTTCCTCCGAGCAGCTCGAAGACCAGTGAGACGGTCGTGGAGGTGGGCATGCCCATAGAGTTGAAGACGTCCAGAAGGACTACGTCGGTCAGCATGACGGCGAGCAGTATACACATGATTTCGGCAAAGTAGAAATGCTCGGGCTGATAGATTCCGTGACGGGCTATATCCATCATGCCATTGGACAGGGATGCGCCAATGAAAATACCGATCCCGGCTATGAAAAGAATGGTTTTGAACGAAGCGGCCTTGGCGCCTACCGCCGAATTCAGAAAGTTGACTGCATCATTACTGACTCCGACGATGAGATCGAACACGGCCAGCACGAACAGGAAAATGATAATGCATAAGTAAATTGTCTCCATAAAGAAAGTTGTGTATGTTTATTTATGGAGGCAAAGAACGGAGTTTAACGTTGCGGAAAAATGTCATACGTGTTACATTTCTGTTACAATGTCTTTTTTGAGCCATTCATAAAAATCGTATTGGGCACGGACAGCAGGGGTGCCGGACGCTCTTTTTTTGAATACGTTTTGCAGTTTGTCGTCTACCCAACAGGCTTTTTGGTTGTCAGCGAGCTGGATATGGAGCATTTCGATCAGACTGGCGCGCAGGTCGGGGTCGAGGATGGGGGTGACGGCTTCGATACGGCGGTAGAGGTTGCGGCGCATCCAGTCGGGCGAGCCCATGTATACTTTGGGGTGCCCTTCGTTGCCGAAATACCAGATGCGGGCGTGCTCCAGAAAACTGTCGACAATGCGGGTGACACGGATGTTACGGCTGTATGACTGCTCCGGTATGAGGCAGCAGATGCCGCGGACGATGAGGTCGATCTGCACGCCGTGTTCGGAGGCCTCGTAGAGTCGGTCGATCATTGCGGGGTCTTGGAGGGCGTTCATTTTGAGGATGATACGTCCGCCTTTGCCTTGGTCGGCAAGGGATATTTCACGGTCGATGAGGCGGTTCAGTTCCGGTATGAGGTTGAAGCGGGCGACGAGGAGAGTGGTGAATTTCGGATCTTCCTTGCCTTGCAGGGTGCGGAAGAGGTTGTAAAGGTTGTTCACTATTTCCTTGCGGCAGGTGAAAAGTCCACAGTCGGCGTACAGGGTGGCGGTCTTTTCGTTGAAGTTGCCCGTGCTGATGTAGGCGTAGCTGGGGATTTTCTCTCCATTCAGTCCGCGGCGACGGACGAGGGCCACTTTGGCGTGTACTTTTAGTCCGGGGATGCTGTAAATGATTTTGATGCCGGCGGCTTGCATCATTTCGGCGGTGGCGAGGTTGTTCTCTTCGTCGAAACGGGCTTTGAGCTCGACAAATACGGTGACTTTCTTGCCGTTCTGCGCGGCGGCTATCAAGGTGTTGATGACGGCCGAGTTTTCGGCTACACGGTATTGGGTGACCATGATTTCGCGCGTCTCCGGATTGTGCACTGCTTCGTAGAGGAAGTGGGTGAAGTGCTCGAAGGAGTGGTACGGGTAATACAGCAGCAGATCCTTTTGGGCGACGTAGTTGAAGATCGATTCTTTTTCGTCGAGGATGTTCAGCTTCATCGGTTGCGGCTTTTCGATGCGGCGTAGAGACTTGTTCGGGTTGGGCAGGTGGCGCAGGTCTTCGAGGTTCAGGTGCTTGTCGCCGGGGACGAGTTCGTCACGGTGGATGCGGAAGGCGTCGACCAGAAAGTCGAGGAAGTCTTGCGGCATGGCACGGTCGTAGACAAAGCGGCAGACGTCGCCTATCTTGCGTTTTTTTACCTTCTTTTTCAGTTGGGCTACGAGGTCGGCGCTGCTGGCGGTGTCATCTATCAGAATGTCGGCGTCACGGGATATTTTGATGCAGTAGCTCGAATCGACGTCGTAGCCGGGGAAAATAAGGTTGAGGTTCGCTTTGATGATGTCCTCGGTGAACATGATGTAATAGTTGTCTCCACGGGGCGGAAGTTCGATGAAACGGGGCACTTTGGCGTACGGCTGCTTCATGACGAAATAGAAAGGCTGCCGGTTGGCGGGGTTCCTGTTTTCCTTCGGATAGAGGCGGATGGCGAGGTAGAGCCGGTTGTCTCGTAGAAAAGAGACTATTTTATCTTTCGATACGGGCACGGGTTGCAGGTAGGGGAAGATTTCTTCCCGGAAAAAGTCCTTGATAAACTGCTGGTGAAACGGTTCCACGTGTCTGTCCTGATAGAAGATGATGTGGTTTTTGCGCAGGGCGGGCAGTATCTTTTCTTCGTAAATGCGTACACGGTCGTCCAGCTGGCGGTTTACTTCGTGGTTGATTTCTTCCACGAGTTCGCGGGCGGATTGTACGGTTTCTTCATCGCTCTCCGTTGCGCCGGATGCCACGGCCTTGTGGTCCGCCACCCGGATTTTGTAAAACTCTTCCAGATTGGAGGAGTAGATGGAGATGAAATTGATGCGCTCGTATAGCGGCAGGTGCTCATCCAGCGCTTCGAGCAACACCCGATAGTTGAATGAGAGCCAGCTGATATCACGTTTGAAATAATTATATTTGCTTTCCATGTGCTTTAAGATTTTCCCAAATATAGTATCTTTGCAGGACTAAACAAAGAAAATTATGACAAGAATTGGATTATTGTCCGATACCCACGCTTATTGGGACGAAAAATATCTCGAATATTTTGAATCGTGCGACGAAATCTGGCATGCCGGAGATATCGGTTCGGTAGAAGTAGCCGAGAAGTTGGCGGCTTTCCGGCCCCTGCGGGCAGTTTACGGCAACATAGACGGGCAAGAAATACGGAAGATGTTCCCGCAGGTGAACCGCTTCACGGTGGACGGAGCGGAAGTGCTGATCAAGCATATCGGCGGGTATCCGGGCAAGTACGACCCTTCGGTTATCGGCAGTTTGATGGCACGTCCGCCGAAACTTTTCATCAGCGGACACTCCCATATATTAAAGGTGAAATACGACAAAACGTTGGACATGCTGCACATCAATCCCGGAGCCGCAGGGATGTCCGGTTTCCATAAAGTGCGGACAATGGTGCGCTTTGTCATCGACAACGGAACGTTCAAAGACCTCGAAGTTATTGAACTGGCAGGATAGATTTCTTACAATTCATTTTGTCACGTCAGATTTCTTTCCGACCTTTGCACACAGTAAAATGAATAACTCAGACGACAATGAAAGGAATTATTCTGGCCGGTGGAAGCGCCACTCGTCTTTATCCGCTTTCCAAAGCGATTTCCAAACAAATCATGCCTGTATACGACAAGCCGATGATCTATTATCCGCTGTCTACGCTTATGCTGGCAGGGATACGGGAGGTCTTGGTCATCTCTACTCCGCGTGATTTGCCGATGTTTCGGGACTTGTTGGGCTCAGGTGAGGAGCTCGGGATGTCTTTCTCTTACAAAATACAGGAGCAGCCTAACGGACTGGCACAAGCCTTTGTGTTGGGAGCTGATTTCTTGAACGGTGAGGCAGGTTGTCTGATTCTTGGGGACAATATGTTTTATGGACAAGGGTTTTCCGCTATGCTCCGGCGTGCTGCCGGTGTGGAGAAGGGAGCCTGCATCTTCGGCTATTACGTGAAAGATCCTCGGGCTTACGGGGTAGTGGAGTTCGACGAACAAGGCAAAGTGATTTCTCTGGAAGAAAAGCCACTGGTGCCGAAAAGTAATTATGCCGTTCCCGGACTTTATTTCTACGACGCTACCGTGACGGAAAAAGCGGCTTCTCTCCGCCCTTCGGCACGTGGAGAATATGAGATAACGGACTTGAACCGCCTGTACCTCGAAGAAGGAACACTGAACGTGGAACTGTTCGGACGCGGATTCGCATGGCTGGATACCGGAAACTGCGACAGCCTGCTCGAAGCCTCCAACTTCGTGGCTACCATTCAGAACCGGCAAGGCTTCTACGTCAGCTGTATCGAAGAGATAGCCTGGCGGCAAGGATGGATTTCGTCCGGACAATTGCTGCTGCTTGGACAGAAACTCGAAAAGACCGAATACGGTAAATACCTGATAGAACTGTCTAAACAACCCTTGAAATAAACATAAATAATCATATATGAAAACTTATCTGGTGACCGGTGCCGCAGGATTTATTGGCGCCAATTATATTAAGTATATCTTGGCCAAGCACAGCGATATAAAAGTGGTGGTTCTTGACGCCCTGACGTATGCGGGTAATCTGGGAACTATTGCCAAAGATATCGACAACGAACGTTGTTTCTTTATCAAAGGAGACATTTGCAGCCGCGAAGTGGTGGACAGCCTTTTTGCCGAATACCGTTTCGACTATGTCGTGAACTTCGCCGCCGAAAGCCATGTAGACCGCAGTATCGAAAACCCGCAACTGTTTCTGATCACCAACATCCTCGGTACGCAGAATCTGCTGGATTGTGCCCGCCGTGCCTGGGTGATGGGTAAGGACGAACAGGGATATCCTACCTGGAGAAAAGGAGTGCGCTACCATCAGGTATCTACCGACGAGGTGTACGGCTCACTCGGTGCGGAAGGCTACTTCACGGAAGAAACCCCGCTTTGTCCGCACAGCCCGTACAGCGCTTCGAAAACCAGTGCCGACATGGTAGTCATGGCTTATCACGACACTTATAAAATGCCGGTAACGATCACCCGCTGTTCCAACAACTACGGCCCCTATCATTTTCCCGAAAAACTGATTCCATTGATTATCAAGAATATACTCGAAGGCAAACATCTGCCTGTCTACGGTGACGGAAGCAACGTGCGCGACTGGCTTTACGTAGAAGACCACTGCAAAGCGATCGACTTGGTAGTGCGCGAAGGCAAAGAGGGCGAAGTGTACAACGTAGGTGGTCACAACGAAGAAACCAATCTTGAAATTGTGAAGCTGACCATTGCCACTATCCGTAAACTAATGACCGAGAAACCGGAATATCGTCAGGTCCTTAAAAAGAAAGTGAAAGGTGAAGACGGAGAAATCTCCGTTGACTGGATCAACAACGATCTGATCACTTTTGTCAAAGACCGTCTGGGGCACGACCAGCGTTATGCCATTGATCCCACGAAGATCACGAACGCCTTGGGCTGGTATCCCGAAACGAAATTTGAAGATGGCATCGTGAAGACAATCGTATGGTATCTTGAAAATCAAGACTGGGTGGAAGAGGTGACCAGCGGAGACTATCAAGGCTATTACGAAAAGATGTACGGAAAATAAATCAATGTCGGATCAAGAATCCTATTGATAGCAAAATACCCATTAACAGCATATTACGTGAAGTCTCACCTAGTATGCTGTTTAATTTTTTACCACTGTGAATCTGCACCATCCGTCTCCATGTGAGGACATGAGGAATCAGGTAGAGTAACGGAAGAAGTGCGGCAAACAAGTGTCCTTCGAAGAAGAACCAGAAACACAGAAGACTTGCTGCCACCCCCAGCATCAAATAAAGATAACGTCCGAACTTCTCGCCAAAACGAACGATGACCGTCCGCTTTCCGCTCCGTGCATCCGCTTCACGGTCTCGGTAATTGTTGACTACCAGCAAGGTATCAATCAGCAGTCCGCAGATCAGAGAAGCTACCGTTGTGTCCGAAGTCCATGTCAGCGCCTGCACGTAGTACGTTCCGCCCACGGGGACGAATCCGAAAAATACGATGACCAGAACATCGCCCCAGCCGTTGTAGGATAATGGATAAGGGCCTGTGGTATAGAGGAAAGCGAAGAGTACGCAGAGAAGTCCTACTATGATCAGCTCCCATCCGGCATAAAACAGCAGCGCAGATCCGATCAGACAGGCGAACAGGACGGTGACGATGATTCCGTTTCGCATGGCTCTCGGTGAAATCCAGCCCTGTGCGCAGGCTCGTTCCGGTCCCAGCCGGTCTTCGCGGTCGGTTCCTTTGAGGTAGTCGAAGAGGTCGTTGATAAAATTGGCGGCAATTTGCATCAGACCGGCGAACAGGCAGCAGATAAGGGCCGGCAACCATTGAAAATGTCCATCCATATAAGCAAGTGCGCTACCGATCATGACCGGCGTAATGGCTCCTGTCAGAGTCTTGGGACGTGCTGCTAATATCCACGCACGCAGCGAGTTACGCTTTACTTCTTCCATGCTTTAATATATAATAATAAGTTTTGACGGACAAAGATACATGATTTTTCCTATCTTTGCGCCTCAAATAGTGGGGGAATGTGTTATATGTAGAAGAAAATAAACCAAAGAAGATGAAAAAAATAAATTACCTGTTCATAATATTCGTATTATTCCTGTTCGTATCTTGTAAGTCAAAGAAGAATGTCGTATCGACCCTGCCTCGTCCTGTGCTCAATGTCGATTCCGTCCGTCCGGACAGTTCCGCCGCTATCGACGACCTGTTTGCTCCGGATCATTCTCAGCTTGCCGACTTGAAAGTTTCGACGAAAAAGCAGAAGAAAACAGCGAAGAAAGAAGCTGCGACCGAGCAGGAAGAACGTAATTTGGTACTTCGCGGAACGAAGATCACGTCTTCTACCGTGAAGTACCAAATTACGTTCTTCCTGCTCGGTCGCAG
>ERZ773277.1530-NODE-1530-length-18226-cov-4.175334_pt1 | contig 18226 bp, 18 predicted proteins | sample MGYA00511957_ERZ773277 | MGnify/ENA primary metagenome ERZ773277 (study PRJEB29015, sample SAMEA2737800) | human gut metagenome | biome: human gut; feature: human-associated habitat; material: faeces | place: China | collected 2012 ... | reverse complement strand
AGGGAAATAAGAAGATCGTTCCTCTCTATGCCGCATTTTGTATCTGAGGCGATAAGAAAATCGGTGTCTGCGCTGCCGGTCTTCTCGTTGTTATTGTTCCGAAAACGGAACAATAACGGAAAATATCGGAGTTTTCAAAACTTTTTTCTGCGTTTTTTGCAAATTGGGTGTTGACAGCCGTCTGCGCCTGCCGTACAATATTATCGTATTAAAGTCATCAAGATTTTTGTCCCCGCACGAATAGGCGGAGGCGCGTCATCAAACCACCGAGTCCATCTCGGCATGTCACCTTCTTGCCGGCGCATCCCTTTGGGACATAAGCCACCGGACGTCATTACCCCACCCGGCACAAAATACCCCGCGCTGCCGGCACATACAACAGAATACTGCATTACAGGAGGGCATTTTCCACAATGGGAAGTGTCCTTTTTTATGCGACAATTCAAGCGAAGGAGGATTCATGGCCCTCCTTCGCTTTTTATATAGCAGGAGAAGCCTCAAAAGGTCTACGGAGAGTTTTATACCAGCATTTCCCCTGTCCCGGTCGGATACCCTTGTCTCACAAGCACAGCGCCGACCAACCCTTCCCCAGCAGCTTCCGCGTCCGGGGGCCAGCCGATTGATAATTGTGCTCCCGCCATGCGTGCATGGGCGTAGTTCGCACCCGCCCTGTTCCAAACGGAACGGGCGGCGGTGCGGTGGACACCGGCATTTTCCACCAACTCTGCTGCCGGGGCGAGCAGCAGAGAGACCCAGCAAGCCAAAGCCAATCGAAGAGCCTGTACGGAGATCAGATGCTCGAGCCCTTGACAAACGGACTCCGCTGAAATACGCGAAAATATGTGTCCGCAAGCCGATGTGAGACGGCCTCTGCGTCCGCGAACCCGGCAGGGCAAGCGGGGCGCTGTACCACCGCTATCCGTGGTACATAAGCTTCCCCTCCGATGAGGAACCAGCATACTGCGCCGGCCCGCTTCACGAGGGACCGGAATCCGCATAGGGAATGAACCGGCCCCTGTTTTGGTGCCGTTGTACTGGTTATTTTCAGCGTCAGCGGAAAATTACCAGCTCCCTGTATCGTGACTGAGGATGTCGTAGGGCAGCGACACTCCCTTTGGGTCTTATGCTGACCCGAGAAGCATGTGCCATTTTACCTGCCGTTCGGCTGGCCAAAGCGTGGATTCGCTACACAGGAAAAACAAAACCATTTCAGTCAAAATAGAAAGTGAGGACTGCATCCATGAGCAGTTTAAAATACGAAATCACTCAGATCCCCATCAGCCCCGTGAAGATCAAGAACAAGAAATCGACGATCATGACGCAGACCGTCAAGGAATACCGCAACGATGCCATTCACTTCGGGGAGTGGTGCAAAAAGAACCGCGGCATCCGCCACCTCGATGAGCTGTGCGCCCAAAAGGTTACCCTGCTGCAGGATTACGCGGACGATCTCGCCGCGCAGGGCAAGAGCGCCGCGACCATCCACAAGTATATGTCCGGCGCGTGCCGCGTGTTTGGGGTGGAGCTTGGTAGTATCACCAAGCCGCAGCGCTCGGTCGCCGATGTTACGCGCAGCCGCGGCAGAAAGCCGGTGGATGAGCGCGCCGACGCGCAGCGCGAGGCGAGCCCGCGGCTCTATGACTTTGCCGAGCGCGTGGGAATCCGCCGCGCGGAATACGCCGCCCTGCACGGCAGCGATTTCGGCGAGGACGAGGTCGGGCCCTATGTGCTCGTCCGGCGCGGCAAGGGCGGCAAGCGCCAGAAGCAGCGTCTCCTGCCCTCGGATGCGGACTTTGTCCGTGCCTACTTCGACGGCAGCGAGGAGCTCGTTTTTAGCGAAGCCGAGATGCGAAACAAGATCGACCTGCATCATCTCCGCGCCATGCAGGGCCAGCGTGTCCTTCAGTATTACACGGACCGCTGCGACAATGAGCCCGGCTACCGCGAAAAGCTTCTGCGCGACATCAAGTGCATCTGGGACGAGGACGACATCAAGCGTAAAACCAACGGGCTGCGGCGGAAGCACTGGCACGAGGGGCTTTATACCGGTCGGTATTACCTGCGCGGCAGGACCCGCACCCTCGCGCTGCAGCTTGGCCTGCCGGTCACCTACGACCGGCTCTGCGTGCTGGCCGTGTCGGTCTTCCACCTGTCCCATTGGCGGCTCGATGTCACGGTCGACAACTATCTGCTCGCGCAGTAAGGGGGGTGATCGTTCACAGCATCCCATGCCGCGTGCGGCACACCGAATACCAACAACATATTTTGACAAAGGAGCCTTTCCCATGAATAACCAGACTTACCGCATCACTCTCAACGCCGCCGCGCTTCTCCCGCTCGCGCAGGGGAAACTGGAGTGTGTCAACCTCATCAACTGGTATCCCGCCCGCTATTACCCGCACGACAGCGACCCGCCGTTCGCGGAACTGAAGCTCTACCAGCGGGCGTTTTGCAGCACAAGCGCCCGCCGCATCAAGGCGCAGCTTGGCACGGACCGCGCCGTGCTGACCTTTCGCTTGCCGACCGGTCCTGAGCTGGATTATGAGTTCTCTTTCTCGGTACGGCTTATGCCGGAGCGCAGGCTCGTACAGATCCGCTACAGCCGTATTTCATACGGCCCCGGCTGCAAGGATATCGTCCATTCCCATCCCTATGAGACCGGAATGTCTTTTTACATTCCCTACCTCGAGGCGCGCGAGCTGTGCCTGATCGCCGCCGCGCACGAGGAATGATAGCAAAACTGACGCGAGGTCGCGAGCAGAGGCCGCCAAGTAAATAGGTTGAAAATAACCAAGTTGGTTAATTGAGGTGGATTACCCCCTCGACATCCAACTTGGTTATTTGGGCAATTGGACTGTATATTCCCAATGGCTACAAATTTCGTATTTTCGGCGGTTTGCAAAAAAATATTTCAGTGGCTCTGAAATGTGGTAAAACATATCCGATGGAGAAATGGAGGCAATGCGTGAAAAGGAGGCGAGATCGGTGCAAAAGCTGCTGCACACCCTGTATATTACAGAGCCAGATACTGTTTTGCGGAGAGATGGTGAGGCATTGGTCGCTGTACACGCCAATGGGCGGGAGGACCACATTCCGCTTCATTTATTGGATCGGATCGTGTGCTTTTCCGGGGCGTCCATATCACCAGCGGTCATAGATGCCTGTGTGAAACATGATGTCGGCTTTTCGGCCCTGTCGCAGTCTGGCAGGTTTTGCTTTCGTCTAAATGGCCCGACGACAGGGAATGTGCTATTGCGAAAAAAACAATATACCCTTCCATGCGAAAATCGGCTTTATTTGGCAAAGAGAATGCTTCACGGGAAACTGGAGGGACAAGCGACTGTTTTGGGTAGGTTCCGCCGCAATCACCCATCGGAGCTGCTCAGAGCAACGGAGGAGGCGATAAGGACAATCGCGGAGCAGTTACCGATGGCTGTGACGAATGAAGGGCTGAGAGGACTGGAGGGGCAGGCAGCGAGACTTTACTTCGATGCCTTTGGACGCATGATCCTTACGGAGGACAAGGCGTTTCGCTTCGAAGGGCGGAACCGTCGACCGCCACGGGATCGTTGCAACGCTATGCTGTCTTTTGGTTACACGCTGCTTGCAGAGATCTGCGTGCAGGCGGTCGAAAGTGTGGGACTTGATCCGCAGGTAGGATTTCTGCACAGTGAGCGTCCTGGGAAGCCTGCATTGGCATTGGATCTCATGGAGGAGCTTCGCGCACAGGTGGCAGATCGCCATGCTTTACGAATGATCAATTTGCGCATGGTATCGTCCGAGATGTTCGAAACCGGACGGGAGGACGGCGTTTTTCTCGATGCCAGAGGGCGCAAATGCTTTTTGCGTGAGTGGAACCGTATGTGGAGGCAGGAAGTTATGGTCCCTGAACTGGGGCAGCGAGTGGCACGCGGCCTTCTGCCATACCTGCAGGCTGCACGACTGGCGCGCTACCTCCGAGGCGATGAGTCAATGTATGATTTGATTCGATGGGAGTGAGGATGCCATGTTGGTTGTGATCGTATATGACATTTCGACCGCAGAAGCAGGCGGGCAGAAACGACTCAGAAAGGTTGCAAGGCTATGCAGGGATTGGGGTATTTCAGTGCAGGACTCTGTTTATGAATGCGAACTGGATGCGAGCCAGTATAGGAGCCTGAAAGAAAAACTGGGAGGGCTTATCCAACCGGATCGAGATAGTATTCGCTTTTATTTGCTTGGTAACCGATTTCAACGCCGGATCGAAACCCTTGGCAGGGAGCGCGTGCAGTGGGATCGAGAGACATATGTGATATAGCAGGAGGAGCATTATGCGGTTCTATCGTGTGAAGTTGCTGCGGACGGCGGCAAAGGAAATCAAACAGCAGATAGATTACCGTCAGACGCTTTTGGCAGGTAATCATTTTGAAAGCCTGTGTTTCCCTGAAAAGCAAGGAAAGCGCAGCATCGGCATCTTGGCTGGCGTTGATTGGAGGGGCAGATTGGAAGTTGCCATTGCACGGTGGCAAAAAAGAGCGACATTACGGGAAAAAACGCCAAGGCGGAGGAGATTGCACTGACTGAATTTGTCGCTCAGGCGACGAACTTGCTGAAGAAGAGTAAAACGCAATCGGAAATTCAGACTATGAAGAACATAGACTTCGGAAACGGAAGGTATGTACGCACCATCGTCGAAAGAGCAGCAATGGCGCAGGCATCCAGACTTCTGAACGAAAGAGACGGCGAAATATCAAATGCCGACATTCGGCTTTTGTGCGAGGAGGATTTCACGGCGGCAATACACCGGGAAAAAGAAGACCAAAGGATGCCGATGGGATTCGCGGGGTAGTAAGCGTATAGCGCTTGCAAAACTGCAAAATGCTCGTAGAGTGATGGTGCAAGTTCAACAAACGGATGCGGTTTCTATTGAAAAAATATAGACAGTGTGCTACAATTTGGGTAGACGACTTTCAACGCTGGCTGTTCAACAAAACAGAAAGAGAGGATGACGCATTTGGACAGAGTATTGACGATATTAGAGGTCTCGCGTAAGCAAGACTATATTTTCTCCAGCAAGAAACTGAGAGAGAATGCGGATCGCTCGAACGAGATTGCTTATGTAACGGGAAGTGAGTTTTTCCGTGAAAGTGCGAAAAACCTGTACGATGAGCAAAGGAACATGGTCTATGCCGGCGGCGGGCACACGGTACTCCAATTTGACAGCGCCGATCAGGCAGTTGCCTTCACTCGTGCTGTGACCGAGGATGCCTTGCGCCGCTTTGAGGGAATGGAGATTTTCGCCAAAACACTACCTTACGACGAGAGCAAAACGCCTGGTGAGAATCTAAATGCGCTGTCTGCGGCGCTGGAACGGAAAAAGGCATTCCGACAGTCATCTTTCCGCCAGATGAGCTTTGGCATTGAGGCATTGGACAGCCTCCAAAACTACCGACCGCAGTGTGCGGAAAAGACGGATAGGGAGAAGATCCCAGAGAATCTTCTCGCGCCGCCGGAGGGATGGGAGTATCCCAAGCAGCTCGCGGATCTGTCGGGGGATAATTTCATTGCCGTAGTTCACATTGACGGAAACGCGATGGGGAACAGAGTGAGCAGCCTTTATAAGAACTGTGGCACGGATTGGGAATCCTGTAGAAAGAGCCTTCGCCGCTTCAGCGACGGTATCCAAGCGGATTTTGAGATGGCTTTCAGACAGACGGTGCAGACATTACTTACATCCGACTATGTGTTGACTCCGCCTATGCTTCCGATTCGACCGATCATTTTGGCGGGCGATGATGTATGCTTTGTTGCGGATGGAAAGATTGGCCTAGAGGGTGCAAGGATCTTCCTCGAACATCTGACAGCATTGACGAATCAGGAGGATAAGGGATCTTATGCGGCCTGCGCGGGCGTTGCTCTAGTACATCAGAAATACCCGTTCCATCAGGCATACAATTTGGCGGAGGAGCTTTGCAGCAGCGCAAAGCGATATGGATCTTCCATCGATAAGGATGGTCGTGTGTCCGCCATGGACTGGCACATCGAGTTTGGGCAGCTAAAGGAGAACCTTTCCGAAATCCGCAAGGACTATGAGACGGAAGACGGCTGTCGGTTGGAACTGAGACCTGTGACCGTCATTGTCCCTGACGGTGTCAATGCTTCTCCGGCTGGGCAGAGAAGCTACGATTTCTTCCGCGCGATGTGCAGCGCGATGAAGAACGAGTACGGAAACATTGCACGCAGCAAGATCAAGGATCTGCGCGAGGCGCTCAAACAGGGAGAGGTGGAAAGTGAGTTCTTCCTTCAGGACAAAAAGGTACAGGATCTGTTGTATCACGGCTTTACGGCGATGCATCGGACGGATAGGGAAAGGGCAGACATATACCGTGAAATGTTTAACAACGGCGGGAAGCTATATAAAAAAGCCTTTGCCGATTTCGATGGTATGAGGAGATGCCTGTTTTTTGACGCAATCGAAATGATCGACCATTGTGACTTTTTGGAGGTGGTGGAATGAGCCAGAGGATCACGCTTTACGTGCGGGTGCGTCTGCTCTCCGATACGATTTTCGGTGCTGGTTTCAGCGTCCCCGGTGGAGAAGATATCGCAGTATGCGAAGATTCGAAGGGTTACCCATATTTGAAAGGCAGTACACTCAAGGGCCTCTTACGGGAAAGCCTTGAAAACTGGGTCGTATGGACGAGCGGAAGTGAAACGGATGTCGATGAACTGATGGGCGTTTCCGGATGGGACGGTCTTACAGATGATCGACGCATTCAGCTCTCAGAATTCCAAGTGCAGTCACCTCCCGCGTCACCGGAGGAGTGCTATGAGACAAGAGCCTTTACCTCCCTGACGGATGCCGGAACAGTGGAGAGCGGAACGCTCCGCATGGCGTCCTGCGTTCGCAAGGGAATGACCTTTGTTGGGGAAGTACACTGTGCCTGCGAAGATGAGATCCTGGTGAAAAGCGCCCTGACTTCAATCAAATGGGTCGGCACGATGCGAAGCAGAGGCTTTGGACGGGTACAGTTTACGGTTGAGAGCTGCGTTGAGCAAAGCGCAGCGACACAGAGTTTGACTGCTGCAGCCTGTATTCGCTATCGACTCCATACAGACTCCCCTGTTCTGATCACGGACCTTGCCCGCAGCAAGGATAACAGCTATGAGACAAGAGGTTACATCCCTGGATCGGCAATTCGGGGACTAATCGTCGGAAATTTGGCAAAGGACAAGCAGGATTGGTTTGCCATACATAGAACGGAGCTACTCTCTGATAATATACGTTTTTTGGCCGCGGTTCCTGTGGCGGACGAAAGGGCGGGGCTCCCATCCATCAAGGGCTTTTACGAGAACAAGGATGAGAGCATATTTGAAACCGTAATGCAGAACGGCTCCTTTACTCCGGGACTGAAGCGCGCAAAAATTGGAAGCTTTTGCGCGCTTGAGGGCGATACTCTCAGCTACTGGAGCGCATCGACTGGCGGTGCTACGCGTATCCTGCGTGGAAAAAGTGATGTAGATAAGACAATGTTCCAAACGCGATATATCGACAAAGGGCAGACATTTGAGGGATATATCGAACTGGACGACCCGAAAATGGCCGAAATGATCGCGGCTGCATTGCCCAAGACGGTGTGGCTTGGCGCAGATCGGTATGAAGGCTTTGGAAAATGCTCTGTTGTCTGCTGTGAGGTCGTGGAAGAGCCTGCATGGCGGCGTGAATACGGATTCCGAAAGCAGAACGAGGTCACACAGGAGCTTTACCTTCTTGCGGTGTCTCCGTTTACCATGCTGAATGAGATTGGAGACCCGTGTGGACTGTCGCAGAGAGATTTGGCAGAGAAAATGGGCGTTGGCAGCGTTGTGGTTTCTGTATGCAGCACCTCCATGTCAGAGTACGGTTCCTATAACCGCATATGGAAAGGCAGAAATGCGGCAGTCCGTATGTACGACCGCGGGAGCATTTTTAAGCTGTGTTGTGATCGTGCGCCGGATCTTGAGAGACTGCAAAAAATAGAAAGAGAGGGTCTTGGCATCCGCAGGGCAGAGGGCTTTGGACAGGTCCTATTCTTGAAAAATGAGCTTTTTGAGGGTATTCGTCATAAAGCTGCTGTGGAGGGAACACGTGATACAAAGCAGGCAAACAGTGCGGCTGCTGTACGTCGTGCACGCTATTGCTGGGTAATGGCGCGAGCAGACGAGGTCAGAGAGAGTGGACTTTCGCCAAGCCAACTGGGGACGCTCCAGGCGTTGTGCGAGCGCGCAATCGCCTGCAACGGGAAGCTGGATGAGTTGGAGAGATTCTTCAACAGAAATCTGAACGATCGTGGAGCGAAGCACGCGAGCAAATTCAGCAAGATTTATGAGCTGGTGAAGCGGGTAACAACAACTCCTATGGAGAACTTGATCGGAGTTTCCTGCAACGACAATATGACGGAGCGGCTGCGGCTGCTGTGCCTACTGTTTGATTTCAGCCGGAAGGAGGGCGAGTGATATGAGGGCGGTTTTTACCACAGCGATCCGATATAAAGTGAATGCGGTATGCGAAACGCCGCTTCGTACCGGCGGAGCGGCCGGCAACACAGAAAGCGTTTTGCGTGACAGCTTCGGCAATGCCTTCCTGCAGGGAAGCTCCTTGGCCGGCGCTCTACGCAACTGGCTCGAAAATAACGGTGAACAAAAGACTGCCAAAGCGTTATTTGGCAGTCAGGAGCATGAGGGCCGCCTGATCGTATCGGATGCTGTGCTGCGGGCTGACGCGGAACAGGCGATCCGTCCACGGTTGAGAATCGATGAAAAGAATGGAACGGCAGCCGACAAAGGTAAGTTTGATGTTGCACACATCGTCTCAGGCTCACAGCTCGATTTCGAGTTGACCTGGCTTGGAAACGGGCGGGATGACGAAGAGATCATGACTGTCGAGCGGATGCTTGGAGCAGTCAACAGCGGCGAGATTCGACTTGGCGCACAGAAAAGCAACGGCTTTGGACGGCTGACACTTTGCGTCCGTAAGCGCAGCTACGATCTCATGAATAAAGCGGATCGCGCAGCATGGATCGAGGATCGCGATGACGGCGATGAGATCAAGCTGCCGGAGAATGTAACGGACCGACGGGTCACCTTTGTGTTGGAAGGGATTGCGGACTCTGTTTTGATTAGGGCATCCGCTCCAGTATATGAGGGCGACCAAAGCTATACCGTAAACATTGAGGAGAATGGTCACCCTATTTTGCCTGGTTCCTCTATAAAAGGTGCGCTTCGCGCCCAGTGTATGCGTATCGTTCAGAGCGCAGGCGTGCGGGAATCGTTGGTAAATGATTTGTTTGGCCGTGGAGCGCAGGACGGCGATAATGGGCGAGCGGGCGTAATATGCGTTGATGATGTCCGTATGAATGATGTCAAAAAACAGAGGATCCGAAGAATTCGCATCAATCGTTTTACCGGTGGTGTGATAAGAGGTGGACTGTTTGCCGAGGAACCTCTGAGCGGAGCAGTGCAAATGACCATCTCCGTCAAGGAGGAGCAGGATGCATTGTGTGCGCTGCTTGTGTATGCCCTGCGCGATCTCGGCCTCGGCCTTTGCAATCTCGGAAGCGATGGTGCGATTGGTCGCGGTTACATAGCGGTCAAGCGGATTCTGATCCAGACGCTGGACGGAAGGAAGGCAGAGATCGGCTTTGACCAGAACCATACAATGAGCATGAGGGATACTGATGGTCTGTTCGATAAGTGGCAGAAGGCGTGGAAGGAGTGCATGGTATGAGACAGATCGAACTACAGGCGGACCAGGCTCTCGCACAGGGACTGCAGCTTCCATATGCGATGATCCGATCCTACAGCCAGGTGACGATGGGAAACACTCCGACGGCTGTCGATTTGACGGAAGTGATTGAGGCGAGATTCTTTAACGCTGAAACGGAGGTTCGCCTCTTCCGTAAAGACGGAAAATTATGTGGCGCTAAGCTTTGCGGGGAGTGCGGAGACATCGGCACCGAGGAGAGCTTCCGCATAGAGAATCCCGAGTTTGGCTCTGAACTCAAAGTGTATCGGCATTTAGCGTCAGATGAAGATGGGCAGACTTATGTAATGACGACCAGACTATGCGGCTGGACTGGGAGGTAAATATGGCAGCAGATAAAAGAGTCCGAGCACCTTATAACTTTATACCTCTTTCGGAGAAGGTATTGCTTCCTTATAACAGCATTGAAGAGCTTCCGCCGCATGATCGGATGGATCCGGCGTTGAAAACGGGTGAGATTCATGTTTCCATGGTGGCAGATACGCCTGTGTTTGTAAGTGATGGAGACAAGAATGAGCCGCATTTTTTCCGCGGGAACAATGGAAAGTACATGATACCGGGGTCGACGATCCGCGGAATGGTTCGTGAGAATATGCAGATCCTCGGATTTGGCCTGATGCGCACTGGAGAGGACTTGGAAGATGTTCAAATCTACTTTAGAGAAATCGCGTCAGCGAGAGAAAGCGTTGGCAACGCATTAAAAGAGTACTATCGTAGTGCATTGGATGTTCAGACCAAGCGTACGGCATCGGGAAGCACATACACGATCCCTCAAAATGTCTGCGCGGGTTATCTGCGCAGAGAAGGCCAAAGCTATAAGATCTATCCTACGAAAATACCGTATATCCGCGTATCCCGGAATCATCCGGATGTTGTGCTGCTTCAGACGAAGCACGAGAGCGCAGATAATGCGTGTGTTGTCAAAGTCCTGTATCAGATGGAGGGAGAGCGCGTGAAGCACATATCCCGCCATGTCGAAGGGACTTCTGTCGGTCAAATGATGAAAGGATTCCTTTTGTATACTGGAAATCCTGTGGGTAGAAAAGAGAACCACCTCTATCTGTTTCCAGAGGCTGATGCAGATGCAATTCCGTTGGACATCTCTCGCGAGGACATTATTTCCTATACGGAGGACTGGGAGAATCGAAGAAATTCTTTGCGTGGAGGAGGCTATGACCCTGACTTTTGGGCGCTTCCGGAGGACGGAGAACAGAAACCGGTTTTTTATCTTCGCCACGAGGGGCACACTTATTGGGGAATGTCACTGTTCCTACGAATCGGGTATGTTCACCCGATCTCAGACGGCTTGCCGCAGCGCCACAGAGAACTTCAGAGCTTGAGCGAGATGCCCATAGACTATCCGCATGCGATCCTTGGATTTGCGGAGGATGATGGCCGCGCATATCGGTCGAGAGTGTCGTTCAGCGATTTTGGGGCAGAGGGAAATCCGCAAGAGATGCCGGAACTTCGGACCGTATTAGGTGGCCCAAAACCGAGCTATTATCCAGGATACTTGGCTGATGGCAAGAACTATAACGATGAGGATTTCAGAATTAGAGGCTATAAGCAGTACTGGCTGAAGGAACTCCAGCTCACTGAAGGAAAGGATACCGTGGCATCGAAGCTTCGACCACTGCCAAAAGGGACAAAGTTCAGTGGGGTTGTGCGCTACAAGAATTTGACAGATGAGGAACTAGGCCTACTGCTATGGTCGCTGCGGTTGGAAGACGGATGCTACCAGACAATCGGCATGGGGAAACCATGCGGCCTCGGTCGTATGAAATTGACGATCAGGGAGCTTAAGGAATTCTCACCGACAGAGTTGTATCTCAGCGGAAGCTTTTCTGCAACGGCTCAAGTGCATGACAGCGAGGCGGTCAACAAGTATATTGAGATCTACGACGCTGCAGCCGGAGGGAAGAGTTCGAAGAAACCGTCTCCACTTCATAAGCGTAAAGAGCTTAAGGACTTCTTCTTCATGAAGAAAGAGATTCGAACGGCTGAGGACACGAGCTATATGACACTAGACGAGTACAGGAACATACGCAGTCCTCTGCCTACCGTCCAGGCCATTCGGGAAGATGAGGAAACAAGGGCGGCCGAAGCGAAGCCGATGAGCGAGGATGAAATGAGAGCGGCACTGCTTGCAAAGTTTGGCTCCAAGTATAAAAAATAGCACAGCATGTCAGAAAAGAGAGTGGGGATTCTAGGGGGATCTCCACTCTCGGAAGGAGAATGGAAATGGCGCGAAAAATCATTTTGTTCCTCAGCGAATATAAGGGAAACGCGCAGGAGAAAAGCTATCGCTGTCCCGTTGGCAAAGATATTGCCGGAACACAGACCAATGAGGCACCTGTGAAATATTTGCTGCGTCAATACGGCAATGTGGAGGAGATCCTTTGTATTGTGACGTCTAAGGCCAAGGAAACGGCTTGGCTGCCGTTTCAGGACATGATTGCCCGGACTGCGCAGGATGTTGCCCTAACGGAGATCCCCTATGAGGAGGGAGACGACTTTACGGACGGGCCGCTGACAGGGATCATGGAAAAGGTGCAGGCTGAGGACGAGGTTCTGCTTGAAACGACCGGCGGGTTCCGAAATGCGGTGATGGACCTCCTGCTGCTCAGCCGTATTTTGTCCTATACGGGAGTTAAGACGATCGGGGCGGTATACAGCAATTACCCAAAGACAGAGATAGAGGATCTTTCGCACCTGATTGGCTTCTTTGATCTGGTTGGTGGCATGCAGGAGTTAACATCTTTTGGAAGCGTAAAAACGCTCCGTGCCTACTATAGGCGGACAGAAGAACCGAAGATCGAAAGGCTGCTTTCTGCAATGGAAAACCTTTATGAGACCATCACACTTTGCAAGGCTAAGCGGATCGATGCGTGTATGCAGACCTTTGATGCAGCGCTGACCGATGCGGAGACTTGTGGAGATATGATGATGCGGCAGCTCTTGCCGGCCTTCCGAAAGAAGTTTGGCAAGAAGCTGACAACGCCGGGACTGATCAAGTGGTGTATCCAAAGCGATATGCTGCAGCAGGCCGTGACCGTTTATACCGAGAGAATCCCAGCCTTTGTTATTGAATGCGGACACTTTATTGAAGTGACACCGTTTGCAAGAACTCCGGAAGTTAAGGAATATGAGGATGCCGCGGCAGTGCAGTTTATGCGTGACTTTATGACACTGTCGAAAAAGCCGGGGCCGAAGAGACATCCTCTTAGAGAACTTAACGATAATTCGCCGATGGTCTATGTTGATACGATTGAAAATATGGAGAATATGTTGATTTCTTCCGGTTATAGACTGCGCTGCCCTGTATCACAGATGCAGCAGATTTGCAGGGATTACCTCTATATTAAAACGGCACGCAATATGATGAATCATGCGAATGACTCCGCTACACAGGATCAGCAGGAACTAGTAGACTACCTTACCGAATATGGCTATGTGCTACTGGAGGATACATCTGCAGAGACTCTGCGTCGAGCTATTTTACAGGGAGTCGAAAATCTCAGACCAATTCCCAAAAAGGAGAGAGCGCATTGAAGAAGTTTATCACTGTGATCCCACTTCAAGTACAAGGGCAACTGCGCCAGTACTACTATCAGGCGGTTGGCAACAGAAGGCTTCAAATGGATCGAACTACCAGCTTTCCCATTCTAACGGCAGTAAATGGCTATGTGGAGCAGGGAGAGACTTTTCGCCTTCTTGCGATTGTGGCGGATAGCGAGGATGGTCGGAGAAACTGTGCGGCGCTTCAGAACGAATTGGAGGAGTTATGCAAGGCAAAGAACTGTCCCTGCCCTACAATTGATGTAATAGCCGCTCCGAGTGATGAGCGCGTGGTGTCTCATGTTGCCGTATTCCAAAAGTTGATCGACTGTGTAGAGGATGATGACGAGCTCTTTGCCTGTATCACCTATGGGACAAAGCCTCTTTCGCAGGCGGTTCTTCTGGCGGTACAGTACGCTTATCGAATTAAGAAAAACGCATCGATCTCCTGCGTTGTATATGGACAGATCGACCGCAGCAAGGGGAGAAATCCGGAGTCGTGGACGGCGCAGGCCTATGATGAGACGGCGCTGCTCCAACTCGGCGAGGTCGTGCGTGTCCTGGCGGAACGCGGGGCGACTGACCCAAAGGCGGCTATCAATACGATCCTTTCGCTGTGAGAGGAGATGGAACATGATTGATAGAACAGATCGGCTGTGGGAGCGTTTGGAAAAACTGGTTGTTCAGTGGCGTGGCATAGGGCCTGATGACGAGGCTGTACGAACAAGTCTGAATTTTGAAATGACTGAAGTGCTGATGGACCTGTTCTGCTCCGGTCGAGATGATGAAAAAAATGCGAAGGCGTTGGAAGACTTTGCGCTTGTCTGGCAGGAGCTTGACCGATATGACCCTTCGACAGGGAGCTTTCGCGGCTTTGTTCAGACGCGCATGAAAATGCGCCGCATGGATGCACAGCGGCAGGATGCCGGAATGCATCGGGAAATGAAGGAAGCGGAAAAAGATTGGGAAGGGTCCTGTGATGGGATGCCCGGTGAGAGCGACGGGAAAAAGAAACCGATATGGGTCCGCCCGGATTCCCTCGATGCGCCGATAGTCACCTCGGATGGCGAAGACGGTGGTACTCTTTCGGATATGGTCGCAGATGATAGGAGCGGTAGGGAAGCCACGCAGCGGCTAAATGTGGATGAAAGTCTCTGTGAGCTGATCACATTGATCCTGCTGCTGCCACAACGCCTCAGCGGACAGGCCAACAATCCGGTTAAGATCAAGTATTTCCGTATGTTTTTTACGGATAGCATGGTACTGTCGGTTCACACCATGGAGATGGAATACCTCCATAAGCGGCAGCGCGATATTTTCGAAGCAATGTGCATCCCTTTTTTGGACTTCTTCATGCGGGACATTTGCCGCTCACTTGAGGAAATATTGGCCTCAGACCTGAAGCTGCATGGCGAGATGGTTGAGGGCAGGGCGATGAAGCGACCGGAACAGCCTCTGCCGAATGATGTGTACAGGCAGTATATGCGAGTTGTTGAGCATATTGAGATCCGTTCAGACGGGGCAATTTCAAACCAGCGCGCCAGCTATTATCAATTCTTAAAGGAGCGCCTATGCTGACACAATACAAATTGACGCTCCAACCGGAGAAACCGTGTTCGCCGCGTCCGGAATGGGCCTATCGGCTTTATGCCGCTTTACTTGCAGAGACGTCGCAGGACTTTGCGGTATCGGTTCATCAAAGCGCGGTGACGCCGGTGAGTCAGTTTCTGCGCCATACGCCGCAAGGCCTGCAATGGACGATCAATTTGCTGGGCGAGGAGAGCGAGGCAGTACTCGCGCCAGTTATTGACAGACTTGACCGCGTTTTGCTGGAAAAGGATCGTGTGGTACTGCTGACAGAGAAAAGAAGCAGTCATATGCTCTGCAGTGCGGACGAGCTATTTGCCCTTGCTGCGCAGGGGAACTCCCAGCTGCATCGACTGCGCTTTTGCACACCAACCTGTTTCAAAAGCGTGGGGCAGTATCTTCCTCTGCCCACGACGCGTCTAATTGTGCAAAGCCTGATGAAAAAGTGGAACGGCTGCATTTCCGAATGCCCGATTGAAGATGAGGATGGACAGGGAATGGAGACGTTGGCTGCTGGACTGCGGCCGCGTGATTTTCAGCTTCGCAGCCGCACCTATTATCTGAAGGGGAATTCAATTCCCGGCTTTGTAGGCGAATTGACATTGGAAAACCGACTGGATGGCTTTCACAGAGAACTTGCGGACGCACTGCTTCTTTTTGCGGACTTTGCCGGCATCGGCATCAAGACAACGCTTGGTATGGGCGGCGTTGTACACATCACACATACCTAAAGTGGGGAGCGCAGAAATGCGCTCCCCTTTGCTCTGAAATCATCCGGCCAGAGGACGATATGTAGTTGAGGAAGAGGACCCGGGGCAACAGGAGGTGAAAGGCATGAAGAAGGTGCTTTGGGTGTCCCGCCACGAGATGACAGCGGAGCAGCGTGCGGACTTGGACCGCGTCATGGGCGGCGCGGAGCTTCTGCCCTGGAAGGAGACCGTCACAGACGTCGCCCAGCTGCTGCCCCTGCTGGAGCAGGCGGATGCCGTGGCGGCGGTGCTGCCGCCCGAGCTGCTGGCAAAGCTGCTCACGCTGGCGGGCAACAAGCCGGTGCTGCGCGCGGTGAGCGAGAGAAGGGCCACGGGCTGCATTCGCACACTGCCGGATGGGCGGCGCGAGCAGGAGTTCGCCTACGTCCACGCCGGCTGGGAGCAGCTGCTGCGCATGGATGTGCGCACCCGGCGGCTGTGAGCCGACCTACAATAGTGAAAACGCATCGCACGAAAATTCGTGCGGTGCGTTTCCTTTGAAAAAGTTCTATTTCGCTGCCCTGAAATGAGATCATTCGATGACGATTTCCTTTTAGAACCAAACATTTAGAAACAGCAGGAGGAATGGAACATGAACTTGAAGAATGAGACAGGCGCCGCTATGGCGGCAAGCCGAAGCGCCTACGAGGCAAAGGTGGGAGTGGAGGCCGTGCTTCGCTCCGGCGGAAAAAATCCGCAGCTCAAGGGCGTTGTGCACGAGATCCTCTACAGGGACGCTCTCACCATGAAACCGGGCAATCTGGCAAACGGTGCGAGAGGAACCCTCAGTAAGTCCGTCACGGCGGTGCGGGACGATGTGCTGCTCAAGCAGGGCGGCGCGGTGGTCGGTCGGGCGCAGCTGAAGGATGCGGTGCATACGGCGGACCGCGTGGCAAGGCAGGCCGCGCATGGCAAGTACGCCGGAACCAAGCTGATGGGGACCAAGGAGACGGTCATGGCCTACGAGAAGGCCGTCCATAGCATGGCGAAGCGGGGAACGGCCGTTACGCAGAAGATGACCTCCACCGGAATCTCCAGCACGGACACGGGACGCATCGCGGCGCAGACGCTCGGCGATGGACTGAAGATGGCCTCGCTGGGAAAGGCTGCTCTGACATCCGGCGGCGCGGGGGCGGTGATTTCCGGAGGGATCGAAGCGGTGTCCTCCGGCGTGAAGCTGGCAAAGGGAGAGATTGACGGCGGTGAGTTCGCTGCCAATGTGGCAAAGGAAACGGCGGGCGGTGGATTGGCTGCGGCAGGAGGAACGGCTGCGGCGAGTGCGACAGCTACCGCTGCGGCCGCAGTACTCGCCGGAACCGCGGCTCCTCTGTGGGTTCCTGGTGCCATAGCGGTGGGGGCCGCGGTGGCTGTGGGCAGCGGCATTAAGTCGCTGTGGGACCTGCTGTGGGACTGAGCCAAGAAGGGAAAAAGAGACAGGAAGCCATGGCTTCCTGTCTCTTTTTCCATAGTCTTCGTAAGGGTGCAGGCTGCATCTGAACTACAAGAAGTTCTACAAGAACACCATTCAGTTGCTGTCCCCTCGAGGGGTGCGGGTTGCATCGTGGCAACACCGAGCCGGTCATCAAGAGGATGATTGAGTTGCCGTCCCCGCGAGGGGTGCGGGTTGCATCCGAACCACACGGGCATCGTGACCGCCTGCGAAGGGGTTGCCGTCCCCGCGAGGGGTGCGGGTTGCATCTGGAATAGTTATTCTTGATTCGCTAAAAGTGGCACGTTGCCGTCCCCGCGAGGGGTGCGGGTTGCATCATAAACGCAATTTGCTGGAGGATCAGATCGAGGCACATCTGGTTGCTGTCCCCGTGAGGGCGCGGGCTGCATCACAAAGTGGGCTCTGATCATTACTTTGATCGGGTTACCGTCCCCGCGAGGGGGGCGGGTTGCATCGGTGGATCAAATTCAAGAATGAATGGCTCGATTAGTTGCCGTCCCCGTAAGGGGTGCGGGTTGCATCGACCTGCAACAAGGTGGAGGTCGAGAATGCGAAGGTTGCCGTCCCCGTAAGGGGTGCGGGTTGCATCCCGGTGTAGACAAGTTTCAGTTTCTGCCTTAAATGAATGTTGCCGTCCCCGCGAGGGGTGCGGGTTGCATCTTCTAGTATCAAATTCGAGAGAACTGATAATGGTAGTTGCCGTCCCCGCGAGGGGCGCGGGCTGTATCGGCGTTGTCCGTAAGAAGAATAACTTCATCACGCTGTTGCCGTCCCCGTGGGGAGCGCGGGCTGCATCCACAGCAATACCCCAATATCTACCAAAGGGCACGGAAGTTGCCGTCCCCGTAGGGGGGGCGTAGATTGCATCTTGAAATGATTCCGTGGTCTGCTATCCAAACGGGACGAACGTTGCCGTCCCCGCGAGGGGTGCGGGTTGCATCTTGAAGCCAGCTTAAATGTTGGTTATCAAGCTTTGTTGCCGTCCCCGCGAGGGGTGCGGGTTGCATCTCCGAAGGATTCACCTGTTATGGTTGCCCGCTTTATAAGTTGCCGTCCCCGCGAGGGGTGCGGGTTGCATCTTCTAGTATCAAATTCGAGAGA
>ERZ773277.1482-NODE-1482-length-18685-cov-11.701235_pt1 | contig 18685 bp, 16 predicted proteins | sample MGYA00511957_ERZ773277 | MGnify/ENA primary metagenome ERZ773277 (study PRJEB29015, sample SAMEA2737800) | human gut metagenome | biome: human gut; feature: human-associated habitat; material: faeces | place: China | collected 2012 ... | reverse complement strand
TAATTATGGCAAATTTTGTGATGATTTTAAATCCACCCTGAAACTAGGCGCTTACTGTTGAAATAAGTCTTCTCGTATAGACGTTATCTTTTAAATCATCAAAACAGTTATCATAACAATTGTAAACGCACCATAGTGGGTGTGGCTTTTTGGTTAGCCGCTCCGAAGAGCGGCGGCGTTGGTTACCAAATTATTTTCTGCATTCTGCTGGCAGCTTATCTGACCAAGGGAGCAGATCTTCACAGAAACTAGTTTTGGATACTCTTATGGATATTACAAGAGGGGATTATGCAAGATTTAATGATAGAACATATTTAGAAGTCTATGATACTATTGTTGCACAATCAGAAAAAAAGTATGAAGTAGAAGCTGAAGCACATTTGTCAACAAAGGAAGAACTAGAAACGGAACGAAGTAAAAGCAAAAAATTAGAGGATAAGCTTGAAGAATTAGAGAAAAAAGAAAATGTAAAAGAACAGAAGAAAAAGGAGAGGATAGATAAAATCAGCAAACGTCGAGGGAGGATTTTATCAATAATAATGCTTGGAATTCCATATATCGTATTTATAGCTTTTTGTGAAATCGCAAAAGGATATTTTTCAAGTCTTACAATGCGTTCAATTATTGTAGTTGCAGGGATAATTATATTAACTGCTATAGCTGGAAAAATATACTATAAATTGCAAAGTAAAATTATAAAAATGATATATGATTATTTAGGGAAAAAATATTATTTAGAGGAATAGTGTAAAAGGATGGGTTCATAAGCAAGAACGGTGGCAGACAGCTATCGCTCTTTATTCTAGTACAAAATTGAAAGATGGAGCGATTTCGGGTAAACACTCAATAGTCCATACATAGAATTCCAGCAGCATATTTGAAAAATAGACTAAAACATTAAGACAGTCAAAAAAGTGTAGTCCAAAAAGTTTAGGCTAAACTTTTGAGACAGATGGAGGAAGTCTATGAAATCTCAAACAGCATTGGTTGTATGCAATTGTCGACTTGACGAGTGGGCTAGGATGGTTCACGATTGTAAGAATCGCCCTGCGGGCATGTCCGTTGATGAATGGTGAAAGCTTAATAATATCACAAAGGCCAACTATTATTATCGGATTAAACAAGTCAGAATTGCCTGCCTTGATGTATTGCCATCAGAGAAAACGGAGCATAACAGTAGTTCCTGTTCTGTTAGAACTAATGGAAGAAAAAACAGCGAATATTTCCACTGTATTTTCGGATAATTCTTGCATTGAGCTATACGCCCCCTTGGAGTGACACTTTGTGTAACAGAATCAACGTTAGAGACGCTGCTGGTCAATGTACTTGGGGGGCTTGCTCATGTTGAATGATGCCACATGTTTCAAATTGGTTTATATCGTTTGCGGATACACGAATCTAAGGTTTGGGATGGGGCTCTACTCTTATACAAACGTTTTGAGCAGGGAAAATTTGTATGGCCTAGAAACGAAGCAGAGCTCTGGACTATAATCGTTCAACAATTCCGTTGGCTGATGGAAGGCTTAACCAGTGCTCCCAAGAAATTTACTTATTGATAAGAACTCATATTGTGAAATTTTGAAAAAAATTTCTCTTGGGAAAAGAATTTAATAAGCTGATAGAGTAAAGTATTCAAACATATGATTCGTTGGTGATTGCGACGAGTAGTTCAATTGTTAGATTATAAGGGGGGAGGTCCTGGTGTGAGTATTCCGTCCTTGCTTTATATATAGAGAATCTTTATGAAGAGATAAGGAACGAAGACAGGGAAAGGGTCTTCGTTACTTGTTATTTAAAGAAAATATAGATTGCGAGAACGGACGTTCTGATGTATTATATAAATAAAATATTTGCTTTTAATGTTAGCGTTATTCGATGGGAGAAGATGTGACAAATATGGAAGAAATGGAATTAATTAGACAAATTGAGGATTCGCTGAATAAAGGAACATATGATGAGCTGTTATGTGTGTCAGAATTAAAATTAAAGAATTTATTTGAGAGATATATTCCAAAGGATATCTTGGTGTTGATAAATAAAACAATATTATTTCATAATTATAACTTGACTTGCAAGGAAATGGATTATTCTAATTATCAAAAAGATAAACACATGTCTCTAAGATTGATAATGTCATTACCTCAATATTATTATGAGAATGTTTTGTCATATAAAAGTAATCGCATAAAACATTATGATGTTGTCATGGATGAACTAATACAAATCGTAATGGAACTTCAAAGTATATATTATTACTATCCATGTAGATATCAAAATGACTTTGTATTAGATGATGAAAACAGATTTTATATGAATTATTTTAAATCATACTATTTTGATTATCCATATATGGAGTTGAAGGTTTTTTCTGATTTCTTTAAGTCTAATTTCAAATTATGTGGGGATGTTTTAGGAGATGATGAGTTTGAAGATTCATTGAGATTAATGTTGTGTTTAGAGAATATTGATATTAATTTGAAGCAAGACAAATATTTACCCAATTTATTATTGTGTAAAGATTCAAAAAAAATAATAAATTCTAAAATAATAAACTATCTTTATCCTATAAATGTGGTAAAGAAGATTTGCTATAATAATAAGATAAATTTTGCAGATTTTATGAAAAACTACGCGTTTGATTTGGATGATCGAAATAAAAAAGGTGTAAAGTTAATAGATATATTAACTAAGTCAAAAGACAAACGTTTTCTATTTAAAATACCTGAATATGTTTTTTTCCCTAGAAATTATTTTTGGCGGCACAAATTGTATGACTTAGTTTGGCGAAGTAGAGATATATCAGAAAAATTAGAAAATGGAAAAACAATTAAAAGTGAAATGCATGAGAGTGTGCTTGGGGATGTTTTAAAAAAATACTTTGGTGAAAATAATGTTTATACCAATGTTTATTTGAAACGGATAGGACGAGAGTATGCAGAAAAAGACTTTGTTGTATTGTATCAAAATAAAGTGGTGTCATTTGAGGCAAAATCAAATTTGTTGCCTGAACCAGAAGAAAAGGATTTTGATAATGTTGAATCAATAAAAAGTAAGTGCGAGAAATGTATTAAAAAGGCATATGATCAAAGTTTAGAAGTAAAAAGAAAAGTGCTTGGAGGGACTGCTATATTTTATGATAATTCAAGTAAGAAAAATAAGGTTGTGCTGGATCTGAGAAATGAGCATATTGAGGAATGTATACAAGTAGTTGTAATGTACGAAGAATATTTAGGAATTGAAACAAATATTGAATATATTTTTCCACAATTTGATGCTTGGATAAGTGATGTAAGAACTTTGGAGTACATATTAGCGGATACAGTTGGAAAAGGTAGATTTGATTCTTTTATTGATTATGTTCGAAAGCGAAAAAATGGGTATGGATTAGTGGATGTTCAATCGGGAGAAGAAATAAAGGTATATAATCTTTATAAACGTTTTCCGTTTCTTTTTAAGAAAAATTATGGGGATATTGGAATCAGCGTGCATATTTAAAAAGTTTGATTGTGCTTGTACATAGGAAAGTGGGGACAAGATGTATGGTCCTGTGTCAAGATTTAGCACAAAATAAAATGAGAAGTTCTGTCAACTAAGCTGCTGGCAGAGAACATACTCGCTCATACATTTTCTCAAAATCATTAGGAGACATATAGTCGCAGTGACTGTGAATCCTAACGGTATTATAAAAGGTTTCAATATATTCAAATACAAGCCTATAGGCATGTTTGTAGTTAATGATATTAAATCTGTTAAGCTATTCTCTTTTGATTAAGGAATGGAAAGATTCGATGCAGCATTATCGTAAGGATAACCACTATGAGAATAGCTTCGCTGCATTTTTTCTGTGGCTTCTCGCCACGCATTTGAAACATATTGGCTACCACGATCTGAATGGATAATAAGTGGTAAAACAGTATTACGACAGGCTTTTGCCTTGTTGATCGTTTCGACAACTGTAGATACTTCTATCGTGTCTGCAAGAGTCCAGTCAATGATTTTTCTGGCATACAAGTTCATAACGCAGTTAAGGTATACAAAACCATCCTGCGTCTAGATATAAGTTATATCTGTGCACCAGACAGTGCTAGGATGTTTTGGATTAAACTGTTCGTTGAGAATGTTTTGGAGTTCCATGTTAAAATTTGAATCTCTGGTGGTAGTAGTCCACGGTTTAGTCCTCTGGGCACGAATGCCCATTTCACACATGTATTTACCTACGGTGCGTTGACTGATGGTTTCGCCAGATTTGCGCAGTTCTTGAGTGCTTTTAGGGGCGCCGTAATTCTGTTTTGAATCATCATATATTTTCTGGATTTCTTTTTTTACTGCATCTTTTCGCTGACGAGTAGGAGATACCTTTCGATTAAGGAAGGTTCTGTATCCAGAACGAGTCACGCATATAATTTCCTGCATTCCGGAGATAGAGACGCGGCGTTCAATCACTTTGGAAACCGCTACCTTTGCAGAAACTTCAGTATAGATAGCTTTTGTTAATCTTTTCCCAGAATGCCGATGGCTTTTTTAACACATCAAGTGCATCTTGTGTATCACGGAGTTCACGCTTAAGGTGAGCGATTTCCTTCGCTTCTTCAGAAGCGTAACTGCCAGAACCGATAACGGGAATATCATCGTCATTATCTCTGAACTGGGCTTCCCAACGAGCAAGGGTACTGACACCGATACCTAGGTTCTTTGCACATTCAACTGGTGTAAGATCAGGGGACTCTTTGCGATAGTTGACAGCATTCAACTTGAACTGCTTGGTGTGATGAGTTTTTGTCGTGACATAATGAGTTACTCCTTTTTTTTATTATACAACATTTAAGGGGGGATCTCATTTTGTTTTGTACTATTTAGATGCTGACACTAAGTTAATGGCTCTAATAGGGGAAATGATAATAGGAGGAGTTTTTGTGTTTTTATTCGACCTATTATTCCCAAAGCAAGGAAAAATGTTGAATGATATGTGTTTATCGCGTTTGTGTTGCTAGGTATTGATTTTTTTGTATCCTTAGTTACTCTATGTATTGAAATTTTAATCTCTACATATCTATTGCCCCAGGGAACAGTGGAATTAAACTTTGCAATTTTTAGATTTAGAATAGCAAAGAAACGATGATTGATATAGAAAAAATAGCGTGATATCATACTTATAAACAAGTGATAATCTTCTATTATCTGTCAGTATTCAAAAATTCTGCTAAATAAATAGTGATGGAGTGCTTAAGTAAAAATTATATATGCATATCTTTTCGAGGATGTTTTGTGGTTAAAATATCTTTTTGTTTTGCAACAGCTACATGTGTATATATTTGTGTAATATTTATAGAACTGTGTCCAAGCATTTCCTGAATATAGCGGATATCAACATCGGCTTCCAATAAGCAGGTAGCAAAAGTGTGCCGAAACATATGTGGTGTAATATGTAAATCAATAGCTGCCAAAGAGGTGTATTTGTTGATCATTCTGCGGACGGCCTGATCAGACAAAGCATTTCCTGATTGATTGGCAAAGAAATGTTTGCAGTTTTGAATTTCAGAGTGATAATTATTTTTATATTCTTCTAATATGTGAATAACTGCATCGTTTCCAATCTGGATGAGTCGTTCTTTATCACCTTTTCCGTATATTAGAATCGTTCCGTCAAATAGATTTACATCATTGTCTTTGAGCGTACATAATTCGGAAATTCGCATCCCCGTGGCAAATAGAAGTTATATAATAGCAGCATCTCTTAAAGCATTTCTTTTTTGATAATCCGTCTTGGCATTGTAACGTTGGCAATAAATGATTGATAAAAATGTTTCAATGGTATGCAATGGTATGGTTTTGGGTAAGATGACAGGTTTTCGAAAGCGCACCTGGATTTTGTTGAAAGGGTTGTGTTCGATGATATCCTTGTATTCAAGATAGTGAAAAAATGCTTTTAAGGAGGCTATTTTGCGTTTTACTGTCTTAGGTTTATATTGTTGATGAAGTTGGGCAATATGTGTTTCAAGTGTATTGGGTGTAATCATTGTAATTTCTTTACAAGAAGTTAATGTGGAAAATTGTTTTAAATCGATAATATATGCTTTTAGGGTCTTTTCATCTAAGCGTTTTTGCGTTTTGCAATATTCCAGGTAATTAGATATGAGTAGTTGTAAATTGTTCATGATAATCTCCTTTGTGTCAAATTGATTACTATATATCGTAAATGGGAAATAGAAAAAAAGCTACCTGATATGAAAATTTAAGTAAATTTTGAGAATGGTAAAAGCTTGCATTTGAGATGAAAAAGAAGTACACTCAATTAAGTACACAAAAATAAGAATTGGAGAAATTACAAATGGAAAATCAGGTAAGGGAGATTTCACTTCGCCAGTTATTCTGGAAAGTGATGATGGGATGGAAGTTATGGATTGTATGTGCGGTGTTGTTTGCAATTTTACTTCCGGGAGTGAAGTATGCAAAGGATGTGCGGGCATACCATGCAGCACAGCAGCCGAAGGATGAGAAGCAGGAACCGACAGTTGTTCTTACGGATGACGAGCAGCAGCAGATCGATGATGTAAAGAGTTTAAAACTTTTAATTGAAAAAAACAGCAATTATATGCAGAATTCGATTTTGATGAACATTGATCCCTATCAGGAGCACAGAATGGAATTACAGTATTACATAGATTCTGATTTTGTGATGAATTACACGAAGGACAGCAAGAAAGATTATACATCCGCGATTGCAAATGCTTATGTGGATTATGCAAATCACGGTGTGGATCAGAAAACGATATGGAAAGATGTTTCTACAAAGTCGGAAGATAAGTATCTGGCAGAACTTGTGTCTGCATATAATAACTCAGATAATACATTTTCTGTGATTATTAAGTATACAGATAAAAAGGGGCTGGAAAGTGCAGCAAAGCAGATACAGAATGAACTGGAAAAGAAGCAACCAGAATTCAGTAAACGTATAGGCGGACATAAGCTCGTATTAGTATCAGAAAATTATCAGATATGTACCGATTCGGATCTTGCAACTTCTCAGGGCAATGTTTCGAATCTGATCAAATCCTACAGGGATCAGATTACTACTCTTAAGTCTGCTATGTCAGAGGATCAGTTGAGTGAACTGGAGCGAGAGGAAAATCTGGAGTCGGATGACAAGGAAGAGTCTGCAGCGGTACAGGTTGCTGCTCCGGCTTTGAGCAAGAAATATGTGGTACTTGGTTTTGTGATGGGAGTATTTCTTGCCGCATTGTATTTGGTTTGTATTGCTGTATTATCAAACAAGCTGCAGGCGGCAGAGGAATTGGTGCGATACTATAAGATGCGTCAGTTTGGTATTATCACCAGGGAGCAGCGCACAAAGGGAATTACTGGATTTTTACTGCGCATCAAGTATCGGAATCAGAAGATGCTTTCTCCGGAGGCATCCTTGCAGATGGCTTCTTCAAATATTGAACTGTATTGTAAGAATGAAGGAATTACAAAGCTTTTCCTGACAGGTTCAGAGATTGAGCGAATGAAGAAAGAATGGATCACAAAGCTGACCGAACATCTGAAAGCAAGTGGTATTCAGGTGGTATACGGGGAGAATATCTGTTATGATTCCGCAGCGATGCGTGAAGCTTCGGAAGCTGGCCATGTTGTGCTGGTGGAGATTACGGATGCATCGATCTATCAGGAGATTGAAAAGGAACTTCGCATGTTAAAAGACTGGAATGTTGATGTCATTGGATGTGTAGGAGTGGAATAAAGAACAATGGGAAAATATTTTGGAACAGACGGTTTTCGCGGTGAGGCAAACAAAGTACTGACCGCGGATCATGCATATAAAATTGGACGTTACCTGGGCTGGTATTACAACCAGAATCACAGGGGACGGATCATTATCGGAAAGGACACACGTCGCAGCAGTTACATGTTTGAGTATGCACTGGTTGCCGGTATTACGGCATCCGGGGCAGATGCATTCTTGCTGCATGTTACCACTACGCCAAGTGTGGCATATGTAGTCCGTACAGAAAATTTCGACTGCGGCATTATGGTTTCTGCCAGCCACAATCCATATTATGACAATGGAATCAAGGTCATGGATGGAAACGGACACAAGATTTCCGCAGAAGTGGAAGCTGCACTGGAGAAATACATAGATGGGGAGATGGGAGAACTGCCTTTTGCACTGCGTGACAAGGTTGGTGTGGCGCGGGATTATGCGATCGGACGGAACCGTTACATCGGCTATCTGATTTCTCTGGCTACCAGATCTTACGATGGGATGCGCGTGGGGCTGGATTGTTCCAACGGAAGTACGTTTAATATTGCAAAGAGTGTGTTTGATGCGCTTGGCGCCAAAACATATGTGGTTGGCAATGAGCCGGACGGTACCAACATCAATATGGGATGTGGATCGACACATATCGAAAATCTGCAGAGACTTGTCCGGGAGAAGAATCTGGATTGCGGATTTGCGTTTGATGGAGATGCGGATCGGTGTATTGCCGTGGATGAGAACGGTATGGAAGTGCACGGGGATTATATCCTGTATGTCTGTGGGAAGTATCTGAAGGAATGTGGCCGTCTGCAGAATAATACGGTGGTTGCCACGATCATGTCCAATATGGGATTGTTCAAAGCGATGAAGCGCGAGGGCATTGGGGTATGTGTGACCACGGTTGGCGATAAGTATGTCAATGAGGCGATGGTTGCCAACGGATATGTGCTCGGCGGAGAGCAGTCCGGACATATCATTTTCAGTAAGCATGCGACAACAGGGGATGGAATCCTCACGGCATTGATGCTGATGGAGGTGATCCTGGAGAAGAAGCAGAGTCTCGGCACGCTGTGCAGGGGGATGCAGATGTACCCACAGCTTTTGAAGAATGTGAAGGTTGAGGATAAGGCTGCGGTTACCGGCAATGCGCGTGTGCAGGCGGAGAAGGAGCGGATCAGCGCTGCTTTGGGCGAGGATGGAAGAATCCTTCTGCGTGAGAGCGGTACGGAGCCGGTGATTCGTGTGATGGTTGAGGCACAGAGTGATGAGTTGTGTGCGAAGTATGTGGATGAGATGGTGCAGGTGATCCGGGAGGAAGGGCTTGCGGTGGAGTAGAATGGAATAGAATAGTGAGATGGTAAGGGGAGCCGGCGCTGGTGCGCCGGCTTGTTTGTTATATGTTTTTCTTATTATGTTATGTTTTTGTGGAATTGAAACGCGAATTGTCATTTATATAAAAACCACTTGATAAACGATGAAAAAGAGAATATTATGGAAATGTGATATGGAAAAAAGATGGCCAGGTATTTATGGCAAGAAATTTATAAATGAGTTTGTAGATTGTATTATTGATATGTACCAAAATAGTAGTGAGATTATGTAAATTGAAGACTAGAGTTAATACATATGGTTTAGTGGAAAAGTATAAAAGTTTGGCAAAGAAAAAGCATGAAAAAAATAATTGTACATATAAAATCAGAAGCTGTTGAATGTTATTCTGGTCCTATGTCAAGATTTAGTACAAGTTAAAATGAGAAATTTCTCCCCATTTTAACCTGCCAGAAGCTCAGCCTCAGTGCTCGTTCTTTCATACACTTGTTCGAATTCGTTTGGCGACATATAGTTGCAATGGCTATGAATTCGTTTCGTATTGTAGAAAGCTTCCAGATATTCAAAAATCAACTGGTATGCTTGCTTATAATCACGGATTTTAAAGCGATTGAGCCATTCACGTTTGATAACAGAATGAAAGGATTCAATGCATGCATTATCCCACGGAAAAGCTTTCTTCGAGTAGCTACGCTGCATATTTTCGGTTGCTTTTTTATATTCCTTTGCAACATATTGGCTGCCACGATCCGAATGGATAATTAATGGTTGATCAATATTTCGGCGAGCTTTGGCTTTGTTTATAGTATCAATCACGCAGGATACTTCCAGTGTTTCTGAAAGTGTCCAGGCTATGATTTTTCTGGAAAATAAATCCATAATACTGGTCAGATAGACAAATCCGTCTATTGTCCAGATGTAGGTGATATCCGAACACCAGACAGCATTCGGGCGGTCAGGATTAAACTGTTCATCAAGGATATTTTGTAATTCTGTGCTGAAATCAGAATCTTTTGTGGTGATGGTCCATGGTTTGCTCCACTGAGCACGGATTCCCATTTGGCGCATATATGTACCAACGGTTCTTTCCGAAATGACTTCACCAGTTTTTCGAAGTTCTACAGTGATTTTCGGAGCACCGTAGTTCTGCTTGGAATCATCATAAATATCCTGTATTTTTGCTTTTACAGCTTTACGACGTTTTTCTGTATCAGAAGGTACGTGGTGGAGCCATGCAAGATATCCTGAGCGAGAGACACCTAAAAATTTCAACATTCCGGAGACGGAAACCTGGCGTCCAGCCTTTTTGGCAGCTTCTGTCTTCTCAGTCACTTCGAGATAAATGGCTTCCGTCATTTTCCCAGAATGTTGATTGCTTTTTTTAACACATCAAGTGCATCTTGGGCATCACGTAATTCACGTCTGAGACGGGCAATTTCCTTCTGCTCATCAGATGCATAATTACCAGAACCACGAACAGGAATATCACCTGATTCCCGGAAGTCTTTCAGCCACTTTGTTAATGTACTGCATCCGATGCCAAGATTTTCTGCACATCCACGTACTCCGAGATCTTTATGATCTTGATAGTACTGGATTGCATCAAGTTTAAATTGTTTGTCATGTTGCTTTGCCATATGAGATCCTCCTTCAGCATGTTTCTATTGTACCATGCTTATGTGTATTTGGAATTTCTCATTTTGGCTTGTGCTATTTATATTCTAGCACCAAAAAGAATCATCTTTATCAAATCATTTAGGATTTAATGGATTTATAGAGTCAACAGATGGATATATCATATTTGTTAAGCGAAATAAAAATATATCTATTGCCAAAAGAACATACGGAAGCAGTAATAGTGCCGGTTTAAAGTCGAAATATGCATTAAATGATGAAAATATGTTTTCAAAGTATGGATTAAAAAAGGGATATTATGCCAAATAGAAGAAGAATTAAAAATTCCTAAGAGTGGATTGGAGAATTTTTCTTTAAGACGAAATTTGATTGCAGCATATAGGGATATTGTAGAAGGTGGAAAACCTCAGCTATTATTTTACGTGAAATCTAAATGGTCAAGGGGAGAGATTGTGAGTAATTTTAAATGTAAGATTAAGAAAAAATACAGTGATACAGAACAGAAATTTGAAGATGGGACACGTTTTTATGGATTCATAATTCGGAATTGTCTGAAATTGCTGTTTTGCAAGACAAAATTATTTATAAAGGTAAGATATATGCAATGGTTCCTACAATTACGGCATCTGTTGTAATGCTAATAGATAAAAAGAGAAGAAAAAAGAATTGAAAATTATAGAACATTTTATATGTGGAAAATATAACAAGCCGGATATATGTGAGGATGGAATTGTTATTGGAAACAATTTAATAGCCGTTATAGATGGTGTGACGTGTAAAGGAAAACGTTTATGGGAAAATATGTCGAGTGGTTGTTTTGCCAAAATGATTTTGCAGGAATATTTAAGAAAAGATATTGCAAACCAAAATGCTGAAGAGTTACTTGAAAATTTGGACATAATCTTGAATACCAAATTAAGAGAACAGAAAGACGATGTGAAAATAGAGGATTATCCAAGAGCATCAATAATTATATATAATAATATTTATAAAGAAATATGGTCGTATGGTGATTGTCAATGTAGTATTAATGGAAAAGTTTATGATCATACTAAAAAAATAGATATTTTAAATTCAGAATTGAGAGCTTTTTTTATAGAATTTGAGCTCCTTAAGGGGAAAACAGTAGAAGACATAAGATTAAATGATATAGGAAGAGAAAAAATAAAAAAAAATTTAGTTATGCAACTAGCATTTGAAAATGTATTAGGATATTTTGGATATCCCGTTTTAAATGGTCAAGGAATTGAAAAATCTATGATTAGGAAATATCAAGTAAAACCAGGAGATCAGATAGTTCTTGCAAGTGATGGATATCCGATTTTGAAAAGTTCCTTGATGGATTCTGAAAATGAATTGCAAAACATAAAAAATAAAGATCAGTTATGCTATAAAGAATACCGTTCGACTAAAGGAATTGAAGGCAATAATGTGAGCTTTGATGATAGAACATATTGTCGTTTTGAGGTTTGATAAAAAATAATAAATATTTTTAGAGAGGAACAAGTGCTAATTAATTTTTAATTATCACGAAGGATAATATGAAAAGAAAATACACACTGGAAGAACATCTTCGTAACGTAAGTAAGAATCATGATACAAATCACAGTTTAGAAAGCGTATATGATCTACAGAAAAGAAAATTAACGAGATATTTATCTTCTGTGGTCACAACATATCCAACATACAGTACACATGATACATGGCATTCTGCAAATATTGTATCCGCAATAGAGAATATTTTAGGAAAAGACAGAATAAAGAAATTGACGGGGATTGATACATTTTTAATACTCATGTGTTCTTATATGCATGATATTGGTATGTTATACACGGAACAAGAAGTGAGAGATCTTTGGAAAACTCAGGAATTTCAGACACTATTGGAAGAATATCAATCAGATAATTCACCAATAGGAAAAGCAGCGAAATTGTTGCTAGATGTCAAAGAAAAGGTGGCAGAAGAGGTAACTTGGCCGTTAGATATAAAACAGGCAATTACGGTTGTATTAATGGAATATTTTCGTCCACAACATGGGAAACGCATTAAAAAGTTGACAGATAAGGCAAATCAGATAGGGGAATTGTTGTGTGTTGAAGACTCTTTTCTGCCAAGCAGAATTATAAAGATTATTAACAAAATATCTATGTCTCATACAGGAAGTTTTGAAAATATGCTGGATGAATTGGTTATGGTGGATACCTTTGCAGGAGAAGAATTTCATCCGAGGTTAGTTGCGTGGTTGTTACGTATAGGGGATTTATGTGATTTGGATAATGATCGATTTAATAAAATAGGAATTGCTACTTTTGGTACTTTACAAGATGATAATCTGGCACATTATTTTAAACATTGTTCCGTAGAGACTCTTTATATTTCTTGCGATAAGATTCAGATTATTGCTAATATTGACAGAAAATCACTGGAGAAAGAATGTGCAACAGAATGGATGAAAGACGATGCACGTTCAAATAATGATAAATTTCGTCGTAGATGTATGAATGTATATCAGCAGACAATCAGAGAACATGTAAACTGGAAAAGCTGGATGGAAAATGAAATCAATTCAGCAAAACTAAATGTAAATATGATATTTCCGAAACAATGGAACCGAAAAATTCCAGAAATTGAATATCGAATTTTATTAAATGGAAAAGAAATATCTTCTGGAAATCAGAATTTAAGATTCTTATTTTCACAGGAAAAGGCATATTCCCTGATAGAGAATATTAGCATTTATCAAAATAAGGGACTTATTTTTCTTCGTGAGTTAATTCAAAATGCTATTGATGCTTCGAAAATACAAATTTGGAGAGAAATAAAAGAGAGAATTCCAGAATATAAGATGGAAGTATCTCCTTTTCAAGTTGATAGACTGTTTCCTGGAATTTTTGAAAAATATACAATTCAAATTTCACTGAAATATCATGCCGAAACAGATAGTGTTGATTTTTCAATTGAGGATTCAGGTATAGGAATAAGCGTACAAGAATTTCAGGAACATATTTTAAAGACCGGAAATAGCTGGAAAAATCGAAAAAAGTATAAAAAAGAATTTGAAAATATGCCAGCATGGTTGAAGCCGACGGGAGCATTTGGTATAGGATTGCATACTGTTTTTACGGTTACAGATGAAATGAAAATATATACAAAATCAGATCAGGAAGAACAAACGAATGAGATGATTTTATATTCCGGGAAGAAAAGCGGATATGCATTTTGTCAGAGTGCTGAAACGGAACGAGCCAGAGGAACTAAGATATCTTTTACGTTTCGTTTGAGTGAGGCACAAAAAGCGCAATGCTTTACTCAGACAGAAGATTCGTATTTAAATGCGTATGATAGTGAATATGAGAATATTGCAATAAATCATATTAATGAATATTGTAAAACTCCAATAGTTCCGATATGTTTTAATGGGGAGCGTCTTTTAGATGAATTAGTCTCATCAGGATGGTGTAATGAATTAAAGAATTTTAATGGAAAATATTTTGAAGGAGATATAGCCGTTGAAAGTAGATTTGAATATTGTTTTGGAGAAAATTTTCAAAAAATTATAGTTTATGATAAAAAAATAAGATCTTTAATAAGGCTAGGTATATCATTATATCAAGAGCAAGATATTGATTCGTTATCTTATTGCATGTGTGAGCAAGATGAGGTAATTTCTTTTATGGGAATGCACATAGAGGATACAATTGATATACGGGGAAATTTTTTGAAAATTGAATATATGGATATTCTTGCAGGGGAGGGAGATGGTGTAATCGATGCGGCAAGAATGACATTTACATATGATGCTAAAATAAAAACACAAACTGCTTTAGAAGATGTTGTTTTATTTGCAAGAAAGTGTTATTTGGAGTTGATGAAAGCACAGCGGCAAGATAAAGAGGTTCAAATTTATAGGGATTGGGTAAAAACTCTTGCACATGAGTATTATGCAGGAGAGATTACTATGAAGGATGTATGGATAAAAATTTGTAGAAAAAAACAAGAGCTTTTTCCAGCAAATGCTAGAGTAATGATAAGAAGTTTAGAAGTTAGAATATTGTCATATTTGATGTGTTTGAATTTTGTAGATGAAATTCTGAAAATCGATATTAAAAATTACAAGACGAACAAAGAAAATAAATATGATATAAAAGCGTTTGCTTTTTTGGATTATTTGTTGAAGAAATGGAAAGCAGATTGGAGAACAAGTACGAGATATTTTAAACAACCATACTTTGATAATCAAATGTTAGAAATTTTGAACCATTATTGTTGTATATGGGGACATATGATAATTCAGTTTGTGTTAGGAAATCGAAGAATAGAGGGACAAGAGAAAAAATGGGAAATGATAATTAAAAAATGGTTTTACAGATTGTTTCCAAACATGTGTAAATGGAAAAAGGCGAGACATATTTTTCAGGATGTGGTAGATATGCTTATAACTTATAGAGGAAAATTAGGCAATACACATACATATATCTCGGTTTTAGATGCGGTGTTGTTCCCTGGGTCAGCAGTAGTATTTAGAGAGTGGAGATATAGAGGAATATATGCAGATAATAGTATGATGTCGTTAGAAATAGGAAAACCATATCTTTATTTATTGTTGGATATACCACAAAAGGGGGAATGGAGCAGATTAGAAAGAGACATATGGAACCTTTATATAAGAAATAGTATTTATGGCGCTTTTCGATATGACATGTTGTTCCCTGATGCAGTAGAAAAATTAATTGATGAAAAATATGTTATTAATAAGTTATGGGAAAATAAATTAACGTATGACTGTATTCCAATACTGGAAAAATATGAAATAACAGAGCTGGAAATGTGTAATCAAAAGCTAAAAGCTCGAGTTGATGCTGTTGAAACTGGAAGTCGGGGAATTCGAGCTGCTAAAAATGAAAAATGGGAAGTGTATCGAAGTTTTTGGGAATGGATTAATAATATGCAGTATGCAGGTATGGATGAAAGTTATGTGAAAGTGCCAGGATTCGATGAGTATAGAGAAATATGTGAGTTTGAAATGGGAAACCATCCATATTTGGGAATAAGAGGTCGTTTTGCTCTTGTTCCCGCATGGGATTATTTGGGGAATATAAGAGAGTTTATAAACGAATGCGATTTAAATCAATGGAATGCTAAGAGGTGTTTGGATGAAATTATAAATAGAGACTTAGATAGTAAGGTGATTGATTATTTATGCAAACAGAAGACAAACGGTAGTGAGAATGAGCGAAAAAGAATACAAATATTATATAGAAAATTTTTGCTGGAATTATTTACTGCATGGGATGAGGTAATGCCAAAAGGATAAATAAGTTAATTGCGGAAGTTGATAAAATGTGGATAGTAATGTTGAAGAGAAGCCAATGCGGATGTGCTAGATTCAGACTGTAGAAAAAGTGCTCCGAGAAATTTGCGTTTTTCGGAGCCTTTTCATAAATGTTCCATAGACAGAAATGTCAGAATTGTTCGGCTGGAATGTTAGTCAACGAATGGTGTTAGGAAAATGACTTCACCAAGACAAATTTTGACTATCGTTTTTGTACAGGCTTGAAAAGTCTGTTTAGATTCTCTTTTTACAGAAACTGTAGGACGAACAATTGCTCTGATTTCGATAGAAGTCTTACAATTATTTTGAATATCTTCTAACAGAAATACAAAAGCACATGAACGAAAAAGTGTAGATTTCTGTGAAGAACTACTTCCTTGGTGAGACAAGTTGCCGGCGGAATGTAGAAGGCAATAATAATGATGAGTTGATCTTCAGAGTAGTTACTTAAATGGAAATACGTGCTTTGGACTGTTTGCTGAAAAAAGAGTATTGTGAAAATAAAGTATAGAAAAATGCTTCAGTAAAAATGAGACAATTTTTGCTGAAGAATATTAAGGACAGCGTTTTAAAATTTAGAATGATGGGAGAAATATAAAATGGAAACGCATGCACAAAAAAGATGTTTGATACAATAATATAGTACGAAAGGAAAATGATATGCAAAAAAAGTGGGAGCTTAATTGTTTAAAATTTGAACTGATTACATTTGCGGTTTCATTAATGTTTGTAATTTTAGATTTATATATGGATAATGTAGGACTAAAGTATGGTTACAGGGGCTTTGCAATTTTAGCTGTAATGTTTGGATTGGCAATAGTTTGGGGAATTATATGTGATTTTTGTATTTCAAGATATAGATATATTACGGGAAAAGATAATGAATTTAAAAACATATTTGATAATTTGGATTTTTTCAAAAGCCATTGGAGAGAGACAAATAATTATTATATAAGACGAATAGGAACAATTCATTATTTTTATAATGAAAGTGAGAACATAGAAAAACTAGTTAAGGAAAAGAGATTAGATGTTTTGTGGGAAAGATATTCTGAGGTTTCTAAAAGAGATGATTTTATAAAAAATTTTACAGTAGCTATGGACGGGATAATTATTTCAGTAATCTCTTCCTATATCATAAAGGTTAATATTCATAAATCTATTTCTGGAAAAGAGCTTTTTTTAATAGTAATTGTGGTTGGAATATTATTTACAATATCATTTAGAGAATATATGTTTAAGGGAAAAGGGGGAACGTTAGAGTATAGGATAAATGAATTTGAACTCAAAGAAATACAAAAGAAAATTGAAGAAATACAAAATAGCATTAACATGAACGAAAATGAGGTTAAATTGCTTTATACACAGCAAGTTTTATATCAAAAACTTGTAAAAAATAATAAGCAATTCAGGATGAATGAAAATAATATAAATGATATTATGACATTAGATAAATTGAGATTATTCTATGATGGTGAATTAGGGGAAATGAAATGGAAAGAAAGTATGGTTTATTTCCCAGAAAAAACAGAGGAAGAAAGAGAAAAAATTGTTAAAGAAAATAAAGACTTGAAAATATTATATGAAATGTTAAAAGAAAATAAATTTACATCATAAAGGAAACATTACAGCAGTTTTTGAGCGATAATTCCATTATGATAATAGAATTAAGGCGTTGGATGAAACGGCATGTATGACTACGGTTGGCGATAAATATGTCAATAAGTCGATGAATATAAACGGATATGTGTTTGGCGGAGGGCGATCCGGACATATTATTTTAAGTGATTATGTGATAACCGGAGAAGATTATATATTTTGAAAATATGTTACATATTTAATTGAAACGCAAATTGTCATTAAAAAAAATACCTGATAAATAATGTGAAAGAGCGGACGATGGAATTAAACTTGGCAATATATAAAGAAATCGAACCAGAGTAAAAGAAGTGCACATTTGAGAAGGTGAAGTGTATAATACATATAAGGATGACAAACAGATATGGAGAAAATAAATCAAATAAGCATATTACATCATGGAACCAATAAAAAGTTTTTACTTGACAACTGATTTTAATCAAGCACAAAAGTGGGCTCAGAGGAAAGGGATAAATAGGCTCTTACATTGACAATAGAGAAAATTGCTGCAGCAGCATGGAAGTTAGGTGCTTATGATCAGGATGATACGGATGAAAAAATAACTGCATATGCAGTGAAAGCAGGAAATGTCGCAGATAAAGAGCATATTCGAGAAAAGCTGATGCATCGAAGAAAGCAGATATTAAAGATTAAACAGCAAAATCAAATGAATGCGGGGAGAATAGAAAATGCTAATAAACTTAAGAAATAAAGAAGGAAAATTAATGGTGAAAGATGTCTTGGATATAGATTTTGATATGTCTGTTGAAAAGAAAAATAATAAATATTTTTTAAACATCAATCGCGAGTTTACGTTAGATGGGGAATTTAATTCAGAGAAAGCAGCAGAAACTCAAATGCTCGCTATTGCAGATTCACGCAACAGGCTTTGAGGCCGAGTTATTTTCATATTAAACGATGTAAAGCGGAATGTCCGCGAAAAAAGGGGCTGTAAAATAAGTCCCTAATATAAGAAACGCCAATTCCGGCAAAT
>ERZ773277.1479-NODE-1479-length-18701-cov-4.775287_pt1 | contig 18701 bp, 18 predicted proteins | sample MGYA00511957_ERZ773277 | MGnify/ENA primary metagenome ERZ773277 (study PRJEB29015, sample SAMEA2737800) | human gut metagenome | biome: human gut; feature: human-associated habitat; material: faeces | place: China | collected 2012 ... | reverse complement strand
GTTGTTTGCTGCATAAGATTTACTCTTTTCTGTAAACCTTTTTCAGGACGGGACACCCGGTTGTATCTTGCAGCATGAAAGGTCGGTTTTCTTATTCCGTTCATTATCCCGATATAAACCGCATTAAACGGAAAACGGTATTTTGAATGGTTTAAAACATAAAACCGAACATACATGCTTTACGACTGCAAAACGAACATTCAATCTTAAAAATGTTGTACCATGGATTCATTAAAAGGAACTGACAAACCCGCACCCAATCCTCCGAAACGTTCCCGTATCGAAGTCGGCGAGGAGCTGATGCACCGGACTGATCGCCGGACTGGTTCCTATGGATTCGCCGGCCGTTATCCCGCTATAAACTTCATTAAACGGAAAATGGTATTTTGAATGGTTTAAAACATAAAACCGGACATACATGCTTTACGACTGCAAAACGAACATTCAATCTTAAAAATGTTGTACCATGGATTCATTAAAAGAAACTGACAAACCCGCACCCAATCCTCCGAAACATCCCCGTATCGAAGTCGGCGAGGAGCTGATGCGTCAGATGATCGCAGGACGAGCTCCTTTGGATTCGCCAGTCGTCCGCCGGATTCCCGAACCGGAAGCGGAAAATACGGACGCTCCCGAGGGAAAGACATCGGAAACGATATCCGGAGCATCAGCTCCAACTGCTGAAAGGACAGACGTCAATACCCAAACGAGTGACATAAAGGAGCTGGCCGGATTCCGGCGTAAAAAGATCGCGCTGCCGGATTTCGAACGCACGTTCTTCGCGCCGGTGGATTGCCGTAATCGCTCTGCGATCTATGTCAGCACCCATACCAAGTGCAAAGTGTCGGCAATACTCCACCTGCTGGGAGACGATACGACAAGGCTTACGGCATTGGCCGACAATATGCTGCGGTTCGTCATGGACATTTACAGCGACGAGCTGAATTATCTCCACGAGAAGAAGAACAACAGACGACCGTTTTGAAAAAGCGGAGGCATTTCGACGCCAGATAGCAGGACGGAAGGGGCCGTCGAACGGGCAGGCCGCTCGCGGCTGAACATCAGAACCGGATCGTCAGGAGCCGCAGAATGTCGCCTTTTCCGACGGTAGCGTCCAGCAACACGCCGGGGATGGAAATACGCAAGGCTCGCCCCTCGGGCGATTCGCATGGCCTTGCGTATTTCCATCTCCGGCGTTTAATTTCCTGCCGGTGGAAATAAATGACTGGGATATGATATTCCGGGATCGCGCCGGATTACTGCGCGACCTTGAAGATACCGTTCAGTTTCTCGCTCAATGCCGCTATATCCCGGCCGATCTTGTCATTGGTGATTTGGGCGTAGATTTGGGTCGTGGTGATATGTTTATGTCCCAGCATCTTGCTGACCGTTTCCAGAGGCACGCCTTGCGTAAGCGTGACCGTCGTGGCAAAGGTATGCCGGGCCATGTGGATCGTCGGGTTGAATGACAGACCGGCGTGTCTGGCAACATGCCGTAATGACATGTTCAACGTATTATAGGTGCCTTTGAGCGGGAAGACCCGGTCTCCCGAGAGATGCATGTCCTTATAACGGTCGTAGAGCATTGCGGCGACGGGAAGCAGTTTGACCCGGAACTGCGTACCCGTTTTCTGGCGCCTGTCGATAATCCACCGATCCCCGTTATCGTCCGTATAAATATCTGCGTGGGTAAGTTTCACCACGTCCGCATGGCTCAGGCCTGTAAAGGCACAGAAGACGAAGGCATCCCGGTTGATGCCCGTCCGGTAATTGGGCAGTCGGACGTCCATGACGGCCTGCAATTCCGAAGCCGAGAGGTAACGCCGTTCCGAGTACTCCGGCCTCACGTAGAAACCTGCGAAAGGATCGGCGGCAATCCAGCCGTTCTTATACGCCGTATAGGTCATCAGCTTCAGTTTTTTGAGCGTAGAATGGATCGTCCCGGAACGCATCCCTTGTACTGAGGAGAGGTAGACCACAAACTTTTCGATAAACTCCCGCTTCAGTTCTTTGAACGCAATATCCTTGACATGATATTCGTATTCGAGGAAGGAGGCAAGACGGCGGCGGCGTTTGCAGTAGTCCTCATAGCTGGAATAGGCGCGGTCTTTGCCCACACGTTTGAGAAAGCCTGCGAGGTATTCGTCGAAAGTCTGTAACAGCAGGCGGCAGTCGTCCCCCATACCCAGAAAGGCGTTACGGACTTTTTCGGCCGTAACATACGAATCCCGGTCGCAGAGACGCTGGTACTGCTTGCCGATATTGGTCTTGATATTCTCCAGCTTCTCGTTGATGCGCTGCGATTCGAGGCTTCTGCCTGCGGCTTTGTTCGCTTTGGCATCCCAGAGAGAAGAACGGACGGTGAGTTTGCAGCTGAACTGCGACATCGTACCGTTGATCGTGATACGACCCATGACGGGAACCTGACCCGATTCTCGGACTGCCTCTTCACATAGAAAAGGACTTTGAAAGTGCTGCGTTGCATGATAACCTGAACTTTGTGGTTTTGTTAAACGTTAAGTCAAGTTATTTGGTATGCGGTAATTCGATGCAACGAACTGAAAACGAATGTTTTGATGCAAATCAAAGTATTTCGGGCAGGTAACGGATAAGTAACACAACTCACCGTCAAACCTGCCCGATTATGCAATTTTATTGCTCGGAACAGATGCAGAACAGAGAATTAAATACCTGTAAACAAGATATTTACTCTTTTCTGCATTTTCTCTTACCTACAAATACCGAACCGTCGACGGGTTCGCCTTATTTCCGGACGCGGGTCAGCCCCCGCTCGGCGGCCAGCCGCTCCATCAGCGCGTAGGCCGCGTCGTATTCGTTGGGAATCTCGCCGTCCAGGATGGCGTTCTTGATGATCTCCTTCATGTCGCCGATCACGCGCCCCGGGCCGATGCCGTAGGTCTCCATGATCAGCTCGCCCGTGATCGGAGGCTGGAAGTTGCGGATGCGGTCGCGCTCCTCCAGGTCCTTCATCTTGCGGCGCACCAGCTCGAAATTCGAAAGGTAACGTTTCACTTTGGCGTCGATGCCCGAGGTGATGTCCGCCTCGCACAGCGTCATCAGCGCCTCCACGTCGTCACCCGCCTCGAACAGCAGCCGGCGCACGGCCGAGTCGGTCACGAGATCCTCCGAGAGGATGATGGGCCGCAGGTGAAGGAACACGAGCTTCTGCACGAACTTCATGTGCTCGTTGAGCGGCAGTTTCAGCTGGCGGAAAATCGCCGGGACCATCTTCGAGCCGAGCACCTCGTGGCCGTGGAAGGTCCAGCCCACACGGGGATCGTAGGCCTTCGTGAGCGGCTTGGCGATGTCGTGCAGCACGGCGGCCCAGCGCAGCCACAAATCGCCGCTGCGGCGCGCCACGTTGTCCACGACCTTGAGCGTATGGATGAAATTGTCCTTATGGGCGTGGCGGCCCCGCTTCTCCACCCCCTTGAGGTTGTGCATCTCGGGAAAAATCCGCTCCAGCAGCCCGGTGAGTTCCAGCAACTCGAAGCCCATCGAAGGGACGGGCGAAAGGACGATCTTGTTGAGTTCGGTGACGATGCGTTCGCGCGAGACGATGCGGATGCGTTCGGCATTGCGGCGGATCGCCTCGAAGGTCTCTTCCTCGATGGTGAAGCCCAGCTGCGAAGCGAACCTGACGGCGCGCATCATGCGCAGGGGGTCGTCGGAAAAGATGACGTCGGGATCGCACGGCGTGCGGATGATGCACTCTTCGAGGTCCGACATCCCGTCGAAAGGATCGACCAGCTCGCCGAACGTGGCCCCGTTCAGCGACCACGCCATGGCGTTGATCGTGAAGTCGCGCCGCCGCTGGTCGTCCGCCAGCGTGCCGGGTTCGACCTCGGGTTTGCGCGAATCGCGGGTGTAGGACTCCCGGCGCGCGCCCACGAACTCGACTTCGACATTCCGGGCGCGGACCATCGCCGTGCCGAAAGTCTTGAAGACCGAGACCTTCGCCTTCAGTTCGCGCGCGAGCGCCTCGGCCAGCGCAATGCCGCTGCCCACGACCACCACGTCGATGTCGGTCGAAGGCCGTCGCAGGTAGTGATCGCGCACATAGCCGCCGACGACGAAAGCCTGCACGCCCTGCTCGTCGGCAAGGCGCGAAATCCGCCGGAATATGGGATTCGACAACGGCACGCGGCTACTTCACGTGTTGCTTGATCGCATCCCGCCACACCACGTAACCCTCGCCCGTCAGGTGCAGGCCGTCGTTGGTGTAACGCTTGTCCAGCCGCCCCTCGTGGTCGGCCAGCGCCCCCCAGACATCGAGGTAGGTGACTTCCTTCTCGTCGCACAGCGCTTCGAGCCGCTTGTTCAGCGGCACGATCTGACGGCCGTGCTCGTAGTGGTTCTTGAACTTGGCGAAAGACTCGCCATTGACGGGCAGGATGCTCTGCACGTAGATCTTCGTCCAGCGCGACTCGGACTGGAAACGGTCGATGAGCCGGGCCACGTTGGCCACGATCTCGTCGGGCGAAACGCCGGCCGCCAGGTCGTTGACGCCGATCATCAGAAACAGTTTCTTAGGATGCCCCCCGACGATCGGGTCGAGACGGTCGAGCAGCCACCCCGAGCGGTCGCCGCTGATGCCGCGGTTCTTGACGTGGCGGTTGTTGAACAGCTCGGCCCACTCGCAGCCGTCGGTGATCGAGTTGCCCAGGAACACGATGTCGCTCGAATAGACCGGGAGCACCTCGAAAAGGCTGCGCCGCTGGAGGTTGTATTCGCTCTGCGCAAAGGCCGTGCACGCGGTAAACAGCGCGGCGGCAAGGATCAGGATGCGTTTCATAGTCGTCAAAATTTAAGTTCGCGCCGGTAGAGCTGCACGGTGTTTTCCAGCCCGTAGTAGAGGGCGTCGCAGATCAGCGCATGGCCGATCGACACCTCGTCGATCCACGGAATGCGTTCGGCGAACCAGCGCAGGTTCTCCAGCGAAAGGTCGTGGCCGGCGTTCAGCCCCAACCCCTGCCGGCGAGCCTCTTCGGCGGCGGCCAGATAGGGGGCGACGGCCCGCTGCGGGTCGTCGGGATATTCGCGCGCATAGGCTTCGGTGTAGAGTTCCACCCGGTCGGCGCCGCAGGCCTTCGCCCCGGCGACCATCTCGGCCACGGGGTCCACGAAAACCGAGACCCGGATGCCCTTCGCGTGGAAGCGCGCCGTCACGTCGGTCAGGAATGCGCGGTTGGCCAGAGTGTCCCACCCGGCGTTCGAGGTGATGGCATCGTGGGCGTCGGGAACCAGCGTCACCTGCGCAGGGACCACCTCCAGCACCAGGTCGATGAAACCCGGGATGGGGTTGCCCTCGATGTTCAGCTCGGTCGTGAGCGCCCGTTTGAGATCGCGCACGTCGTCGTAACGAATATGCCGCGCATCGGGACGCGGATGGACCGTGATGCCCTCGGCGCCGAAACGCTCGATGTCCAGCGCGGCGCGGACCACGTCGGGCAGATTGCCGCCCCGCGAATTGCGCACCACGGCGATCTTATTGATGTTAACGCTTAACTTTGTCATAATTCTACGCTGTTTCACGGAATGCGGAACGCGATCCGGACAAGCTCAAATAAATTTGGCGCATCGCTCTCCTTTCCGTATATTTGCCGGAGATATGCCACATCCCGGCGCCTTGCCGGGCCGAAAAGGCCCCGGATCGTTCCGGCGTGGTAAAGTTACTTATTTTTTCGAAACTCCGCCGATGAAAATCATACTTTTTTCCCGCGCGCAGATCGCCCACACCCCCGAGGAGATCCGCCAGCTGATCGGAACGATCGGAGCTTTCGGCTTCGATTACGCCGTCAACGAGGAGTTCGCCCCCCTGGTGGAGCAGGCCACGGGAACGGCGCTCCCGCCCGAAAGGATCTACGGCCGCTACATCGGCAAACAGCCTGCCGAAACCGTCATGGTCTGCTACGGAGGCGACGGAACGCTGCTCGAAGGGGTGCACCGTCTCTGCGGCGCGCCGATTCCCGTAATGGGCATCAACGCCGGGCACCTGGGGTTTCTGACCAGCGCCCCAAGCAACGGGCTGAACCTGATCTTCCGCGAGATAGCCGAAGGCAACATCGCGACCGAGCCGCGCTCGATGCTGCGCGTCACGGGCGAATTCGCCCGACAGCCCGAATCGCAGCTGGCGCTCAACGAATTCACCGTGCAGCGCCACGGCGCAGGGATGATCTCGGTGGAGACCTACGTCGACCGGCAGATGGTGGCCACCTACCACGGAGACGGGGTGATCGTCTCGACGCCCACCGGATCGACAGCCTATTCGCTCAGCGCCGGAGGTCCCGTCGTGGCCCCGACGTGCCAGTGCCTGGTCATCTCGCCCCTGGCCCCCCACAACCTCACGATGCGCCCGGTGGTGATCCCCGACACGGGCGTCATCACGCTCAACGTGGACGCCCGGCGAGCGGACGCCTTCGTCACGCTGGACAACCGGACCTACCCCGTTTCGCACGGCGCGTCGTTCACCGTGGAGCGGGCCGAACAGACGATTTTTTTGGCCGTGCCGCACAATATATCATTTTACGACACGTTACGGAATAAGATGATGTGGGGAATCGACATCCGCAGTTAATCATTTATCGCATTTTTCCACAAGTTAACAGAATTTTTCCCTATATTTGTGCCCTAATATGAGCGATCAGAAACGCATACCGCAACACGTCGCCATCATCATGGACGGCAACGGCCGCTGGGCCGAGTTGCGCGGCAAAGAGCGTTACGAAGGTCACGCAGCGGGTGTCGAACCCGTGCGGGCGTCGTTGCGCGCCGCGGCGCGCTGGGGCGTGAAGTACCTGACGCTCTATGCGTTCTCGACCGAAAACTGGGGACGGCCCGCGGAGGAGGTGGACTCCCTGATGGAGCTTTTCTGCAAAAGCGTCGTCAACGAAACGCCCGAACTGATCCGCCAGGGCGTCGAGGTGCGCATGATCGGCGACCGGAGCCGTTTTTCGGAGAAGGTCCGCAGCTACCTGGCCATGGCCGAGGAGCAGACTGCGGGAGGACGGACGCTGACGCTGATCCTGGCGCTCAACTATTCGTCGCGAAGCGAAATAACGCACGCCGTGCAGCAGATCGCGCAACGCGTGGAGGCCGGCCAGATCGCCCCGTCGGAGATTTCCGAAGAGACGATCAGCACCGCGCTCTACACGGCCCACTACCCGAACCCCGACCTGATCGTCCGCACCAGCGGCGAACAGCGGTTGAGCAATTTCCTGCTGTGGCAGGCCTCCTACGCCGAACTGTGGTTCCCCGAAGTGCTGTGGCCCGACTTCACGGAGGAGGAGTTCGACCGCGCGATGGAGGAATACGCACGGCGCGATCGCCGCTTCGGACTGGTTAAATAGATGACTTTAGACTATATTTAATAGATGAATTATTCCGGTAAGATATTCACGGCAGCAGCTGCCCTCGTGCTATGCTGCTCGAATATATTCGCCCAGGAGCAGAATCCGCAGGACACGACGGCGGCTCCGAAGCCTGCGATTTCAGAAAACGCCCCGATGTTCCGAAGCGAGGGCGAACCCAGGCTCTATTACATCCGCGACGTCAACGTCCACGGCGTGCAATACCTCAACCCCGAGATCCTCAAGTCGTCTGCCGGACTGATCGCAGGCGACTCGGTCTACCTGCCGAGCAACTTCATCTCCAACGCCATTTCACGGCTCTGGAGCCAGCGGTTTTTCTCGGACGTGAAGATCGGCGCCGAGATCGAGGGCGACAGCCTCGACCTGGAGGTGTTCCTCAAGGAGCGTCCCCGCGTCTACAACTGGGAGTTCGAGGGCATTTCGAAGGGCAAGAAGAAGGACCTGCTGGAAAAGCTCAAACTCAAACGCGGAAGCGAACTCTCGGACTACGTCATCGACAAGAACAAGAAGCTCATCCATAACTACTGGGCCGAAAAGGGGTTCCGCAATACGGAGGTGGACGTGCGTATCGACAACGACACGCTGCGCCCGGGACAGGCCGTGACGGTGACCTTCCTGATCGACCGCAAGGAGAAAGTGAAGATCGGCAAGATCAACTTCGTCGGCAACGAACAGTTCAACGACAAGCGCCTGCGCCGCACGTTCAAAAAGACCCACCAGAAGTCGATCAACTTCTTCAAGGGGACCAAACTCAACGAGAACGACTACGAGGCGGACAAGGAGTTGCTGATCGACTTCTACAACTCGCGGGGCTACCGCAATGCCACCATCATACGCGACTCGATCTACCCGATCAACGAAAAACGGCTGGGCATCGACCTCGAAGTGTCGGAAGGCAACAAATACTACATCCGCAACGTCTCGTGGGTGGGCAACTCGGTCTATGAAACCGAAGGGCTGCAACAGATGTTCGGCGTCAAGAAGGGCGACATCTACGATAAGAAGACGATGCACAAGCAGCTGGGCATCGGCAAGGAGACCGATCCCGAAGCGACATCCGTGTCGTCGCTCTATCAGAACGAAGGCTACCTGATGTCGCAGATCGAACCCGCCGAGACGATCATCGCCCCGGACTCGATCGACATCGAAGTCAAGGTCTTCGAAGGCAAGCAGTTCACCATCAACGAAGTCGGCATCACGGGCAATCAGCGCGTCGACGACGAGGTGATCCGCCGCGAGCTGGACACCCGTCCGGGCGAACTCTACAACCGCGCGCTGCTGATGCGCACCATCCGCCTGCTGGGTTCGATGGGACACTTCAACCCCGAGGCCATCATGCCCGACATCAAGCCCGTTTCGAACGAGCTGGTCAACATCAACTGGCCGCTTGAAGAGCAGGCTTCCGACCAGTTCAACATCGCCGGCGGCTGGGGTTCGGGAACCTTCGTGGGTTCGGTCGGCATCACGCTGAACAACCTCTCGATCAAGAACACCTTCAAGAAAGGCGCATGGCGCCCCTACCCGATGGGCCAGAACCAGCGGCTCTCGCTCTCGGCACAGACCAACGGTACGTATTACAAGGCCTTCGCGTTCAGTTTCACCGACCCCTGGATGGGCGGCAAGAAACCCAACTCGTTCACCCTCTCGGCACACTTCTCGGAGCAGAACAACGCCTATTACGTATGGCAGACCAGTACGCAGTATTTCCGGACCTACGGCGTCGCCGCCGGTCTGGGCAAGCGTCTGAACTGGCCCGATCCCTATTTCACGTTCTACGCCGAAGCCAGCTACGAACGCTACGCGCTGAAAAACTGGTCGTCGTTCGTGATGACGAACGGCGCGGCCAACCTGGCATCGATCAAACTGGTGTTCGGCCGCAATTCGGTCGACCAGCCGATCTACCCGCGCCGCGGTTCGGAGTTCAGCGCCTCGGTGCAGGCCACGCTTCCCTACTCGCTCTGGGACGGCAAGGACTACAAAAAACTGGAGCAGATCGCCAACAGTTCCAACTCGACCTCCGCAGAGGCGGACCGGGCCAACCAGGAGCGCTACCGCTGGGTGGAGTTCCACAAATGGCAGTTCAAGGCGCAGTGGTTCCAGTCGTTCCTGAAAAACTCGAACCTCGTGCTAATGCTCAAGGCCGAAATGGGATACCTCGGCAGCTACAACAAGTATAAGGTTTCGCCTTTCGAACGCTACGAAGTCGGCGGCGACGGCATGTCGGGATACAATATATACGGTATCGACATCATCGCGATGCGCGGTTACGAGGACGGCGCGCTCGACCCCGGCAGCAACTACTCGCGCGGCTACAACAAATACACCGCCGAACTTCGCTACCCGATCATCCTCAAACCCTCGTCGCAGATCTACGTGCTGGGATTCCTCGAAGGCGGTAACGCATTCGACTCGTGGAAGAAGTTCTCGCCCTTCAAGATCAAGCGTTCGGCCGGTTTCGGCGTCCGTCTCTACCTCCCCGTGGTGGGTATGCTCGGTATCGACTGGGGTTACGGATTCGACGCTCCGGCGAACTCCTCGACCAAGAGCGGCAGCCAGTTCCACTTCGTTCTGGGACAACAATTTTAGCATGATCCGAACGGCCGCACCCGCGGACCGGCATTCAAAATCCCCTGAATCCCCCTCGCCAAAGGGTGTTCAAATAAAACGGGGCGTGGCAATAAATTTGAAAGAAAAGAGTTATATTTATAGCAGCAATCCGGGAAACCGGCTGAATATTAACTTAAAAACAACAGGATTATGAAACGGCTGATTTTAATTGCGGCATTCATTCTGACGGCAGGAACACTCGCGGCGCAGAACTACATAATCGTCAACAGCGAGAAAGTGTTCAAATCAATCGACGCCTACAATACGGCTATTTCCGACCTGGATAAGCTCGCCAAGCAGTACCAGGACCAGGTGGACGCCAAGTTTGCCGAAGTCGAGGCGCTTTACAACAATTACGTGAGCCAGAAAACCTCGCTCTCGGCCGCTGCGCGCCAGACCCGCGAAAACGCCATTCTGAACAAGGAGAAGGAGGCGCAGGAGTATCAGGAAAGCCTGTTCGGACAGGAAGGCACGCTGATGAAAAAACGTATCGAGGTGATCTCCCCGATCCAGAAACAGGTCTTCGACGCCATCGAGACCTACGCCAAGCAGGCGGGCGCCGACCTGGTGCTCGACTCGGCGAACAACCCCACGCTGCTCTACACCAATCCTTCCGTAGAGCGGACGCAGCAGGTGATCGACGCGCTCAAGAAATAACCGACATCAAAACATTAACTGATAAAACTGTATGAAAAAAGCAATCAAACTGACCCTTGCGGTTGTGCTGGTGATGGGCGCCACATCGCTCTTCGCCCAGAAATTCGGACGCATCAACACCCAGGAAATCATCATGGCGATGCCCGAGACCAAGACGATGCAGGAGAACATGGACACCTTCGCCAAGGAGTTGTCGGACAACATCGAGACGATGAACGTCGAATTCAACACCAAGTTGCAGGATTTCCAGAAAAACTACAACACCTTCAGCGACGCCATCAAGGAGGTGAAGGAGAAGGAACTGAACGATATGCAGACCCGCACCCGCGAGTTCCAGGAGCGCGCACAGCAGGATTACCAGAAGAAACAGAACGAACTGCTCGCCCCGATCATCGACAAGGCGAAAAGCGCCATCGACAAGGTAGCGGCCGCAGGCGGATTTCTGGTCGTGTTCGACACGTCGACGGGATCGCTGGCTTACTTCGACGAGGCTACGCTGACGGACGTCGCACCTGCCGTGAAAAAGGAACTGGGCATCACCGACGCGCCCGCAGCAGCGCCTGCCGCCAAATAAATCTTCATGCGGATCGGTCCGCCGACAGAGCATCGAGCGCCGACCCGTGAGGTCGGCGCTTTCGTTTTCAGAGACCCGCAGGTCGAAAAGCGCGCGGTAGTGTTCATAAGGTTGAAGAATCGAACATTTTGAATGATACCCGACTGATCATTATTATATTTGTCGAAATTTAAGCGAAACTATGAACCAGACGAATTCAGAAATGCCGATATCGAGTTTTACCCTGAACGAACTCATCACAATGGCCGGAGGCGAAAAGCGTCCGGGAATTATGGGCGAATGCATCGCCGCAAACAGCGCATCGGAAATGGAGATATTCCGGTTCCCGAGCCGCCTGAACGCTCTCATTATCGGCGTCGGAACCGAAGGCGAGACTTCACTCACGTCAAACCTTCAGGAATTCCGGCTCAAAAAGGATTCGCTCTTCATCTTCAGCCCCAAGCACATCCTGCAGGTACAATCCAACAACCGTTTCAAGGCCCATCTTATCGTCATCGCCCCGGATTTTCTCAAGCGCATCAACATCGACACCAAACGCATGATGCCGCTTTTCCTGCAATTCAGCTCGCTCCCCTGCATGGAACTCACGCACACCGAGAGCCAGTCGCTCCGGAGTTTTATCTCGATGGTCGAACAGGAACTGAAAGGCTCCGAGACGGATTTTTCGAGCGAGATCATCGGCGGACTGATCGCCGCGACGATCTACAAGGTCGGGGACATCCTGACCCACTACCTCACGGAGCATCCCGAGGTCGACAGCCCGATACACAACCGTGCGGAGGAGTATTTCAGGCAGTTCACCGAGCTGCTCGGCGAACACTACAAGCACGAACGCAGCGTGGGATTCTACGCCCGGCAGCTATGCATCACGCCCAAATACCTCACCACGCTCATCAAGCGCATCAGCGGCAAATCGGTATCGGAATGGATCGACAACTACGTGATCCTCGAAGCCAAGACGCTGCTCAAATATTCGAACATGAGCGTGCAGGAGATCGCCTATTACCTGAATTTCCCCAACCAGTCGTTCTTCGGCAGTTACTTCAAGCGCAATGCCGGCATGTCGCCGTCGCAGTACAAGGCGAAGAAGTAAAAGCCGAACGTTAAAACGGGTAACCCACGCCGAAGTTGAGCGCCGTGTTCTTCCACTTGAAATTGTGAATCCACCGCTCGCCCGAGGGGTTGTTGGGGTTGTGCAGCTGAATACCCCAGTCGAGGCGCAGCACGGCGAACTTGATGTCGAAACGCAGGCCGAGTCCCGTGTTGAATCCCAGTTGTTTGTAGAAACGGTCGAACCGGAACACCGTATCTTCGGACTCACCCGAATAGTGCCGGATATACCAGATGTTGCCCAGATCGAAGAAGGTCGCGCCGTGGATCATGCCCCAGACCGGGAAGCGCAGTTCGAGGTTGGCTTCCAGCTTCACGTCGCCCGTCTGGACCGGAAAATCGTTGTGGGGATTGGCCACCGAACCCTGCCCGAGGGTTCGGGGCGTCCAGCCGCGCATGCCGTTGCTGCCGCCGCAATAGAACTGGCGGTCGAAAGGTACGGACGAAGAGTTTCCGTAAGCCATCGCCACACCGCCGTAAAGCCGCCCCACCAGCGCCGTAGCGCCCCCCAGCATGATTTTCCGGCTGACGCTCAAATCGGTGCGGAAATACTGCGAATACTCGATGCCGAAAATCGTATACTGCTCCTTTCCCTTGGCCGGCGAGAAGAAGGCGTGCTCGACGGCGTCGATCAGGTTACCGGCGGTCTCGGCGTTGAACCGGATGTTCGTGGCATTTCCGCCGAGGTTCTTGCGCTGGTTGTTATAGCCGTAGCCGAACGAAAGGCCGCCGATGAACTGGGTCTTGAAACTGTTGATCAGGTATTTGTTCGAGGTATTGCCCAGGAATTCGGGATCGACCGGGCGTGTCATGTCGACCACGTTGATGTCGATCGGCCGCAGCGAGAAGGACGAATAGCGGCTGTTGGTCCACATGTAGGTGATGCCGGCGCTCGAAAGCGTACGGGCGTAATAGGGGCGGTCCTGAAAATTGATCGACAGTTCGACCTTGGTCTTCGGCTGGTTCACCGTGCGGAAACGGCCCGTGCGCCAGGGCACGAGGAACCGCGGGAAGGTCAGTCCGGTCGTGACGCCGAATTCGGTGGCCCGTTTGCGCCTGGCGTCGGGAGCCTTCATAAATTCGTAACCCGCCGTGAAGGAGAGGTCGAACGACTCGGCGCCGCGGAAAATATTGCGGTTCTGATAACCGACAGTGGCCTTCAGGCCGTAGAAACTCGACGTGGTGCTGCCCTCGAGGTCGACCTTGACGCTCTGCTTGAGCGTCGGCGTGCAGAGAATGTTGCACGTCAGGTAGCCCTCGCGCGTGTAGAGCGTCTGCGTCGAATCGGCCGAAGCGCCGATGAAGGAGACGATGTCGGTGACGTCGGCCGACCGGGGCTGCTCCTCGAAGGCGATTTTAGCGCTCTTGAAATACCCCAGCGCCATCAGGTCGGAATAGGCGCGGTTGACCTGCGACGAGTTGTAGACGTAGTTGGGGTAGAGCGGCACGGCCTGACGAAGCACCGGAGGGCGCAGGTTGGGCCGCCGCTCGTAGATGATGTTCAGACCGCGGTAGTAGACCGTATCGAGCCGCGAAAGCAGCGTCGTGTCGGTCCGTGCGGCGGTGGGGTCGTAATCGGGGAAAATGTTGATCCGGTCGATACGGTAGACCATGTTGTTGTCCATCACGGGCAGTCCGCGTTCGTCGTAGCCCGTGAGGTACTGTTTGACGATCAGCCGCAGGTCGATCAGCCGCTCCTTCTCGAACATCCGCGCGGCGTAGGAGATGTTGTTGACCGAGAAATTGTAGTACCCCCGCTCCTTGAGGTAGGCGGCGATGCGCTCCCGCTCGGCATCGAGGACCGACACGTCGTAAATATCGCCCGTATGCAGCAGCGTATTGACGGTGTCGGGCAACACGATCTGTTCGAGGAAGTTGTCCTGGAACTCGTAGGAAACGGAGTCGATGCGGTAAGGCTCGCCCTGGCGCGTGCGGAAGGTGACCGTCGCACGCTTGCGGCGCGAAACGGTGTCGACCTCATAGGTCGCCTGCGAGGAGAAAAAACCCTTCGAGTCCATGTAGACCTTCAGGTTTTCGGCGCTCTTCTGGGTCAGCCCCATGTCCAGCGTCACGGGCGCCTGCCCGATCTTGCGCTTCCAGTTGTTCCAGCGGTTGTCCTTCGCAGGGTCGGCCTGCTCGTAGAGCCAGACGTAGAAATTCGTCCCGAGGAAGCGTTTGTTGGGAGTCTGGCGCACGTACTTCTCCATGTCGGAAGCCGTGATGCGTTCCTTGCGGGGCGTGGACCGGTCGTCCTCGATCTTTACTTTTTGCAGAAAATACTGTCCTTCGGGAATGTGGCGCGTGACGCTGCACGCCGAGCACAGCAGGCCCAGCAGCGCAGCGGCGAGTATGCGACACGATTCCCGCACGGCGTCAGTTGTTGAAGAATCCCTTCTCTTTCAAAAGGGCGAAATAGGACTCCGAGATGGCGAGGTTGTCCTTGCGCACGTAACGCCGCTGGGTGAAGACCTGCGCCAGGTTCGGGAGGCCGTTTTCCGCCAGCAGACGTTTGGTAAGCTCCGATTCTTCGCGCTCGGCCCACAGTTCGTCGATCTCGGCGGCCGTGTAATCGGTGTATTTCTCGTAGTGGACCACGGCTTCGAGCGGCAGGCGGTCGGTCAGTTCGGGCGACTCGTCGGGATAACCCAGGACCACGGTGGTGAGCGGAATGACCCCCTTCGGAAGTTCCAGTATCTGCGAAATGTCGCCCGCGGTGTAGATCGTCGTGCCGAGGTAGCAGATGCCCAGCCCATGCATTTCGGCCTCGATGCAGAGGTTCTGCGCGGCCAGCAGGGCGTCGGTCGAAGCGTTCAGAAACCACGCGAAATTGTCGTAGGCAGGGTCGGCGTCGCGCTGCTCGCACCACATCGTGAAACGGTGAATATCGGCGCAGACGGTCACCACGCACGGAGCCTGGCGGACCATCGGCTGGTTGAAATGGCACGGCGCGAGCCGTTCGCGGAGCGTTTCATCGCGGGTCACCACCAGCGAATAGAGCTGCATGTTGCCGCACGTCGAAGCGCGCGAGGCGGCTTCGAGACTCTCGCGCAGCACCTCCTCGGGAATGGGCGTCGGGCGGAATTTACGTATCGAACGATGCTTGAAAAGCACACTTTTCATAAAGGTCTGTTTTTTGAATCCTGGCATAAACAACACAATCCGCCCGCCGTTGCACGCCCGGGCGGATATTTTTCACAAAATTAGCAAAACTTTTAGAAGTTTTACTATTTTTGCCAAGACATAACCATTCAAAAAGTGCAGACGGCATTTGCAAAATACGAAGGAGCAGGCAACGACTTCATCCTGATCGACAACCGCGAAGGCGGCTTCACACCCCGTGCGGAACTTATCGCAGCCTTGTGCGACCGTCATTTCGGCATCGGAGCCGACGGGCTGATGACCCTCGCCCGGAACGCGGAGATCGACTGTTCGATGCGTTATTACAACGCCGACGGGTCGGAAGGCGAGATGTGCGGCAACGGCGCCCGCTGCTTCGCGCTTTTCGCCGAACACCGGGGCATCGGCGGGGAGACCAAGTTCTTCGATGCCGCAGACGGGCTTCACACCGCCCGCATCCGCCGCCTGAAAGGCACTTCGGGAGAGATCGAGCTGGGCATGATCGCCGTGCGGGAGATCCGCACGGGCGACGGCTGGTGGTTTCTCAACACGGGCGTCCCGCACTACGTCGAATTCGTCGACGACCTCGAAGCGGTCGACGTGACCGGCCGCGGACGGGCCATCCGCCGCGACACGGCGCGCTTCCCGCAGGGCACGAACGTCAATTTCGTGCAGATCACAGGCGACGGCACGATCTGCATGCGTACCTACGAACGCGGCGTGGAGAACGAGACCCTCGCCTGCGGCACGGGAGCCACGGCCGCGGCCATCGTGACGGCCTTCGCGCGGCAGCCCCACACGACCGATTTCCGCATCACCGTACCCGGAGGAGCGCTTGCGGTACGGTTTTCGCATGAACAGGGAACACAAACCTATACGGACATCCGCCTGACGGGACCGGCGCGCCGCGTCTTCGAAGGAGTGTTCGACAGCGAAAATTTCTAAAACCAACCATTCATTTCCCCATGAAAACACAAAAGGGAATCCGCGAACACGACGCGGATGAACTTCGGAAAGCCAAACGTCTCGAACCGATACGCAAGAGCGGCAAGGAGCGCCACGCGCTTTACAGCAGTTTCGACGAAGAGGACGAGGAGGAGATCCTGCCCCTCAAACGCGAGTCCGTTCTCGACTACCTCGACGAAGAGGAGGAATAAATCCAGATTCAATGATCGAAAAATTCATCATGGCGGGTCCCACCGCCCTGCACGTCTGCGACTCCCAGAAAGGGGACAAATGCGTCGTGCTCCTGCACGGATACCTCGAATCGATGCTCGTCTGGGAGGATTTCGTTCCATTCCTCTACAAAGAGCTTCGCGTGGTTACGTTAGACCTGCCCGGTCACGGCATCTCGGTCGTGACGGGCGAGGAGCATTCGATGGAGTTCCTCGCCGACACGGTGGCCGACGCCCTCCGGGCGCTGGGAATCCCCCGCTGCACACTCGTCGGGCACTCGATGGGCGGCTACGTGGCCCTGGCCTTCTGCGAACGCCATCCCGACATGCTCGACGGAGTTGTGCTGTTAAGTTCGACACCCAACGCCGACACGCCGGAGAAGTCCGAAAACCGCCGCCGTGAAATCGCCCTCGTAAAGGCCGGGAAAAAGGATGCGCTGGCCCGCGTGGCCCCCGAAGCGGGCTTCGCCGAGGACAACCGCACCCGGATGAAAGACTACATCGAGGACCTCACCGAACAGGTCGCCGTCACCGAGGACGAAGGAATCGTAGCGCTGCTCAACGGCATGATCGCCCGCAAGGACCAGAACGAGATGCTGCGCGCCTCGAAGGTTCCCCAGCTCTTCATCCTCGGACGCAAGGACAACTACATCCCTGTCGAAGCGGCCGAAAAGATGGTAAAAGAGCACCCGCAGGCCCGAGTCGTATGGCTCGAAAACAGCGGCCACATGGGATTTCTGGAGGAGCCGGAAACCACGGCCCGAGCGATCCTCGATTTCGTCAACGGCAAATAGCGCCGCACACCGCCTATTTTCCGGGGATCAATCGCGTCATAAACCTCAATAACAGAGAACATTAGACGACGATTCCGGGAGCAGGCCCACAATTCGGACAAAATCGTTTACAAATCGGCCGAAAATATTCAGCCGATTTATTTTTTACGCAGGTTTTTTCCTATATTTGCGGGGACACACATCAAACTCACTCTATGATAGCCCGCCATCCATTGGGACGCCAGGATCTCCGCATCAAGCGCAGGGATAAGGTACTCGAAATCGGTCCCGGACACGATCCGATGTTTCGTTCCGATGTGATCGCCGACAAGTTTCCGCACGACGACACCCATCGCTGCGGGAAAGTCCTGATTTACCCTCACCAGCAATTCATCGAGGCCGACGGCGAGCAACTCCCGTTCGAAAAAGCTGCTTTCGATTATGTGATCTGCAACCAGGTTCTCGAACATGCCGACAATCCCGCCCGGTTCATCGAAGAGATGGTCCGGGTCGGCAAACGCGGGTATGTCGAGACCCCGAGCATGCTCGGCGAACTGATGTTTCCCAAGGAGTCGCACCGCTGGGTGATCCTGCTTATCGAAGACAAACTCGTATTTTACGAAAAGGAGAAGATGCCGGGTAACTACCGCAACAACTACGGCGAGGTCTTTCTCAACTACCTGCCCTACCAGTCGCTGCCGTTCAAGATGCTCTACGTATCCGAACCCAACCTGTTGCTCAACCGCATCGAATGGGAGGGGACGATCGAATATCTCGTAAATCCCGAGGACGACTATTACAGCAGTTTCTTCACCCGCAAATGGAACCGGGAGATGACCATGAAAATCTTCCCGCCGCGCCGGGGACTGACCGAGATAAACCGCACGCTCCAGGCCAGTTACTACCTTGTCCGGGAAAAACTCGGGCAGAAAATCCACAAACGCCCGTCTCCGATCACGCTCGACGAATACCTCGCAGAACGGGAGAAATAACGCCCTCCCAAAAAACGCCGCTTTTAAAAAGACGGTCTTCCCCCTCCCGAAAATATCCGGCATCGAACTCCGTGTCGGGCGGCGAACGTTTCGTCTTCGCTCCCCCTGTAAATTGCGCTGCCCCCTCCAAGACAAAAACCCCTCCTGGTAAGGAAGGGTTTAGGCACAAAAAAAGGTCAGACCTTACGATCTGACCTTGAAGAGGCGGCTACCTACTCTCCCACGGGAAAACCGCAGTACCATCGGCGTAAGTGAGCTTAACTTCTCTGTTCGGAATGGGAAGAGGTGGAACCTCACTGCTATAA
>ERZ773277.1457-NODE-1457-length-18890-cov-5.053836_pt1 | contig 18890 bp, 17 predicted proteins | sample MGYA00511957_ERZ773277 | MGnify/ENA primary metagenome ERZ773277 (study PRJEB29015, sample SAMEA2737800) | human gut metagenome | biome: human gut; feature: human-associated habitat; material: faeces | place: China | collected 2012 ... | reverse complement strand
TGACTCCAGCACCGGCTCATCCGAAGATTCTTCCAGCGATGATAGCAGCAATTCCAACGGAAGCTCCGGCAGCCACAGCAATTCCGGAAGCTCCGGTCCGTCCAAAGAAACCTCTTCTACTTCCGGAGACAAAAAGCCGGATGCTCCAAAGAAGAACTCCAAACAGGAACCAGGCAGCGGCTACCGCCAAGGGTCTGTGACGGATGAGCAAATTGCAAATAATAGTTCTTCTGACTCCACTAAGGAATAAATAAATGTATGCCGCAAGGCGCACCAAACAAACGCCCCCGCAAGAAAATCTCCTGCGGGGGCGTTTCTATCTCATCATTCAGTTTCCCAAACGAATCTTCTATTATTTCTGAAGTGCAAGAACGTCAGCGAATGCCTGAATAGCAGTGCTTGCCTGACCGAAGTCTCTCATCTGCTGGTCGATACCCAGTTTGATGTGCGGAACGCCTGCATCGTTCAGAGCTTTCTTCAGGTATGGATACTCCATCTCCTCCGGATCACAGAACTGCTGCATAAACAGTACCAGACCCTGAGCGCCGCTCTCTTTAACCATGTTAGCTACGAACTCACCACGACGGTTCTTGTCAGATTCCGGATCGTACAGAAGTACTTCGTAATCGATGTTAGCGAACTGTTTAGCCAGTGCTCTAACCGGATCCAGCTCGTCTTCCGGAGCGTCTACACGGAAGGAACGTGTCTCATGTGCTACATCATCTGCAGCGATAGCGATGTTGTTCTCTTCGAAGATAGAAAGCAGCTTCGGATTATCACAGATAATACCGGAGGTAACAACCTTGGTTCCCTTCCAGTCACAGACAGGAAGTTTAGCCAGCTCTGCGTTCAGCTCGTTCAGCTTTGCAGTGTATTCCGGCTTCTCCATGAAGTAGAATGCCTTCAGAACTGCGGAACGTTTGGTTGGTGTGATAACATCACAGTGCTCGTTAGCCAGTTTTACGAACTCACGGCGAGCTGCACGGCTCTTGTTGTATACAACGATAGCATCCTGGATGTCAGAATCAGTAATCTTTCTTCCAGCGATTTCTTCCAGATCAGCTTTTACATGGTTGTACTGATCGATACAGAACTGAAGACCAAACTCTTCGAAACGGTTCTGCGGATGAGCTAAGAAGATAACTTTCATCTTGTCGCCCATAGCTACACGGAAGTTCTGGCTCATCGGACGAAGAGTATCACAGATAGTAGGTGTGATAATACCGTCTAACTGATCCATAGTTCCATCCAGCAGCATCTCCAGAGCTAACTGAGCGATGGTGCAGTAGAAAGTAGCGCAGTACTCTTTTGCACGGCTGATGGTCTTAGTGTTGGAACCCCACATACCCATCGGAACGATACCAGCGGCATATACAAGCTCTTCCGGAGCGTAGTAAGGAAGAACACCAACTACTTTTTTGCCCTGAGCTTTATATTCAGCAAGCTGCTGCTTCGGAGTTGCAGCTTTTACCTTAAATTCTTCTAATAATGCGTTAACACTCATGGTTATTTAGCCTCCTTTGCCTGCTTATTTGCTTCCATTGCCTCAACCAGACCCTCTACACGAGTCTCGTACTGAGCAGCATTGAAGTTACGCGGGTCAGCCTGATCGCCGTCGAAACCAGCACACGGGATACCCAGGTCAGCAGTAAAGCGACGCTGCATCTCAGCCATGTAACCACTCCACGGTTTACAGCTTCTGTTGTAGTGAACCAGAACGCCATCTACCTTGTTGTCACGGCAGATGCCTTCACGCCAGTCAACACCCTGCTCGATGCAGACAGAGTTCGGAGCTTTGTAGTAAGCACGAGCCATCTCATCGATGTTGTTGTAAACGAAACCGAATGCCGGAGCATATACAACGGCAGTAACGTTTACACCGTGGGTCTTCAGCGGTTTGAACAGAGCCGGCAGTTTCGGCCAGCACGGAATACCCTCGAACATAACACGGTATTTCTCCGGGAACGGAGTTGTGGTCTCACCCTTCTTAACTGTCTCTTCCAGGTCTTTTGCAAGTAATTCAAAAGCATCACCAGCAGCTACAGTAGCACGTGCAGTTACAACGTCTGCCATGTGGTTAAACAGGTCAAATCCACTATATGGAGCCGGTTTGTACTGCAGGAAATCACAGACTTTCAGCCAAGCCTTAGCGGTACGGTTAGCGTTTGCACAAGCCTGCTCGAACTTCTTCTCGTCGAACTTCTTGCCTGTCAGCTCTTCCAGCTGTTTGATCGCTTTGTCGAACTGAGCGCGAACGTATTTAACATTCTCATCATGAACTTCTACTGTATTGTTGTACGGGATATCGATCATGATCAGCGGAATGTTACACATACGAGCGATGTTCTCATACCATTTTGTCATACAGTTACAGATGTTGTTGCAGCAAAGAACGAAATCCGGCTGCGGAATACGCATCTGACGAATCGGAGAAATAGCCTCAAGACGTTTCTCTTTTTCCGGACCATCCGGGAGTTTTTCAATCTCAAGCAGGTTGTCCAGCTGCAGATACGGAGTCTGAGTCTTCGGATCCTTCTTCGGTTTTCCGTCTTCACCCATCACTACGTTGCCGTCAGCATCTTTTAATGGTTTACCTGTGCTCGGATCGATGATGTATTCACCAGTCTCCGGATCATACTTACGGGATACACGTACACCAGCTGCATATGCAAGGCTGATACGAGCGTAACCGCAGATATCGTTGTCATATCCAAGATCCTCAGCTGCCTGGCACATCAGCTCACCGTAACGGTTAGCTGCGATACCAGCTGCCTGGTTCTCCGGATACATAACGTGTAAATCAAATGCTGCTGCAAGCTCACACGGGAATTTGGAAGAAGACCATCCAACTAACTCGCCTCTTGCTTTGGCCTCACGCGCCTCTTTGTGTACGTCATCTACGACTTTACGAAGCGCAAGAACACCAGGACTAACTTGTTTTGCCATAATAATTATCCTCCATTCTTAAAAATTAACTTAGTTACTTCTGACGGCTGGCTACCTGATATGCCATCAGGGCTGCGCCAAGCGCGCCGTTATACTGTGTCAGCGGGGATGTACAAATCTTTACGCCAAGCTCAGCCTCAAGCGCATCTACTACGCCCTGGTTCTGAGCCACACCGCCTGTCATAACGACATCCGGCACTACACCGATTCGGTGGGCAAGACCCGTGACACGATGAGCCACTGAACGATGAATACCGGCAATGATATCACATTTATCCGTTCCCATCGACAACTGGCTTATAACCTCACTCTCTGCAAAAACCGTACAGGTGGAACTGATTCCTACCTGCTTCTTGGACATAGCGCCAAGACGGCCTAGATCACTTACCTCAACTTCGAGAACGCGAGCCATAACATCCAGGAATCTTCCGGTTCCGGCTGCACACTTATCGTTCATCTGGAAGTTTGTCATGACACCGTCCTCAACGCGAAGAACCTTCACGTCCTGACCGCCGATGTCAATTACGGTATGAACCTTCGGGAAAAGGAAATAAGCGCCCTTTGCATGACATGACAGCTCACTCATCTGCTTATCGGCAATTCCGTCCATCAGAGATGTACGTCCATAACCGGTAGCCAGTGTGAATGCCATATCTTCTTTCTTGAGGCCTGCATCTTCCAGAACTGCCTCGATGGCACGGCTTGGACCGCTGGTACCTGCTCCAACGTCAATCAGAGACTTACCTACGATCTCCTTGCCATCCTTCAGGATGATACATTTGGAAGCTGTAGAGCCTACGTCGATACCTAAAGTGAAAATTTCGCTCATGATGTATCTTTTTCCTTTCAATACTGACTTTCTATGCCTGATTTTTGTTTCAACGATGTTTTGGCAGATCCGTGCTATCACATCGTCTCCACCCATCATAATACCACAAAATCAACTAAAAGTCGCTGTAAAATCTTGAAAATGTTATAAAATAATTCTTAACAAAACTATTACTTATTACTTATCTGCCTGAGTATACCAATAAATCGAGCAAAGGTTCCAGTTCCTTTGCCCGATTTATCTGCAAGCATCCGGCAAAACGGTTCATTTACAGTCATACAGACAAGCCGCTTCGCCAGAGCCTCACACTATTCACACTATCAATTTGTTACTTATCACTATTTACACTATCACTGTCAGCCGCGTACTTACGCGCCTTCTCTTTTTAAAATGTTATCTTAGCGGCACCTATCACAATGCCGTTTTAATTTGATAATTATTTACCGTAGTTGATGAACTCACGAGTAGATCTCGGAGCCAGCATCTGATGCATCGGGCAGATAGCCTGAGCATTCTGATAATAAGCCTCGGTAAATGCCTGGATGTACGGACGAAGATCGGTCAGATCTACGATCTCATCAACCATACCCTGTTTTGTACAGTATTTCGGACGAGATTTGTCTGTGTACATCTGGATCATAGCGTTCATCTTGTCGATGATCGGCTGAAGCGGCTCGCCAGCTTTTTTAGCTTTAACAAGCTTTCTGGAGTACATAGCGTTTGCAGCGGTCTCACCCGGCATTACGTAGTACTCGCAAGCACCTGTACCGATAGAGAATACGTTGGTGTTGTTGCCCTGCGGACCACCCAGAACGTAGTGAGCAGCAGCACTTGCCTTACGAAGAGTAACCTCCAGAGACGGAAGCTTAGCATTCTCGATAGAGTAGATCAGGGACTGACCTAAACCAAGCAGCTCTGCCTTCTCAGCGTCATCGCCTACATCGATACCTGTGGTATCCTGCAGCCAGATAACCGGTGTCTTATCACGAGCACACAGAGTAACGAACTCGTTCATCTTAATCAGACCCTGACGGTACAGCTTACCACCGATACCTACAGAACCCTGTTTGTACTCCGGATAGTTCATGAGTAAGCCCTGTACGTTAGCGATAACACCAACCAGAAGGCCGTTAACTTTTGCAAGACCAGCAACGATCTCCGGACCGTAGCCTTTCTTGTACTCGAAGAACTCACTGTTATCGAACAGACGGCCGATTACATCGTAGATGTCGTACGGACGTTTCTGGTTCATCGGGATGATGCTGTACAGATCCTCAGCCGGAAGCTGCGGAGCCTTCGGGCTGTCAACACGGAAGAACTCCAGGTTGAAGCACGGAAGGTAGTTGATGTACTTCTTGATTCCCTCGATAACGCCTAAATCATCCTCGTAAACTTCACGGAAGAATCCGGTCTCATCATAGTGGATCGGCACGGAACCCGGAGCCGGAACGTGATGTTTGCTGTTCTCGATCTGAGCGTTAACGATCTGCTCTGCTGCTTCCTCATCGATGTAACCCTTCGGGTTCATACCGGAAAGGATACCAGCGCCACCAACTGCCATGTTCGCATCTTTATGAGCGATCAGGATAGTCGGGGAAATGCTGTGGTAACCACCACCTGCCGGGTTGGTTCCGTAGATACCTACGATAACCGGAACACCAAGCTGGTTTAACTCAGCGTTGCGGAAGAACGGTGTACCACCACCACGACGGTTCGGGTATACTTTGTCCTGATTCGGGAACTCAACGCCTGAGCAGTTTAACAGGTATACTAACGGCAGATGCAGCATCTTAGCGGTATCTGCAGCACGGAGCAGGTTATCTGCCTGTCCCGGAACCCAAGCACCAGCCATCTTCTTGTTATCAGAAGCGATGATGTAAACCCATTTGCCATTTACACGGCCAAGACCATTCAGAACGTTAGTTGTCTGGAAACGGTTGTCTTCCGGATTGTAAAGGCTGTTTAACGGGCACCATGTACCTGGATCGATCAGGGCGTTGATACGCTGTGTAGCAGAAAGCTGTCCACGTGCGTTTAACTTCTCTTCGGTTGTGATACCAGCATCAAGAGCCTGCTTAATGGACTCATGGATGTCGTTCTCAACAGCCTTCAGTTCCTGCTCGTTTTCCGGATTCGGATTAACCAGAGCTTTACCAACGGTAGGCATATTCTGGAAATATCCTGGCATTGAATACATATTCATGTCTTCTTTTCTCCTTATAAAATAAAAAATAAAAATGGTTATAAATGAATTGCTTGCGGGACAGTTCGTCTCCTGTCCCGCCTGCAATCAGTAACTAATTAATCGACAGAAATGATATCTGTCTTGATTCCCTATGGAAGGCTAATTACTTAGTCTCCTTCGGAACTTTGATGAATGCCTGACCTGGGTCGATCTCTTCACGAATAACGCGGATGATCTCCGGATCCGGACCTTCCATCAGCTGAGCTCTGGAGGTATCGATCTCGAAACCAGTGTTCTCCTGAACCATTTCCGGAGAGGAGAATGGATAGTAGTAAGCCAGGTACATTCTCTTGGTCTCTTCGTCGAATTTCATGATACCAAGATCGGTAACTACCATCTGCGGTCCACGGTTGCCCGGAAGACCTGCTCTCTCACGTCCGCCAGGGCCGTCCATCCAGCCACAGCTTGTGATGTAGTCAACATGATCCATGAATCTTCTCTTCTGATGCTGCATCATGATGATGGTGTTGCAGAAGGTAGCGATTCCGTTTGCACCGCCAGAACCGGTGAAACGTGTGGTAGGTTTAACATAATCACCCTTACCAAAGATACAGGTAGAGTTAACGTTTCCGTACGGGTCGATCTGAGCGCCACCGATGAATGCGATCATACGATCAGCATCATGTAACCACTCATTAGCCTCGAAACCTACGAAACGAATGTTCGGCCACTGTACTGCACAGTGAGCCATGAAACGGTTGTCACCTACAGAACGCGGAACCTCAATCGGAGAACAATCCATAAGACCACTCTCTACGATCGGATGGCAGCTCGGGCAAACAACACGTTTTGCCAGGGATGCACCGATTAACGGAAGACCGGTACCAACGATAACGATCTGATTTTCTTTAATATTTTTTGCGATGGCGTAAGCCTGCATTTCCTGCTTTGTATACTTTGTATAATCAGCCATTTTAGATTTTCCCTCCCTCAATTAATGTCTGGTAGAATAGCCAAGATGCGGCTCATTCTTAAGGTTCATGAGGCGAGCGCCGCCCAGTACGTTGAGCAGATCATCCTGATCCTTGCATCCATATACATACTTCTGAAGGTAATCCTTGAAGGTCTCCGGAATCTTGGTGCCGTCAGCAGCATCTTTTGCAGCCTGTGCAGCAACTTCTGCAGCTTTTGCAAGCTTCTCATCTTCCGGCTTAGCAGCAGCAGCCTTAGCAGCTTTGTCTGCAGCCTTCTGAAGCTGTGCCTTAGCATCCTCAGCGTCAAGGTACTTGGAAGCCTTGTCGTACTCTTTCAAGCCCTTATCATCATCATCATAATAGCCGTAGCACTGTGCCGGCCAAGCACCGTACGGTGCACGAACAACGGCGTCTACACACTCACCAAAGATTCTTGTCTTGGTTGGGTCACGACGGATATACTCATCACTTACGATCTCCTCGCAGGTAACGATACAACGTTTTGCAGCTACAGCGATATCTACGTCATGGAACTCATCACCATCGATGATACAGGTTCCATCCGGAGATGCCTGCTGAACATGGATGATAGCGCAGTCAAGCTTCGGAACCGGAACAGCCAGCAGCTTCTCGCCTGGCTCAAGCGGGTTCTCGATCTCTACGCATTTCAGGTTGTCAACACCTTCCATGGTTCTTCTCTTCTCTTCGCTGATACCCCAGAACTTAACAAGTCCGGAGCCCTGCATCATACGTACCGGCAGGTACGGAAGACCCAGAGATGCAGCATGAAGCTGAAGCATCAGAACGTCCTGAGAATAATCCTCATATGTAAGCTCACCCTTCTCGATAGCTGCACGGAAACGACGAGCTACGTTGGTGTAACCAGAGTTTGCAGTATAGCAGTTGATGTAGGCTCTCACACGGCCCTCACCGATTAACGCATCCCAGTCACCACCTGCCGGGCCAGACCAGCCTACAAAACCAGTTTTACCCTGACGAAGGATCTCGTAAACTGCTGCATACGGTTTACGGTTTGTTGTAAATCCGCCGAGACAAAGTACATCGTTGTCACATACATACTTTTCTACGGCATCGTGTAAAGACATTACTTTATTAGCCACAATAAAGCCTCCTTTAAAAAAATTTTCTATAACTACCTATATAAATAAGTAAAAACGGGATCCGGTACTTCCGGCGCTGCGGTCTTTCGCAGGCCAGATGCAGCCAGATCCCGGCTGCAACAGCCAAAAATCAATATTCGATTAACCGAAAATCAGCATGAAGAAACCTGCTGCTACGGCAGAACCGATAACACCTGCTACGTTTGGTCCCATAGCGTGCATCAGAAGGAAGTTGGTCGGATTCTCTTTTGCACCAACTGTCTGAGAAACGCGGGCAGCCATCGGTACAGCAGATACACCAGCGGAACCGATTAACGGGTTGATCTTGCCGCCGGTTACAGCGCACAGCACCTTACCAAGGAGAACACCTCCGATGGTAGCGAATGCGAATGCAAGAAGACCCATGCAAACGATAGCGATGGTCTGAACACGCAGGAAGATCTCGCCGTTTGCGGTTGCACCTACGGTAGTACCAAGCATGATAGTTACGATGTTGCACAGTGCGTTCTGAGCTGTATCAGAAAGACGCTCTGTAACACCAGATTCACGAAGCAGGTTACCAAGCATCAGCATACCAAGCAGCGGAGCTACGGACGGAAGAAGCAGGGAGCAGAACAGTACTACGAATACCGGGAATACGATCTTCTCAACCTTGCTTACCTTACGGAGCTGCTTCATAACGATGGAACGCTCTTTCTTAGTGGTAAGAAGCTTCATGATCGGCGGCTGAATCAGCGGAATCAGCGCCATGTAGGAGTAAGCGGCAACGGCGATCGGAGCAACCAGATCCGGTGCCAGGTTGTTAGCTACATAGATAGCGGTCGGACCGTCTGCACCACCGATGATACCGATAGCGGCAGCCTCGCCTACTGTGAATAAGCCAGTTGCGTTAGCCAGCATGAATGCAATGTAGATACCGAACTGAGCAGCTGCACCAAGCAGAAGGCTCACCGGGTTTGCAATCAGCGGACCAAAGTCTGTCATGGCACCTACTGCCATGAAGATCAGACACGGGAACAAACTGGACTTAACACCGCCGTAGATGATACGCAGAACACCTGCGGTATACCACGGCTCGCTTTCCTTCATCAGGTCAGCTAACGGCAGGTTTGCCAGGAACATACCAAATGCAATCGGAAGCAGAAGAAGCGGCTCGAACTGCTTTTTAATTGCCAGGTATAATAATACAAAAGCAATGAGAATCATTACACAGCTTCTCCAGGTCAATGCTGCGAAACCCGACTGTGCAAGAAGCTCTTTTAATATTTCAAAAAAGTTCATTACCTAACCTCCTAGTTCAGAGCAACCAGAGCAGCTCCTGTATCAACAGAATCGCCAGCCTTAACAAGGATCTTGCTGACTGTACCGTCTGCCGGAGCAACGATCTCAGTCTCCATTTTCATGGCTTCCATAATAACTACTACTTCGCCAAATTTAACTGCCTGTCCTTCAGATACCTTGATGTTCAGGATTTTACCTGGCATTGGAGCTTCTACGGTAGTTGCGCCCGCCGGAGCTGCTGCCTTCGGAGCCGGAGCTGCTGCCGATGCCGGAGCTGGAGCCGGTGCTGCTGCAACTGGAGCCGGAGCCGGTGCTGCCGGTCTCTGTACCGGTGCGGATGCCGGAAGAACCGGAGCTGCCGGAGCTGCTACACCATTACGATCCAGAGATTTGTAAGCTTCTAATTTTTCTACTTCAACTTCGTATTTCTTTCCATTGATCGTAGCAACATATTTCATAATTCTTTACGTCCTTTCGAATGTTTATCATTACTGTTCACACATGTGTGCCCAGTAATGGGATTTTGCCGATGCTTTGTATTCCAAATCGGCAAAATCTGTTGCCTGAACTGTATCATACAGAATTTTCAGTTCCGAAAATTCCTTTTTGTAAACAGTTGCTATTTATCATAGTATCGTCTATTAGTTCAGGGTAACCAGTGCTGCACCTGTGTCAACGGCGTCGCCTGCTTTGACAAGAATCTGTGCTACTGTACCGTCTGCCGGAGCAACGATTTCAGTTTCCATCTTCATAGCTTCCATCACGATGACGGTCTCACCAAACTTAACTGCCTGTCCTGCAGATACTTTGATGTTCAGGATTTTACCTGGCATCGGAGCCTCTACGGTAGTTGCACCTGCTGCCGGTGCTGCCGCCGGTGCCGGTGCTGCTGCTGGTGCAGGAGCCGGTGCTGCTGGTGCAGGCGCCGGTGCTGGAGCTGACGGTGCTGCCGGTGCTGCTACTGGAGCCGGTGCTGCTGCCGGAGCCTCGCCGTAACGCGGCATTGGCTCGTATGCATCGATTCTTTCAAGTTCTACTTCGTACTGTTTTCCATTGAGGGTAGCCGTATACTTCATAACTGCTGTAACCTTCCTTTCGATTTCCTTTCATTCCTGTTTCTCATTACTTAACTTCTGTCACGCTCAAGATCTTAAACTTGTCTGTCGGCAATCCGAGGTCATCCCCGATCGTTGCCATCAGCACGGCAAGTAATTCCTTATCAGCTTCATCCGACACAGCCGGTGCTGCTTTCTGTGCTGCGGCCGGGGCCTTAGCACCATCAGAAACAACGGAGCGGAGAATCTTGGAAATTACCATAATTGCCAGAGCCAGACAGATCAGAGCCAGGAAAACTACCGAAAGACCCAGCAGAGAAACGATAACTGACTGCCCGAAAGGCATAGTTGGTTCAGTCCACATTGTGCATTGCACCTCCTTATTTATTTTAGGTTCTGCTTTCTTTGTGAAAAATTATACTTATAAAATTCCACCAGTAAGATTCCGTATTGTGGAATGCATTCCATTTTTGAAAGCAATTTATAAGGGGCTTTTCCCCTTAACTGTAACAAGTGAAGCCACAGATTGACATGATCAGCTCACTTTACTTAAATTATAACAGTAACCCCCCTGATTGTCAACCAAGCCTTTCATAAATTATGCACAAAAAGCAGGGTGTTTTATTAGCAAAAACAACCTGCTTTTTATAGGTTATTACTACATTTTTCTACATTTTTCTTAATAACCTCCGGAAGAATCGCCAAGACCTCTCAAGCATTTTGCTCATATTCTAAAATGTATTCTGAAAGTCCCGTTCTCTCCTTTTTTCATCAGAACAAAGCCGCTTTTTTCTGTATTTTTTTATACATTTTCAAGAGTTGTTCTCGATTTATTTCGGAAGCTTGAAAGAGCTCTTCAGCGAAACAATCCGGTTGAAAACCGGTTTGCCCGGCTCGCTGTCGCGGCAGTCCACGCAGAAGTATCCATTGCGGACGAACTGAAAGCTCTCAAATGCTTTTGCCTCTTTCAGACCCGGCTCTAAGTAACACTCTTTCAGAACGCGCAGGGAATTCGGATTTAAGTTCAGCGTTCCATCTGCATTGAGTTTGCCCTTTTCCTCGTCTACCAGGTTCTCATAGAGACGTACTTCTGCTTTCAGTGCAGTCTGTGCTGCTACCCAGTGAATCGTACCTTTTACCTTTCTCGCATTGAAGCCGGAACCACTCTTCGTCTCCGGATCGTAGGTACAGTGAACAACCGTTACATTGCCGTCTGCATCTTTCTCGCATCCGGTGCAGGTAACAAAGTACGCGTTCATCAGGCGGACCTCATTGCCCGGGAAGAGACGGAAGTATTTCTTCGGCGGTTCTTCCATAAAGTCCTCGCGTTCGATGTAAAGTTCTCTGCCAAATGGAATCTTTCTGGAACCAAGTTCCTCGTTCTCCATATTGTTTGGTGCATCCAGCTCCTCGATCTGTCCTTCCGGATAGTTGTCGATAACAAGCTTGACCGGGTCAAGAATTGCCATCACACGGGACTTCTTTAATTTCAGATCCTCGCGCAGGCAGTACTCTAACATTGCACTGTCGATGGAATTATCTGCTTTGGAGACACCTGCCAGCTCTACAAAGCGGCGGATGGATTCCGGCGTGTAACCTCTGCGGCGCAGCGCTGCGATGGTTACCAGACGCGGGTCATCCCAGCCATCTACAATCTTATCTTCTACCAGTTTCTTGATATAACGTTTTCCGGTAATGACGTTGGTCAGATACATCTTCGCAAACTCAATCTGGCGCGGCGGGTTCTCAAACTCGCACTCTCTTACGACCCAGTCATAGAGCGGTCTGTGATCCTCAAATTCCAGCGTACAAATCGAATGCGTGATGTGCTCAATCGCATCCTCAATCGGATGAGCGAAATCGTACATCGGGTAAATGCACCATTTGTCCCCGGTGTTGTGATGATGCATATGGGCTACACGATAAATAACCGGATCACGCATATTGATGTTCGGGGATGCCATATCAATTTTCGCACGCAGTACCTTTTCGCCATCCGCATATTTGCCTTCTTTCATCTCCTCAAAGAGCTGTAAGTTCTCCTCGATGCTGCGGTTGCGGTACGGGCTTTCCTTACCAGGATTGTTAAAATCACCGCGGTACTCGCGGATCTGATCAGCTGTCAGATCGCAGACGAATGCTTTTCCCTTTTTAATAAGAAGAACTGCACACTCATACATCTGCTGGAAATAGTTGGATGCAAAAAACAGGCGGTCCTCAAAATCAGCGCCCAGCCATTTTACATCCTCGATGATCGACTCAACAAACTCCGTCTTCTCCTTCGTCGGGTTGGTGTCATCAAAACGGAGATTGAATTTTCCGTTGTATTCTTTTGCCAGTCCAGAGTTCAGAATAATCGATTTAGCGTGTCCAATATGAAGATATCCGTTCGGTTCCGGAGGAAATCTCGTCTGGACATGATCGTAAACGCCCTCTGCCAGATCTTTGTCAATCTCGCGCTCGATAAAGTTCTTGGAGACAGTCTCTTCCTTCTCCTCTCCCTCTGCCAATGGTTTTTTATTTTCTTCCATATACATTCCCTCCGTTGTTTCTTTTCGTAAATTGATACTGTTGTTTGAGTCAAATCAAACAGTTTTATTTTTTATCATATCACATTTTGGAGTTTTCGAAAAGGGGATATTTGCCCACAAAAAAGGAAGCGCCGCGGGAGGACACTTCCTTTTCTGATTTTCAATTTTTAAGCATCTTTATTATGGCAATTTAAGATGTCCTGCGTTCGCAGGTAATTGTACTTCTTCTTATTATATATGTGTTTTTATGCGATTTTACTTATGCGTTTGCAAGAGCCTCGCCCAGTGCCTCGCACTCAGCACCTGCTGCCTCGTCCGGCGTTGCGTTGCAGATTACCGGCTCGCAAGCCATGGTTACGCCCAGAGTCATGCAGTCGCTCTCCCAGGTACGCATCCACTCGCCGTCGCCCCATCCGTAAGAACCGAATAATGCAATCTTTTTGCCAGAGAGAACCGGGCTAACCTCGTCGAACATCGGCTGGAACTCAGACTCCTCTAACTGTTCAGCTCCCATGGACGGGCAGCCAAATGCGATTCTGTCATACTCGCCAGCTTTGTCAGCGCCAAACTCTGCGGAAGTAAATAAATCAGCCTCGCCACCCGCTTTCTTAACGCCCTCTGCTACGTAATTTGCCATAGCCTCTGTGTTTCCCGTTCCGCTCCAGTATACAATTGCTACCTTGCTCATTTTTATTTCCTCCTTGTGAATAATTTACTTACTTAGATTTATTATGCGGCTTTTACAAGCTGAATAATCGGTGTCCCCTGACGGTATTTCTCCCGGCACACTTCCGTGCATTCCCGGTATGAATCAAACCGCCGTTTTGCTTCCTGCGGGTCGCCATACGTCTTCCAGTAACCGCTGCAGGTATAATTTTTTCCCTGATTTTCAATGAATCCAACAACATCCTCAAGCGGATACCCCAGGAAAATGCCAATCTCATGTGGAAAATCATGTTCCAGACAAAGCCGGTTGGAAAGCTGCCTCAAAAAGCCATCGACCGTCTTCTTCATCTGGTAACCAGACTTTTTTAAAAAGTGCTGTACAGATATTTTACCCAGAATAAAGCGAAGCCATTCCTCGCGGTACACCAGAATCAGAAACGCGCCCGTCCGGCTGCACTCTTTAAGCGCCCGCACCTGAAGCCCCGACGGTTCCAGTTCCCGGTTCCAGAAATCAAGCGCTTCCAGGAGTTTATCACGGTTCTGCGGCTGATAGCGGAACAAGTTCGACGGTTTGATGCCACGAAGAGTCGGCGCACACACCTCTACGAATACTTCTTCAAACAATCGTTCCATCTTTCTGCCTCCTGACTGCTTCTCTTAGTTAGCCATATCTACCTTTAGTTAGATATAGCTAACTATCTTTTAAAAAATAAAAGGCTTTTTCTGCCTTCTATTTTCCTTTTCACGGGTTAGTCTTATCTAACTTCAATGAGACTATATCATGAATCACTTACCACGTCAAGCAAATTTTGTTCATTTTTGCTTACTGAGTTTTTTTATCAGTAACATCATTTTCTATCTTTTGGGACGATAAATAATCTCATTCACCGTATACACCGTCACAAATGCCTTCGGATCTGTTTTTAATATATACGGCATGAGCTGTGCATATTCGTTTTTATCTACGATCGTGATAATTTCCGTCTTCGGCTCATTGTCAAACGCGCCGAATCCCTGATAGATCGTCGCGCCGCTGTGAAGCGTATGCAGGATAAACTGGCGTATCTCTTCTTCTTTTTCCGAGATAATGCAAACTCTCTTTTTCAGATTCAGACCGAAAATAAAATGATCCAGCACAATTCCGTTTAAGTATGTGCCCAGAATGCCCAGCACCACCAGTTTTTTATCGCTGAAAAACACGGATGAGAGCGCCACACACATGCCTGGAAGCGCCATCGCTTTTCCCAGCTCCATATGGAAATATTTGTTTAAGAGCTTTGCCACGATGTCCAGACCGCCCGACGAGGCATTCATCCGGAACAAAAGAGCCAGACCAACGCTGACAACAAAGATATAGCAGACCGTATCCATCATCGCATCCTGGTTGAGCGACACAAAATCCGGGAAAACCTGCTCAAACACCCACAGAAAAACCGGCAGAATCAGTGACGTATACACCGTCTTGACGCCGAACTCGCGTCCGATAAAAAGAAAGCCCACCACCAGAAGCGCCGCATTTAAAATAAAGGTCAGCACTGAAATCGGCAGCGGTATCACATTTCCCAAAAGCATCGCCAGACCGGAAATACTTCCCACCGATACACCGCTCGGAATCAGAAAGAAATAGACGGCTGCCGCCACGACAAAGGTCGCCGCTGTAATCATTGTGTACTCCCTGATTACGCGCATGGACTTTTTTTCCATAACTTAAAACCTCCTCATATTACAATTTCGCGCGAGCGCGCATCTTTGGCACGTTAGCGCCTTTTTGTGTAATAGAGAATTTCAAGGTATTTCCTATTACACAAAAAGACACATCGCGTCTGCAATGTGTCTTCGTAATGAGGCATCGGGGATTCGAACCCCGGACAACTTGATTAAAAGTCAAGTGCTCTACCGACTGAGCTAATACCCCATATTTAACTGGGCTAGTTGGATTCGGACCAACGAATGCAGGAGTCAAAGTCCTGTGCCTTACCGCTTGGCGATAGCCCATCAGCAAAAGATCCTTTTAAAAGGAAGGTGGATATAGGGATTCGAACCCTAGGCCTCCAGAGCCACAATCTGGCGCGCTAACCAACTGCGCTATATCCACCATAGGAATCTGTCGAAACAGATTCGACGAGCCTGAAGGGATTCGAACCCCCGACCCACGGCTTAGAAGGCCGTTGCTCTATCCAGCTGAGCTACAGACTCATATTCATTTTGCGATTCTGACCGTTTTATCCGGCACTGTAACCATTCCCGCACCTGACCTCTCAGCCAACTGCTTATCTGTCTCATCGACAGCAAAGATAGTATATAACATTTGAAAAAGAATGTCAACAGGAAATTTCATATTTTTTAAAATAATTTCAAAAATTCATTTCTTTTGACTTTCCCCCTATTTTTCCACCTCTTCCTGCTCGTATGACAGGAAGTCCGCCAGAAATCCCTTTTCCCGCAGCGCTGCCTCGATCTCGTCGAGAATCTCCTCCTGATCGGCAGCCACGTGATGGAAATGATAGCCCGATGTCACGTTTAAAAGCGGCGTGGAACGCCCAGTCCGGATATTTTCCACAAATGCCTCAACATCGCGGCGGCTGCGGATATTTAACGGCGCCGATACCTTTCCATAGATGCGGTGGTTGACCATGACATCCAGCACCTCGCCGCCCAGATCAACAATCGTATTCAGCTCTTCGCGCGTCTGCTCGGTCGTATGGCACATTTTAAAGAGGCGTTCCGTCTGGTGCGGCACCTCCAGCACATAACCGCGGGCAGTCGCAAGGACAGGGTGTCCCTCGGTACGCAGAAGCGCGATATCCTGCACCACCACCTGACGGCTCACGCCGACTGCCCGCCCCAGCGCCCCGCCGGAAAGCGGTGTGGATGACTGTCCCAGCATTTCCAGTATTTTCTTTCTCCGCTGTACTCCTGTCATCGTTGTTTCCATCCTGTTTTCCCTGTCCTTTCTTAGTTTTTAAATTTTTATAATGCCCGCAGATGTTTGAGGCTCAGATCCAGAATTGGTGCCGAGTGCGTCAGCGCGCCGCTGGACACATAATCTACGCCTAATTTCGTGATCGTTGCGATATTTTCCTTCGTCATATTTCCGGAACACTCCGTCTCGGCGCGTCCGTCGATGATGCGGATCGCCTCCGCCATCTCGTCCGGGGTCATATTGTCCAGCATGATAATATCAGCGCCCGCTTCCACTGCCTCGCGCACCATATCGAGATTTTCCGTCTCCACCTCGATCTTGCGGACAAATGGGGCATATTTCTTCGCCGCCTCAACCGCCGCCTTAACTCCGCCGGCTGCGTCGATATGGTTATCCTTGAGCATCACGCCGTCCGATAAGTTGTAACGGTGGTTGCTGCCGCCGCCAACCTTGACCGCATATTTTTCAAATACACGCATACACGGGGTCGTCTTGCGCGTATCTAAAAGCGTCGTCTTCGTTCCTTCTAAAAGCTTCGCCACCTGATTCGTATAGGTCGCAATGCCGCTCATCCGCTGTAAATAGTTGAGCGCCGTCCGCTCGCCGGAAAGAAGCACCCGGATGTCGCCGGTGATCACGCCTAAAAACTGCCCTTTTGTGACGGTATCCCCGTCTTTTACCTCAAATTTTGTCTCGGTCGCCTCGTCCAGAAGTTTAAACACGCGCTCAAACACCTGTAAACCGGCGATAATACCGTCTGCCTTGGCTAAGAGCTGTACCTCGCCCTTGCGGTATTCCGGCATGACCGCGTTCGTCGAAACGTCCTCACTGTTGATATCTTCCTTTAACGCCATGCGGATATACTCATCCGCAACAAGCTGCATCGTAATTGGATTCATACTCTTCGTCCTCCCGTCCGGCGATCTTGCCTGCCGCTCTCTCTGCAAATACAAGGCTTTCCAGCAGACTGTTGCTGGCAAGCCGGTTCTTTCCGTGTACGCCGTTGCAGCTCGTCTCACCAACCGCATACAGGTGGTCCATCGTCGTCTCGGAGAAATGATCGACATAGATACCGCCCATAAAATAATGCTGCGCCGGTACGACCGGAGCCGGTTCCTTCGTGATATCGTAGCCCTCTTTTAAGCACTCCTCATAAATGTGCGGAAAATGGTTCCGGATCGTCTCCTCCGGAACTGCCTTAAACGACAGCCATACATGATCGCTGCCCTCTTTTTCCATCTCTTTCTCGATCGCCTGCGTCACCACATCACGCGGCAGAAGCTCATCGACAAAGCGCTCGCCCTTTCCATTTAACAGAACTGCCCCCTCGCCGCGGGTCGATTCTGAAATCAGGAAGCTGCGTCCCGGCTTCTTGCTGTACAGGCTGGTCGGATGAATCTGGACATAATCGAGATGCTCCAGACGCACGCCGTGTTTCTTTGCTACATCCAGTCCATCGCCCGTCAGGCTCGGGAAGTTCGTCGAATGCTTGTAAAGCCCACCGACACCGCCGGTCGCCAGAACCGTGTCTTTCGCATGGAGCTTTAAAATATCGCCGGCTGCATTCTTTGCCAGAATGCCGGTGCAGATACCATTTTCAACCAAAATATCTGTCATAACGGTATATTCCCGAATTTCTACATTCGGAAGTTCTTTTACACGCGTCTGCAGGGTCGTCGTGATCTCTTTTCCCGTGATGTCCTCATGGAAACAGATACGCGGCTGCGAATGCGCGCCCTCCTTTGTATATTTTAAACTGCCATCTGGATTTTTGTCAAACCCTACGCCTAATTTCAGCAGATTATTTATCACATCCCGGCTGGAGCGGATCATGATATCCACACTCTCCTTGCGGTTCTCGTAGTGTCCCGCGCGCATCGTGTCCTCAAAATACGCATCATAATCCGTCTCATCCCGCAGCACGCAGATACCTCCCTGCGCCAGCATGGAATCACAGCTCTCTATATCTTCCTTGCAAATCATTAAGATCCGGTCTTCCGACGGCAGGTTTAAAGCGGTGTACAGACCGCCTACGCCACACCCGACGATGACCACATCATAATTTTCCTCCCGGACCATTTTGTTGCCTTCCTTTCTATACCATACGTTTGCACTTATCTTTTTATCCCGCAGATAGTTCAGCCTTCAAATCGCAGAATACTATCTGCCACTCTATGCTCCTATCGCAAACAGAGTTCTCTTTCAATCCAAAACTTTATTTGTGCATCCGCATCAGTATAGCACATATTATTTCATGTGACAAGACATATGTAATGATATTTTGGGCGATTCTGTAAAAAACATATTACTATTCACGCATACGTGCCCAGTAACCAAAAAACTCCAGTTTCATTGACAGCCCACCATAAATCCATTAAA
>ERZ773277.1439-NODE-1439-length-19013-cov-6.166104_pt1 | contig 19013 bp, 14 predicted proteins | sample MGYA00511957_ERZ773277 | MGnify/ENA primary metagenome ERZ773277 (study PRJEB29015, sample SAMEA2737800) | human gut metagenome | biome: human gut; feature: human-associated habitat; material: faeces | place: China | collected 2012 ... | reverse complement strand
ATGGGAGCTGCGGCCTGCGGACGGTTATTCGGAGGAGCTTTCGTTTCGTTCTGGCACTATTCTAGCCGATACTGCGCCGGATTTCAATGGTGACAAGCGGTGGGGTTGTCACCGGAGGATGGTGACACCAGTGGGCTGATACGGCAACATTTCCAATGGATGCGCGGGTGATTTGTGCATATTTGCTGATGCGCCGGGATACAAGACGGGAACAAGGAAGCTTTTGTCACCGGGCAATGGTGACAAAAAACACACAACTTCTTTTCTGCGTTGGGGGCTGGCAGACGGGGTGGCACTATGCTACAATAGAAGCAATGGGTAACTTTTGGGAAAAGGAGAGAAGCAACATGGGTGCGGTGTATCGTGAGGAACTGTCGGCAAATGCACGGAAGCTGATCGGGCAGCTGCTCAGCCTTCCGCAGGGCTGGGTGACGGCGGCGGCGCTGGCTGAAAGCATCGGGGTCAGCCGCCGCACCGTGCTGCGGGAGCTGCCCACTGTGGAGCAGTGGATGCAGGCTGCCGGGGCGCATTTTGTGCGGAATCCCGGCAAGGGTCTGCTGCTGGATGAAGCGCCGGAGCGGCGAGATGCACTGCGCACCCAGCTGAACAGCGGCGACAGGAAAGAACTTTCCCGCGCAGAGCGGCGGCAGCAGCTTTTGACAAGGCTGCTCAGCGAGCAGGAGCCCTGCAAAACAGCGGTACTGGCACGGGCGCTTGGCGTTTCGGAAAGCACGCTGTCTGCGGACTTGGATGAACTTGAGACCAAGCTACACCCCTACCGGGTGGAGATGTTCCGCCGCCCCGGCGTGGGGGTCTGGCTGCAGGGGGATGCTTCTTCCTACCGGAGGGTGGTGTCTGCCCTGCTGCGCAGCAGTATGCCGGAAAAGGAACTGGCAGAGGTGCTCTGCGGACGGATGCCGGAAAACGAGATCTTCTCGACCCTGCTGGATACAAAAACGGCCGAAAAAGTCTGGGCGGTTTTGCAGCAGTTTGAACAGGAAGAGCAGCTCCATCTGCCGGATGCAGGTTTTCTGGCGCTGGCTATCCATTGCACCCTGACCATTCAGCAGCTGCGGCAGGGCGGCGACAAGGGCAGCGCCCCCAGAGGGCTGCGCCCGGCGGGCAATCATGCTGCCCGGCTGGTGGCGGCGCTGAACCGCACCTTCGGGCTGACCCTGCCGCCTGAGGAAGCGCAGTATCTGGAACTGTATCTCGCTGCTTATCTGGGTGCGGAGGATCCTTGGGGCAGTGCGCAGGAGATGGAGTTGCGGAATCTGGAAGCCGCCCTTATCCGGGAAATGGAAAAGGCGCTGCACACAGACCTTTCCGGTTACACCTCCCTGCGGGATGACCTGTACTGCCACCTGCGCCCCATGCTGCTGCGGGTGGAGCAGAACATTCGTACCGAAAACCCCCAGCTGGACACCATCCGCACCGCCTACCCCGGCCTGTGGAAAGCCACCCGCACCGCCTGTGATGCGGTGCAGCAGCAATTCGTCCTGCCCGCCATCTCGGACGACGAAGCGGCGTACCTTGCTATGCACTTTGGCGCAGCGCTGGAACAGAATGCCATGTTCCGGCTGCGGCTGCGGGTGGTAGTGGCCTGTCCGCTGGGCATGGGCTCCAGCCGCTTTCTGGCTTCCCGGCTGGGAAACGAGTTTCCCTCTTTGCAGGTGGAGGGGTGCTGCTCGGTGCGGGAGCTGAACACTGCCGACCTGCGCCGGAGAAAAATCGACTTCATTATCTCCACCGTGCCGCTGGAACTGGATTACCCGGCGGTGTGCATCAGCCCTTCCCTGCTGGAACCGGACCGTGCCGTGCTGAAGGACGCTATCACGCGGTACAGCCAGAACCGCGCAGAACCGGAACCGGCGGTGCAGCCTGTGCAGGATGCACCGCACGCAGGCTCCAAGCTGCAGTATTATGCACGCCTGACCCGGTCCATGACCGGGCTGCTGGAACATCTGACCATCCAGCCCGTCAAGGCTCCCGGCAGCCGCGCTGCCCTCATCCATGCAGCGGCGCAGCTGTTCTGCCCGCAGGAAGCGGACGCCCGGCTGGTGGAGCAGCAGCTTCGCCGCCGTGAAACGCTGGGCGATACCTACATCAAACCCCTGTATGCCCTGCTGCTCCATTGCAGGACAAGTGCGGTAAAGGACTGCCGCTTGGGCTATCTGCAGGCACAGCCGCCGGTCTATGAGCCGGGGCGCATCGTGCTGGGGGCACTGGTGCTGCTGGCTCCGGACGACGGGAACGGCGTCCCGGTGGAGGTCATGCAGAATGTCAGCGGGCAGCTGATCGAAACGCCCCGGCTGATGGAGGCACTGCGCACCGGCCAGCAGCAGGAAGCTGCAGACCTGCTGGAACAGGGCTTTGATCGCACCTTTTTTGCAGACTGCAAACCGCCGCATACAAAATGAACTGAAAACGCACTCCCGGCTTTTGCCTTTTTGGGCAGAGCCGGGAGTTTTTTGTTGTTGTAACAAGATACCTATTAGAGAACTTTTGAATCAAAAATCATGTATCCCAGAAAGTTGGCGAAAAGCACCAAAAACACGCAGTGCGATTTGTTGAAACAACAGCTTGACAGGGGCGAGAACTGTTGGTATTATAATGCCAGAGCTTTCGTTTCAACAGTTTCGAGTTTCATAACAACAATCGTGAAGGAGGCTGTTGTTCCCATGATCTACACCGTAACATTGAATCCGGCGCTGGACAAGACCGTTGAGATCCCGAACCTTGCGCTGGACACCGTAAACCGGATCACCAAGATGCGTACCGATCCCGGTGGCAAGGGCATCAACGTCAGCAAGGTGATCGCAAAGCTGGGTGGGACCAGCAAGGCTATCGGCATTCTGGCCGGTAACAGCGGCAAAGCCATTCAGGACGCACTGGACAGTGAAGGGCTTGCCCACAACTTCCGTTTCGTGCCCGGCGAGACCCGCACGAACCTGAAGGTCATCGACCCGGAAAACCACACCAACACTGACATCAACGAGCCGGGCATCGAGGTAGACGCCCCGGAGCTGACCGCTCTGCTGTACGACCTGCTGAAGGAACTGAAACAGGGGGATATCGTGGTGCTGGCAGGCAGCCTGCCGAAGGGTGCCCCCAAGGACACCTACTACACATGGGTGGAATCCTGCAAAAAGGCAGGGGCAAAGGTCTTTCTGGATGCAGACGGCGAGCTGCTGGCAGAGGGGCTGAAGGCTGCTCCCTATCTGGTCAAACCCAACAACGACGAGCTTTCCCGCATGATGGGCCGGGAGCTGAAAACGCTGGATGAACTGGCCGATGCCGGTCAGGCGCTCATCCGCAGGGGCATCGAACATGTGGTGGTGTCCATGGGCGGTCGGGGTGCGCTGTATCTCCGCAAGGACAGCGTGATCTACGCTCCGGCACTGAAGGTCAAAGTGGGCAGCACGGTGGGTGCCGGCGACAGCGTGGTCGCCGCTCTCGCCTACGCCGAAGCGGAAGGGCTTAGCGAAGAAAACACCGTTCGCTTGTCCATCGCCACAGGAGCCGCCAATGTGATGTGCAGCGGCACACAGGCCGCAGAGCGCAGCCAGATCGAAGAACTGCTGCCGCTGGTCACCTTCCAGCATCTGTAAAACTTCTTGAAAACACAACGGTAACTGTTATAATAAAAGGAGAGTTTCATTATGAAAGTCAAAGCTGTTCGTCTGCACGCCGCCAACGATCTGCGTCTGGATACTTTTGAACTGCCGGAGATCAAGGACGATGAGATCTTGGTCAAGGTCGTTTCCGATAGCATCTGCATGTCTACTTACAAGTGCGCCATCCTCGGCACTGGTCACAAGCGTGTGCATCCGGATGTAGCCGAGCACCCCGCCATCATGGGTCACGAGTTCGCCGGTGATATCGTCAAGGTGGGCAAGGCGCATCAGGACAAGTTCAAGCCCGGCATGAAGTTCACCCTGCAGCCCGCCCTGAACTACAAGGGCACCATGTGGAGCCCCGGCTACTCCTACGAGTTCTTCGGCGGCGACGCCACCTACTGCATCATCCCTGCCGAGGTCATGGAACTGGGCTGCCTGCTGGAGTACAAGGGCCGTGCTTACTACGAGGCTTCTCTGGCCGAGCCTATGAGCTGCTCCATCGGTGCTTTCAACGCCGCCTACCACACCAAGATGGGGGTATACCATCACGATATGGGCATCAAGAAGGGTGGCAAGCTGGCGATTCTGGCCGGTGCAGGCCCCATGGGTCTGGGTGCTCTGACCTACGCACTGCACCGTGATGTGCGCCCCGGCATGGTGGTGGTCACCGATATCAACGAGGATCGTCTGGCCCGTGCGGAGTCCCTCTTCCCCCCGAAGGAGGTCAAGGAGAAGGACGGCATCGACCTGTACTTCGTCAACACCGCCAACATGGCAGACCCCGCTGCCGAGCTGCGGGAGCTGACCGGCGGTACCGGCTTTGATGATGTGTTCTGCTACGCCCCTATCGCGCCGGTGGTGGAGCTGTCCAGTGCTGTGCTGGGTCGTGACGGCTGCCTGAACTTCTTTGCAGGCCCCACCGACAAGCAGTTCAGCGCCAAGATGAACTTCTACGATGTGCACTACAATTCTACCCATGTCATGGGCACCACCGGCGGTAATACCGCCGACATGATCGAGTCGCTGGAACTGACCGCCGCTAAGCGCATCGACCCGGCTGTGATGGTCACCCACATCGGCGGTCTGAACGCCGCTGCCGAGACCACCCTCAACCTGCCCAAGATCCCCGGCGGCAAAAAGCTGATCTACACCCACCTGACCATGCCCCTCATCGCCCTGACCGATCTGCGTGCCAAGGGCGAACAGGACAACGACCCCCGCTATACCGCACTGGCTGACATTGTGGATGCCCACAACGGCCTGTGGTGCCCGGAAGCAGAGGAATATCTGCTGGCAAACTTCAACCCGGAGGACTAAGCAGAACGTGCCATGGGACAGGACAAACGCAGACAGGAGGAATCCCCCATGGAACAACGCCGCAATCAAATCGTGGAGCTGGTGAACCGCAAAGGCAGCATTAGCTTTGCCCAGCTCAAGGAAGCTTTCCCTTCCGTTTCGGAAATGACCCTGCGCACCGACCTGAAAGCACTGGATGAAGCCCGCCGTGTGGTGCGGGTGCATGGCGGTGTCAAGTCGGTGGAGCAGGTGGTAGGCACAGACGACCTGCTGAGCCGCCGTGCCGCCCGCAATGCCGAAGCAAAGCAGATCATTGCCGAAAAAGCCATTGCTCTGCTGCGCCCCAACACCACCCTGTTTCTGGATTCCGGCAGCACCGCCACAGCAGTGGCCCGGTGCATCCCGGATCAGCCCATGCTCATCTACACCAGCGGCCTGAGCTGCGCCATGGAGCTGGCAAAGCTGGAAAAGCCCCATGTGTCCCTGCCGGGCGGCAGCCTGAACCGGTTCAGCCTGAGCGTCTGCGGTGCACAGAGCATCCAGACGATGGAGGGCATCAACTTTGATCTGCTGCTGCTGGGCGTGACCAGTTACAGCCCGGAAACCGGTTTTACCTGCGGCGTGGAGGATGAAGCACGGCTCAAGCAGACCGTGCTCCGCCGCTGTGAGCAGAAAGCCGTGCTGCTGGATTCCTCCAAGATCGGACTGAAAAGCACGTTCCACATCTGCGAGCTGTCCGATATTGATATTGTGATCTCGGACGGAAAGCTGCCCGTAGAATTTTTACAGGCCTGCCGGAACGCAGGCGTAACGGTACTATAAAAGGAGTATTATTATGAAGATCATCCGCGCAAAAGATTATCAGGATATGTCCCGCAAAGCGGCCAACATCATCTCCGCACAGGTCATCATGAAGCCGGACTGTGTACTGGGTCTTGCCACCGGCGGCACCCCGGTGGGCACTTATGCCCAACTGGTGGACTGGTACAACAAAGGCGATTTGGATTTCTCCGAGGTCACTACTGTCAATCTGGATGAGTACCGCGGCCTGCCCAAGGAGCACCCCCAGAGCTACTGGTATTTCATGAATGAGAACCTGTTCAGCAAGGTGAATATCGACCCGGCCAAGACCAACCTGCCGGACGGCACCAATCTGGACACCGCCGCCGAGTGTGCCCGTTACAACGGTATCATCCACAAGCTGGGCGGCATCGACCTGCAGCTGCTGGGCATCGGCCCCAATGGTCATATCGGCTTCAATGAGCCGGGCGAAGCCTTTGAGCTGGAGACCCACTGCATCGACCTTGCGCCCACTACCATCGAAGCCAACAAGCGCTTCTTTGACGGCAACGAGAACCTTGTCCCCAAACAGGCATACACCATGGGCATCAAGACCATCATGCAGGCACGCAAGGTGCTGGTGGTAGCCAACGGTAAAGCCAAGGCACAGGCCGTCAAGGACGCCGTGACCGGCCCTGTGACCCCTGCCTGCCCCGGCAGCATCCTGCAGCTGCATCCGGACTGCATCCTTGTGGCAGACGAGGAAGCACTGAGCCTGCTGTAAACTCCCAAAGCCAACTTCTTCATTTACCATAACTTTGCTTAAGATCCAACCAAAGCACAGAAAGAGCCGGACTCGTTGCACGGGTTCGGCTCTTTCTGTCAGAAATAAGATTTATCTTGCTATCTTACGCAAAGAGCAACTCCAAAAGAGCCGTCATGGAGATGGTGGGTTCGCCTGCTGCGGGATTTACGCTGAAAATACGCTGAAAAGAGGTCACCCCGATCGGTGGCCTCTTTTTTGCTGCCGCGAACTGTCTGGCTGCGGCAGCGGATAACAGCAATGTCCATTGCGCTTTGTTTTGCCCGGATGCGCACCCGCAGAAAGCTCTCCCTCGTCAAACTGCCCAAAATACGCCCTTAAAAGTTTACTTGACGCAATTCTAAAATCAATATATAATTGGGTCAGAAACCAATCATAGAAAAGGATGGTTCCCAATGGCGCGCAGATACGACAGCAAGGAAGCAAAACGGCGGATCCTGACCGCCTGTGTCCGGCTTTTTCTGGAAAAAGGCTACACGAACACCAAGGTGGCAGAAATTTTAAAGGAAGCAGATGTTTCCGCCGGGTCGTTCCAGAATATTTTCCGCACCAAGGACGGTGTGCTGACCGAGCTGATCGGCATGATGTTCAGCAGGCAGTTCGGCGCGGTAAGGCCGCTGGCGGCAAACGCCCCCTCGCCGGTGTACCTTTACGCGGTGGAAACGGCTTTGCAGCTGGCGGTGACCGAGCTGAGCGAGAATCTGCGGGATATCTATGTGGAAGCGTACACCTTCCCCGCCACGGCGGAGATCATTCACCGCAGCACCACGGCCGAGCTGCAGGCGGCGTTCAGCGCGTATCTGCCCGGGTGCGCCGAGTGCGACTTCTACGAGATGGAGCTGGGCACGGCTGGCATGATGCGCGGCTACATGGCACGGCGGTGCGACCCCTACTTTACGCTGGAGCGCAAAATACGGCGCTATCTGAGCATGAGTCTGAGTGCGCTGCAGGTCCCCGCGCAGGAGCGCGAGCAGGTCATCGCTTTTGTGGCGGAGATCGATATGCTTGCCCAGGCGCGGAAGGTGGTAGATGCCGTGCTTGCATCGCTGTCCGTGCAGTTTGATCTGAAAGGATAACAAGGTTTGATGACAAGGAGGGAGTAACATGAAAAAATGGCTGATCTGGTGTTTGACGGTGCTGGCAATGGTGTGCCTGATACCGGGGATCGTGTTAAAAGCGGCGGCAGAAACAACCACGGTGCGCTGCAAAAACTGTGGGAGTGTGGAGACACGTGAGATCCTTGGATACAGAAAATATGATTCGAACTCTCATAGGTTTTATGTAGCTGAATGCCAGAACTGCCACAACGATGGCAATGTTACGTATTTAAAGGTACATTCCGGCGGCACCGAAACTCCCACCTGCACCACAGGCAAAACCTGTGAAAAATGCGGCGCGGAATACGGCGTTCTCGGTCACGACTGGGGCGCGTGGACGCCTAACTACGACGGCACGAACACGCACACCCGCAGATGCAAGCGCAGCAACTGCAACGCAGTTGAGACCGCAAGCTGCAGCGGCGGCTATGCGGCCTGCGACAGTCTGGGAATGTGCGAAACTTGCGGAGGGAGTTACTACGGCGGTCACGCATGGGGCAAGTGGTCATCCGCCGGCAACGGCACACACATCCGCAGCTGCATGAACTACTGCTCCGAAGTTGATACTGCAAGCTGTTTCGGTGGCACAGCAACCTGCACCGCCAAAGCGGTCTGTGAGGCGTGTGGTGGGGAATACGGCGAAAAAGACCCAAATAACCATGATCTGGTGCAGCACGCAGCAAAAGCCCCCACCTGTACGGAAATCGGCTGGGACACTTACGACCGCTGCATCCGCTGCGACTATACCACCCGCACAGAGCTGCCCGCGCTGAACCATGATTTGAAGCAGCACGCAGCAAAAGCCCCCACCTGTACGGAAAAGGGCTGGAAGGCTTACGAAACCTGTTCCCGCTGCGACCATACCACCTATGTGGAGCGGCCCGCGCTGAACCATGCTCTGGTGCAGCACGACGCGCAAGCTCCCACCTGTACGGAAAAGGGCTGGGATGCCTACGAAACCTGCTCCCGCTGCGACTATACCACCTACGCGGAACTGCCCGCACTGAATCATGATTTGGAGCAGCACGCAGCAAAAGCCCCCACCTGTACGGAAATCGGCTGGGATGCCTACGAAACCTGCTCCCGCTGCGACTATACCACCTATGTGGAGCTGTCCGCACTGAACCATGATCTGGTGCATCACGAAGCAAAAGCCCCCACCTGTACGGAAATCGGCTGGGATGCTTACAAAACCTGCTCTCGTTGTGACTATACCACCTATGCGGAACTGCCCGCGCTGAACCACGATTATCAGGCTGTTACCGTAGAGCCTACCTGTGAAGCAGACGGCTATACTGTTTTTACCTGCTCCCGCTGCAAAGACAGCTACACCGCAGACCCGACCGATCAGCTGGGACACCAGTTCGGTGCATGGTCCCCGAACGGAACCGGCTCTCAGAGCGCCGATTGTCTGCGGCAGGGCTGCGCGCACACTGGCAGCACGGATTGCCGGAAGTTTACTTTCCGCACTGCGGAAGGCGAAACGCTGACCTTCTGCCCCGTGTGCGGGCAGGCAGAAAACGCCGCGCAGCTGGAAATGATCGAAGCCGCAACGGCATGGCCGCTCAGCGGCAGCCTTTCTGCGGAGGATGTGACTGCACGGACGAATGGGGAATACCTGAGTGTGGCCTTTGAAACCGCAGGCAGCCTGACGCAGCCCACCGGTCGGGTAAGGCTTGCGCTGCCCGCCGGATTGCTGGAAGGCAAAACGCTTGTGCGCATTGCCCCGGACGGCACACAGACGGAGATGCCTTTTGAAACAAAGCGCGGAAAGATCATCCTTACGCTGGATTTTGTAAACAGCGAGCTGCCCGTGATGCTCTTCCGGCTGGTACCCCAGACCACCGCCCTCTGAACGCTTTTACAGCGGCACAAACAATAAAACGCAAAATGCCCGCTCACCGTGGTTTTCCACAGGTGGGCGGGCATTCTTTTGTGCCTTTTTGGCATCAAAATACCCCCGGAGGATGCAGCGTTTTTTACGCTGTCTACTCGGTGGTCATTTCCATCGTGCTGTCGCTGTTCTGGCCTGTGGTGCAGACTGGCATCAATAACTTCGGCATCTGGATCGCCAACTCTTCCGAGACTTCTCCCATTCTGGCTCCGTTCATCTATGGTACGATGGAGCGTCTGCTGCTGCCCTTTGTTGCGGAGTGCCCCCTTGGCAAACCCGGCGGGATTGCGCTATAATAGAGCCGTAACAGTTCCACAAAGGTGTGGTAAGGGAGGTGTGGTCATGATCCGGGTGGCGATCGTAGAGGACGACGCGGAGGTGCAGGGGGTATTGCAGGAGTATGTCCGGCGGTATACCCGGCAGTACGGGACAGAGTTTGAAGTGACGGTCTTTGCGGACGGCGTGGATATTCTGGAGGATTACCGCGCGGTCTACGATATTATTTTTCTGGATGTGGAGATGAAGCATCTGGATGGCATGACCACGGCAGAGCGCATCCGGCAGATGGATGCAGACGTCATCCTGATCTTCATTACCAATATGGCGCAGTACGCCATCCGGGGCTACTCGGTGGGAGCGCTGGACTATGTGCTGAAGCCGGTGCCCTACTTTGCCTTTTCGCAGCAGCTGCTCAAGGCGGTTGCCCGGCTGGAAAAGCGGGCAAAGCACTACCTGACCGTGCCGGTGGAGGGCGGGCTGCGCCGGCTGGACACCGCAAGCATCTATTATCTGGAAAGCGAGGGGCACCGGGTGCACTTTTACACCGACGAGGGCGATTTTTCCGCCCCCGGCGCCCTCAAGGCCTTTGAGGAAAAGCTGGCAGACTGCCCCTTTGCCCGCTGCAACAGCGGCTACCTTGTCAATCTGGCACAGGTGCGGGAGCTGCGGCAGAGCACCGTGCAGGTGGGCCCCTGCGAGCTGCAGGTCAGCCGCCCCAAGCGTAAGGCTTTTCTTGCCGCACTGACCGACTACATCGGAGGTGAAGGCTCATGACCGCGCTGCCGGATATCCCCCGGCTGTACACCGCCCTTGCCGAGTGTCTGGCGGTGCTGCTGTTCACCCCGGCGCTTGCGCCCCGCTTTTCCAGGGCGGTCACCGGGGGCATCACCCTGCTGTGGGCGGCGGTGCTGTCGGCCTTTCTGGGGCTGACGGGCAACGTGCCCGGCGGGCTCTGGATCCCCTGCATGGCAGCGGCCATCGGGCTTTCTTACTTATATTTATGGGGTGTGTGGAGCATCACCCTGCTGGAAGCCGGGTATCACTGCGCCCGGGCGTTTATTCTGGCAGAGCTTGCCGCCAGCGTGGAGTGGCAGCTGCACTGCGCCCTCTGGCCCGCCCGCGGCCCATGGGAGCCGCTGTCTTTGCTGCTGCTGGCGCTGGTGTATGGGACGCTGTTCGGCATTATGTGCTATCTGCAGCACCGCCGTCCCCAGCCCGCCGGGCACTTACAGATCGGCGGCAGCGCCGCCCTGACGGCGGTCATGTTGGCGCTGACTGCCTTTGCGGTGAGCAATCTGGGCTTTCTGCCCGGCAGCGAGATCAACATGAGCATTTTTTCCATCCGCACACTGGTGGATTTTTCCGGCGTGCTGATCTTATCTGTGCAGCACGAGCAGCTGCAGGAGAACGCTTTGCACAGCGAGCTTGCCGCCATGGACGAGGTGCTGCACCGCCAGTACGAGCAGTACAAGCGCAGCAAGGAGGGCATCAACCTCATCAACCGGCGGTACCATGAACTGAAAGTCCAGCTTGCCCGCATCCGGGAGGAGCAGGACCAGACCAAGCAGAACGCCGCCATTGCTGCCATGGAGCAGAACATCCGCCAGTACGAGGCCGAGAACAAGACCGGCAACCCGGTGCTGGATACCCTGCTCACCGCCAAGACCATGGAATGCCAGCAGGAGAACATTACCATCACCAGTGTAGCGGACGGCAGGATGCTGGGCTTTCTCACGATCCGGGAGCTGTGCACCATCGTGGGCGTGGCGCTGGACAACGCCATTGCCGCCGTGCGCGCCGAACCGGACCCCGAAAAGCGGCTCATCAAGGTGGCGGTGTACAGTCAGGGCGGTTTTGCCATGCTGCGGTTCGAGCATTATACAGAGGCCGCCCCGGCACTGGATGCGGACGGTCTGCCGCAGCAGGGGTCGGACCTGAAAAGCGTCCGCACCACCGTCGGACAGCACGGCGGCAGCATGACGATGCACTGGGAAAACAACTGGTGCACCCTGCGGATCTTATTTCCGCTGCCCAAAAACAAATAATTTTTACGGCAGGTATCCCCTGCCGTTTTTTTGTTGTCTGGCAGGGTGCACAAATACAATGTTGCAATATTTGTGTATTAGCACAATAAAAATTGAAAATTTATTGTAACTTTTGCAAATTATGTATCCAAAACGACAGATTGTGCGGAGAACGGTTCGTTCTGCAGTATATATGATAAAATGACATCAAGCAAAGGAGCGGACGCGCTCCGGAGAACAGCTATGAACCGGGTCGTGTACCCAAAAGAGAAGGAGTTAACAGTTATGGCACAGAAAAAGAAGGACAGTAAGATGATGGGCAAGATCATCAAAACTGCCGTTTCGGGTGTGTTGTGTGTCGCATTGGCGGGCGGTATTGTTGCGGCCAATGTGCTGATCCCGCCTAATGCCAGCAGCGTGCAGAGCATTTTGGGCCTGAAGAGCGGCGGCATCGACAACAGCAAGGCAAAGACCGAAGGCATCAATATGGAATACAGCAAGCCCGGTTTTGACACAGAGGATGCGCTGATTGAGGACGAGATCGCCCTGAACAAGCAGATCGCAGCAGAGGGCATCGTCCTGCTGAAGAACGATGAAGGCAGAATGCCGTACAGCACGGATACCACCTTCAGCTTTGTCAGCCATTCTGCTGTCAGCTACATCGGCGGCAACAAAGTCGATATGAAAACGGCCTTTGAAGATGCCGGGTTCGGTGTCAACGAGGACCTCTGGAAATTCTATTCCGAAGGCAACGGCAAGGATTACGGTCTGGGTGTCGGCTCGGTCTCTTACGGTGATGACGAGGACTTCTCCATCAACGAGTGCCCCCTGTCCGTCATGAAAGCAGAGCCGGGTCTGACCGATTCCATGAAGAATACGGTTCCTGTTTTTGTGTTCAGCCGTGTGGCGGGCGAAGGCCGTGATATGCCCCGCTCCATGTACAACCACACCGATGTGGAAGAGGACAAGACCAAGACTTATCTGGAGCCGGATTCTACCGAGCTGGAGATCCTGCAGTACCTGAACGACAACTTTGACGATGTCGTGCTGCTGCTCAACTCCAGTGCAGCGGTCGATCTGAGCTGGGTGGAGGATTATCCCAGCATCCACACGGTCATCTCGGCTCCTGCCATGGGCGACTACGGCCTGTGCTCTCTGGCTGAGATCTTCTCCGGCAAGGTCAATCCTTCCGGCCGCACCGTGGATACCTATGAAGTGGATGCCATGAACAGCCCGGCGGCGCAGAACTTCGGCGACTTTGCCTACTACGATGAGAATGGCAACCTCACCAAGTACAACTACGTCAGCTACAAAGAGGGCATCTATGTTGGCTACCGCTACTACGAGACCCGTTACGAGGATAAAGTCCTTGGTCAGGGCAATGCGGGCGATTACAACTACGACGATGCTGTGATGTACCCCTTCGGCTACGGCCTGTCCTACACCACCTTTGACTGGTCGGATTACAACACCAGCTGGGATGGCGATACCTGCACCGTGACGGTCAAGGTCACCAACACTGGTTCTGTTGCAGGCAAGGACGTTGTGGAAGTCTACGCACAGAGCCCTTACACCGATTATGACAAGGCCAACAAGGTGGAAAAGGCTGCCGTTGAACTGGTCGGTTACGCCAAGACCTCGGAGCTGGCTCCCGGTGCAAGCGAGACCGTGACGGTCACCTTCGACCAGGAACAGCTGAAGTCCTACGACTACACCAACGCCAAGACCTACATCCTGGATGCCGGTGACTACTATATCACTGCGGCTAAAAACGCACACGAAGCGGTCAACAACATCCTCTCTGCCAAGGGCAAGACCGTGGCAGACGGCATGACCGCCGACGGCGACACTGCTTTTGTTGCAACCTACACCCCGGCCAACGGCACCGTGGATACCACGACCTATAAGAACGACACCACCACCGGCGTGGAGGTCACCAACCAGCTGGATCATGCAAACGGCGGGCTGCAGTATCTCTCCCGCAGTGACTGGACTGGCACCTGGCCGACTGTTGACGGCGAGGTCAGCGACCAGATCAGCACTTGGGGCAACCCCATCAACGGCACCGATGCAAACGGCAACCCCGCTTCCTATACTTACTATAAGACCATCAGCAGCGAGGATCTGGCAAAGCTGGATTCCTTCGATTCCCTGAACCCCACCGATCCTTCTACCCTGACCGATGAGCTTGTCTACGGCAAGGACAACGGCCTCGGCCTGATCGATATGCGTGGTCTGGATTACAACGACCCCAAGTGGAACGACCTGCTCGACCAGCTGACCCCCAGCGATTACCAGACCCTGATCACCCAGTCCGGCTATGGTACGGCAGCCATCAAGTCGGTGGATAAGCCCTCCGCGACCGACCGAGATACTGCCACCGGCCTGATCAACTTCGGTTTCGATGCAAGCGGCAACCTCTACTTCAAGGGCAACATCACGCACTGCGGCGTGATCGTTCTGGCCCAGACCTACAACGATGATCTGGCCACTCACTACGGCGAGAACATTGGCGACGAGTCCTACTATCTGGATGTCGATGGCTGGTATGCACCGGCAGTCAACATGCACCGCACTGCATTCTCCGGCCGCAACAGCGAGTATTACTCCGAGGATCCGTTCATCGGCGGTCACATTGCTTCCCTCGAGTGTGAGGGTGTCGCCTCCCGCGGTATGTATGTCTTTGTCAAGCATTACGCCATCAACGATCAGGAGGACCACCGCGGCGACCGTGAAGGCCAGTACAGCATTGCGACCTTCCTGAACGAGCAGGCGGCCCGCGAGATCTACCTCAAGCCCTTTGAGATGTGCGTCAAGTCTGATAAGGTCGAGATGAACTATGCAAAGGACAACGGCGACGGCACTTACAGCAATGCCACCACCGAGATCCCGTCTGTCACCGGCATCATGACCTCCTTCAACCGCGTTGGCTATACCTGGGCCGGCGGCAACTACAACATGATCACCGGCCTGCTGCGCAACGAGTGGGGCTTCCACGGCTTTATCATCACCGACAACGCAAACACCGGTGTCTTTATGGACGCTGGCCAGATGATCCGGGCCGGTGCAGACGGCAAGCTGACGAACCTGCCCACCGGCGCACGGTACACCTTTAACAAGGATGACGTTGCAGACTACCACTACGGTCGTGAAGCAATCCATAACATCCTGTACACCATTGCAAACTCCAAGGCAATGAACGGCGGTATGCCGGGCAGCCGTTATCTGGCAAAGGTCGAGCCTTACCAGAAGGTCATCTACGCTGTGGATGGTGTCTGCGGCGGTCTGATCGCGGTTCTGGCCGTTCTGACGATCCTCCGCTTCCGCAAAAAGAAAGAGGACGTAAAAACCGTCTGATCAACACATAGGAACAGAAGGGGCGGCGGGCAAACGCCCGCCCCCTTTTTTTGATTGTCAGGAGAGACCCATGAAACACACAGATATCATCAAGAGCTTGTCTCTGGAACAAAAATGCGCCCTGCTCTCGGGCGGCACGGTGTTCACCACCCGGGCGCTGCCGGGCAAGGGCATCCCGGCCATTACCCTGTCGGACGGCCCCAACGGCGTGCGCAAGCAGGCGGGCGCAGCTGACCATCTGGGCCTGAACCCCAGTGTGCCCGCCACCTGCTTCCCCACCTCGGCCACCGTTGCCAACAGCTGGGACCCGGCACTGGGCGAGGCTGTGGGCGCAGCCATGGGCGAAGAGGCAGCGGCACAGGGCGTGTCGGTGCTGCTGGGCCCCGGCCTGAACATCAAGCGCAGCCCCCTGTGCGGCCGCAACTTCGAGTATTTCTCGGAGGACCCCTACCTTGCCGGTAAGATGGCGGCGGCCTACGTCCGCGGCATCCAGAAAAACGGCATTGCCGCCTGCCCCAAGCACTTTGCCGTGAACAGTCAGGAGCTGCGCCGTATGGCCTCGGATTCCATCGTGGACGAGCGCACCCTGCGGGAGATCTACCTGACCAGCTTCGAGATGGTGGTCAAGGAGGCGCAGCCCAAGACCATCATGTCCGCCTATAACCTTGTCAACGGCACCTACGCCAACGAGAACGCCCACCTGCTTATGGATATCCTGCGCAAGGACTGGGGCTTTGACGGCGCGGTGGTCACCGACTGGGGCGGCAGCAACGACCACGCCCTCGGCGTAAAGAATGGATCTACGATGGAAATGCCCGCCCCCGGCGGGGACGCCATCCGGGAGCTGATGAAGGCGGTGCAGACCGGCAAGATCACCGAAGCGGACGTGGACGCCCGGCTGGAGGAGCTGCTGGAACTGGTGTTCACCACCAAGGCGGCGGTGGACGCCGCACCCGGCAAGTTCGATGCCGACGCCCACCACGCACTGGCACGCCGGGCTGCTGCCCAGAGCATCGTGCTGCTGAAGAACGAAAACGGCCTGCTGCCCCTTGCAAAGGGGGAAAAGGTGGCGGTCATCGGCGACTTTGCCCAGACGCCCCGCTATCAGGGTGCAGGTTCCAGCGCCGTCAACTCCATCAAGGTGGATTCCTTCTTGGATTGCCTTGCCGAGAGCGGCCTGAACAGCGTCGGCTACGCCAAGGGCTTTGACCGGCAGGGCAAGCCCGATGAGGCGCTGAAGGCCGAGGCGGTGCTGCTGGCAAAGAACGCCGATGTGGTGCTGCTGTGCATGGGTCTGGACGAGATCAAGGAGAGCGAGGGCATCGACCGCGCCGACATGAAGCTGGCAGAGAACCAGCTGGAACTGCTGGCGGCTGTGGCGGCGGCAAACCCCAACGTGGTGGTGCTGCTGAGTGCAGGCTCCTCGCTGGAAAGCGATTGGGTCAAGGACTGCAAGGCACTGGTCTACGGCTGCTTGGGCGGTCAGGCCGGTGCAGGCGCACTGGTCGAGGTACTCACCGGCGCGCAGAACCCCTGCGGTAAGCTGGCTGAGACTTGGGCGCGCAGCTACGCCGACACCCCCGCAAAGGCGCATTTCGGCGGCGACGGCCCCACTGTGGAGTACCGCGAGGGTCTGTATGTGGGCTACCGCTACTACGACACCGCCGGTGTGCCCACCGCTTTCCCCTTCGGCTACGGCCTGAGCTATACCAGCTTTGCGTACAGTGACCTGAAAGCAGACGAAAAGGGCGTGACCCTGACTGTCACCAACACCGGCAGCTGTGCAGGTGCCGAGGTGGTGCAGCTGTATGTGGCAAAGCCGGATGCAAAAGTTTTCCGCCCCGTCAAGGAGCTGAAGGGCTTTGCCAAGGTGCAGCTGAAAGCCGGAGAGAGCAAGACCGTCACCATCCCGCTGGACGACAAGGCGTTCCGCTACTGGAACGTCAAGACCGACCGCTGGGAGGTGGAGGGCGGCAGCTATCAGCTGCTGGTGGGCGCTTCCAGCGCCGATATCCGCTTGACTGCCGCTGTCACGGTGGCGGGCACCGGCGCACCCGACCCCTATGCGGGCAAAAATCTGGAGCATTACCGCACCGCGCAGGTGCAGAACGTGCCGGACGCGGAGTTTGAAGCGCTGCTGGGCCGTCCCATCCCGGAGAACAAGGTGCACATCGACCGCAACATGACGCTGGGCGAGATGGGACACGGACGTAGCCCCATCGGCTGGCTGGCGGCGGCGGTACTGGGCGCCCTGCTGCGCCGCAGCATCAAAAAGGGCAAGCCCGACCTGAACATCCTGTTCCAGTACAATATGCCTCTGCGGGCGCTGGCCAAAATGACCAACGGCGCCATCAGCATGGGCATGGTGGACGGCATCGTGATGGAGCTGCAGGGCTTCTGGATCATCGGTCTTGTGCGGGTGATTTTTGAGGCTGTGAAGAACCTCGTGCTGAACAGCCGCATGGAAGAACGCTTGAAAAACAGCTGAAAGGAAGCAGGCTATGAATTTCTGGAATAACTTTGCGGCAAAGCACCCCGCCGCTGCCAAGTGGGTGCGCGAGGGCGGCCTGTTCGTCATCGTGTCCAACCTCATCACGGTGTTCAAGTACCTGCTGCTGCAATTTCTGCCCAAGGCCTTTGCAAGCCTGCCGGTGGTGGATTTCGGCTGGCCGGGCATCGACATTACCCTGTTCGGCGAGACCTTCAAATGGAACATCCTCGGCTACGATGCCGCCCACGGCGGTCTGCCCTACTTCTGCGCCTACATGATCGCCATGGTCATCGGCGAGTGCATCAACTTCCCCATCCAGCGCAACTTTGTGTTCCGCAGCAAGGGCAATCTGGCAAAACAGATCGGCTGGTATGTGCTGGCCTTCTGCATCATCACCTGCATCGTCAACTCCATCAACTGCATCTGGGTGGCAGTGGCTGGTCTGCTGGTACCGGACTTCATCTACAACATCGGCACCACCGTCCTCAACGGCGGCATCTCCATGGTCATCTTCTTCTTTGTGAATAAGATCATCTTCCCGGAGGGCGAAAAAGCCGCCAAATAATAAGACATCTCCTTCATTTTCTTCTTTTCATCATAAACCAGAAGGGCTGCTCCGTTCTCCGGGGCAGCCCTTTTGGTTTGGGAGAGCTGGCATCGCGCAGCGATGACTGAGGGGGTGCCTGCCGCAGCCATCTTATTTTTGTTTTTCTGCACAAAATGTTCTGCGGGCAGGGTTTTCCTCTTGACAAGCGGGCAAATGTTTCGTACTATATTTAGTAGTATGGAATCAAAGACGCTGTACGCAGGTTTCTGTGTGACCCCTGTACCCGTTTCAGGCAAAGCGTGCCTGTTTGATATAAAATGGAACCGTAAAGAGAAAAGCCGTATGCTTTTGCCCGTGCCGCCGGTTTTGGGTGGTGCGTATGGTTTTGGTGTCACTTTTTGCATTGAAAGCTCTTTCTATATCATTGCCCGTGTCCTGCTGCGCAGCGTCTCCTGCTTTTAATTTTGCATTGAATTGAAACAAAGGAGAGTGAACGCAATGACCGCGATCGGAGTGATCGTGGCCTTGATCGTTGCTGTTGTCGGCGTGGCTGCGGGCTATTTTATTGGTTACAACAACCGTAAAAAGACTGCCGAAGCCCAGATCGGCAGCGCCGAGGCCGAGGCTACCCGGCTGGTGAACGAGGCGATCAAGACCGCTGACCAGAAGCGCAAGGAAGCGGTTCTGGAAGCAAAGGACGAGGCTTTCCGTCTGAAAGCCGAGGTCGATGCCCAGAAGGCAGAGGCCGACAAGGAGATCAAGCAGCGCCGTGCGGAGATCAGCCGTCAGGAGAACCGCATCGACC
>ERZ773277.1422-NODE-1422-length-19186-cov-10.695468_pt1 | contig 19186 bp, 17 predicted proteins | sample MGYA00511957_ERZ773277 | MGnify/ENA primary metagenome ERZ773277 (study PRJEB29015, sample SAMEA2737800) | human gut metagenome | biome: human gut; feature: human-associated habitat; material: faeces | place: China | collected 2012 ... | reverse complement strand
ATAAAAGAGCCATCCAGATGGATGACTCTTTTATCTAGTGCTTATTTAATTGATCGTGCAAGCGCTACCGTTTCAGCATCTATGCTTCCCACGGAACTGGTGTCAGGCACCTCGTTCCCTTTTATAAATGACCGGCACATCATATCCGAAAGTTTTCTTTCCATTCACTTCCATACTTTCGGACACCTCCAGACATGTCTCCGAGAATCTCTCCCATAACCGGAATGTCATCACAGGGGTAAACTGACTCACACTTCCCCCTTCCCAGACACCATCCTTTTCCTGATACAATGCCGGGGTAAACTTCTCAGATCTTTTCAGGTCACTATATTCTACGTTCTTCATGGAAGCATAAGAAAACGTATTTTTGTCTTCTCCTGCCGGAATTTCGTAGGAAGAAAGCATAATTCCACCGTCACAATCCGTAACAAGAAATAAATGCGGTGATGCATGGCATTTTCCATCCGTCTCATAATAACTTTCTTCTACAATAAATATTCCGGTAAAATTTTCCGGAATATTATTTATCTTATCATTACAGACTGTATTCACATGTCTGGCATACGGAAATAATTTTCCTGCAGATTTCATTTCTGTAAATTGTTCTCTGTTATCAAAATGTCCCGTCATAAGCTTTACAAATTTTTCCATTTTCATTATAATACCCTGCCTCTATAATATTTTTGTTTTTAAAATAACAGTTGTAGTCCCATTGCAATCATCCACATATATGCACAGGTTTTTGGAATCATTAATAATCCCACCTTTGGTTTCGTTTTACTGAATAAAGTAACCGGCAGATAACAGCCAAAAGAAAGAATGATCGCTGCAACCATTCTTGTCATACCATACCCATTTGCATTCCCGGAAATGATATACAGAATAATTACTCCGATCCCCGTCACCGCAAAGACAGCATTTCTGGCAATTGATAATTTCATATTTCCTTCATCTGTACACCAATTGTTCTGTGGAAACATGCATATCACAATTCTGACAACCGCTGATATCCACACGACCGCTTCCACTATTGTCGGTATTATCATTTCCGGAAATGTAAATTTCCAGACATACATTAAAATAATATAAAACACCGTCATTGTAACAGACGATACCTGCAATCCAATTCCCAGCTGCCTCTTTATCTTCTCATCGCTTCCACGCACTGCCCTTATAATTCTTGGCACCAGATGAAAAGCATCCCCTCCGCAAAGTGTCAATGTTAATATTCCATAAAGTACAAATAAGATATTTCCCTTTGAAAATGTAAAAAATAAAATTGCGGCAGCTAAATCGAAAATCAGATACGCAGCATCAAAGATTGCTTCCATCACATCCGGAATCTGTGGTTTGTAATTGTTCTCTTCCATCCTTTTAATCCTGCTCCTTTTCCATCAATTGACTGTAAAACAAATGATTCCCGGTACTCTTCATATCCAGGGATTCGTTTTCATTCGTTTTTTCCTTGTATTCCCTTAAATGTTCTTCCGCATTATTGCAGATCCGGTCAAATATCTGGATACACATGTGCTTTTCTTCTTCTGTCAATCCGCTTAAAACATTTCCTGCAAACTGTTTCTGTGCGTTAATTCCTGCCGCCACTATAAGTTCCGCTCGATCCAGCAGAATAATCTCTATATGCTTTTTATTATCCTTACTTTGTATTCTTTCAACCAGTCCTTTATTTTCCAATTTTTTCAACGAAGTTGAAACATGGGATTTCGTTGATTTTCTAACCTTTACTATTTCTGCTGCGGTATTGTGATGCGGATTATTATGAAGGAACATAAGTATATCGTATTCCATCTGTGTCAGCCCATACCGGTCACATACCTCTCCGGAAAGCAATTCATAATAACTTGTAATTGTTTTATGCTTATCCCAGAAGTACATCTTCTCTTCCCCCTATAATCGTTCTTTTTAGAACGATTATAGGGGAATATTTCCGGTATGTCAAATGTTTTTTGCTAATATGTCTTCGCCTTTAATGTTCCAATATATTCCCCATTATTATAAACAAACGGTCCGGCTTCTCCCTCTTCTCCGAAATATTCCGGTCTCAATGACAGAATATTGAGCAATTCATCCACCGTCTTCACCTTTGTTGCCTGATATGGTTGTTCAAATGCAATCTTTTCTACAAATAAGTAATCGTCCCTGTCCTTTATCAGGATACCTGTATGACCCACGAAAGTAACATCCGAATACGGGTCATATATCACGATACTAAGGAGCGATATCCTGTCACTGTCTATTTGAAATCCATAATGTTTCCAACTATCCGAAAATGCTGTTTCCGGATGTTTTTTATCCGCAACACTCTTTTCTCCATAGAGTGTGGTAAACATATCCCGGTTCTCTTTTATGGTTTCATACCTTTCCACATTATCTATTGCTTCTGTATCAAACATTAGATAAGTACCTTCATAATTGTCTTCCGTTGATTCTGCGTGAAGCAGGCCATCCAGTAAGAGAAAGGCTGTCATTCTGCAGTCCGTGTCGGAGTAATCATGATTCTGTTCCCAGCCATCCATACATTTGCCGATATCTGCTTTCATGTTTTCCGGATCAGACCAGACATCCTCAAGCTTTGCATTCTTCCCGGCCGAATCCGCAAAATCAGTTACCCATTCCCGGAATGTATCTACATGGGAAGCTCCCGCGGTATCCAGTTCTTTGCAAATTTCTGTAATGGTATGGTTTCCTCCCATATAAGTTGCAGCCGGTATCTTCTGTTTCTGTGCACATGCCCCCAGCATCAGGCACAGGAGCATAACAACAGCTGATAATTTCATTGCCGTTCTGGTTTTATTCTGCCTGTTCCATAGATTAAACGCTCCGCCACAAAACATCCTGCCAATTATAACTGTGATCCGTTTCTTCCTCATCCATAAACCTCTTTCTTATGATCCTCATATTTTACATATTTTTTAAGATTACCTTACGGTTTCATTTATGTAAATAGTATGGTTTCAAAATTAAAGAAATATTTATTTTTATTGCTCTGTTTTTGGAACATTCAGCAACGCTTTCGGCAGATATCACATCTGTCCTGAAAAGCAAAGTAACCGAATGAATTGCTTCTTATGCCACATGGATTCAGGTTTTATTCGGAAATGTTTTGTTATTCTTTTTTACTCCGTCTCCCTCAGCCGCTCCACAATCGTCTGCTTTCCAACCACACAATAGACCACAAGCGGAACCCCCGCGCCGATCACGGTAAAGATCAGTGCCGCAAGCACGACCGGACCGATGGTATACTGAAACCGGAAAAACCAGAACATTTTTTCAATCATCTTTCCCATAAACGGCTCAGATGCCACAACAAGAATAAGCGAAATGACAATCGCCGCAAGCGTATACAACAGTCCCTCATACACAAGCATCCGCTTCAACTGGCGTCTGGTCATGCCAACCGACTGCAGCACAGCAAACTCCCTGCGCCTTGCAATCATCCCCGTGAGGATGGCATTCAGGAAATTTAATGTTCCGACCACGGCAATCACGCCGGAGAGAACACCTCCAAGCAGCAGAAACATCCCACGGAACGAATCAAACTCTTTTTCGTAGGAAAACTTCGATTCATAGCTGTACAGCGGCTCGACCTGTTCCGTATAATTTTTCAAAAAACTTTCCATTGCTCTTGCACTCTGATTGTTTTTCATATCAAACATCATATGCATGACATCTTTTGTCCCGGTATCTTTGATAAACGTATCGCTTCCAAGCACAAACTGCGGCGATCCATAATACCGGCAGCTCATCGCGGAAGGCACCAGAATCTCTGCCACCACCGTATAGGTTTTTTGTGTATAATCATCTGCTTTCATGACATAGGCATCTTCATAATCGTCAACCTCATCCTCCAGGATCTCTTTTCCACTCTTTGCGTCAAAGTATTTCCAACTGTTTACGTACCTGAGTGTCACCTGATCGCCCACCCCGGCCCAGTTACTGTGATCAACTTTTTTGTTATAATCATCCTGCTTATAGACTGCCGCAATGGCATTCTCCTGATCCAGAGCTGTGACATCGCCTTTGAGCACCTTTACTTTCTGAAGCGGGAATGCATCCATTCCATACAACTGAATATCGTCATAATAACTGCCATCATCTGCCTGTTCCTTCCAATTAAAATAACCCTTTTCCTGCTCTTTTGTCATGGTATGTCCCATGGATGTAAAATACGCCAGCATATCTTTTTTCTTTATTTTTTCCAAAACCCGGGTTGTCTGTCCGTAGACACATCCACTCTCTTTAACCCCATTTTGCGCGAGCACGGTCTGCATTGCAGAATCTTCCACCGCTTCATCGGAAGAATGAAATCCTTTCTGCACGTTAAAATAATCCGCATTGGCAAACATAAAATCGCTCACACAGAAGTGTTTCAAATACAGATCCATATCAAATCCGTTTGCAAACATAACGGTCAGATTTAAAAGAACAACCGCAAGGGAGAGGGAAATGACAACAAGAACCGTTTTCTTCCGGTTTCGTCCCACATTTGCCCATGCCATACGCCCCAAAGACGCCGGCTTTTTTGCCGCTTTTGCTTTTTTTCGGCCACAGTCTGCCTCCGTATAGCGCACCGCTTCGACCGGGGATACCTTTGCAGCGATCCGCCCCGGCTTATTGCAGGATAAAAATACGGTGACCAGTGAAAAAAGTGCTGCTCCCACAAATACCCACGCATGCAATTTTATAACCGCTGTCGTGTAACTCGTCTGTGCCATGACAGCCGGTGCCAGTCCCACGCCGATTCCAAATCCCAGAAGAAGTCCCGCCGGGATTCCAATGCCTGATAAAAGAACTGCCTGCAGCCGGATGATCCGCTTGAGCTGCCGCCCGGTCATGCCGATCGTTTTTAACAGTCCGTAGAAACGGATATCGTTGGCAACGGAAATCTGAAACACATTGTAAATGACCAGGTATCCGGTAAATACAATGAGCACAAGCAATGCCACAATGGCTGCAATGCTTTCCGGATTCAGATTGCTGCTCGACTGCGCACCGGTATAGCCCCAGTTTACACCAAATGCAATATAGCCCGATTTGGAAGCATCTTCTGACTGAAATCCACAGTCCCTGATCACCTGCCGCATATCTTTTTCGATATGAAGTGCATTCCCAAACATAACGTCAAGTGTCCACGTTCCACACTCTTCTTCCTCCCCGATCTCCACATGCTGCAATGTCTTTTTCACGTAACTTTTCGGCACGATCACATGGCTCGCCTGGGAAACTCCGTTGTAATCCCACCAGCCGGAGAGAACAAACTCCTGCGTCACCGTTTTCGGTTCTGACTGAACTCCTCCGATCTGATACGTCATGGTAAATTTGGTGCCGATTTTTGGCTGTACTCCTAACAGTTTTAACACCCGGGTATCCGTCATGGCCTCATTGCTTCCCTCTTTTGGACGGTGTCCGTGCGTTGGTGTACAAAAATAATGTTTTCCCCCATGCGCATCCATATAGCTGACTTCCACCTGTGTCTTACGAAACGCATCCCCGGTTCCCATTCCTAAAAACAGCCGCGCACCTGTTTCCTGAATAAGCGGATCTTTTTTTAAGGTTTCCATCTGTTCTTCCGTCAGTTTCTTAAAAGCCCCGTGCGCATCACCTCCGACCATAAGAAAGTTGGACTGCTGGAACGAATCGTTGATGGAAATTGCAATCGTAAACAGCGCGGTAAACAGCATCGTGGTCAGCATAATTGCAATCACGGCAATCAGGTTTCTCATTTTGGAAGCCCGCAGACTGCGCACGGCAACGGTGCGCACACAGGCACGGTTTTTTACCTGCATCATAATGCCTCACCTGCTTTCCCGGTCACAATCCGTCCATCCTCGATACGGATGATCCGGTCTGCGAGCTGTGCGATCTCCTCGTTGTGTGTGATCATCACAATGGTCTGCGAAAATTTGGTGCTGGTCGTTTTGAGCAGCCCCATCACATCCTGTGAGGTACAGCTGTCGAGATTTCCGGTCGGTTCATCTGCTAATAGAATCGCTGGTTTGGCTGCGAGTGCCCGCGCGATCGCCACACGCTGCTGCTGTCCTCCCGAAAGCTGGTTTGGCAGCACGTTTAATTTTTCTTTCAATCCGAGTGCCTCTGCGATCTCCCCGATAAATGCATTGTCCACGGTTTTTCCGTCAAGCTGCAATGGCAGCACAATGTTTTCATAGACAGACAGCACCGGAACTAAATTAAAGGACTGAAAGACAAATCCGATTTTTCTTCTGCGGAAAATCGTCAGTTCTTCATCCTTTAATGCAAAGATGTCCTTGCCGTCCACATAGACTTTGCCGGATGTTGCCCGGTCGAGTCCGCCAAGCATATGTAAAAGCGTCGATTTTCCTGATCCGGAGGTTCCTACCACCGCGACAAATTCTCCGTTTTCCACCGACAGGTTTACCCCCGCCAGCGCGTGCACGGCGGTCTCCCCCGTGCCATACTGTTTTTTCAAATCTCTGGTTTCCAAAATGACCATCCTGTAATCTCCTTTTGCTCCTGATTTGGCATTTCCTGCCTTCTTTTAAGATTGTCGCACAGAATTCTTTCGAGAATCTGTCCCGGAAACAAAAGATTCTTACAATTTTGACACAATTGCCGTTGGAAAATACAGCCCAAACGTTGAGCCTTTCCCCGGCGTGGACGAAAGCCGGATATATCCGCCCTGCTGCTGCATGATAAAACGTGCCAGATACAGCCCGATCCCCACACCGCTCTTTTCGGCAACCGCGTTTCCCCTGTAAAAACGCCCAAATACCGCCGCATGCTCCTCCTCACCGATGCCGATTCCCGTATCCGTCACTTCCACGCAGGCAAACAGTTCATAGGAACAGAGTTTTATGGTAATCCCTCCTGTGTTCGTATATTTGATCGCATTATCGAGAATATTTCCCAGTGCTTCCATGGACCATTTCTTATCAAAGTACGCATAAACCGGTGCGCCTTTCTCTGCTTTTTTCGTCCCGGAAAACGCAATCGAAAGTCCTTGGGCGGCTGCTTTTTCCCGGTAACTTTCCATACCGTCTACCACCAGTTCTGTCAGCGGCTGCCGGATTGGATGCAACACAAAAACGCCTGTCTCAAGCCTTGAAAGTTTGACAAGCGCATCCATTAAAAACTGTAATTTTTCACTCTGCTGCCGCAGCTTTTTTACGGAATCCTGTGCTGCTTCCCCCAGCGGTTCTTCCTCCAGCAGTTCCGTATACAATAAAATATTTGAAAGCGGCGTCCGCGTCTGATGGGAAATATCTGCAATCAGTTCCTTGATTTTTTCCCTCTCCACGTCTATGCTTCGCACCGAAAGTTCCGATGCCGCCAGATACTGCGCCAGACGGTTTTCCAGCGACGACTGCCGCGACTCATCAAATGTGGTCTCGGAAAAGGTGCCGTTTATCGCCGCCTCAAGCATATCGGAAAGTCCATCCATCACCTGTTTCTGCCGGTGTCTGAAGAAAAGTGCTGCTGCAAGCACACTCCCTGCCGCAAGCAATATAATTACAAAATATCCGATCATACTTCCCATACATATCCGATCCCATACACGGTCCGGATCTGCTCCTTTGCCTGTAATTTATCCCGCAGCCGCTTGATGGCAACCGAAAGCGCATTTTCATCCACGTACACCGCGCCATCGGTCCAGATGCGATCCATCAAAGTTTCCCGCGGCACGGTCATCCCCGCATGCTGCACAAGAAGTGCCAGAAGTTTCTGCTCGGTTTTACTTAACTCCACTTCCTGTCCGCTTACGGTAAAACGCATATTTGTAAAATCAAACTTCCAGATACTGCCCTCCCAGATCTGTGTGTTTTGTGTGCTTTCTTTCTGCATCTGCACCGTCCGGTTCCGAAGCTGGGTGTTTACCCGCGCCCGGAGTACCGCCAGACTGAACGGCTTTGTGATGTAATCATTTGCTCCCTGCTCCAGTCCGCTTACAATATCCATTTCCAGATCGTTTGCCGTAAGTAAGATCACCGGAAGATCCGAGGTTCTGCGGATCTCCTGCAGCAGATCAAAACCGCTTCCGTCCGGCAGATTCACATCGAGAATCAGCAGATCTGTCTTGTTCTGGTGCAGATGCTGTCTGGTCTCCTGTATGTTTTTACAACATAGCACCTGCCGGTTTTTCTCCTGTAATGCGCGCTGCAGTCCCTGTGCGAGTGCCATATCGTCTTCCGTGATCAGAAGATGCATGATTTTTTCTTCCATTGGTTTCTTCCTGTTCTGTTTAGTTTTGTTGCGGGATTTGTTTCAATCCTGCAAAAAGACGGAGCTTAACGCTTATTGCTTTTTATCATTTTCAATCACACAGGAATGTTCTTTCGTCTTCTTATCATAATTGATTCCTACGAGCAGAATATTTCCTGTATATGGCTCTAACGATTTCGGATACTTTCTGTCTTTTATCTGTTGTAAGGCGGTATCCGCAGTTTTATTCCATTTCAGTTCCACAACCAGTGCCGGATAATCAGCTTTATATTCCGGTTTTGGAATATAAACAAAATCCGCAAAACCACGGCCGGTCGGCAATTCCCGGACGGGTTTAAAATAGTACTGCATGGAACTTAAGTATGCGATCGTAAGTACACTGCTGAGCGAATTTTCATCATGGTACATAATCGTTGAAGAATACCCGGTATGAATTTTCTCAATCCCCTTTGCAACCTCCATTCCATCTTTTTCCAGCGTTGCATCTAATAACGCTGACGATTCTTTTTGAAATGTCATCATCTCATTCCAACTGGTACGTTTCACTGCATGATTTAACTCGTGCCGGATTTCTTCATTCGGAATAAAAACATGCCGGCTGTCCTGATCATAAGCCAGATATCCCAAATGAATCAGGTACGTAAGCACATCATCCCGATTTGCAAAACTTACCGTGTCATTCTGAAAGGATGTCACATCCACTTCTACGGATGCGCCTGACAACATCTCGATCATTGCAGATTTCAAGCCATCAAAATCCATGTTGATCAGTGGCACAATTGCCTCATAGCTTCCGGTATTTGACCAATAACTTTTATACTTTCCATTTAACATGACACTGACAACGGCCTTCGGATTATATACCTGATAATCCTCTAATAAATAGCCATCATACCAGGATTTCACCTGTTCATAACTGCATCCGTATTGTTCACACAGTCCGTGGACTTCTTCTTCTGTAAACCCGACGTAAGGAGCCATCCGTCCTGCATCGAGCATGGTAAACTCTTCAAAATTGTTGAGCGCTGACTGCGTTTTTAATTTCTTAATCGGTAAAATTCCCGTCAAATATGCTAACGCAATGTATCTGGAAGGTTCTGTGCCTTTAAACATTCCTCTGAGAAAATCAATATATGCCTCCTGCAATGTATGATTCTGTGCCTCATCTCGAATCAAAACATCCCACTCATCAATGATGACAACAAATTTATTGCCCGTAGCCGCTTTGATATAGGACATTGCCCCATAAGCAGTCTTGACCGCATCCGGAATGATCTGTCCGTATGCTTCCCTCAGTTCCTGTAAAATTCCCTCATTGATATAATCTACAACATGATCTGCATCTTTGGCATCCATCATGCACCACTGTACATCAAAATGAATCACATCATACTTATTAAGATTCTTTTCATATGATGAAACTGTACTTATCTCATAATTTTTAAAGAGCTCTTTGGAATCACAGCCCCTGCTGTAATAAGCGGAAAGCATGTCTGCAGTCATGGACTTTCCAAAACGTCTCGGACGGCTGTTACAGATAAATTTTGATGTGGTATTTATCACCCGGTTGGTGTATTCCAGCAAACGGGTTTTATCAATATAAATTTCTGAATTGACTGCCTCTGAAAAAGCCCCGTTATCTGGATTCAAAAATCTTCCCATAAGTACCTCCAAAAAATAATCCGCTATACTATGCATCTAGTATAACGGATTACGCTTAAAAAAACAATTATATTGCCGAGTCCCGATACCCCATACCGTTTTACTCACACGCAATATAGTTGTATTCCCACCGGAAGAACCCAGGCAGCCGTGCTCTTTTGCCATAAGCTGCATATTATAAAACTGATAACCGTACATCGCAGAAGCACCGAGTGCCCGCACCTTTCCTGCCTTTACCAGATCGTTTAAGGCTTCCATCGTCTCCTCGATCGAAGTCTCATAATCAAACCGGTGAATGATATACAAGTCCAGATAATCGGTTCCCAGACGTTTTAATGTTCCATCAATTTCTCTGTGAATTGCCTCGTCAAATATTTCTTATCTTTCAATTTAGTTATATAAGTCCCATCTGACTGAATATGTTGGCAATACCTTTATTCCGGATAAATTTACATATAGGCATCTTCAAACTGGTCTACCGGAATCGGCTTTGAAAAATAATACCCCTGATATATTCCGCATCCCATCTGGGTAAGCTTATCAATTTGTTCCTTTGTTTCAACGCCCTCCGTGATAACGGAAAGACCAAGTGTTTTGGTGAGTGAAATGATCGTATTTATAATGGACATACTTCTTTCTATGCGTTCCGGCCGGGTTGTCCTTAAAAAGCCCATATCTATTTTCAGCACATCCACGTCCATATCCTTTAGCGTATTAAACGAAGAATAGCCGCTTCCGAAATCGTCTATTTCCACCTGAAAGCCGGATTTCCTGAACCGTTCAATCATTTCAAGTTCCCCTGCGGTTCCGGTCATAATTGCGGTTTCCGTAATTTCCAGTTTCAGTGTGGAAGGAATGATTTTATAGGTTTCAACAAGACTGGTAATTGTTTCATATACATCCATATAGTAAAAGTCCTTGGTCGAAATATTTACGGATATATACAGATCGTCCCGCCCGTCTTTCTGCCATTGTGCAAGTTTTTGTACGGCAAGTTCCCACACAAACCGGTCAAGCCGGTAAATCAGACCTGTTTTTTCAAAAACTTCAATAAAATCCCCCGGAAAAATCAGACCGCGTTTTGGATGCTGCCATCGGACAAGAGCCTCTGCCCCCAGTAATTTTCCTTCCGATGTCACCTGTGGCTGTAAATACATGCAGAACTGTTTTTCGGCAAGTGCTTTATCAAAATCACCCACCAGCTGCTTTTCGGCAACGGTATCATGAAATATCGTGTCGCTATAGTATGCAATTGATTTATCATAGTTTTCCCCCAGTGTCTTTATTGCAAGATTGGCTTTATCACACATAATGGATACTTCTTCATTCCGGTCTGTGATTTCATAAACACCGACATAAATATGAAGATGATACAGGTCATTGTTAAATGCATGCCCCATGGTCTGTATCGCATCCATAAAATCCTGCTCTTTAAATTCTTCTTTTGGGATGCATATTGCAAATTTGTCACCACCGGTGCGTCCATAGACACTCCCTTCCCCACATTGTGCTTTAAGAAGATCTGCCTCCATTTTAAGGACTTCGTTTCCTTTTTCAAGACCAAAGAGATCATTGACCAGTTTAAAATCCTTGATATTGGAACAGATCAGCAGCCACTCTTTATCCGGATTCTCATTTAAAATTTCCGATGTTTTCTGGGCAAAATAATTCTTATTATACAATCCGGTAAGCGTATCATGTGTTGCAAGGTATTTTTCTTTCTCAAACGCAATATGTTTCTCCGTATTATCAATCAGATTCAGGAAAAAACCTATATATTCATTCTTTTTATCAAACAGTTTTCTGTATTCGATATCGAAATAATACGTTTTGTTGTCAATAATGGTTTGACCACTCCATTCAAGGGAGGCCGAATTGTTGGTGTCATGTTCTTTTATCCAGCCCTGTACATCCTCCGAGATCCCGGAAAGGGAATCCAGTGAACTGTTAAATATTTTCAATGCACGCTCATTGGCATACACACATTCGTTATTTATATCAAAACATATCACAGCGTTATTCATTTCATTTACAACGATGGACAGTGTTTTATCTACAAGTTCACGCGAAGAACGGTACAGCGTCAGGTAACAGATCAGTATTGCTGCGCATACAAAAAAAGGAAGCGACACATCAATCGGAAATTCTGAAATTCCACATATAAATTTTGATACCGTGATCACACATATTAACACAAGTATCGGCAAATATTTCTTACGGTAAAAATCCGGTATCTGTATAATTTTGATGATAAACGATGCAATAATACAAACTACCAGACCATATGCAAACACATAGTGAAAGTAAAAAATAATGGATTTGTCGGCTACATGATACATATCAAAATTCGGGAATCGCACGGTTTCTATCGTAAATACGTTATGAAAAATTATATTTAAAAACAGTAAAATTCCATCCAGATATGCAATTATGAAACACCCCTTTTTAAACGGTGAAACCTCGTGAAAAACACGTGTATACTGCTGGGAATACTGCAATACATATATCAGCATCAGATCAAAGGAAAACCGATAAAGTGCTTCCATTATATAAGAAAATGTTTCATTTCCTGAAAAAGTAGACAAACCATTGCTAAGGATCGTAACAATTGCAAAAATGAGGCATTTCACAATGGAAGATGCCACATCACTTTTTATTTTTCTGGAATATTTGATACAAATAAGAATTGGTACTATCATCAGGCATAATAAGATCATATAAAGTTTATCCATGAAGACGTTAAACCTCCATTTAATAATAATTTTTATAACACTCCTGTTTTAGGGTAACTCCCTTATTATTTATAATAACCTAATTTCACCAGATTGTCTAATATAATTCCATTTTCCCTATCCTGAAATATGGTAAAAAAGGACGATATGATTTCTCATATCGTCCCTTATCGCCCTCTGTATGGTTTTAGACATCTGTTAACCAAGCGCCACCCTTTCTGCATCTATGCCGCTTACAATGATCTGCTCTGCTGTCTTACCATTTTTAAAACGGTTTACTACAGATCAGCTAGTCTTCGTCAACTACCAGATCCGGCGAAATATCTGCGATTAACAGAGCGTCTTCTTTTGAAAAACCTCGCTTCCGAAGATTACGATATACCGCCAGTCCTTTTTCGTTCTGACCTTCTGCACGACCCTCTGCACGACCCTCTGCACGTATCCCGTCAACAAATGATTTTTCATTATACTCAGTGATACACACGTCTTTCACCTCCGCTCTGTGTTTAAGCAAAAATGTCTTTAAAACATCATGCTCAATACAATAAGTTACCGCTGCATCGACAGCACTCTCAAACTCCATGGTTTTACAATTTTTACGGATTTCATTGATCAGCGTCATATAATCCTTTAACGGCCGACAGTTGTTAAGTAAGTCGTCATTTTTACCATCATTAAGATTCACCATATTGGCTGTCCAGTGAATGTTGTGATATAACATAGTTGTAACACCTTGACCTAATAAGATATAATCTTAGGAGGAAACGAGGTATGTCACAAATGAGCAAACACTATGAACCAGAATTCAAGAAGAAGATAGTTCGTCTTCATCTTGAAGAGGGAAGAAACCTTAAAGGCCTTGCTGCCGAATATGGCGTTTCCAAGGCAAGTATATCTATCTGGGTAAACCAGTTCCGTGAAGAATGCCAAACAAATGAAGAAGCCAAAGCAGATTATGATTACATGAAGGAGAATTTGCAGTTGAAAAAGCAACTAGCAGAACTCCAAAAGGAAAATGACTTTCTAAAAAAAGCAGCGGCATTCTTTGCGAAGGAAATCGATTAGCGGCTTATCGATTTATTCAGCAGTATGGGCACAAATATGGTGTCCGTTGGTTATTGAAAAGACTGAATATCTTACCAAATGCTTATTATAATTTCCTGAAAAACAGGAAAGCTGAATATCATAAGTATAAGAACAAAATCAAACATGAAATTGTGGACATCTACCACTCTCACAACGGTACTGATGGTTATAGAACTGTGCATGCTTACCTTCTTCGCCGAGGATACAGCATCAGTTGTGTAACAGTCCATAAATACATGAATACAGAACTTCAGTTGTTCTCAATTACAAGGAAGCGTAAGCCAGACTACGAATATGGTGCACCTCACAAAGTTTTTGAAAATAAGCTCCATCAGGATTTTAAGGCAGAATCCATAAACCAGAAATGGTGTACTGATTTTACCTATTTATATTTAACAGATGGTAGCAAACGTTATAACTGTACCATCATTGACCTGCATGATAGAAGTGTTATTGCAAGTATTACCGACAAACACATAACAGCAGATCTTGCAAAGAAAACACTGCAGAAGGCAATTGATTCACAGCCAGGATTAGATACCAACCATTTGATTCTACACTCAGATCAGGGAAGTCAGTTTACATCAAAGGAATTCACTGGATATTGTGAGTCAGTTGGCATCACACAAAGCATGAGCAAGGCTGGATATCCGTATGATAATGCTCCTATGGAGCGTTATTACAATACTCTTAAGAATGAACTGACCAATCATCATTACTATCATTCTGAGAAAGAATTGTATACTTCCATTGAAGAATTTGCGTATGTTCATTACAATCACGAACGACCGCATTCTTATAACAATTACAAAACGCCTTTTGAGGCACGCTATGGGGCATAATCCCTGTAGCAATAAAAAATTAGTTCAAGGTAATCGTTCATAACGATATACTGTCCGACTGTCCAGCCGTCTGATGGGGATATGCCTATCCTTCCACATGCCATAAATGATACATTTCCGACATTATTATAGGATGCATCCGGTTTTATGGTGACGTGTTCATCCGGGAGCGAATAATTCATTACCGTAGCAGAATCTATTCGGTACACCACCAGGTAATCCACCTTCCAATAGGAATATTCGCGCCATACCAGTTCTGTGTCATGATCGTGTTCTTTATTTCCATGTTTATCGGTGTGGCTGCAGCTAATATAATGGTTAAATTGCTTCTTTCCATATTTTCGAACAAACCGGTATTTATATAGGTAGGAATCCGTAAACACGTTGACATACTGCGTCTCGGATGTCGGGAGGGTGTAAAATAAAGTGTGTAAGTTCTTCCAAAACATTTTACTTATGACACCATTTTGATTATGATTTATGAAAGGACAAATTTATGGAAAGCACTACACTAATGGCAAAGAAAGAAAAAACACCCCAGGAAATTTTTGCTGAGCAGTTCATTTCAGAGCTCCAGCCCAAAACTGTTGAAGACGTTGAAAATGGTCTGAAATCCATTTTCGCTCCTATCTTCGAAAGCATGCTAAAAGGCGAATTATCAGCCCATCTTGGATACGAATCCAATGATCGCAATTCAAAATCCACAACCAATCGCTGTAATGGATCAACGAAGAAAACTCTTAAGTCTTCAGTTGGTGAAATACCTATCAAATCTCCACGAGATCGTAATGGCACTTTCAATTCCAAGCTTATTCCTAAGCGACAGACAGACATCAGCGGAATTGAGCAGAAAGTATTAGCACTGTACGGCAAAGGCATGAGTCAACGGGATATCTCTTTGAGAACTAAAACTAACGTTTTGAGACCGTAAAAAGCCCATAAATTGGGGATTTGTGGCGGGTAGTGTTACATATGCGTTGTATGCGTAGCACTACCCACACATTCCCTGAACTGCTCATTACTCTATTGAAGAAAGGACTAGCATTATGAAAAAATACTTTGCTTACTATAACCAATACAAGAACGGAATCGACATTGCTTTTGACGACAATGTGCTTCTGTTTGTCTCATGTGCTGAAGCAGAAAAGAATCTACATACCACACCTAACTCCCAAAGACTTATTGATAATCTTGCGATTGATGAACCGCTCAAATATGCTGCATTGGCTCTTGATTGTGAGTTGCAGAATTGGGCTGATGCTATGGATGAGGATTGGAGTCCGTAAAGTGAACTTCTATTCCTCTATGTATTTCAATTCTCTTTTTTTAAATGAAAGCATCGTTCCCTCTAATATTGTAACAATAGACTGATTTATCATATCGTCCTCTATTCCGCCAGCCTCAACTTCAACCAATTGATCATTTTCTTTATCAATTTTAACATGAATGATTTGATCAGAATCCGCCACAACTGCTAAATTTGGATTATGTGTTACCAATATAATTTGTCTCCTATTTTTAGCCGCCTGAATAAATGGTACAAGAACTTTAGTTACGCTTTGATTATCCAAATTGTCTTCTGGCTGATCGATTACTAACGGAATATCTCGCAAATCCAAAAGTAAATAAAAAATTAGTAATAATGCTCCTCTTTCTCCAGGCGATAATTTATCCAAAGTCTTGCCATCACTCACTAACTCATATTTATTGGTAAGATAACCTAATCCGAATAAATAATTATAAAAATCAAGCATCTTACTTTCCTTAATTTGTGGAATGATACCATCTGGAAATTCACTCATTTTTTCAACAATCTTCTTAGGAATATCCAAATACTCTTCAATGCATTCAATATCTCCTAATTCTTCAATCGTTTTATATAATTGATAATTATCATCTTTGAAAATGTTTCTTTTTTGTTTATTTATATAGTCAAATACGCTTTGCTGAAATGTTGTATCAATAACTAACCCTGACCTAATGCATATGCTATAGTCACTTAATAGCTCGCTATTTTCGTTCAAGAAATCATCCACTGGCTTTTTAAACCTGTTATATATCTGTATTATTTTCTTTTTTTCTTTAAGTATATCTGCTGCAATTTCATCTCGTTTCATATAAAGTGGATTTAAATCTTCCTGTATTCCTCCACTTATATACTTTATTTCATCTTCTACAACCTTTACTGCTTCCCTACGTGTTTTCTCAATATCACTCCATTCCTTCAAGCGGTTTAGATATTCATTATATTCTTGTATATGCTTATCTTCTTCTGCAACAATATCATTTTTTTCTTTTGTATACTTGATGAGCTGGATTTCTATACCACTTTCAGGATTCTTTAGTTTATTCTTCACTTCTGCTATAAGTTGATCTATTTCAGTTTTCTTCATATTTACTGTTTCTTTATTAACTTTTAAATCAAAAATTGTATTAACACTCAAATCAAACTCTACTAATTCTTCATTAATATTCTCCATAGACTTTGTAAAACGATTCTGTATTTCATCAATTTCTTCCAATATGCTTTGTAACTTACGAACCTTTTCATTCAATGAAAATAATTTCTGATTACCACTTTCACTTTGATTTGACAGTTCTTTTATTTTTTCTAAAACTGCGTCATACATTTCCTGCTTTTCTTTTGGTAGTTCAGGCTTTTCAATTTTCTTAGGTTTTATAGACATATGGGCTTCTAACTGAGTGTTCGCATCTTTTAACAGAGCCTCCTGTTTTATCTTATACGATGATAAAAGTTTTGTTTCTTTATCAATAATTTCCCTATTAACATTTGTTAAATCATTAATCAAAAATCCTATGTTTTCTTCTGTTGATTTAGTATACTTATCAATCAACTCATCAAAACCTCTGCAATTTTCTTTGTCCATTTCTGTCAATCTAGAAAAAATAACATTATTTATTTCATCAGAAAAACGCTTAAATTCAGTATCTGTACAGATTTCTTCAAAATACTGTTGTGGAATACATTGACACCGTTCTACATTATTTACATCAGGAATATCCGAAAGATTCTTCTTAGTAGTTTCACCATTGTTCTCCCATATTAATGATGCTTCAAAGTTAGATGCCAACTTATTTTTCAAGAATTTTCCCTTATTTAAAAAAGCAAATTTTTCGTAATTATGACTGTCTGCTAACAATCCTATTATTTCAGCTATTGCAGATTTCCCATTTCCTTTATTTCCAATAATACTTATTAATCCTGGATTCATTGGAATACAGATATTTTGAAACCATTTTCCTTTATTTCCATCATAGTTGTCAACCCAATTAATAACTAACTTGTCAATATATTTGGTTGGATTTTTCTTTATACGTTCAATTTGTTCTGGAACCACTCCCAAATACATACGATTATCATAGTCAATCAGCGCTTGCCTTAATCCCTCAAAACTACAATCTGCCTTAACCCATGTACATCTTTCTTGCATATTTTCATAATCACTTCTCTCATGTGAATCAGAAGCGACCATACATGGTTTTCCAAACACATTCTTGTAAAATTTTGCATTTCTAGCTTGTTGTTTTTTGTAATTGGGCAATTCAACAATATCTATTTTCTTTGCTATTATTTCACTTTTAGTAATATCTAAAGTCTCATAAATTTCTTCTGGTGTAGGTTCTTTTTTAGGAACAGATTTCATTTCTTCTTCAATGCTACCATGCTTATCTCCACCATGAATAATAACGAGTCCTCCCAATTTATGTGTTAATTCTACAGCATCGTCAAATTTTACAACAGAGTTTAATAAACCTTTTCCATAATTGCCTTCTCCATTAGCTGTAATTTTACTTTCAGTTAATCCAAGTACAGAGCAAAAATTATCATATATATTTTTCTTAGTTGACTTAACATATGATTCACCTATTTTTATTTTCTGAGGAAATACACAAATCAAATGTACTCCCCTTTTACCCTTATCTGTTTTCAACTCTATTCCCGGAATAAAATTAATTTGATTTCTATATAAGTCCTTTTCATTTGCCTGAGTTTCATAGATATTCCAAATTTCATCTAACGCATCCACATTGGAATGATCTGTAATTGAAAACATAGAAATATTGTTTTCAATCAACCTATCAAAGATTTCTTTAACCGACATTTTAGTTCTAGGTTCTTTTGAATATGCAGAATGCATATGTAAATTCCATAGTCTCCACTCCGATCCTCTATTGATCATAATATACCTTCTTTCGATTTATGACATTATCTCGCTTTAATTTTCATCATGTAATTCGAATATACAAGCCTTTATAACTTAACATTCGAATATGTAATTGTATTATTAAAATCACCGCATTAGTTAAATGATTCTACTTTTCTTCCCAAATAAAATCATATATCACCATCATCAAGCAGACTTTCATTTCCATATAATAATGTGAAATTTAAATATCTCTATCTAAGCCTATCAAAATTCACCATATTGTGCTTGCATACTATTCGGTTGTACGTACTATTTTCAAAGAACATTTATTATCAAATATACTATTAAATATTTCTCTGTTAATCAAAAAATTATTTATGTGTTATTTTCCAATATTCATAAACTCTTTTTAATCCAGCAACATCATTTCCTTGTTCTTCTTGAAGATCAAAATATCCATCTAACGAAGTATATGTCA
>ERZ773277.1402-NODE-1402-length-19308-cov-24.055732_pt1 | contig 19308 bp, 10 predicted proteins | sample MGYA00511957_ERZ773277 | MGnify/ENA primary metagenome ERZ773277 (study PRJEB29015, sample SAMEA2737800) | human gut metagenome | biome: human gut; feature: human-associated habitat; material: faeces | place: China | collected 2012 ... | reverse complement strand
CCGCAGCCGCCGAAGCGGTGCTTAAGCCGTAAGGCGGGAATTGTGCGGTGTTGCCATAAGGCTGCGGAACGGTCAATCCCGTTCCCTACAGCATTTTTTCAGCATGTGGCTAATGATACAGTGTCCTATCGTGCTTTTCATCCGCGGATGGATTTCAAAGTTTTATTTTACAACTTCACAAGTATCTCCCCCGCACCGGAATCCGATTGCCCTTCTCCCCTATCCCCCAACCGCGCGTACCGTTCATCTTCATCCGCTCCCCCACCAAAACAAAAGGCATGTGCCCCCTTATCTCTATCATAAGGTGGGCACATGCCGTTACATTATCATGATTTTATCACGCCAACATCATCAGGCAATGCAGCCATCGGCAAAGCTGTTGCGCTTGGCTTTCTCTTTCTGCTGGTTGCGCTTGGCGACGATTTCTTTGCACAGGCCAATACGGTTGGTCTTGAAGTGGAAGAACGGGCGTTCCGGTACGGTGAAAATCTCCACCGGACGCATGTAACGTTCCGGCAGGCAGGCATTGATCTTATCGCGCACATCGTCCAAGGTGTAGCCATCTTTGAGCTGGACGTACAGGTACGGCAGGAAGCAGCCCTCGTGCTCATCATCCGGCACGATAACAAAGAACTCGTCCTTGATGCCCTTGATGTCGGCATCGGCCACGATGTTCTCCAGCGGCTGCACCATCAGGTCGCCGCCGCCAAAGCGCGGGGATGCGCCGCGGGTCATCGTGTAGAGCACACCGTCCTCGGACATATAGCCAATATCGCCGGTGTGCAGCCAGGTCTTGCCGTCTGCGTGGACCTGCAGTGCCTTGGCGGTTGCTTCGGGGCGGTCATAGCCCAGCATCACGCCGGGGCCCGTGATGCAGATCTCACCGGGGGTATTGTAGGTCAGCTCCTCCTGGGTGCCGGGCTTAAAGATGCTGATGATGCTGTGGATCATCGGCACACCAACGTTGCCGTCACGCACCGGGAACGGAGCCATGGGCAGAGTGGCGTTGGAGCCGGCCTCGCTGCTGCCGTAGCCGGCAGTAAAGCGCAGGTTGCAGTTATGCTGCTTGAGGAACTCCTCAACATTGCGCAGCTGTTTGTTGTTGAATGCCTCGCAGCCGGCGCCGATGGCCAGCATGTGGGACATATCATAGTCAGCCGGAAGACGCTTGCTGCGGCGGATAACCTCCACAAACATGGGGATCAGGGGCCAGTTGTTGGGGCGGTAGCGCATCATTTCCAGGTCAACATCGTACACATCCACAAACGGATCCAGAATGAGCAGCATACCGCCGGCCAGGGGCAGCAGCATCATGGAAACCACAACAGCGATCAGAGCCGGGGGCAGGATGGTCAGCAGCCAAGTGGGGCGGAATTTATCCGAAGAGCCATAAAAGTTCATCTGGGTCAGCACGCCGATGATGCTGTGTGCAGAATGGATGACCTGCTTGGAAGGGCCGGTGGAACCGCTGGTGTAGGCGCGCAGCAGCGGGCGGTCAATGTTGACAGGAGCGGGCACAAAGCCGCGAAAACGCTGGCCCATGTTACAGAAATCAGCCCACATCATGGTATCAGAGCCATGGGCGGGAACATCCGGATACAGGGCATCCAGGGAATGCTGCAGGTAAACCGGCATAGCGGCGCGGTCGCCGCTTTCCAGAGCGGGAACGATAACATAGGTATTCACGTTGGTCTGCTCACGGTAGGCTTCGATTTCGGCCTTGGAGAAGAAGTCGTGAACAAAAATCACCTTGGCATTGGCTTTCTGAACAGCTTCAATGTTTTCTTCCAGGGTGTTGTCACGGCACAGCAGCGAAGCGCCGATGCGCTCGGCTGCCAGCAGAAGATAAATGAATTCCGGCACAGAACGCAGGAACACGGGGATCTGGTCCCCCTGCTTGACGCCAAGCACCTGCAGAGCGCGGGCGGTAGCGTCCACCTTACGGAACACGGTACCCCAGGTGATATCCACGCCATAGTAGTGCATAGCAATCACGTTAGGGTCTGCAGCGCGCACGGAGAGGTACTGCTCCACGGTGCAGGCCGGAACCTGGATACCGCGCAGAACATCTGGATAGAACTTCATCCAGGGGCGGTCAATGCTGGGCTTGCCAGTCAACATCGCGTTTTTATTCATTGCAATTTCCTCCAAATGTCTTTCCCTTATAGTTGCAGGGAATTAAATTATCCAAATCAAATCACGCCAAACCTTTATGGCACTTTCCCCTGCTGTGCACATCGTTGCACAGCGTCGCCAAACCATGATGCTACGATTATTTTCGGTGCTGAATATAGTATACCATTCCTGTTTACGGAAAGCACGAGAATCCCATGGCACAAATTTCCAGAAATTGATTCCGCGTGATTCACTTTTTTCACATGGATTTTCACGCTTTGGCATGGAGTTTTCTTGCAATTTCATTTTCCTCGGTGCAACAAAAGCCCCAGCTACCGCAGCAGCCAGGGCTTTATGTTTATGCGTATGTATGTTGTATTTTTAGATTTTGTTCATCCAGCTCTCTTGCAGTTCTTCCATTCCATCACTTTTGGCGCGGGTAATCAGATGGATTCCCTGCAGGACATGATGGATGTGCTCCGCAATGGCGTTGCGCTCTTTTGTCACGTTCTGGTCATCCAAATTCCAGACCTGATCAAAATATTCACTCAGGCGGTCTTCCATCACACTGTTGTTGACCATTGCAATCCGGTTGACGGGGCAGTTGTTATCCAGCCGAAGATACGATGCAGCGCCAGAAAGAAACATATTGGGGTCCGCCACATACTGGAAATCGTTCACAATGCGGCCGCTGATCAAGCGGAATTCAAGTTTTTCACGCTGCTTGCAAAGCTGCAGCACATAGCTGATGCACCGGCTGCGCTGATCCGGGGTAAGGTTGACCTTGTAACTGAAAAAGTCCAGCTCGCCGGAAACCGCCATGGAGGAAAATGCAGCTTCATAAATCAGGATGCGGATGTTTGTTTCCTCCACCACACCTTTGGCAAGGTTGTGTACGCTACGCAGCTCCGCAGGGGTAGCACCCAAAAAATCTTTCAGCTCGGCCTCGTGGGCGGTCAGGATCTCTTCAAACAAGTCATCCGGCAGCAGAAGCTCATTCAGGTGGCCGAACATCCACCGCAGATTGGAGGCCAGCAGCGTGTGCATATAGTCGTACTGGCTGATCAGCTGGCGCATGCTGGTATCGCGGAAAAGCTGGTCATCCCGCACGCAGAGCTTGGAGAAGTTATCATACAGGCTTTCGCAGTTCTGCGGGTCCTCGGTGGCGGTAACGGCGGCGCAGCGGCTGTGGCTGACCAGCAGGCCGGTAATGGCAAAATCGCCCTTGACCACAAACACCGCGCGCCCGGCAGCCGCGGTGCTGCCAAACAGCTTGAAATGAATATGGCTGAAGTTGGTCAACACGTTAATAATGAGCGCGGCATCATAGATGGGGTCCCATTTTTCGCGGCTGATATCGATCATCAGCTTGAAATAGACGTTATCATAGCAGCGCTGGTCCACCAGCTGGCCGTTTTGCAGGTTGGCAACTTTCAGGCGGTATTCGCGCGCCATTTCCATCAGGTCCATCACAGCCACAATGTCCAGCTGGCTGACGCGGCGCAGCACGGGGTGCGCCATTTTGGTCAGGTATTGCAGCATGTTCAGCTCGGCCCAAAAGTCCGTATAGGGGCCAATGCGCGCCTCGCCGCTGTCCAGTTCCTCTTGCAAATAATCATATTCAGCAATCAGGTTATCATAAATGGCGGCTTTCAGGTCACTGGGGATGCTAACGCTGTATTCCCGCAGCAGCAGGTTACGGCCATCATCGGTGGCTTCATCCACCACGCAGGCACTGATGCCCTCCATCACGCGCTTTTCAGTCTTTTTGGCAGGCAGCATGCGGCCGCTGACCCATTTGCTGATATAGGAAACATCGTATTGCAGGCGCTTGGCCAGGGTATAGTTCTTGACCTCCGCAACTTCCAGCAAATGCTCCAGCAGAATACTGAATCTATTTTTATCTTCCATTGCACCAAATCCTCTTCACCCATTTAGTTTGCACTTTTCTTTCATTCTATTATACAAGTTCCATATTTCGATTGCAAATTCAAATGATAACAGGTAAGGAGAAAACGAAGAAAATATATTAAAATCTTTCACAATTCGCGGCCGCATTCTTTGGCATTCATGCCAGTTTGTTGCTTTTTTGTTGTTTGAACTGACAAAGTTTGTTTGTTCTGCTTGTGATATCCTCCAAAAATTATACTTCGCGCGCCATATTTGCCAAATTTAGCCGCAGCTTTTTAGTAGGTTTTGCCCTTGCACCGGCCTGATGTGTTCGCCATGTTTTTGTGTGTTGCCTTTATTATGCGGGTAAGGTAAATTGCGATTTTTTAATCGTGTACTATTTCTAGCTTTCGGCGGGGTGGGGTCCCCCGCCCTACTGGCCTGGCAAATATTTCACCGAACCTATGCCCACAAATACAAAAATGCCGCAGCAGACTGTTACATCTGCTGCGGCATTTCTATTTAGGGGTTAATGGGCTGGTTACAGCTCATTGTTCGGCTGTGGGATTACTGCAGAACGCCGGTGTTCTTATCGAAATGATAAGTACGGCCGTCGATGACTGCATCGCCCTTAGCCATGGTGCCATAGATCGGGTCGAAGTAGTAACGCTTGTCAGCGCTCCAGCCCTTGATCATGTGGCCCTGTGCATCGTAACGGACCCACTTGCCGGTACCATCGGCGCGGTCAGCCCACTGGCCAGCTTTGGATTCCTGATAGACATCCTTGCTGGTGGCTTTCTTGCCCTGATCAACAGAGTCCAGCCAGTACCAAGCGTCGGAAGCCGGGTCATAGATTTCCTTGCCGCGGCCATCCAGGCCCTGGCGAACGCCCTTTTCGTACCAGAAGTCAGCGCCTTTGATGGTCAGCCACTGGCCGTCCAGAGCGATACCGGTGTACTCGTCAAATGCGCAAGGTACACCGTCAATATCGCCTGCGCCCTTAGCCATAGCGCCGGTGATCAGGTCAAAGTAGTAGGTGCCCTTATCGGTCGTCTGCCAGCCCTTGACCATGTGGCCGTTCTCATCGTAACGGACCCACTTGCCGGTGCCATCGGGCTTATCAGCCCACTGGCCGGCGGCGGATTCCTGGTAAACGTCCTTGCTGACGGTCATTGCGCCGCCCTGGACAGCATCCAGCCAGTACCAAGCGTCGGAATCGGGATCATAGATCTCTTTGCCGCGGCCGGTGGTACCCTGCTTCACGCCCTTTTCGTACCAGTACTTCTTGCCGTTTTCTTCAACCCAGCCGTTCTTCTCGCCGTACTTGGCGGTGTAGTCCTTGCCGTTGAAGTTGACAGCAGCGGTGGTAACGCCGCTGGTCTGCTTTACAGTTGCATCCACGAACTGTGCGCTTGCGCAGTTCTTATCGGTGCAGGTAAAGACAGCCATTGCGGTAATGGTGGTCTTTTCAGCAGCACCGTGAGCGGTGCGCGTTTCGGGTTCAGTAGACGGTGCCTCAGTCGGCTCCGGCACAGCAGTCGGCTCCGGCACAGCAGTCGGCTCTGCCGGCTTTGCGGTCGGAGTTGCGGTCGGAGTTGCAGTCGGAGTTGCAGTCGGAGTTGCAGTCGGAGTTGCGGTCGGAGTTGCAGTCGGAGTTGCAGTCGGAGTTGCAGTCGGAGTTGCAGTCGGAGTTGCAGTCAGTGCTTCAAACACAGCGCTAACGGTAACATCAGCAGCAGGCATCTTGAAGGTAGCCTTGCCATCGGTCAGGGTCAGCTTTTCGGTCTTGGTATCTTCGCCGCTCTTATAGCTGTAGGTCAGGCTGTCAGCCTTGAGCTGGTAGTTATCAGCTGCCTTAACGGTAACGGTAACGTCGGTGCCCTCAACAGCTGCGGCCGGGTCTACGGTAACAGTGCCGTTCTCAGCAGGAGCTGCGGTAACCTTGTATTCCTTAACAAACTCTGCGCTGACGTTGACGGGGTAAGCAGGCATTGCAAAGGTGTAGGTGTTGGCTTCGGTACCAGCTTTCACTTCAACGGTCTTATCGGTGTTGTCAGCGTCTTTGTAGGTAACCTTCAGGCTGCCAGCCTTCAGGGCATAGCCGGTTGCGGGCTTAGCAGTCAGGGTTACGGTTTCCTTCTCAGCTGCTTCTTTAGCGGAAGCAGTGATCTCACCATTGGTCAGGGCAGCAACATTGACCGCATAGGTCTTGGCGGCTTTGGTAACGCTGATGGTCACATCGCCGTCCGGCATGGTGAAGGTGTAAACCGTCTTAGCCTTTTCGGTGGTAGCCTGGGCTGCGGCTTCGTCCTGCGCTGCTTCCTGAACTTCAGTCAGAGCAACATCGGTATCGCCGTTCTTTGCGGTAACGGTAACGATAGCGGTGCCTTCCTTTTCTACGGTCAGGGTAACGGTATCGTCCTTGAGGTAGGTGTTGTTGATGGTGCCCAGGGTCAGCTTAACGCCTTCAACTGCATCGGGCAGGGTAACGGTGTGGGGGGTGCTTTCGGTTGCGGTATGGCAATCAGAGCACAGGTACACATTGTTGCCAACGGACTTGGTTTCCAGCTCGTCCAGAGCCCAGGTATGGCCCTTGGGCAGTGCGCCGTCAGCGTACTTCTTTTCGCCCTTGCACAGACCATAGTTGGTGGTACGGGCCTGGGTGTAAGCGGGGGTATTGCACCATGCTTCAACGGTAACATCGGTGGTTGCGCCGCTCTTCAGGTCGCTGACCATGTCAGACATCGGCATGGTTTCAACCAGGTTAGCGCACCACATGAACTCTTCGTTCTTGTTCTTCTCGTCAGAGCTGCCCATGTTCTGGTTGTAACTCGGGTTGTAGTTCCAGGACTCGGTCTTGTAGCTCTTACGGTTTGCATAAGAAGTGCCGGAGGCATCGGTCTTGACTTCTGCCTTGCCGTCCACCAGTTCCTTATAGGTGTTGGACAGGTTGGTGCCGACAGAAACGACCAGCTGATCCTTGGTGGTGTTGATGCCGGTGATCACAGTCTGGCCCTGCTGGGTGGTGGTAGCAAAGCTGTAGCTGTCACGCAGGGTCAGGCCAGCCAGAGGATGGTTCTTGAAGGTGCCCAGATACTTCACACTGCTGGTATCCTGGGCGCTATCCATGATAACCATGCTCATGCCGGGAAAGTGGGTATCGGGAACCATGTTGCCGTCCTTATCCTTGGTCAGCTTAATGCCGCCATAGACGGTGTTGTATTCCTTCACTTCTTCCACTGCGCCGGTGGTCGGGTCCATACGGTAGATGGCGTTGTTGACGTTGAAGTACAGCTTGCCATCATACAGTGCGGTAGAGTGTACCAGTGCGGGGTAGATCCGCTTTGCAGCAGCGTCTGCCAGGCACTCGGTGTTCAGGTTGTTTTCAACCTTGGTATGCTTATCTTTTGCACTGGTATCGATCTTATAGATGGTGCCAGCTTCGGCCAGAACCTTGGCATTGCTGTCGTCATCATTGAAGTTGCTGCTGGTTTCCTTCAGATCGTTGTAGTACATCAGGATGATATCAAACGGGTCATCCGTCTTGGTAAAGCTGCTCATGCTGAAGCCGCCGGGTTTGCTGCTGGTATCCTCTTTGCGGATATAGTAGTTCGCATTACGCGGACGTGCTTCCAGAGTATCGGGGCCCTGGTTCTGCATCTTCTTCATGAACTGCTGCATCATCTGGGCGTTGTTACCAGAGCTGCCGGAACCAGAGCTGCCGGAACCAGAGCTGCCGTTGTTGCCGTTCTCGGCCTGCTGGCGGCGCATGTTGTTATACAGGTTCTGGTTGGTCGTGGTATCAACGTAATAGAAGTAATTATCGTCGAAGTAGATGGGGCTGCAGATAGAGGTGAACCAGGTATCCTCGTAGCAGGTATCGGTGTAACGGGTCTCGTTCTTGTTATCCGCCTTGGTGTAAGTGTAATGCGGCTTGCCGTTGTTCAGAATGACATTGCCTTTATCGTCCTTATCAGGTTCCTTGTTCTTGGTGTAGGTCTTGCCATCGTACAGCGAGTCAATGTAATCATAGTACTTGCTGTAACGGCCTTCCAGACCGGAGGGAGAAACCAGGAAGTTGACATGGCGCATGTCGCCTGCGTTCTCAACGCGGGTCTGGGCCATGCACTCGGTGTTCACGTCGTCATAGCAGACGTCAACATAGTACCAGTTCTTGTTGGGTTCGCCGGTGGTCATCGTAGCAGACTTGCTGTCGCCCTGCAGCTTGTTGACCTTGACTGCGTTGAAGTAGTGGACGTTGTTGAACATGCCGCCGCCGAACGCATTACCGGCAACACTGGTATCAGAAGTATCGCAGTAATACAGGATCTGGGCAAAGTCAACAACAGCGTTATCGCCTACTTCATCAGCGGTCTTCCAAACTTCTTTGCCGTCAACGGTCTTTTTATAGATGCTCTTGTTGTCAGGCAAATTCTGGACCATGTAGTTAAATGCAGATGCATAGCCCAGGCAGATGCAGCCATACTCAACGCCCTTAGCGCCGATCCCGCCGCCCAGCAGGGCGCCGAAAGCAGTCATCTGGATGGGGTCGTTGTTGCCGCCGCCGGTGATATCGCCCATGGAGCCCATATCGAATTCTGCAACCTGGGAGATCCAGTCGTGCAGGATCAGCAGCTTGGTGACATAGTCAGCGCTGTCACCCAGCTTGGCAACCTGTGCCAGGCCTGCATCACGGATGGCTTTCAGAGCTTCGCCATAGTTCATGACATAAGACATGAACGCCTGCGGCAGCATGTTCAGCATGAATGCCATGGTTGTCGGCGGGACATCATCGTTCGGATCAATGCTGCACAATACCTTGATTGCGCCCATGGTTCCGGTGATGCTGCCATCCTCGCCCTGCTTCTGAACGCCCTTGGAGGTCCAGAACGGGGCAACCACGCCGAAGTACTCTGCTTCGTCCTGGTTGAACTGCGACAGCTGGAAGTAGTAGTAGTTCATCTGCGCAGTCGAGACATCGTAAGTATTGGTGACCTGGTTGCCCTGGTCATCCACATACACGGCAGTCTTCTGGCTGTCGTACAGCAGCAGGCTGTTCTTGCCCTTGTTGTCGCCGCTCTGATAGGTGAAGTTCACCTTGCTTGCGTCAACCGGGTTGTTCTGCATATCGTACCAGTTGCCGCCATCCATTGCGGACACCAGGGTAACGCCGGTGCCGCCGGAGGTGGTATCCAGGGTCGGGGTGCCACCCACATTGATGTAGACGGAATTGTCATTCTGGTCTACCACAACGCTGACCGGCATGGTCATTACCGGCTGGGTTTTGATTTCTTCGCCGCAGACAGCGCACTTGAAGGTGACGCTGGTGCATTCCCAGTCAATGGTAACGGGAGCGCCAGCAGAAATTTTGCCGGTTTCGCTGTCATAGAACAGCTGGGCGTTGCTGTAGTCAGCGGCCAGCTCGCCCTCGACCTTCTTCATTTCCCAGTTGAAGGTAGCAACAAAGTTGCCATCTGCATCCTTGGACACAACATGGCTCTGGCAGGGCAGGGCGGCAATGTCGTCGGTGCGGGTGGTGGGTTCCTTGTATTCCTTCTTAACCGGGCTCTTGTCAGCGGGCACGCTGGCAGAGTAAACGGTCTTGCCGGCAACGCCGGGCTTTGCATCGGTGGTATCCTTGGTTACGGTGCCTTCTACCTTCTGGTAGGCATCGTCCTTTTCACAGGTATACACAGCGGTGTAAGCCCAGCCGTCATCGGTCTTGGTCCAGTAACCATCGGGGGTTTCCTTCCAGGTATGGGTGTGGCCATCTTCCGGGTTGGTGTCATTCCAGTACCATTTCGGCTCGCCATAGGTATGGCCGTCTGCAGCAGCGCTGGCAGCAAAGGTATCGGAGTTTTCAGCAACGTAAGCCTGTGCGTAGCTGTCAGCCTGCTGCGCAATCACTTCATCATCGCTGTTGGTCATGGACTCCATCGCAGAGGTCATGCCGGAGCTGCCGGTAAAGGTAACGGCGGTCACAACGCCTGCGGCGTTCGTCTCATAGCCCAGGTCGGTAACGGCGCTGGACAGATGATACGTTTTGATGGTGGCAGCCATCACCGATGCCATCTCGTCCTTGTTCAGGCCATAGGCTTCGGTGTTGATCTTGCCGGCTGCGGCGTTGGCGTACATGGCATCGGCCAGTGCATTTTCCAACGCTGCAAGGCTCATGCCCGCCTTGCTCTGTGCAGTCGCTTCCAGCTTGGCATCGTCCTGCTCCAGTTCATGCACTTCGCCCTGGGCAGCCAGCGTTTGGGCTGTCTGCTTGATCAGGTCTGCGGTGCTGGTGAACTTGGGCAGGGACTGCACAGCGCTGGCCGCGCTTGCTGCGCTAGCTGCAACAGACTGCGCTACCGAAGAATCAATCTTGGTAGTTTCGGCTGCTGCGGGAAGCGCCACGCTTTGGGCAACCATGGCTGCTGCCAGCACGGATGCACCAAAACGCTGAAGGTTTTTCTTCATAGTTTTATCCTCCCTTAAGTGGTTACTACTTTCCCATTTTATGTGAAAAGTGGTACGGCAGATGTGCGGCACTTTGCAGGTGTTGATTGCAAAACGCCTGGTTGTGCCCCCTCGGTCTGGCGATCCCCTGCCGGGCTGCGGCCTGCTTTCGTGGCTTTTGGCCCCGGCACAGCGGCTGACAAAACGTTGTACCGGCTGCATGCCTTGGTCCCGCAAATGATAACCATTCCGACACATCTAGGTATATACATTATATCACAGTTGCCAGAATTTGCATAGTTCATTAGAGCGGTTTCTAGGTAAATTTTTGTCCTTGAATCAACTGAAACCTGTTTTTCGCACATTATTTGCGTTGCGGTGCGGTGACCCTTTGGCGGTATTTATTAACATTTTTGAATGGTTTATTCCTGATTTTATCAAATGATTAAACATTTACCCTGATAATGTTCTTTGCAATCTCTTAATACAATCATCCGGTATTGTGATCGCGCATTTTTTGCCATTTCGGTTTGGCTTGTTGTTGAGAGATTTGGCAGAGATTGGAGGAAACTTGAAGGGAAAATTGGAGGTTGAGAATTGCCCATGCCCATTATAAATTGTACCGTAGAGAGCGTTCCTGACCGTTCCGAAAACTTAGGGCAATACCGCATAATTCTAAGTGCCGATACGGCGAGCGAGGTGCGGCAGCTGCTAAGCCAAAAGCGCAGATAATACTGGATGTCTTATCGAGCATTTTGGCAACGCAGATGCCGTGCCGCAGCCGCCGGAGCGGTGCTTAAGCCGCAAGGCGGGAATTGTGCGGTGTTGCCTTAGGGATAGATCAACCCTTGCCCCTTAACCACGACCTGAAATACACCTTCCCAAGGTAGGACGGTGTGAGTGCCCCCTCCTGCTCCACTTTTTCAAAGTTCCGAATGGTGTCCTCTCCCCTATCTACAATTCCTGATGTTTTCATGATGCCTTCCTTGGTCTTCCACACCCGGCCTTTGCCCCCTCCCCGTCCCATAAGTCGTACACAACAAAAAGGCCCCTGCCTTAACAGCAGGGGCCTTGAAAGCTATATCACAAGCCGAAAATTACTTCTCGATCTTGGAAACAACGCCGGAACCAACAGTGTGGCCGCCTTCGCGGATAGCGAAACGCATGCCTTCTTCCATGGCAACCGGGGTGATCAGCTCAACGTGCATATCAACGTTGTCGCCGGGCATGCACATCTCAGTGCCTTCGGGCAGGGTGATGATGCCGGTAACGTCGGTGGTACGGAAGTAGAACTGAGGACGATAGTTGTTGAAGAACGGGGTATGACGGCCGCCTTCTTCCTTCTTCAGGACGTAAACATGGCCATCGAAAGTGGTGTGGGGATGAACAGAGCCGGGAACAGCCAGAACCTGGCCACGCTCGATCTGGTCACGGTCAATACCACGCAGCAGAGCGCCGATGTTGTCGCCAGCCTGAGCGAACTCGAGGCTCTTGCGGAACATTTCCAGACCAGTGATGGTGGTGGTCAGCTTCTCTTCCTTCAGACCAACGATTTCCATCTGATCGCCGACATGAGCAGTACCACGCTCAACACGACCGGTAGCAACGGTGCCACGGCCGGAGATGGTCATAACGTCCTCAACGGGCATCAGGAACGGCTTATCAGCAGCACGGTCCGGGGTCGGGATGTAGCTGTCAACAGCGTCCATCAGCTCCCAAATGCACTTGTATTCCGGAGCATCGGGATCCTTGGAAGTGCTCTCCAGAGCCTTCAGAGCGGAACCACGGATGATCGGGGTGTTGTCGCCGTCGAAATCCTGGCTGTCCAGCAGTTCGCGAACTTCCATTTCGACCAGGTCGAGCAGCTCTTCGTCGTCAACCATATCGCACTTGTTCAGGAACACAACGATCTTGGGCACGCCAACCTGACGAGCCAGCAGGATGTGCTCACGGGTCTGCGGCATCGGGCCATCGGTTGCAGCAACAACCAGGATAGCGCCGTCCATCTGAGCAGCACCGGTGATCATGTTCTTGATGTAGTCAGCATGGCCCGGGCAGTCAACGTGGGCATAGTGACGCTTCGCGGTGTGGTACTCAACGTGAGCGGTGTTGATCGTGATACCACGAGCCTTCTCTTCAGGAGCCTTATCGATGCTGGAGTAATCCATGAAATCGGCGTCGCCCTTCAGAGCCAGAACCTTGGTGATAGCGGCAGTCAGAGTGGTCTTGCCGTGGTCAACGTGACCGATGGTACCGATGTTGACATGCTCCAAAGAGCGGTCAAATTTTTCCTTTTCAGCCATTGGAAGTATCCTCCTTTAATTCAAACAGATAAAATAGCCTGTTGTAAGGCTATCATACTAGATTTTTCAAGAAAAATCAAGTATTTTGCGCGAATTTGTGCAGAATCAGCCCTTATTGCGCTCGGTCATGATCTTATCTGCAACACTCTTGGGAACCTGCTGGTAATCAGCCGGCTCCATGGAGTACTGGCCACGGCCCTGGGTCTTGGAACGCAGGTCAGTAGCGTAACCGAACATCTCGGACAGAGGAACCATAGCGGTGACACGGGCAGTGCCATCGGTGGATTCCTGGTTCTGGATCGCGCCGCGGCGGCTGTTCAAGTCGCCAATGACGTTGCCCATATACTCGTCAGGAACAACAACGTCGACCTTCATGATGGGCTCCATAATGACGGGATCAGCCTTCTTCATAGCATCCTTGAATGCCATGGAGCCGGCGATGGAGAACGCCATTTCAGAGGAGTCAACTTCATGATAGGAGCCGTCCCACAGAGTGACCTTGACATCCACGACGGGATAGCCAGCCAGAATGCCGGACTTCATCGCGCCCTGGATACCGTTGTCAACAGCGGGGATGTATTCCTTCGGGATAGCGCCGCCAACAATACCGTTGACGAACTCATAACCCTTACCCGGGTTGGGCTCAATCTTGATCTTAACGTGACCATACTGGCCCTTACCACCGGACTGACGTGCGTACTTGGTTTCCTGGTTAGCATCCTTGCGGATGGTTTCACGGTAGGCAACCTGAGGTGCGCCAACGTTAGCTTCGACCTTAAACTCGCGGAGCAGACGGTCCACGATGATTTCCAGGTGGAGCTCGCCCATGCCGGCGATGATGGTCTGACCGGTTTCTTCATCGGTCCAGGTACGGAAAGTCGGGTCCTCTTCAGCCAGCTTAGACAGGGCAATACCCATCTTCTCGCTGCCAGCCTTGGTCTTGGGCTCGATGGCAACGCGGATAACCGGCTCGGGGAAGTTCATGGACTCGAGGATGATGGGATGCTTCTCATCGCACAGGGTATCACCAGTGGTGGTGTTCTTCAGACCAACAGCAGCGGCGATATCGCCAGCGTAGCAGATGTCGATATCCTTACGGTTGTTTGCATGCATCTGCAGGATACGGCCGATACGCTCGTCCTGATCCTTAACAGAGTTGTAAACAGTGGTGCCAGCCTCAACGGTACCAGAGTACACGCGGAAGAAGCACAGCTTACCGACATACGGGTCAGTCATAATCTTGAATGCCAGTGCAGAGAACGGCTGATCATCGGAAGAAGTGCGATCTTCTTCCTCGCCAGTCTCCGGGTTGGTGCCCTTGATGGCCGCAACGTCGGTCGGAGCGGGCATATAATCAACGATTGCATCCAACAGTTTCTGAACGCCACGGTTCTTGTAAGAAGAGCCGCAGACAACAGGAACGATCTCGTTGGAAATAGTAGCCTTACGCAGAGCAGCCTTGATTTCTCCCTTGGTCAGCTCTTCGCCTTCCAGGTACTTCATCATCAGCTCTTCGTCGGTCTCAGCAACAGCTTCGATCAGCTTGTCATGATATTCCTGAGCCTGTTCTTTCATGTCTTCAGGAATTTCCTCAACGCGCACATCATTGCCCATATCATCATAGTAGATATCGGCTTTCATGTCGATCAGATCGATGATGCCGCGGAAAGTGTCTTCCTGGCCGACAGGCAGCTGGATAGGCACACCGTTGGCATGCAGACGATCATGCATCATCTGTACGCAGCGGAAGAAGTCAGCACCCATGGTATCCATCTTGTTGACGTAAACCATGCGGGGAACCTTGTACTCGTCAGCCTGGCGCCAAACGGTTTCAGACTGAGGCTCAACGCCACCCTTTGCGGCCAGAACGGTAACAGAGCCGTCCAGAACACGCAGAGAACGCTGAACTTCAACAGTAAAGTCAACGTGGCCCGGGGTGTCGATGATGTTGATACGATGACGGTTCTTTTTGAACAGAGCCGGATCGTGCTGGGTCTCGGTGTGGCTCCAGTAGCAGGTGGTTGCAGCGGAAGTGATGGTGATACCACGTTCCTGTTCCTGCTCCATCCAGTCCATCGTGGCAGCGCCGTCATGAACTTCGCCGATCTTATGGTTAATACCGGTGTAGTACAGAATGCGCTCGGTGGTGGTGGTCTTGCCTGCGTCGATGTGGGCCATGATACCGATATTTCGGGTCATTTGCAGGGATACGTCTCTCGGCGTTGCCATGGCTTAAACCTCCTCAGTAAGCAGATCAATAACGGTAATGCGCGAAAGCCTTGTTGGCTTCTGCCATCTTGTGGGTATCTTCGCGCTTCTTGACGGCGCCGCCAACGTTGTTGGTAGCGTCGATGATCTCGGCGGCCAGGCGAGCGGACATGGTCTTTTCACCACGGCTGCGGCTGTACAGAGTCAGCCAGCGCAGGCCGAGGGTCTCGCGGCGGGCGGGGCTGACCTCCAGGGGAACCTGGTAGGTGGAGCCGCCGACACGGCGGGCCTTAACTTCGAGGCTGGGCATGATGTTTTCCATGGCCTTCTCGAACATTTCGAGAGGATCGTTGCCGGTCTTCTCTTTGACAGTCTCAAAAGCTTCGTAAACGATCTTCTGAGCGACGCCCTTCTTGCCATCCAGCATGATGCTGTTGACCAGACGGGTGACGAGCTTGGAATTGTAAATAGGATCAGCCAGAACTTCGCGCTTTGCGATTTTACCTCTTCTGGGCATCTTTCTTCCCTCCTTCACATTAATGATATCATCGGTACTCGAAAGTTAAAGAAAACTCCCGTTATGCCACAAAAGGGTCAGCTGACCATTTTATGGCGAAAAGATGTTTCCTTACTTCTTGGCACCGGCCTTGGGACGCTTTGCGCCGTATTTGCTGCGAGCCTGGTTACGGTTTGCAACACCCTGAGTATCCAGAGTACCACGGATGATGTGGTAACGGACACCGGGCAGGTCCTTAACACGACCGCCACGGATCAGGACAACGCTGTGCTCCTGCAGGTTATGGCCGATACCAGGAATGTAGGAGGTGACCTCGATACCATTCGTCAGGCGAACACGGGCAACTTTACGCAGAGCAGAGTTGGGCTTTTTGGGGGTCATGGTACGGACAGCGGTGCAAACACCACGCTTCTGGGGGCTGTTCATGGTGGTGTACTGCTTCTTCTGGGAGTTGTAGCTCTTCTGAAGGGCAGGAGCAGTGCTCTTGGTTACCAGGACCTCACGGCCTTTGCGTACGAGCTGGTTAAAAGTAGGCATTTCTTTTCTCCTTTCTTGATTATTCCGCGCAGTTTTTGCGGGGGTTGTGCTTCCATTTTGGCCGCACTTAACCCCTTAACTCACGCATTTATTATAATAGCGGATAAACCACGCTCTGTCAAGAGTATTCACAAAAAATATTTCAAATAATCGTGCAAGATGCTGATTTTCTGCACTGTGGGTTCTAATTTTGCACTTAAGGTGTATCTGAAAACAAAGAGAACGACGGATATTTCGCAAACGCAAGCAGAATTTAAGGCAAAGAGCCATAGGAATCCTTTGCGGATTCCAAGGCTTTTTAACGTAAAATCCGGCTGTGTTTGCAGAAACAGACTAAATTTTCGAATTTTTCAGATACACCCCAGGACTTTCCCCTGCTTATTTTGCAGCTTCCAGCTGTGCCACGCAGGCTTCGGCTTCGTCCAGAATGCGGCCGAACTTATCCAGGGCAGCATCCACCGGGGCGGGGGTGGTCAGGTCCACACCGGCATGGCGCAGCTCATCCAGCGGGTAAGCGCTGCCGCCCATGTGCAGGAACTCCAGGTACTTCTTAACAGCCGGTTCGCCGTTCTTCAGGATGCCCTCGGACAATGCCACGGCAGTGGAATAGCCGGTTGCATACTTATAAACATAGAACGGGCGGTAGAAGTGCGGGATGCGTGCCCACTCGTACTGTACTTCGTCATCCACAACCAGCTCCGGTCCAAAGTAGTCCACAATGAGCTTCTTGTACAGATTGTTCAGGGCGGCGGGATTCAGGGCTTCGCCGCGCTCGGCCATGGCGTGGGCATCGCGCTCAAACTCGGCAAACATCGTCTGGCGGTAGACGGTTCCCTTGAAATTTTCGAGGTACTGATTCAGCAGGGCCAGGCGGGTTGCGGGATCCTGGTTCTTTTCTGCCAGCAGGTGCTCAATGAGCAGGTTCTCGTTGACGGTGGAAGCGACCTCTGCGACAAACAGGGTATAGTCGGCATACTGGGCAGGCTGGGTATGGCGGCTGAACCAGCTGTGCATGCTGTGGCCCATCTCATGCGCAATGGTGGAAACGCTGTCCAGCGTACCGGTAAAGTTGCACATGATATAGGGGTTGGAATCATAGCTGCCGCCGGAGTAAGCGCCGCCGCTCTTGCCCTTGTTGGGGAACACATCGATCCAGCGCTCGGCAAAGCCCTTGCGAACGATGGTGCCGTACTCTTCGCCCAGCGGTGCAACGGCATCCAGAACCATCTGCTTGGCCTGGTCATAGGTGTAATGAGCGCTGACGCCCTTGGTCAGCGGGGCGTACACATCATAGTAGTGCAGCTCGTCCACACCCAGGATGCGCTTGCGCAGAGCAACGTAGCGGTACATATCCGGCAGGTGCTTGCGCACAGTAGCCACCAGGTTATCATAGACCTGGCCGGGCACGTTCTCCCCTGCCATGGACATGGCGCGGGAAGATTCATAATGACGGACGGAGGCTTCGGCGGTAGCGGTCTTGACAGCGCCGGAGTAAGAGGCAGCCAGCGTGTTGATGTGCTGGCGGAAGCTCTTGTAGTAGCTTTCAAAGGCATTCTTGCGCAGCACGCGGTCATTGGAGGTTTGCAGCAGGATGTAGTTGGAAGCGGTCAGCTCCACATCGTTGCCCTCGCCATCCTTGACGGAATCGAACACCATGTCGGCGTCTGCCAGGTTATCGGCAACATTTTTCGGGGTGCCGAATGCCTCACCGAAAGCAGCCAGCAGCTTTTCTTCCGGGGCGGTCAGGGTGTGAGGCTTTGCACGCAGCAGGTCTTCCAGAGCAAAACGATAGGGGGCAACCTGCTCGTCAGCCATGATGGCATCCAGGGTTTCCTGCGGCAATGCCAGAATTTCCGGCTGAGCATAGGCGATGGTACCGACAGCCTTTACATATTTGGCGGTAGCGCGGGCATCCATGCTCTGGGCGTCATCAGCACGGGTATCCTCGCTCAGACGCAGGCTGGTGTAGACAGCCAGGTTTTCCAGTTCACGGAACACGCCGATTTCTGCATCATAAAATTCACGAATGCTGGCAGCGTTGTTCAGCTTGCCCTCCCAGGCAGCCAAAGCTTCAATTTTGGGGTCAATGGCGGCAAAAGCCTTTTCCCATTCCGCATCGCTGGCGTACATTTTGGTCAGGTCCCACTGGTACTGCGGGTCCATCTCTTTGCGTTCTTTCAATGCTTCCGACATGGCGGATTCTCCTTTTCTATATGGTGTCTTTCTGAGCCAGTCAGGGAAGCGTTCTCCCCTGCCCTCCATGCAGGCACCATTCATCCTGCACAGACAAACCCAGTATAAAAGTATTATACACCAAATGTTAGAAAAAACAAATCCGTTTTTATTTAACAAAAAGCCTGCGCAGAAACAGCGTTTATGCACGGTTCCTGCACAGGCTCATTTCTCTAACTTTCTTTATTTGTCATTTGCCCGGCTTTCCAGCAGGCTTCTTACTTCTCCTGCCAACGCTTCACTTTCATTTGTCGTAAAGATACAATCAGACTGATCTTTCCTGATTCTGAAAAACACCTGATAGTCCTTATTTCCGCAGAACGTCAGCACATCCAGCATGGGCTCGCTCTCCCCTGCCTGATAAGTAACCCAGAAGCGCAGCCGCAGTGGATTGGGGGTGATTTTTCCCGCCTGTTCATTGGTCACGCCATTGCGGCAGACAAGATATGCAGTTGTATTCCCCTGGTCGGAAGGCAGGTCCACCCGCTGCATATAAACACCATTTCCCATTGTTTCGCAGTGCTGCATCCATGCGGCAACCTCGGGGTAGCTCTGCCATTCCTCCTGCGGCATACTCCAGATGGCCTTGCTTTGGTAGTTTGCTGATGCCACAAAAGCAACGCTCCATAGAACGAGTGCCAGCAGCATTGCCGCTATCAGATACAACATTCTTTTGCCTGTTGATTTTGCAGCCGCCACAATACCGCTTTTCCCTATTGCTATCAAAAAGAGCACAATAATTAGAATCAGCAAGAGCAGCAGAAGCCCCACTGCCGCGCCAAGCCCAACAAATTGCAGAGCAAACCACAGCAGAATTGCCGCTGCCGCAAGCAGCATCCACTTCTGCTTTGCTGTCAGGCTTTCTGCCTTTTCTGTGTTTGCTAATGTTCCCGATTTTTCCGTTCCCGTTGTCCCTTCTAAATCAGTCGCTTCCATATCCGCTGCTTCCAACGGAATTCCCAGCAGCTGCCGCAGCATAAACAGGTTGGCTGTGCCGGGCAGCGCTTTCCCCGTTTCCCTTAATTAAAGATATTGTTGGGTAAAAAAAGAAAGGTCAGTCGA
>ERZ773277.1372-NODE-1372-length-19702-cov-3.376546_pt1 | contig 19702 bp, 17 predicted proteins | sample MGYA00511957_ERZ773277 | MGnify/ENA primary metagenome ERZ773277 (study PRJEB29015, sample SAMEA2737800) | human gut metagenome | biome: human gut; feature: human-associated habitat; material: faeces | place: China | collected 2012 ... | reverse complement strand
GTCTACGATACTCTGGGAAGTGATAACGCCTAACAGTTTGTTGTTATTATTAAGGACTGGGATAGAGTCCTCGGAATAGTCTTTCAGTTTTTCAATACAGTCATCGATCAGTTCATGACCATATACATAAGGATAAGAGGTAACGATCAGATCCTCCAAAGCGGAGTCCTGTCTTGCAATGATCAGATCCTTCAGATCCATTGCACCATAAAAGGTCTGATCCTCTGTTACCATAAAAATGGTAGAAATATTGTCATTCTTAGCTGCCTGTTCTACCAGACTGCTCATAGCCTGCTTTACGGTCAGATTTTCGCGGATCACAATACAGTTTGTGGTCATCCAGCTACCGATCTCGTCTTCATCGAAGGCTGCGATCACGGCAATATCTTTTTTTGCGTCATCATCCAGAAGTTCTGTAAGAAGAGAGCGTTTTTCTTTGGAAGTCATTTTCAAAACATCCACAACAGCGTCTGTTTCCATAGCAGAAAGGATAGCAGCAGCTTTCTTTACGTCCATTTCATCCAGATATTCCGCTGCCTGTTTCTGGTCGATATGCTCGAAAATATCAGAAAGCATATCTGTATCAAGGATACGGCAGATCTTGCGTCGTTCAGCTAAGGTCAGTTCCGGGAAAATGTCAGCAAGGTCGTTTTCATGGTAATCTTCCAGTTTATTTCTCAGAATACCCGGTGAGGCATTGCTTCGGATTACAGACAGGATCTCCTGGCTGTGATCCTGAACTTGAACTTTGTTTTCCATTTCAGTCTCCTTTTCATCTTTATTTTATTCAGTTTTCAACACGCCATCCTGTATAAAACATGATTTTATGGGCACAACAAAACCTGCACCTGTAAAATGTGCAGAAATAATAAACGCAGCATGTATCTGTGCGTCTGAGGATACGCGTGACAACTAAATTGAAAGACGGTATCCGTCCTCCATTTACAGTTTTGCGATGGATATTACAGGAGTTGTAAGAACGGGATAAGAAATGAAAAAGAAGTCCTGTATTTCAAGTTATATGAAATTATACGAAACAGAACAGACCGCTGTTTACTTTATATCCCGTGCGTCTACTTCGCCCATGACTATCGCAACCGTCCATTCTGTTCACCTGCCTTTTTCGTAAGATTAATGACCTGATGGCCTGAAGCGTTTATTAACAACTTCTTTACATATTATAAAGCCTGAGCTCAAAATTTTCAATATAAAATGTGTACAGGTACTGATAAAATTGTGTAAAATTTCTCAAAAAGGATATGAAAAAAAGATGGCACGAAAAATAGAAAAAGTGTTTCGCACCATCTTTTATAGTGAGATATTCTTAACGCCTGATATCTGGCAGAAAGGGGCTTATAAATATAAATAGGTTACAGTCGGTAGCATACTTTGCCTGGATTTAAGATCATTTTCGGATCAAATACACGTTTAATGCCTTCCATAAGGGCCATGTTGGTCTCACCAATAGACTCTACCAGATACTGGATCTTACCGGAGCCGATACCATGTTCACCGGAAACAAGTCCGCCCTGTGCGGACGCCTCTTTATAGATAAGGTCAAAGAATTTATCTACTCGCTTTTTAAATTCTTCTTCTGTAAGGTCATTGGAGCACTCATAAATATGAAGATTTCCATCACCTGCATGTCCAAAGGAACGGATCACAAGACCACATTCTTCACCGGTCTTATTTACAAATTCAAGATAAGAAGCGATCTTTGTAACAGGAACGACTACATCACACTCATCAAGGAGCTTAGTCTCTTCCATGATCACTTCCAGGAAAGCAGAGCGGGCTGCCCAGGCGTCACGCATTTTGGCAGGACTGTCAGCAACCAAAACGTCCATGGCATCGGCGTCAAGGACCAGTTCAGCTGCCTGTTCAAGAAGTGTATATAACTGGTCTTCGCTGTCAGAATCCAGTGTGATCAGAAGATAAGCGCCTACAGGCTGTCCTTCCATTTCTCTCGGGAAAGTAGAACGTCCGGTATGGCGTTCGGAAGCCAGTACGATCTCACGTTCCATAAATTCGATGGCCTGAGGATTTAAAGAAGACATTTTTAACTTCGGTACTGTTTCAAGAGCAGTTTTCAGATCTTCAAATGGTACGATCAGGGAAGCGCTTGCCTTTGGAGCAGGAATGATCTTTAAGGTCAGTTCCGTAATGATGCCTAATGTACCTTCAGAGCCGATCATAAGGTTCAACAGAGAATAACCGGAAGAGGTCTTGGAAACCGTAGCACCAAGGTGGGTGATCTCGCCCGTTGGAAGCACAACGGTCATGGCGCGTACATAATCTCTGGTGGAACCATATTTAACAGCGCGCATGCCGCCTGCATTGGTAGCCACATTTCCACCTACGCAGGCAAATTTTTCACCTGGATCCGGCGGGTACATCATGCCTTTTGTCAGGCAGTCTGCAGCAAGGTCATTTAAAAGAACGCCACATTCAATATTTACAACGAAATTTTCCAGATCATAATTTAGGATCCGGTTCATTTTTGACATATCAAGAAGAACACCGCCAAGAAGGGGAACAGCGCCGCCTGCAAGTCCGGTTCCGGCACCTCTTGGTGTAACAGGAATGGTATTTTCATAGCAGATCTTCATAACAGCAGCTACTTCCTCGGTGGAACGTGGTTGGACTACCAGGTCGGGCATATGAGTGCCGTAAATAGGCATTTCATCTCTGGAAAAATCAGGGTTGATATCATCGCCGGTAAGGATGTGATCCGATACCGCTTTCAGCTTGGAAATGATCTCAGGTGTGAGAGTATTATATTGATCCATAGTTTATAACCTCCTGTGCTGTATATCAGGGCGTATCTTTTTTAAAACAGAGCCCTGTTCATCTGGCAGTTTCATTATATAAAAAAGGGCCAAAATTGTGCAATGTGTAAAATATACAAAGATAAAAAGGGGACTTTGTATGTAATTTTATTAACAATGCACAATAAAACAGGGGTTACTTTTACATGATTTTCCGGAAAGGATTTTCCGGAAAAGATGAGAGGGGAGGAAAAAAACGGAAAGGCTTTGCCGGTTTTTAAACTATGGTTTGTTAGAGAATTAACGACCTTGAAACGGCAGTAAAAATGACAGGAAATACAATGAGAAAAATGCTGTTTTTTTATGTTGAAAATCAACAAAAATTGTGAAAAGTGAAAGAGGAATGGGAAAAGCGCAAGGATTTTGGGGAATACACTTGTATAGTGAAATTATTTTAGGTATAATGAAATGAGATATACTAAGATGAAATGGGCAGACTGCCGTTTTATCAGACAAAAAATAGGAGGAATACTCGTGAACAGAGAGAAGATTATTGTAATCGACTTTGGCGGTCAGTACAATCAGCTGGTTGCCCGCCGTGTACGTGAGTGCAATGTTTATTGTGAGATCTATTCTTACAGAACTGATATTGAAAAGATCAAAGAAATGAATCCAAAGGGTATCATTTTAACCGGCGGACCAAACAGTGTATATGAAGAAGGCGCTGCAACCTGCAGCAAAGAACTGTTTGAACTGGGAATTCCGGTACTTGGACTGTGCTATGGTGCACAGCTGATGATGCATTTATTAGGCGGTCATGTATGCAAGGCACCTGTTCGTGAATACGGAAAGATCGAAGTAACCGTAGATCAGTCCAGCAAGCTGTTCAGTAACGTATCTGAAAAGACCATCTGCTGGATGAGCCACAACGATTACATCGAAAAAGAAGCTCCTGGATTTAAGATCATCGCTCACACAGACAACTGCCCGGTAGCAGCTGTAGAGTGTGCAGAGAAGAACCTGTATGCGATCCAGTATCATCCAGAGGTACTTCACACAGCAGAAGGAACTAAGATGTTATCGAACTTCGTATTAGGAGTCTGCGGATGTGCAGGTGACTGGAAGATGGATGCATTCGTTGAGAATACCATCAAAGCCATCCGTGCAAAAGTTGGAAACGGTAAGGTGCTGTGTGCACTGTCCGGCGGTGTAGACTCCTCTGTAGCAGCAGTTATGCTTGCAAAGGCAGTTGGCGACCAGCTGACCTGTGTATTCGTAGATCACGGTCTGCTGCGTAAAAACGAAGGCGACGAAGTAGAAGAAGTATTCGGACCAAACGGCCCATACAACTTAAACTTCATCCGTGTCAATGCCCAGGACCGTTTCTACAGCAAATTAGCAGGTGTAGAAGAGCCTGAAAGAAAACGTAAGATCATCGGTGAAGAATTCATCCGTGTATTTGAGGAAGAAGCAAAGAAGATCGGCGCTGTAGATTTCCTGGTACAGGGAACCATCTATCCAGACGTTGTAGAAAGTGGTCTGGGCGGTGAATCTGCAGTGATCAAGTCCCATCACAATGTAGGAGGACTTCCTGACTACGTAGATTTCAAGGAGATCATCGAACCTCTCCGTGACTTGTTCAAAGATGAAGTACGTAAAGCCGGCTTAGAGCTTGGTATCCCGGAGAAACTGGTATACCGTCAGCCATTCCCAGGCCCAGGCCTTGGAATTCGTATCATCGGCGAAGTAACCGCTGAAAAAGTAAAGATGGTACAGGAAGCAGACGCCATCTACCGCGAAGAGATCGCAAACGCAGGTCTCGACCGCAGCATCGGCCAGTACTTCGCAGCACTGACCAACATGCGCTCCGTAGGCGTTATGGGCGATGAAAGAACCTACGACTACGCCATCGCATTAAGAGCCGTAAACACCATCGACTTCATGACTGCCGAAGCAGCCGAGATTCCGTGGGAAGTACTTGGAAAAGTGGCAAGCAGAATTGTTAATGAAGTGAAGCATGTGAACAGAGTGCTTTATGATTGCACTGGAAAGCCACCGGCTACGATTGAGTTTGAATAGTAAACAGAGCTTCATAAATGGCGTAAACAAGCCATTTATGGGGCTTTTTCTTTTATTGTGATACCTATATGATACCTGTTTTGATAGTACCACAGATATTAATGAGTACTAAACAGAAGGGTCATAGGTATTATCTATTATCACATTTCTTTTTATTTTCAAAAATTATCCCAATTATATGAAGCACCAAAAACTGGTGCAAATTAGTGAAAATACACCAGTGGTGTCACTTCCGTAATTTGTGGGTTGGTTATAGAATTTATCTCACAGAAAGTTTTTAACACACAATGTGCCAGTATTGCCACAATGTTACCTGATTACTCCGACAATGTTTGTAGAGACATCTTTATAGGTTTAAGTATGGATTAATTGTACTTAAAGATAAAAAAGTCCGTCAGAGAATATGTTTTGACGAAAAAAGTCCATGAGAGAATATTTAGCAAATTCATGATTTGAATTAGAATGAATGATGTAATCAAGAGACAGGGGGCTGCAATATTTGTAAAAAAACCGCTATTGTACCCTTATCTGAGAAAAAGGGTCGGGTTTGTCCCTTTTAAAATATAAGACAAGAAAATACAATAGTTGCAACGAGTTATATAGAAGTTGTAGCTGCCAATACAAGTGCTTGATACATACCGGTAATTGCCGGGGAGAGGAGGTGAATGCACCATGGAGAAGTTATATTACACAGCAAAAGAGGTTGCTGAGATGCTTGATGTATCGGTATCTCATGCATACAAAGTAATAAGAGAAGCTAACAGGGAATTATCTTCTAAAGGCTTCTATGTCAGAGCTGGCAGAGTAAGCCGCAAGTATCTTGACAGTAAAGTATATGACTTATGTGATAAGACAGCATAAGGGAAAGGAGTAGTTGTATGGCAGCATACAAGGATGAGGCGAGGGGGACATGGTATGTCTCCTTCCACTACAACGATTGGACAGGTAAAAACAAAAGAAAGCTAAAGCGTGGCTTTCGGACGAGAAAGGAGGCATTGGAATACGAGCAGAAGTTTCTGCTGCAGCAGGCAACAAATCTGGATATGAGGTTTGAAGATTTCTACAAGCTGTATGAGGAAGATTTAAAGCCTAAGCTGAAGCTTAACACGTGGCGTACAAAGGATGTCATTTTTCAGAAGAAGCTGATTCCATATTTCAAGGACAAGAAGATGAATGAAATCAGTCCTGCGGATATTATCAAATGGCAGAATGAGATGATCAAGAAGAGACAGGCAGATGGTAAGCCCTATAAGCCGACTTATCTGAAAACAATGCAGTCAGAGCTGTCAGCCATATTTAATCATGCGGTACGCTTTTACAATCTGAGAGAAAATCCTGTAAAAAAGGCTGGAACGATTGGTAAAGGTAAAGCTGATGAGATGGATTTCTGGACAAAAGAAGAATATCTCAAGTTCATAGAATGTGTTAAAGACAAGCCAATATCTTATTATGCGTTCCAGATTCTTTACTGGTGCGGAATAAGAGAAGGTGAACTACTTGCCCTGACACCAGCAGATATTGACTTTGAGAATAAGAAACTTCATATCACAAAGTCTTATCAGTATATCAATGGTGAAGATATCATCACAGATCCTAAGACGGAAAAGAGCAGAAGGGATGTTGTAATTCCTGATTTTCTGGTAGAAGAGTTAAGACAGTTTATCGGAATGCTGTATGGATATGGAAGAGATGACAGAATATTTCAGATTACAAAATCTTATCTGCATCACGAGATGAGCAGAGGAGCTAAAGCGGCTGGAGTAAAGAGAATAAGAATTCATGATCTCAGGCATTCGCACATTTCTTTACTTATTCGCCTGGGTTTTTCAGCGGTAGCCATTGGAAATAGGGTTGGGCATGAGAGCCAGACAATAACATTTCATTATGCACATATGTTTCCGACAGAGCAGATTGAGATGGCTGATAAGCTTAATGAAGAATTTATGCCGGGTACAGGGAATGGAGGTGATGTTCAGTGAGTGGAGTTCATAAGAATCCGACAATCAGTTTTCGTATATCAGACTATGAAAGGCGTGAAATTGAAGCAAGAATCAAGGCAAGTGGAATGACGAAGAAAACATTTTTTACAAGATGCTGTATCTATGGTCGAATCTGTGTTGTAGGTAAGAAAGAAACTGTATATATGCTTGTGCAGACGCTTGAGAAGATGCAGGCAGATATTCACAAAATGTATGATGAAATCATAGAAATAGGACAAATAAAAGAAAAAGAATCACCGGTTGATGGTGGAATTTATACAGATATTGAGGAACTGCAGCATGACTATCTTGCTATGATAAAAGCGGTTGTAGATATGCTGGATGGAGCAAAGTATCTCTGGCAGAAATAGTGGCTTTCCTGACGGCAATCGGGAAAGCCACGGCAGATAACAAAAGCGGGCTTCTGTTACCAAAACACCAATTAAAGTATAACAGCAGCCCACTTTTGAGACAATGATTATTTACGAAAGTGAGGCAGACAGTGGAAACAAATACAGAATTAAAAATGATACACCTCTCTGAGGTTGAATCACAGCAGATTAAATGGCTGTGGTATCCATTTATCCCTTATGGAAAGCTGTCAATAGTGCAGGGAGACCCCGGTGATGGGAAATCTACGCTGATACTTAATATTGCAGCAAAGCTGTCAAGGGGAGAATGTATAGATGAAAATATGAATATTACTGAGCCTGTAAATGTAATATATCAGACGGCAGAAGACGGACTTGCAGATACAGTCAAGCCGAGACTTGAAGCAGCAAATGCAGACTGTAGCAGAATATCAATCATAGATGAGTCTGATAAGAGTGTCAGTATGACGGATGACAGGATAGAGGAAGCCATAAAAAGAGAAAATGCGAAATTGTGCATATTTGATCCGATACAGGCTTATCTTGGCGGTGATACTGATATGAACCGGGCAAATGAAGCCAGAGAAATGACGAAAAAACTGGGAAGTATTGCTGAAAGAACAGGCTGTGCCATTGTTCTTATCGGTCATATGAATAAAGGCTCAGGAGCAAAGGCTGCTTACAGGGGAATGGGTTCCATTGATTTCTTTGCTGTGGCAAGGAGTGTAATGCTTGTCGGCAGAATAGAAGGGCAGAGCAACCTCAGGGCAATGATACAGATAAAGAATAATCTTGCAGCATTTGGTCATCCAAAAGCATTTGAATTGGCAGAGGACGCATTTCATTGGTTAGGTGATTATGAAATTACTGCTGATGAAGTATTGGGGGGTATGGTGCCAAAAGCAAGCAAGCTTGAGATGGCAAAGCAGTTTTTAAGGGAACAGGCACAAAAAACACAGAAGATTTTAAGTACAGAGATTATAGAGCTTGCAGCACAGGAAGGAATATCGAAAAGAACACTTGAGACGGCAAAGAAGGAACTTAAGATAAAGGCTGAGCGTTGCAATAATAACTGGTACTGGAATTTGAGAGCATAAAAATTAACATCGCAACATTGCAAAGTGTCAGGTTTTGCGATCTTGAAGATTGCAAGGTTGCAAAATATATAGACCTTGCGATGTTGCGGTCTTGAAAAGAAAGGACAATTACTATGACATTATTTGAAGAACTTGGTGTTGAGTATAAAGAAGTGGATGGCATTTTATATCCTCTTTTATCTGTTGATGAAGCAGAATACAATCTTACGGATATAGGGAAATATGGTCGGATGTGGCTTAGTTATATGGAAGAAAATGAACCTTCTGAGTATCATCATATGGCAAGAATGGGACAGCTTAGAAAGCGGGCAGAAGCAGTAAACGAAGAAGCTTATGAACGATTGGACAATATTGAAGAGACTTGGTTGAAAAAGCATATGACGGGTAAAAAGAAAACATTTATGGAGCAGCTGTATTTGCGGAATCAGGCGAGAGCGATGGCAGAGGAAATCGTGATAAATGAGATTGTGTTTAAGTGCAGATGAGATTTAAAAGGCTGATGCCAAAACCCTCGGAGAGCCCCCGCAGTTTTGTCAGTATGACGAAACTGCTAGGGGGTTATCATCTATGGCAGAGCCAAGATGATAACCGCACTGCTCCGACAGAAATTGCGAATAAGAAAGGAGAAAATGCCTATGGGAAATGTATCATACTCTGCTCATATAAGCAATGGCAAGAGTGCGATAACAAGTAAAAAAGCACTTGCAGGAGTTGCAAAGCATAACCTGCGTAAATATAAATCCGCAGATTACAGCTCAGATAATATTAGGCTGATTTATGGAACGACGGATTTGTTTCAGGATGTTAAGCGGGTATATCACAGAGAATTTGATGATGCGGTAATGGAATATAACAGCAGGCAGAAAAGAGAAGACAGAAAGATAAAGGACTACTTTGAACATGTTGCAGGTCTTAATCAGGATATGGCGGTAGAGATTATTTTTCAATGCGGGGACAAGAAATATTGGGACGAGCATTGGAAAAACAAAAATTATATGTCTGAGATATTTGATTATATTCTTGAATGCCTGCAAAAGCTACTGCCGGAGTTCAAGATTGCAAATGCGGTCATACACTTTGATGAAGCTAGCCCGCATATGCATGTAGTAGGCGTTCCGGTATGGGAAGGAGCAAAGCGTGGCTTATCTAAGAAAGTATCAAAAAGAAATGTATTTACACCACAAACATTATCTGTGATTCTTCAAGATAAATTAAGAGCGGAGGCAAGTTATGGATTTGAATGTTATTTCAAGGAACAGCTGGCAGAAAAGAAAAAAGGTCGCAACCATGACTTGTCTGTGACGGAATATAAGGTAGCACAGGAGAGTAGGAAGCTTGCTGATATAAAGCAGCAGAACAATGAAGAACAGGAGAAAAACACTAAACTGAGAAGCAATAACGCAAGCATATCATATCAGATTGCTACACAGGAACAACGCCATAGTAGAAATCTGGATGTTATAGCTGCTGATGAGGACAGGCTGGAGACAGTCAGGAGTAGTATTGATGCAGCAGAAACGGAATATGCAAAATATGAAGATATGATTACGGATAAAAAGAATAATCTGGAACTTCTTTCTTCTAAGGAAAGTGAACTGATTGAAAGAACAAAAATTGCAGAGAACGTATATGATATGTTCCGACAGGGTGGAACTGATGATGTCAGGGAGAAGCTTATTGATGTAATGTATGAGAACCAGAAGCTTAGAGAGGAAAATACTACATTAAAGGAACTGTTGGAGAAGGCGTATGAGTTTATGAAGCAGTTTGTAATTGATGGGGTTAATCTGCTGGAGAGATTTTTTGAGAGTGTGGGGAAGGTGATTGGAAAAGTTTCTAAAAGAACAAAATAAAAACATCTGTTCGTGCAACAAAGTATTGACATTGACATACGAAGAAAGTATCATAAATTTATGAAGCAGGAGGAACAAATGAGATGAGAAAATCAATTTCAATCAGTATAAGAGTGAGCGAAGAAGAATTAGATAAGTTTAAGGAAGCAGCAAGATTAGAAGCGTATTCATCATATAGTGAGTTTATAAGAAGAACAGCATTAATAGAAGCTGAGAAAGTAATAAGACAGAATGAGCAAATGAAAGGAGAGCAGTAATATGACAAATGCAAGTGAAGAGACTACAAAGGGATTAACAGTTGCAAAACTTAAGAGTATAGATAATTATCCAGAAGATCAAAATACAAAGGTTAATGGGGTTACATGGTTTAAAGAAGATAGTTATAAAAGTTCAGAGTATAATTGGTTATGCAAAATATTTTCTAAAGCAACAAAAAAACAAACAATGAGAACTAAGGGTACGCCAGATTTTATTATAACATTAGATGATTCGGATATAATATTAGTTATTGAATGTAAAGGGAGTGTCGAAGAACATACAAGATATAATGATGTGAAAAAGTACATTGGGTATGGATATGGTTCTTCAAACGAAACAGAAAAATATGCGATAGATGGAGCATTATGGTATGCTTCTTTTCTGAAATCAGATTATGATGTTGTATCGGTCGGAATATCAGGTCAAACACAAGCTGAAGCAAGGGTAACTTCTTTTGTATGGCCTAAAGGGGGAAATGTATCTGATATTGAATTACTAGAAGATGGATATTTAGATAATTCGTTAGTATCAATTAAGCAATATAAAGAGGATGTTGATGTAGTATTAGATAGATTGTCATCAACAAGGGAGGAAGTACGGAAAGAGTTAAGAAAATATACATTATCATGTGCTAATTTTTTACGTTCAAATGGTATTGAAGATAATTCAAAAGCTGGATTTGTTTCAGCAATTATTTTGGGATTAACAAATCATGAATCAAGATTATATAGAAGCACCAAAGCAGCTATTGATTTAAAAAATACAACGAAATCTAAGAAAATGATAAATGATATATTGGGTAAAGATGCAACAAAACTGTTGAAATATTCATTATATGGAGAAGGCATGGATGAATATGCAGATGACTATGTTAATGGAATTTGGGATATTGATCATATACCAAAAGGGAAAAGAATTTCTCTAAAAAAGTTTTATGAAGCTTTGTTAGCAAAAGATGAACTTATAATGGCTCCAAAAGGAAAAGATAAGTATTTTCAAGATGGGGATACAGTTCTTTCTTGTTGTGTGTATTCGTTATATGAAAATGTTATTGAGGTAATAGAAAAGTATTCTGGGATTGATGTTATGGGTGAGTTTTATACTACTTTTTTACGATTTACTAAAGGAAATGCGAAAGAGAAAGGTATAGTTCTTACTCCAAAACATGTAACAGATTTGTTTTGTGATATAGCTGAATATTATTTAGATACTAAATTTAATGAAAACACAAAGATATTAGATGTTTGCTGTGGAACTGGTGCTTTTTTAATAACTGCATTAAATAGAATTAAAGAAAATATAAATGAAGAGAATCAGAGTGAAGAACTTAAACGCAAACGATGCGAATATGCTCAAAGGAATAGTTTAATAGGTGTAGAAAGAGATTCTTCAATGTATGCGTTAGCATATGCGAATATGCGTTTTCATGGTGATGGTAAATCAAATTTATTTAACTGTTCATCATTATTAATAGACTCATTTGCTCCTGTGGATGATAGCGGAAAAACATATACGGATAATGCAAAGGTGCCATTACATGAAGCTTTGAAAAATTTTGGAGATATTGATGTAGGTATGATTAATCCGCCATATTCTCTAGATAAAAAGGATAATTCATTAATTCGAGAGTATCCTATTGTTCAAGAAATAAATGAATTAGAAGAAAAAAATAAAACTTTGAGCAGAAAGTTAAAGATGCTCAGGAATAAAAAGCAAGAAGCATTAAATGAAGAAATATCAGTTATAATAGATAAAATACAATATAATGAGGAACTTATACGGCAAAAGGAAAATGTATTTGATAGAAGTGGTCTTAGGGAAATTACGATACAAAAGGGTCAAAGTGAATTAGATTTTGTGGCATCTATGTTGCATTATTTGAAAGTGGGTGGCATTGGTATTGCTATAGTACCTATGTCATGTGCTGGAAGTAGTGGGGCTAAATTAAGAGAGAAGATATTAAAATATCATACTTTGCTAGCATGTATGACAATGCCTCCGCAGTTGTTTTTTGATAGTCATGTGGGAGCTGCAACTTGTATAATGGTATTTAAGGCACATATACCACATAATACATCAAAATCAGTATTTTTTGGAATTTGGAAAGATGATGGCTTTTCTGTAATACCTCACAATGGAAGAAAAGATACAGGACTTTGGAAGAAAATACATGAAGAGTGGATTGATCAAATTGATGGGACAGCAGAGAAAAATGATGTAATGTGGGTAAAACACAAAATAAATAATTTTGGAGAAGCACTACCCGAAGCATATGTCAAAACTGACTTTAGTAAAATAGATGATGAATTATTTAAGGGAGTTATAAGAAAGTATTCGTTATATAAATATATGGATTCAAAAGCTTCGTTAGATAGAAAAAATTCAGAAAAAATATATTGGCTATTAGATAATTATAATGAATTTGAAAAATTATATGCTGCTACAAAAAATAGTAAAAAAATTTGTTTGTCTGATAGGAAATGGAAGCTGTTTAAAATGAAAGATATAATTACAGATATTCATAATGGAAAGTCATATAATGCTTCTGATTTAGTTATATCTGACACAGAGGATTATGTTCCATATGTGACAAGAACGGATGAAAATAATGGGATTTCCTTATGTGTTGAGGAAAAAGAATATGTTGGTTTGGAGAAAGGAAAAGCTATTACAATAGGAGATACAACATCAACTATTTTTTATCAACAGTTTGATTTTATTACTGGTCCACACATTATAGTTATAAGAGCTGATTGGTTTAATGTATATACAGCTAGTTTTCTAATTAGTCTATTAAATATGGAAAAGTATAGATATCCTGTGTTTGGTCGAGCTTTTTCTAAAGAATTAATACAGGAAACCGTGATACCATTGCCAGTAAATAAAAATGGGGAACCAGACTATGAGTTTATGGCAAATTACATGCAGTCTTTGCCATATAGTTCTAATATTTGAAAAAATTAAAAAAGATTTGATGTGATATATTTGCTATGCTTGAGGAGGCTATATTAGATGAATATACAAATAAAAGATAGATTGTATGATGAATTTTTAAAAGAACCAACAAAAGATAATTTTTGCGAGTTTGTTAAGAATAATTGTGGTGAATTCAATGAGGTAGATTATAAGAAAACATGGCCAGATAAAGGTAAACTCGCAAAGATAATTTTGGCGATGGCAAATTCACATGGAGGAATTATTATTATTGGGGTGGAAGAGCAGTCTGATGGAAAAATAATTCCTCTTGGATTAGAAAATTTTAGAGATAAAGCAGATGTAAACAATGATATTTCTAAATATATATTGCCTGGTTTAGATTACGAAATATATGATTTCTCATATGATGGGGCTGAATATAGTCTTATGGAAAATAGAAAGTTTCAGATGGTAGTTATACATGATACCCCAGAAAGGTTGCCGTTTATTTCACTCGCTGAAACAACAAATCTTGATAAAGATACAATCTATATTAGGCGAGGAACCAAATGCGAAAAGGCAAATTCAACAGAAATAGAAAAAATATTAGAAACGAAGATTAGTAAAATATTTAAAGAAACATCAGATATGTCATTGGAAGAACATTTATCACAATTGAAATTGTTATATAGTCAATTGCCACAGAAAATACAGGTGCTAGTAAGAAATGGAGAAGTTATTGAAAACATTAGCAAGGCACTATTAAAGGTGGCGTCAGGTATGGCATATTTTGGAAATGAATATAAAGAGATAGATAATCCTAATTATCCTGAAGAGAGCTATGAGGCATTTGTTTTACGGATGATTAGAATGAAGAAAATAAAGATAGAAAAGGTTTTAGATATAATGTAAAGAGTTAAAAAGGAGCGGATGGAAATTGTCAGAAATAAAAATAACAATAGAAAATTGCAATAATATTTCTAAGGGAGTAATTTCTTTAGAAGAAGAAAAACTTAATATAAGATATGGAATGAATGGAACTGGTAAGTCAACATTATCAACTGCAATTTCATTATTTAGTCAAGGCAAGCCTATGGACGATTTAAAGCCATTTGGAAGTGACGATGAGGTTATACCTACAATTAGTATTGACGGGGATATTCAAGGTGTTAGAGTATTTAATGAAGATTTTGTTAATAATATGGTTTTCAAGGAAAGTACAGTAATTGATAATGCCTTTGATGTATTTATTAGAACCTCAGACTATGAACAAAAAAGACAAAATTTGGATAACAGACTTCTTAGGTTAAAAGTGGAAATAGATGAGAAACCGCCAATAATTCAGTTGAAAAATGATATTGCAGCGTTTGCTGGAAAATTAGAGCTTAATGCGGCTGGAAAAAATTTAAAAAATAATACCAATTATAAGGCTATTGTTAAGAAAAATAATGTGTATAATATTCCAGATGGACTTAAAAAGTACTCTCCGATTATATCCGATGATCAAATTTGTATTAATTGGATAGATTGGAAATCAAGAGGAGAGGCATTTGATACTAAAGGCATATGTCCATACTGTTCAGATGAATTAAATGCTGGATTTACAGAAGAAAAACAAACATTTAAAGAAACATATAAGAGATCGGATGCTCAGAATTTGAAAAATATGTTAGATTTATTTGAGAATTTTCATAAATATATTCCAGATGACAAGTTTGATTCTATCATAGCCTGTATTAAGGAAGAGAAAGAAGAAAGTGCAATAAGTGCGATTTTGAAAACATTTATGAACGAATACGTTCATATTTCAACTCAGCTTAATAAAATTTCATATTTTGATAAAAATGTGTTTAAGAAAACCAATATTAATGATATGGATAAAGTTTTAGAAGATATGAAGTTTGAAAAAAGTATTTTTAATTTTTTCTCAAGTGAAGGATTCTATGAAATAGTTGATGAGATAAATAATTCTATTGAGGAGTTGAGAAAAGAAGCAATTGATATAAAGGCTGCAATGGGAAAACTACAAAGTGTATTAAAGCAGACTGTTGCAACATCACAAAATGATATAAATAATTTCCTTGAGTCTGCAGGTATAACATATCAAGTTGGAATTAATCTAGATGAAAATGGACAAGCTATTGCGACATTGCAATATATACATAATAAGAAATTGGTTGAAGTTGATAAAATCAGGAAACATTTAAGCTGGGGAGAGCGTAATGCTTTTTCTTTAGTATTATTTATGTTTTATGCTATTAGTGAAAATGCAAAACTTATTGTCTTAGATGATCCTATTTCATCATTTGATACAAATAAGAAATATGCAATAATACACAGAATGTTTTCTAAACAGAGTGGTATTTTGCCAAGAAGTTTTTACAAAAAAACAGTACTAATGTTGACACATGATTTTGAACCAATTATTGATTTTGGAGTAGTAGGTAAGTTACCAGAAGATGCTCTTAATTCTAAATTTATTAAAAATAATCAAGGAATTTTAACTGAGAAAGCTATAGATTATAAACAGGATATAAAACCTGTAGTACAGGCATTGGCAGCTTACATAAAAGATGATACATTAGGAATTGTGCATAGAATTGCTTTTTTAAGAAAATATTATGAACATAATGGGATAGAAAACTATAAGGAGGCATATGATGTTTTATCTTCATTAATACATGGTCGAGATAAGTGCAAGTATGTTAATAATTCAGAAATGCCACAGGCAGAGATTCAAAAGGGGTGTACTGAAATTAAGAAATGGATACAGAACTTTGATTATGATGAATTATATAGGGATGTTTATAATGAAGAGAAATTAGCAGAGCTATATTTTGCGGAAACGAACGATTATTTGAAAATTCAACTATTTAGAGCTCTTTTTGAAGTGAATCCAAGTAGGGAAATAAAAGAGGAAGATGTATTAGTGAAGTTTATAAATGAAAGCTATCATATAGAAAATGACTATGCGTATTATTTGGATATGGTGAAATTTGAAACAGTTCCAGAATATATCGTCAAAGCTATTGATGATTATATGGAGAGGACTTATTCAAAAGCGTGATACCCATATGATACCTAAATTTTTGAAAATATAAAATAATTGTGATAAAAGGTATAATAATAGCCATTAAAAGCTTTAAAAATCAAGCTTTCACAGGGATAATAAGTTTCTCTGCGGGGAGTTTGAATAAAAAAATGGAGCTCGGAAATCCAGCATTTATGCGGACTTCCGGGCTCTTGTTATGTGGTTTGAGTACAGATTGAGTACAAAATTATTTTTTGTTTTTATTTTGAGTGTTGAGTTCAAAGTGTAAAGGTGTTGTACCTTCTGTTAAATAAGTAGTTGCTTGTGTATTTGCCGTAGGTGTTCCTAAGTCTTGAGGAGTAATGGTTCCACCTGAGCAAATTTTATTTAATAATTCTGTTGCATTGGTAGTATTGCTCTTATCTGCCATTGTTTCACCTCCTTTCGTTTATGAAGCTGCTTTGGTAATGAATAAATTTAAAAAGTGTAACGCAAACGCTAAAAATAGAACCATAGCGGTTCGGTATGCACACCAATTAAAGCTTTTAAAACGTTTTTTTAAGGATTCATTTGCGTCATTAATGGCTTGAATATATAAACTTGCTACAAAAATTCGAGCGTGTTTTTCCTTTTTGTCATAGACTTTCTCTAAAATCAAATAGTCTGGAGTTAATCTTAGAGTTTGTTTTGCCGTTAATAAGATTCCTAATTTTAAAATAGTGTACAAATAAATTAATGACATGAGTATTGTTAATGCAATATAACTTCGGACTAACCAAGTGATTATTCCGGGGCTCTCTGAGCCACCTGTCCGGACTTTGAGAGCCACCATTCCGGAGAATGAGAGCCATATATTCCGGTAATTCAGAGCCACCTTATTGGGCTCTATTACATATATTTCCTTTATACTGTAAATACACACCTTTGGTGTGAATACAGATAAAGGAGGTCGTAAGTTATGACCAAGTATCGTGAAATCCTACGCTTGAAAAGCTTAGGATTCAGTGAGAGGAACATCGCACAGAGTTGCGGTGTATCCAGAAACACAGTCGCCAAGGTTTTGAAAAAGGCAGCGGAAATCAAGCTTTCATGGCCGCTGGATTTCGACATGACCGACAGCGCACTAGAGGAGCTGATGTTTCCTAAGGATAAGTCGGCAACGAATAAACGCATGCCAAACTTTGACTACATCCGCAAAGAACTTCTGCGGAACGGTGTAAACAAAAAGCTTCTCTGGGTAGAATACTGCGAGGAGTGCCGCATGAGCAGCGAAGAGCCTCTAATGTATTCTCAGTTCTGCTACTACATCCAGAAGGATGAAGAAAAACGCAGGGCTACCATGCATATCCCCAGAAAACCAGGTGAACAGATTGAAGTTGACTGGGCCGGTGATCCTGCCCACATCATTGATCCGGACACTGGAGAAATCACAGATGCATGGATATTTGTAGGTGTATTAACTTACAGTCAGTATGCTTTTGTAAAAGCATATATGAATGAGAAAACCGACAACTGGATCAAAGCTCATGTCCAGATGTTTGATTTCTTTGGAGGTGTCACACCTATGCTCGTTTCTGATAACTGTACAACCGCAGTGAATCATAAAAAGAGTGACTGGTACAACACTGCCTTAAACACAACTTATCATGAGATGGCAGAACATTACAATCTCGCCATCCTTCCGGCCAGAGTCCGGAAACCCAAGGATAAACCGAATGTAGAGGGATCAGTAGGAAAGATATCCACATGGATAACAGCAGCCCTTCGCAATGAGCAGTTTTTCTCTCTTGCAGAATTGAATGCCTCAATCCGTGAAAAACTGGATGCCTACAATGCTCGTAAATTCCAGAAAAAGGAATGTAGCAGACTCAGTTTATTTCTTGGGGAAGAAATGCCGTTACTGGCTCCGTTGCCTGCTACACCCTTTGAACTGGCTGAGTGGAAACAAGCCACTGTCCAGTTCAACTATCACATCGCAGTAGACAAGATGTACTACTCCGTGCCTTATCAGTATATCAAAAATAAGGTAGATGTGCGTATAACAGATACAACGGTTGAAATATTTTATAATCACAATCGTATTGCCTCCCACAGACGACTCTATGGAAGAAGCGGTCAATATTCTACAGTGACAGAACATATGCCACAGGAACACCAGAAATATCTGGAATGGAATGGTGACCGATTCCGTAAGTGGGCTGATTCGATTGGAATTAACACAAGTAAGGTTGTCAATGCGATACTTACCTCCGGCAGAATTGAACAGCAATCCTACAGAAGCTGCATGGGATTATTGAAACTGGCAGAAAAACATTCGCCAGAAAAACTGGAACAGGCCTGCGCCACGGCGCTCTCTTATTCCGGTAAACCCAGCTATAAAAGTATCAAAAATCTATTGGTTGCAGCAAAGGATGAACCTGATACCGGATCAGAATCATCTCAGGCAGTAAAACCACACGGCATAACCAGAGGAGCCAGATACTATGGAGGTAAACAATCATGACAAATCAAAGTACAATCGATAAACTTATTGAAATGCGTCTGACTGCTATGGCAGATGCATTCCGTATCCAGATGGATGATCCTGCAATGAAGGAAGTTCCATTCGAAGATCGGTTCGGTATGCTTGTTGATGTCGAATATAGCAACCGCAAAAACAATCGTCTGAAAAGGCTGATCCGCCAGGCTGAGTTTGAACAGCCAGATGCCAGCATCGCAGCGATTGATTACCATTCTGGACGAAAGCTGAACAAAGCACTGATCAATCGTCTGGCAACCTGTGAATACATTACAGAATACCGGAACATCTTTATTACTGGAGCAACCGGAAGTGGTAAAACTTACATGGCCTGTGCCTTTGGCATGGAAGCATGCAAGCACTATTACTCAGTACGGTATGTACGACTTCCTGATCTATTATTGGACTTACAGGCTGCCAGGGACAATGGAACTTTCTCGACTGTCCTGAAGAAATACACCAAGCCAATAGTACTGATCCTTGATGAGTGGCTGCTTCTTAAACTGACAGAAGCTGAAGCCAGAAATCTTTTTGAACTGATACATAAAAGACGTAAAAAATCTTCAACAATCTTTTGTTCTCAGTTCCGTGAAAGTGAGTGGTACCAGCAAATCTGTGATGGTGAAAGTACTCTTGCCGATGCCATCATGGATCGCATATCGTATGATTCCTATAAGATCGATATTGAAAGTGTTGACCCAGCTAAAGACCTCTCTATGAGAGAAGTATATGGACTGGACCCAGCAATGGCAAAGTAACTTAATAAAAAAATGGGGTGGCTCCGTTAGTCCGGACAGGTGGCTCTCGCCACACCGGACTGGCGGCTCTGCCG